>JAABUQ010003278.1_pt1 | contig 30024 bp, 34 predicted proteins | sample 5560001 | NCBI WGS metagenome assembly JAABUQ01 (sample SAMN10711888, study PRJNA513371) | rock metagenome | isolation source: Antarctica rocks | place: Antarctica: Victoria Land, Finger Mt nord | collected 2015-12-18 | reverse complement strand
GGTACAGGTCATGCGCCTCCTCCGACAGCGACGGGCGCTGGGCTGGCGCCAAGGCCCGCCCGACATGGGAAAACGCGCGCTCGCGGCTGGGATAGCGCCCCAGCCCAATGCCCACCCAGGGCGACTGTGCCGCCATCCGACGCGCGCCGCGCCAGGCAATCAAGCGCCCCTGCCAGCTTGTGTCCTGGGAAAACGTCTGCAATGTATGCATGCGCAGCACCAAGGGCTTTTGCATCTCGGTGGCTGCCACCAGGGCAGCGCACGCGCAGGCCACGCCCAGCCCAAGCAAAATAGGCCGCAGCAAAACGCGCCACGGCGGCTGCGCTGTCCATAGCCACAGTCCCCCGAAGACGAGGACGCCGACACTCGCCCCAATCCACGCGCTGCGGGTCTGGCTGAGCGCGAGGCTCACCCCCATCGCGAGAACGATGGTCTGGGCCAGCCATGCCTGACGCGGGGCACGGGAACGGACGCTGAGTGCCAGGGCGAGCGGGAGCAAAATCAGCAATGCACTGCCGTAAAGCTGATGATCCCGGAACGGCCCGCTGATGATCTCCATGCCCCGCGCGGCCTGACACAGGCCGTCGGCGGACAGCGCCCCGCCGCACAGCACCAAAGCCCACGCGGCCCGGCGCGCCTGTGTCAGCAGCAAACCCAGCGCGAGCGCCAGCCCAATACCCGACGCCCACCGCACCCATTCGGTCAATGCCTCCGCCTGCCAGGGCGTGTGCCAGGAGCGCAGGGCCGAACCTCCCTCCCACAACAGCAGCAGAACAAGCCAGGCTTCGGGCCTGCCCACCAGGCGCATCGCGGCGTATTTCATAGGAGCAAAGTTTTCATAAAAGCGGCAAAGTCTGGGCGAACGCCTTTTGCACTTTCCTACACTCTTCCTATACCCGATTTGTTTGCCTACGCCCCAGGCGGCGTCTTCCAAAACCAGGCAGCAAAAAACCTGAGACTAGGCAGCAAAAAGCGCAGCGACACTCGGCCGCTGCGCTTTTTGTTTGTGGTGGGCCGGACAAGTTTCGAACTTGTGTAGGCTTGCGCCGACGATTTTACAGACCGCCTCCTTTAACCACTCGGACACCGACCCATACCTAGAGGCTTTGCAGACACGCGCGCAAAGGGCGCTCAGCCGACAGAGGGATTCGAACCCCCGACCTTCCACTTACAAAGAGGCTGCTCTACCCCTGAGCTATGTCGGCATGGTAAAACGCACTGTCTTTTCCGCAAGGCGAATACCATTATACGGCTTGGCAGGCGCGTTTGTCAAGGGCGGGCGGCAGAAAGGAGTGTCCAATTTCACACAAACGAGGAGTGCGGGCTGGGCCAAAGCGCCGCGTGCTTTGGCCCAGCCCGCTTTTGCGGCATTCCCCTAGCATCGCAAGCGCGTGCTAAGCCACAACCAACGACGGAACAAAACCGTCCGTCGTTGGTGCGCCTTGGGAACAAGGGGGAAACGCCTTTGCGCCGCCTGAGCCGCGCGCAGTTCACGCAGGCGGGCCAAACAAAAGCGGCAGGTTTTGCGCGAAAAACGGCGGGAAAATTGGCGCAAAATTGGCGCAAAATTGGCTGAAATAAATGTTTGCGCGCACGGAAACCCCGTGGTATAATAGCCACGATGCCGCGACTAGCCCCGGCTGCCTTCCTTTTCGCGTTGGTTTGCTGCCCGTAACCTGTCCGGCTCCTTCGGTTCACACGCCTAGGTCCGAGACCTCGCGTAGGCTGTCCTGCGAGATGACAAGAAAGGCTCGTCCGAGTATCTGCTCCCATGTACATTGAGAGTGTTTGTGGGGCGTGTTCTATCGAAAGGAGCCATTCCAGAATGGCAACAAAACTTTATGTCGGCAATTTGAGCTACCAGATGACCGATCAGCAGCTGAACGACCTGTTCGCCGAAGCAGGCAATGTCGCGAGCGCCCAGGTGGTGACCGACCGCTACACCAGCCAGTCGCGTGGGTTCGGCTTTGTGGAAATGGCGACCGAGGACGAGGCCCAGCAGGCAATTGCCGCCATCAACGGGCGCAATATCGGCGGCCGCGCCCTGGTGGTCAACGAGTCCCGCCCGCGTGAAGGCGGCGGTGGGGGCGGCAGCTACGGCGGCGGCGGACGCAGCGGCGGCGGTGGTGGTTATGGCGGCGGCAGCGGCGGTGGTGGCGGTGGTGGCGGGAGCTACGGTGGTGGTGGCGGTTATGGCGGCGGCAGCAGTAGCGGTGGTGGTTACGGTGGCGGCGGACGCAGTGGCGGCGGCGGACGCGGCGGCAGTGGCGGCGGCGGTGGGCGCGACCGCTACTAATCTCTGCACTAATCTCCGCCACTGACAGCACAACAGCAACACAACAAACACGGGCCGTGCCTCAGCCGAGGCGCGGCCCGTGTGTTTGCGTGTCGTAAAGAGCGGCGCGGGGCGTCAGGCTTTGCGCAGGTCTTTCAGCATCAACTGCACCGAAGAGCGTCCATTCCATTCATTGATTTGGGGCGAGTACACAGCGGACAAGCGGTCGCCCGGCCCGGCAGTCTCGGTAAAGTCGCCCTGCCCCCAGGCCACGCAGTCGGTCGGGTCCATGGCATCGGCACGGACGCGCAGCTTGAGATGGGACATGTCTTTGCCCATGCGCTTGGCATCGCAGATCAGCATCTCGGTAGACGCAAACAGTGGCGCGGGGTTGGCATGGCCGAACGGGGCCAATTTCTGCCATTCATGGATGAGGGGGATAGACAAATCGGATGGGTCAATGGTGCCGTCATGCGCAATTTCGGGGACGAAGTGTTCGGGTGTCAAAATGGTGGAAGCGTAGTCGTTGATGCACTGCCGGAAACCATCAAAGTTGGTCATGGACAGCGAAAGCCCCGCCGCCATCGCGTGCCCGCCGCACGTTTCCAGCAAGTGTTTGCTGTGCTGGATGCCGTCAAACAAGTTGAACGCTTTGATAGAGCGGGCCGAGCCTTTGCCCCAAGTGCCGTCATCATTGGTGCCAATCACAATGGCGGGGCGGTGGCAGTCGTCTACCAATTTGCCCGCCACAATGCCGACCACGCCGGCATTCCAGCCCGGCGATGCCAAGACCAGCACATTGACACCGGACATATCCTGGGCGGTCATCATGGCCCGCGCCTCGGTCAAGATGCGCTTCTGCTCCACCTGCCGGGCAGCATTAAAGCCATTGAGTTTTTCCACCAGCAGGTGCGCTTCTTCGGCATCCACGGTGAGCAGCAGGTCTAGGGCGAGGGCGGCATCATCCACGCGCCCCACGGCATTGATGCGCGGGCCGATGCCAAAGCCGATGCTTTCTGAAGTCAAAGGCTTGGACAAGTCCAGCCCCGCGCCATCTAAGAGCGCGCGCAGGCCGACTTTGCGGGTCTTGGCGAGCGACAGCAGGCCGAGCGACGCAAAGACCCTATTCTCTCCCAGTAATGGCATCACGTCGGCCACCGTGCCGCAGGCCGTGAGGTCTAAAAACTTTTGGATAAACGCGCCCTCGTGCATGGGCTGCAAAAGGCGCGTGACCGCCTGCATGGTCTTGAACGCCACGCCCACGCCCGCGATATGGGGCCAGGCATAAGTGGAGTCGTGCCGGTGGGGATTGACAATGGCATAGGCGTTGGGCAGTGTTTCGCCCGGCTCATGGTGGTCGGTCACAACAACGGTCATGCCCAGCGAATTGGCAAGGTTCACGGCGTCGTGCGACTGAATGCCGCAGTCGGACGTAATCACCAGCGTTGCCCCTTGCTCATGCGCCCACTGCACGCCGGTTGTCCGCAGGTCATACCCATCTTTCTTGCGGTGCGGCACGCGGTAGATAAGATTGGCCCCCAGCGCGGTCAGGGCGCGCACATAGACCGCCGTGCTGGTGACCCCGTCCACATCATAGTCCCCGTACACGAACATCTTCTCTTTAGACTGAATGGCATCGGCAATGCGCCGGGCGGCTTTGTCCATGTCGGGCAGGCCGAAGGGGTCGTGCAACTGGCTCAGGGAGGGGTGGAGGAACGCATGGGCCTCGGCAGGGTCGGACAGGCCGCGATTGACCAGCAGGCGGGCAGTCGTGGCATGGAGGCCGAGTTCACGGGCCAGCAAGGCTTCGGCGGGCAGGTCGCGCGTCGGCTCAGTCCAGCGGGCTTGGTGGATTTGCATTGGCATAGGGGGTTATTTAAGTACGGGCCTTATCGGCGCAGGCCGCCAGATGCTTGGGTCTGCTATTATGTCTGCTACCGGGGCAACGGGCATTGCTGCCGGCTCACGCAGCAGGCGTGCCGCCCGGCGGTTCCAAAAGTATCGTTCGGGCAGGTACAGAGCATAGTTGAATGCCAACACGAACAGGTATGCCCAAGGCGTCTGGTACACTCCTTCATGTGACAGGAGGCCAATCATTTGCCTGTGGTAGCGTCGGCCTGTAAAGAAAGACGGATACTGATGCCACAAGCATCCCCAGATAATGACCTGCGCGACCGTGAGAATGACAACTGTACCAACACCAGTCCAAGTACGAAGGCGAAAGAAGAGCCACCAACTGTAATGCTCGGTGGGCTGCAAGTAAGTGTCATGCCGAAGGCACGCAATCCAGCGCGGAGGCGGCTTATCTGCCCAGCGTTTAGGTTTATCAGTGAACTTAGGCTCAAGCCTATCCAACATGGTCTGCACAGATAGCTCCATAGCAGCCTCACAGGACGCAGCCCCCGCACCAGAGTGTTAGAACCGGCGCGTGGGGCCTTTCTTCTTAGGGCGGACGCGCGTGGCGTCCGTCTCGGTGGAGCGGGCGGGGCGCGTCAATGGCTCCGCGGTGCGCGTGGCAGTGGTGGCGACCGTGCGCTCGCTGGGCGGCAGGGCGCGGGCGCTGCCGCCGTTGCTGCCTTCCAGGGCCGAAGCCGTGGCGGGGGACGCGGTCGCCAGGACGGGGCGATTGGCGCGGCGCTTTGCCAGCCAGTTCTCCCAGTCCACCAGAATGGAGGCGGCGTTGAAGATAGACGAGTACGTTCCGCTGATGATGCCAATCAGCAAGGCGACGTTGAGCAGGCGCGTGGTCTGCCCGCCCAGCACGACCAGAGCCACCAGCGTGATGATGACGGTCAAGGATGTATTGACGGAACGCGCCAGCGTCTGATTGATGCTTCTATTGACCAATGGCTCAAAGGCTTCGCCGCGCGCCTTGTGCCGCTGGTTCTCGCGCACGCGGTCAAAGATAACCACGGTATCATGCACCGAGAAGCCGATGACAGTCAGCAGCGCGGTGACAAAGAGGCTGTCTATCTCCCAGCCCAGGAAGTAGCCGAAGATGGCGAATGCGCCCACCAAAACGAGCACGTCATGCAGCAGGGCCGCGATGGACGAGGTGCCGAGCCGCAGGCCCGCCACAAAGCCGCCCACCCCAAACACAGTCGCCAGGTACAGCACAATCAGCAGCGAGGCGATGACCACGGCCTGCAAAGCGCGCGAAGTCAGCTCGGCAGAGATGACCCCGCCGACATTGCCGAACTGCTGCTCGGTGTTCGGCCCCAAAGTGTTCAGGGCAGACGCTAATTGCTGATGCACGGGGTTCTTGGTGGGGTCGGCAACCGACGAGCGCTTTTGCACGCTGACAATGGCGGACGCACCGCCGTCGGCGAGTTGGATATGGGGCTTGTGGTAGCCTGCGGCGCTGACGGCCCGTTCTACGGCTGCCGAGGTGACCGGCGTGCGGTACTTGACTTCAATCTGCGTGCCGCCGGTGAACTCAATCGACTTCTTCAGTCCGCCCAGGGCGAGGAAGACCAGGCCGGGCACGATAATCAAGGCACTGACAAGGTAGAACTTCCTGCGCTGCCCAATGATGTTGAGATTGCCGCGCGTGCCCTGTGTGTCTCCGGCGGCTGTCCGCCCGCCGAGAGAGCGGACGTGGAGGCCGAACAAGGCCGGGTTGTTGCCGATGCCCGCATCTACCAAGAGGTACAGCAGGGTGCGGGTGACGGTGATTGCCGAGAACAGCGACACGAGCACGCCAATCAGCAGTGTCAGGGCAAAGCCGCGCACGCTTGCTGTTCCCAATGTCAAAAGCACGATGCACGTGATTGCCGTGCAGATGTTGGAGTCGCGGATAGCGGTAAACGCCCGCTTGAAGCCTGCGTCAATCGCGCCGCGCAGGGACTTGCCTGCCCGCAGTTCTTCCTTTAGCCGCTCAAAAATAAGGATGTTGGCGTCTACCGCCATGCCGATGGACAGGATAAAGCCTGCGATGCCCGGCAGCGTCAGCGTGATGGCGGGAACTCCCAGCCAGCCCAGGCCGCCCCGGAAGATTGCCAGTGCGAACAGCGCGTAGATGAGCAGGGCCACGTCTGCCACCAGGCCCGGCAGGCGGTAGTACGCCAGCATGAACACCAGGACGACGGCCAGGCCGACCAGGCCCGCCGTGACACTCTTTGCGACTGCGCCCGTGCCCAGGCTCGCTTCCACGCTTTCGGTCTGCACCTGCTCCAGCGGCACAGGCAGTGCGCCCGCATTAATCAGGTTCGCCAGCGCCTGCGCTTCCGCCAGGCTCTTGAAGCCGCCTTTCACTTCGGCATTGCCGTCCAAGATGGCTTCGTCGATGACCGGGGCTTCAATAACCTGATCGTCCAGCACGATGCCGTTGAACTCTTTGGTATGGTTGCGCGTGAAGTCCGCGAAGGCCGCCACGCCTTTGGGCGTGAAGACCTGCGAGACGGCAGGCTCCGTGCCAAGTTGCCCGCTCATATGCGCCGACGACTTGGGCAAAACGTCTGCGCCGCTCAGGATGACCGGCGAGTCGGCGATGAATGCGTTCCACGCCGTCAGTTCCTGGTTCAGCGCCTGCACCTGCGTCTGCTGTGCGGGCGTAAAGTAGGTGGTCGTGCCTGCGGGCAGGCTCACGCCTAGCGGGGCAGGCACAGAAGAGGCTGTTGCGCCTGCCCGTGCATCCGTGCCCTGGCCGAGCAGGCTTGTGAAATCTTTGCGCACATGGGAGCCGTCGCGGAATGCCTGCCCGGTGCTGCGGTTGGTGAACGTGTAAAGCTCATTGCCCTGCGCGTCATGCACGACATTCATCACGATTGGCGCGCCGGGGTTGCGCTCGCTTTGCACATCCCTAAAATAGTAGAACGTCATCTGGGCCGTCGTGCCCAATCGCTCTAGGATGGCGTTTTTATCTTTGACATCGGGCAGTTCAATGATAAACTGCGTGTCGCCCTTGCGCTGCACCGTCGCCTCGCCAACGCCCGCTCCGTTGACACGGTTCTCCAGGATGCGCAGCACGGTCGGGCCGTCGTACACCACGCCCGGCGCCATCTTGTCCGTGCGGGCCTGCAAGACCGCGCGCACGCCGCCTTTGATGTCCAGCCCATAGCGAATTGGATAGTTGGGGACGGTGTGATGGGTTTTAGCGTCATAATGCTTGCCGACCAGTGTCCAGACCGAAAGGCCGATAAGGACAAGGATGACAAGGCTCCAGCGCAGTTCCTGCTTCTTCAATGGTTTCTCCACAAACGCGACATTGGGTTCAAACTTGGGGCTTTGCGCGAGAATGTGCGCAAAACAACGTTTCATTATAACTTACGCCCAATCGGGTGTCAAGGTTTCCGCCGTGCCGAACGGGGCGTTTACCGCCAAGCATTGAGGCCGGCAAACTCCCCCGGCAAGGCCCATCCGCTCGCTTCAAGCTTTCCAATGGCGGCGGCAATCTGCCGGTACGCCATGTTTTTGGCGGGGTCGGCGTCTTGATGCTCCGCCAAAATGCCCGCGTGCTGCGGGTCTGCCTGGTGCAGAACAAGAAAGTCGCGGACGTTGCGGGTCAGAAGAACGCGCCCGGCCTGCCTGGCATAAGCGAGCACAGCAGAGTCGGCCTGCCCTGCCATTCCGGCCTCGGCCACGGTTTCCACGTCGTGCCCCGCCTCGCGCAGCAGCCGCACTAAAACATGGGCCTGCGTGTCCTCATCCAGCAGCAGCCGCATCGGGAGCGCCTTCCGTAGTCGCCCCCACACTTTGCGGCAGCAGCAGTTTCTCTTCGTCCGCCTCCATTTGCAAGAGGGCCGCATGGCGCTGGCAGTAGTCCGCCGCCTCGGCAACCGCTTCGGGAGGCAGGTCCCAGTTTGCGGCGGCTTCGGCGAGGGTCATTTGGTTGGCCTGCATGTCCAGCCACACCTGCGCGGCTGTCAGCTTGCGGCCTTTGATAAACAACTGCCGCTTCCACGCGTGGGGCCGTTCCACCAGATAAGTCCAATGCGGCGAACCGGCGGCTTCCAGTTCCGGCAGGATCATTTCGGTCATGTTGCCTTGGGCGTCTTTCAATCCAAGCCGCCGTCCACTTCGCACCTCGCGCCGCAGCAGCAGTGTCAAACGAACGGCTTTTAGGATGGCTTCCTTGACGCTCGGGGCTGACAATTCGCTTTGCAAAGCCAGCAGCTCGGCTTCTTGCTCCGGCGTGACATTGAAGTTTTGGCGTTTGGTGTCGGTTAAAGCGGGCATGGTGTGTCTCGCAAGTGAGTATCAAAAGAGTATACCATACTCAGGCAACGGAGGCGGCAACGTGAAGCAAGCGAGGCGGCAGCACGGAACTTGCGCATTGCCAAGGCGTTTGATAGGCGTCCTAAGAGTGTTTAGAGGAACGGGCAGGCAAGCCCCCCCGCCCCAAGTATGGGGAGCAATACAGATAAATGCCAATTGCGGCTGTCTTCTCCTGCTCTGCTCCGACTTCCTTCTGGCTCCCCAGAATTGGGGCGGGGGGGCCTCTTCAAGGCTTTTCTTCAGCGTTGACTACTCGTTGTAAGCCATGACCAACGACGGAACAAATCCGTCCGTCGTTAGCACACGCTTAAGACGCCCATGCCACGCCGCAAGGACGGCGTTAAAACAAACTCAATTGCAGCGGGTGCGTGTGGGGAGACCAGACCGCCGAGGGCTTGTCGCGGCGGGCGACGTCAAAGACTACGGGGCAGTTTGTTTCCACGGCCACGGTCGCCTGTGCATAGCCGAGCGCGAGCTTGGGGGTGTTGTTTTCTTTGCTCAGATGGGCCAGCCACACTGTGTGCGGGCCGTGATCAAGCGCGTGCTCGCATAAAAGGGCGACCGCGGCCTCGTTGGACAGGTGGCCGTGGTCGCCGAGTATCCGGGCTTTCATGGAGACGGGGTAGTCGCCCGCCCTGAGCCGATGCACATCGTGGTTTGCTTCCAGCACAAGCAAATGCGCCCCGCGTATGGCATGGCGCATGATCTCGGTGACATGGCCGGCATCGGTGATATGGCTGATCTTCTGGCCGCTTGGGGCATGGCGAATGTTGATGCCGACAGGCTCGGCGGCATCGTGGGGGATGGGGAATGTTTCAATGAGCAGGTCGCCGGACGCCCAGCGGTCGCCGACAGGCAGGACAATATGGGGCGACTCGGTGCGGCGGCGGTAGATAGCCCGCAGCGTAGGTTCATTGGCGACCAGGGGAACGCCGTGCCGCTTGGACAGGGCGTGGGCGCTTTGAATATGGTCGGCGTGCTCGTGGGTGACAACAACGGCGCTCAGGTCGGCGGGGACAAGCCCCTGCGCGTGCAGTGCGGCGACAAGCTTGCGCATGGAAATGCCCGCATCCAGCAGAACAGCGACCTCGCCGGCGCGCACCAAAGTGGCATTGCCGCTGGAGCCGCTCGCCAGTGCCTGCACCCAGAGCATGGGGAAACTCATGGGCGTATTGTACCCTACAGGGCTGCCCAGGAGGCACGCATGAAAAGGCCCGACGGGAGGCGGCAAAGCAACGTCGGGCCTGACTATTCTATGATGGGAGCGCCCGTGGACAGCGGAAAAGATTTGTCCGGTGCGCTGAGATAACTCTATTAAGTTGTCTACTCCTATTATCGGCAGCATAGCAGTTTCACTTCCTGCAAACGATACGGGGATTTAGAAACAGCAAGGAACTCGGAGGCCCCCCGCCCCAATAATGGGGAGCCAGAGTAAGATAAGAAGAATAAGGAGCCAGACCTGCTCTTATCCGAGTACCCCATTATTGGGGCGGAGGGGCTACTCTGGCAGCCAAACGGCAGCTTGGGCAGAAGAACTTTCGCGCCCGCCCCCCACCTGCTTGCCGCCCGCCGCTAAAACCAGGCCATCGGGGAAACGCAGCAGCGCCAAATCGTGTCCGCTCCATGGCAGAGCGGGGCCAAAGACGAACGTTTGGGTTTGCGGGTCGTACACTTCCACGCTAGGCAGGGTGGCATGGGCGTCCGGCCCCCACCCGCCTGCCAGTAAAACGCGCCCATCGGACAAAGTGGTGTCGGCATGCGCCATGCGCGCCGCGCCGAGTTTATTGGGCAGCAGGGAGAATGTTTCCGTGTCGGGGTGAAACAATTCACACGCGCGCGGGCCTTCGCTTTTATTCTGCCCGCCCGCAACAAACACCGTGCCATCCGGCAGCAAGGAGGCGGTGGGACGGTCGCGCGGCGCAGCCATCTGCCCTAGAGTGCGGTGGAACAAGCGCGTGCGCGGGTTGTAAATCTCCGCGCTTGCCAGGACAGTCGTGGGCAGGCCGACGCGCCAATGCGTGCCGCCCACAACCAAGACGCGCCCATCGCGGAGGCGGCAGGCGGCGTGCCCGAATCTATCATCGGCGAGGTGCGAAGTGCCCAGGGTAAAAGTTTGGGTTTGCGGGTCAAACACTTCCGCTGTGGCCTGCGTCTTGTGCGCGTGGGTATCAAAGCCGCCGACAACCAGCACGCTGCCATCCACAAGCACCGTTGCCGTGAACAGCTCGCGCGCAATCGCCAGGGAAGACGGCAATAATTGGAACGTATCGGAGAGGGGATGGTAAACTTCCGCCGTGCGCAGGCTGCCCAAGATTGTGTTGTAGCCGCCAACGATTAAAACACTGCTGTTGGGCAATGGCACGGCCACGGCAAAGTCGCGCGGGTACGTCAAACGCGCGCGGCAGGGGACAAAGCGGCGCGTGCGTTCGTCAAAGCGGTCGGCGCTCGCCACGCACGCATTGGTTTGGTAGGAGTAGCCGCCGCAAATCAAGGCGGACTGCCCGCCCGGCAGCAGGCAGAACGCGGGTGCCCAGCGTCCATCCCGCATGGGGTGCGGGAGTGTTTGCCAGCCGTCGGCATAGGCCGGGCAGAGCAGCGCGAGGGCGAGCAGCAGGGGAAACAAGCGTGTCATGGCGCGTAAGACTCTAAGTATCCGCATTGCGTACAGCGATACGTAGCGACAGGCCGCCATAGGTCTTTGTTTACCTTGAAGGTACCTATGTTTCCACCCAAGAAGCGCACCGGCACGGGACTTCCGGGCTGCCATTGGGGAACATAGAAACTCTCGCCCCGGTCTACAATAAAGCCTTCTTCCATTGCGCCTGCACACTTCGGGCAAGCGAGCGTGGTTTCCATAAGCGTTGTCTCCGTTACTTACCCGCACCGTCAAACATCTCACTGATAAACTTAGCGGCTTTGATGTCGCTTTGGGTGATGCCGCCCGAGTCATGTGTCCAGTAGAGCAGTGTCACTTTCGTATAGCGGATGTCAATATCCGGGTGATGGCGCGCGGCCTCGGCAGCGTCCGCCACCTGGTTGACAAACGCGAGGGCGGCGCGGAACGTGGGAAACGCAAACTCGCGCGCGATGCTCTCGCTCTTGCGCGTCCACTGCGGCAGGGCGGCAAGGGCATCGGCTATCGCGGCGTCATCAAGGCGCGGGCGGGGCATGGGCGTGTTTCCTAGTTTCGGGCGGCGTGGGGCAGGAGATGTGAGAAGTGAGCGCGAATAAAGCGCGCACCATGCGAATAGTTCTTCAGCGCGTGCTGCGTGCCAGTGTCACCCTGCAAGAGACAGGCGAAACGCGAGCCATCGGGCCAGGCCTCGTTGTGTTAATCGGGGTCGGACACGCCGACACATTCGCCGATGCCGACGCACTCGCCCGCAAGCTCGCCGACCTGCGCGTGTTTGAAGACGAGGGTGGCAAGATGAATCTGAGCTTGCGAGACGTCAGTGGCGCGATGCTGATCGTGTCGCAATTCACACTTATGGGCGATGCGCGCAAAGGGCGACGGCCTTCATTTGTCGCTGCCGCCCCGCCCGGCATTGCGATCCCGCTGTACGAGCGCTTTGTGCAGGCCGTGCGCGCGCAGGGCATTCCCACCCAAACTGGCGAGTTCGGCGCGGACATGCGCGTGTTGCTAGAAAACAACGGCCCCGTGACGCTGATTATTGACAGCCCCTAAGCGCTCGTTACTCGCCCATTCTTCGCTTGTTCCTAGCCCGGCTTCGGCCCGCGCGGCACTCCCAGCAAGACCAAATGGTCGCCCTGCACCCGCACATCCTTCAGCACCAAGGGCAGGCGGCCCTGCATCTTCGCCGTTATCTGCGCGGCGAGTTTACTGGCCTGCGCCGCCAGCAAAGCGGGCGGCAGCGGCAGACGCCCCACCTGCGCGCCTGTGGCGGTCACTTGAAGGCCGGTCTTGGGGTCGGCGCGAAGCGTTGTTTCCACCTGGATATTGTAGGGATGCCCGCCCCGGAGCATGGTCGCGCGCACCGTGATGCCGCGCGGCGCACTCAGCAATGCCTGCACGGCCTGCACATGATGGGTCGCCAGCATGGCTTTGACTTGCGGGTTTGTCGCAAAGTACGCATTGAGGTCGGCCTGGGAAAGCTGCAAGCGCACCAGGTCGGGGCCATGCGCCTGCCGGACATGCTGCACGGTTGGCGTATCGGCAGCCGGGGCGCTGCGGGGCGAGGGGCTTTGCTGAGCGGCAGGCTGGAACAGTGCGGCGCGCACGGCGTTGATATGCTCCTGGGCCGTCTGTGCCTGCCGGGGCGTGTAGGCAGGGACAACCGGCGGCGGGACAGGCTTGCGTATCAGCAGCGAGGCCAATCCTGCCAGTACGACGAGGGCAAGCGCTATCAGCCCAACACGAGGGCGACGGAGGCGCGCGGGGCGTACAGGGGCAATGTCAGTGCGGAGTTTGGACGATGGCAGGGGCATGGAGTGTGGCCTCGCAGTGTCAGTGAAAACGTGCCTGCGTGCGATCACTTGGCAGGCGCTTCCTAGTCTCGTCTTTTACAAGCGCACGATGTCGCTGCGGCTAGGACGGCTTCTTGTGGCGCGAACGCAGCATGCGGACTATTGCCCATATCAGCATAACCGACAGTAATGTAGAGCTTGCGTACAATCCAAATGTGATAGCCGCATACGTGCGGGGCAGCGCCCCCGGCCAAAAGCCTTTGTACGACTGGAGAGTAGTCACAATCGCCATGTTTAGAAGCAGTTGCCATACAATTTGAGCACCTTGCCATGGGTCGATGGTATGCGATGGCGCCCGCTTCTCTTCTGGTGTCGCCGCCCGCCAGCGCTCGGTGAGCCGGGCGACATAAACCCACCAAAGGCAGGCCCAGAGCGCCCACAACTCCGCATGGCCCCGGCGCCAAAGCGCCTCCATACCAACCACCTGCGCGAGACGAACACTATACCACAACGTAAACAGAGTGGCGACAACTGCCAGTACAGTACATGTGATGAGAGACACACGCAGGCTAGAAGATGGGTAGCCGTATGCATTGGATTTATCCACGTTGTCCATCGGCGTCTCCCAACCCGCAGGCTATGCCTTGCAGCTCCACTGCACGAGAGCGGCTCCGCGCCGCTACGGCCTTTGACGCTTCTCCCAATACCCTAGTACCCCAATCAGCAATGCCAAGACAGCAAAGATGATTGCCATCTGCCAGGGGCGGTGGTCTCCGTGCATCAGGGGCAGGAAGCCGATGCCTGCCGACAGCAATGCCCCTCCCGCATAGGCTGCCACATGCAGGCGAACTAGATACCCTATCGGCTTTGGCGGGACAAGCCGGGTTTCCAGTGCCAGGCCATGAGCTTTGTAAAGGCGCACAATCAGCGCTCTGTCATAGCGCCAGATGCGTCGCGGACGGCCATAAGCAACTAAATGCCCGACGTTGGCGCGGGTCAAGACGCGGCACATCGCTACCAGCCACAGGTACTTGCCGGCTAGGACAGAGACAAGGACTGTTGGCACAAGGGCTGCCACAAACCGCCAAAACTGCGCGTCGTGCAGCGGGTCACGTGCAGGGCCAAGAGAGGCAACGCCGAGCCACTTCATTACAGCAGGGAGCGCCAGCCCCATCGGCGCGACCAGAAAGACCATGAATGACACGTAGGCCAGGGCGTCTTTGGCACTGAGCGCGTAGTTTGACGGCAACTGCGCCGGGATATTGTCTGGGTCACGCGCCGGGCTTGTCTCGCTGTCCATAGCCAATAAGACACGCGGCGAGGGAGATAGTTGCACTGGCCTTGCGGCTCGCGTCGGCGACGACGCGCGGAGCAAAGCACGAGTGGCGGGGGGCATTTAGCGCCGCAAATGTGATGTTGCTATGATTGCAGCCCATTCTCGCTGAGATTACGCATGGCACGCGGGCTGCGGCGTTCCGTTTTCACCAGCCATGCTTCCCTGAGAACAAGCACTCGCTTGCGGCGCGGGAAAAAGTGCGAGCAACTGGCATGGCGATAGCAGGGGTGAGCATTGCGCCAGTACAGGCGCGAGGGATGGGGCCGCCGCTCCGGGACATACTTGTAATAGTGCTGGGCGGCAAGAGGTATTTGCGTGTCACCCAGCGGCCAGTAGGCGTGAACATGGTTGACCGTAGAGCGCTTTTCCAGCAGTCGCCGCGAGAAGCCCAGATGCTGCGTTGTGTTGAACATGGAGCTTTGCCGATTGCGGCACAATAGCAAGATAAGCATTGACAAGCATGGCGACGCGCCTTAGTTATTGTGGGGCAAGGAGGCTGCCGCGCATTCGGCAGAGATGTTGTGGTGATACTTGCGATTTAGAGCATCGTGTACAACATCATTGTAAGCCTCTGCCTGCTCGTAGTTTGCCGGAAGCATACAGCCGCCTCCGCTCACGTGAACCCGGTATCGCTTTAGCATCAAGTTCTGGTATACCTGGAAGTCACCGGCGCGCAGGCCGTACTCGGTTATGTGATAGTACCCATCCGCCACGTCGCGTCTTGCCTGCGCCTTTGCCCACAGGGATGGCACATAGACATAAATGAGCGTAAGCAGAAAAGCGCACGCCAATGCTAGTCCCAACTTGCGCTTTTTGCTCATGGAAACGTCCCTCGCTCGCGGCATGGTTTTCTTTATTACTTTGCCGCAAACCTATGTTTGTTAGACGCTCAGCAGCTTGCGCTGCCGCTTTTCGCTCACCAGCCAATCGTTGTAAACTTCCGTGCCGTGGCCGATTTCTGCCGTGTCCAGGGGAATGACTTCCTCCACTTTGACCAGACGCCAGCAGACGAGGCTGCCCAATACGCCCCGGTATTGGGTTTCGTATTCTTTGGCTAGCTCCAGCCCGACACGCTCGGCGTTCTCCCGGCCCTCGGCATTCACAAGAAAGACGCGCCTTTCGCCTGTGCGCTTAGACAAATGACGCTGTCCTGTGCCGGGATGGATTACCTTGTAGACGGCAGCGACAGCCCACCAATTCCCTGCGGCAGTGTTGTTTGCCATCGTTTCCACCTTCTCTATGGCTTGTCTCGCTGCTTGCGAGCGTTAAGACACGTGACGACAGCAAAGAGAGTTGCGGGACGCAGCAGTTATGCCTTATCCATACCATGTTATGCTAAGTGCTGCTGAAAGACCTTGCCGTTCTGCGCTGTTATTACCGCTGTCACCGGACAGGAGAAACCGTCTGGGTATGACCCGGCAATGTCGAACTTAAGCCGAACAGATTTCACTTCTGCGCGTGCGATGCCGGTATGCTCCAAAATCTCCCAGAACTTTTGCTGGAGACTACACAGCCCCATTTCCAGCGGCCTCAGTCGTGGCAAGCCAACAGGGTACGGTTCCTCTGTGAGCAGTTCAACCTCGGCAAAGGCAATACTGCTTGCGCGACACACGTCGGTAAGGTGGGGAATGACATAGCCCACGCCGCTTTGTACATGGTGTGCAAGGTCGTGTGCGACACCGGCAAGCAGTTTTAGGGAAGGCATTGTCTTTGCTCAATGAGTGTTAACAATAACGCCAAACGGCTGCCCTATATGCTTGCTCCCACCAGCGGGCTAGTGCGCTTCGGAGAAGACGTGGCGCAGTTGCAGTTCTTCGTCGGCATGCACCATCGCAATCACGGTATCGCCCGCCGAAAACTTGGTGTCGGGCTGGGGCAGGTACGCCTGGTCGTCGCGCACGATGGAGATGATCAGCGCGTTGCCCACTGCCGTGGAGAACTCGCGCAATGGCCGATTGAGAACGGGCGAACGCTCGGAGACGGCGATTGCCACCACTTCAATGTTGCCGTTCTTCAGTGCGCCCAGGGGAATCACTTCGCCGGGTTCAATTTGCTGATCCAGCAGGTTGAAGATAATCTGGGTGCTGGACACGGTTGTGTCAATACCGAGCTTCTGGAACAGCGTTTGGTTGGCGGGGTCGTTGACACGCGCGACTGTGCGCGGGGCATCAAAGCGCTTTTTTGCCATCTGGCAGATGACCAGGTTGTCTTCATCGTCGCCTGTGACAGCCACAATCACGTCGGCCCGGCCAAAGCCCACCTCGGTCATGGTGCGCACCTCGCAGCCGTCGCCCTGCACCACTGTTTCGCCCAGTTCTTCCGCCAGCATCGCCTGGCGGCGGCGGTCTTTTTCCATCAGCAGCACTTCATGCCCTTCGGCAATCAACTGCTTGCACAAATAGTAGCCGACTTTGCCGGCCCCCACCACAATCACATACATGCGAACACCTGTGTCCGTTTCTTTGGCTTATAATTCTGTTATTTGACTTGCTCTAAATACACTTTGTCCCACACCTGCGCGGAGCGGCGCAGGGTGTCGCTGTCGGACGTGCCCAGGGCGTAGGCATGCATCATTCCGGCAGCAAGCGTTGTCGTGCAGAGCGTTTCAATGCCCATCTCGCGGTACGACTGCGCGCGGATGGGGTCGTACACGCGGGCAACGACGCGCGGGGTGCCGAACACTTCGCGGGCAATCTGCGCGGCCATCACATTGGTGTTGTCTCCCGGCGAGACGGCCACAAACACATCGGCGGCTTCAATGCCTGCCGTGCGCAGGGTGTCCTGGTCCAGCCCCGTCCCGACAATCTTTTGCCCGGTAAACTTTGTGCCCAGCCTGCGGAACGAATCGCGGGTCAGGTCCACCACGGAAACTTTGTGGCCCTCCTGCGACATCTGCTTGGCGAGCGTGGAGCCGACGCGCCCGCACCCTAAGATGACGACTTTGAGCGGGGCGGCTGCTGTTTCGGGCATAGCGGCGTGTTCCTTTCACGGGCGTTGATGCCCCAGTTTGTGTTTAGCATACACCCGTGGCCCTTGCTGTGTCAACCCCCGCACGGGCCGGGCGCGCGGGCATTGTCCTGGCGTTTTTGCAGCGTCTCAAGCGCGTACCAACGACGGACGGATTTGTTCCGTCGCTAGCACGCGCGGGGAACAAGAGCAAAGCGCCGGGGGTATACTCAAGCAAGACCTTTATGACAGGGAACTTAGCCATGCCACCCGGAATTGATTTGCTGCCCGCTGTCCTGCCCGCGCCCGCCCCGACTGCCGACCCGCAGGCGGGCGACCCGGAAACAGTCAGCCCTTATGTGGTTATCGTCTATGATGATGACTGGCACACCTTTGAACAGGTGGAGGTGCAACTGCAAAAGGCCACCGCCTGCACATTGGAAAAAGCCGAAGCTTACGCCCTGGAAATCCACACATCGGGCCGGGCGATTGTGTTCAGCGGGCCGATAGAAAAATGCGAGCGCGTCGCCTCAGTGCTGCGCGAAATCAAGCTGCAAGTGGAAACAGACCGCGCGTGACCCTCCTGCCCTCGCCATCCAACATCATGGGCGAGCTGCCTCAAGTGCAGACCGCCATCCCCGGCCCGCGCTCGCTGGCCCTGGCGCAGACGCTGGCGCAGTTTGAGAGCCAGAATGTGACTTATCTCGCGCCGGACTTTCCCATCTTTTGGGACAGCGCGTCAGGCAGCCTGGTGCGCGATGTGGACGGCAACATATTCCTAGATGTGACGGCTGCCTTCGGGGTGGCAAGTGTCGGGCATTCCCACCCCGAAGTGGTGCGCGCGGTGCAGGCTCAAGCGGAGAAACTGCTGCACGGCATGGGAGATGTCCACCCTAGCGCCGTGAAAGTGGAGTTGTGCGAACGGCTGTCGCGGCTCGCGCCCATCCCTGACGCCCAGGTAATCTTAGGCCAGAACGGCTCGGATGCCGTGGAAGCCGCGCTGAAGACCGCCCTGCTCGCAACGGGCAAGCGGGGCGTGCTGGCGTTTGACGGTGGCTACCACGGCCTGTCCTACGGCGCATTAGACGCTACCGCCCGGCCCGACTTCCGCGCGCCATTCCGTGCGCAATTGGGGCAGTTCACGTCGCACGTCCCCTACGGCGCGCCGATGGCGCAGATTGAACAAGCGCTGGCGGAGGGCGAGATTGGGGCGATCCTTACGGAGCCTATCCAGGGGCGCGGCGGCATTGTGGTTCCCCCCGGCGGCTGGCTCCGTGATTTGCGCGCGCTTTGCACCCGGCACACTGTCCTGCTGATCCTAGACGAAATCTTTACCGGCTGGGGGCGAGCCGGCGAGTGGTTTGCCTGCCAAAGCGAGGCAGTCGTTCCCGACATCATTTGCGTGGGCAAGGCGATGGGCGGCGGCCTGCCTGTTTCGGCTTGTCTTGCCCCTCGTTCCCTCATGGCCTGCTGGCCCAAATCAGGCGGCGAGGCGCTGCACACCAGCACGTTTCTGGGCAACCCCGTGGCCTGCGCCGCCTCGCTCGCCGCCCTGGACGTGCTGGAACGGGAGGGTCTTCCCCGGCGCGCCCGCGACATGGGCCGCGTGTTCCAGGGCGGCTTGCAGCAGCTATGCCGCGATTTCCCTGCTCATCTGTCGGAAGTGCGCGGGCGGGGCCTGATGCTCGGGCTGGTCTTCCAGCGCCAAGACACGGCCCTCGCCCTGGTTCCCGCCGCCCTGCGCCGGGGCCTGATTGTGCTGCCGGCAGGCGACGGCAGCGTGTGGGAGTTTGTGCCCCCGCTGACAATCTCCCGCGCGCAGGTGGACTGGTGCCTGTCTACACTGCGCGGCCTGCTTGCCGACCTGGCTTAAGAGTGCCCGCGCTTGGCCTACCCTGCCCCTCAAAACTACCTAAGCCGCCCCTTAGAATTACCTAACTGGCCCCCCAAAATTACCTAACTGACCCCCTTTCAACGCCTGACGGAAATACGGGAATGTGCCTGCGCACGCCTTTTTTCCTTTAGAAACCCCCCACCCGCGCCGACAATCAAGAATGCAGGGAGAGAAGACGCTCCCCGCACGCACCTCTTGAAAGGCCGCGCACGGATGTTTAAATCAATACTACTCGCCGGTGTCCTCCTGGTCACCTCAAACTTTATGCCCTCGTCATCACTGATCGCCCCGACAGTGCTGGCGGCCAATATCGCCCCCGCCGCACCGGTGGTGAACGCGCTTGGCCCCATCTACACTGTTCCGCCCACGGTGATGGCACATGTCAAGCCGCCCACGGTGCAGGCCGGCACGTTCCGCATCAGCTTTAACCCCGAAGCCGGCGATGCCTTGCAGCCGGAAGAAGCTGAGTTTATCGCACGCATCAACCAGGAGCGCACAGCGCGCGGCCTGAATGCCCTAAGCTTAGACCCTGCTCTCGTCACCACCGCGCGCGGCCATTCCCATGAGATGTGCGAGCGCGACTACTTTGATCACCACTCGCCCACGCCCGGCATCTGCACGCCGATGGATCGCTACCTGTCCACCCTGCATTCGTCGGGAAGCAGCACGCCCGGCTACCTGCTGGTCGGGGAAAACATTTACTATTGCAGCGAAAGCACCGACACCTACAATGTCGCCTACGGCCACCAGGCTTTGATGAACAGCCCCGGCCACCGCGCAAACATCTTGGAGCCGCGCTTTGCCAAGGTCGGCGTGGGCGTGTACCGCAATGCCCAGGGCGAGTTCTGGGTCACGGAAATGTTTATGAAGGACTAAATGCCGAGTGTGCGTGCGCATTGCCGGCCCCTGCCCTCTTGGGCGGGGGCTTTTTTTGGCGGGCGTGCGTTCGGGGGGTGGGTATACTCACCGCATGCTTTTAGCGATAGATGCGGGCAATACCAATGTCAAGTTCGGCTTGTTTGACGGCGACACGCTGTTGAAACAATGGCGTGTCCGTCCCGAACCGGGCCGGACTGCCGATGAATACTCCGCCCTGCTGTTCGCGTTGTTTGCGCAGGCCGGGCTGACATTTCAGGATATTACGGGGATTGCCCTTGCCAGCGTCGTCCCGGCCATCACGCCCAACCTGCTGAGATTAGCGCGCACGCACCTGGGGCAGGAGCCTTTGCACCTCACGCCGCGCGCTGATTTGGGCCTGGAAATCGCCTATCAGCCGCCCGGCGATGTCGGCACCGACCGCTTGATGGACGCGGTGGCCGCCGTTGCCAAAGTCGGCGCACCCTGCATTGTCATTGACTTCGGCACGGCAACCACTTTTAACGCTATTGCCGCGCCGCGCCTGCCGGGAGGCCTGCCCGTGTATCTCGGCGGGGCGATTTGCCTTGGCATCGGCGTTTCGCTGGACGCGCTGTTTTCGCGCGCCGCCAAAATTCCCTCGGTGGAGCTGGCGCGCCCGCCGCGCGCTATCGGCGACAACACCGCCCATGCCCTGCAATCCGGGATTGTGTTTGGGTATCTGGGCCAGGTGCAGACCCTAGTGCAGCGCTTTCAGGACGAGATGGGTGCGCCGGGCTGCCCTGTTGTCGCCACGGGAGGCCATGCGGCTGGCCTCATTGCCGCCGAGACTTCCTTTCCTATGTTGGTTGACCCCACCCTGACTTTGACCGGCCTGCGCCTCGCTTATGCCCGTGCGCAAGGGCTGTTGTGAAGCCTTTGCTTTTGCTGCTGCTGGCCGTTTTTCTGGTAAGCACAGCCGCGCTGTTTGCCCACCGCGCCCTGCTGGAAGCCACGCCGCTCGCCATCGCCGCATGGCGTTTGGGCCTGGCCGCCGTGTTTTTTGCAGGCTGGGGCGCGGCCACTTCCCGTGTCCGTTCGCGCAAAGCCGCCCGTGACCTGGATTCTCCGCCCGCGTCGCCCCTGACGCGCCTGGTTTGGGTGCGCTTGATTGGGGCGGGCCTGTGCCTCGCGGGCCACTTTTTGGCGTGGTTTGCCGCCTTGCAGACAGCCCCGGTGGCCCGTGCGACCCTGCTGGTCTGCACGACGCCGCTGTGGGCGACGCTCGGCAATGTGCTGCTGCGACGCCACCGGTTTACGCGGGCCTATTTGGGGGCGGGCGTGCTGGCCGCCGTGGGCATCGGCCTGGTGACACGCGCTTCCGCCCACGCGTCAAGCGCATCTTCGTGGCAGGGTGACGCGCTGGCGACTTTGGGCGGCGTGCTGTTTGCCGCCTATCTGCTTTGCGTGGAAGGTCTGCACGCGGTGGTTTCGTCACGCCGGCAGGTGACAGTCGCCTACTGCGTGGCCGCCCTGGCCTTGTGGGCCGGGTGCCTGGCGCAGGGCGGCATCACGCTGCGCTACTCCGGCGGGGTCTGGGCGGCCATTCTTGGCATGACCCTTGGCCCGCAGATAGTAGGGCATACGCTGCTGAATAGTTTATTGCGCCACTTTCCCTCGTCCCTAGTGGCGTTCTCGCTGCTGCTAGAACCTGTGCTGGCGGCACTTTTAGCGTGGGCGCTGCTCGGCCAAACTGTCACGGCGGGGCAGGCAGTGGGCGGCGTCCTGGTCATGGCCGCGCTGGCCGTTGTGATTGGGAGCCAAACACCGCCGGAGCGTGTTTACGACGAGCCGGTGGGCTAGAAACTTAGGGGGAGCGTGCATGAAGACTGCGAAGCAGGCCCCCGCCCCAATCATGGGGTGCCAGGGTGGCCCCCCCGCCCCAATCATGGGGTGCCAGAGTAAGACATGAGTGGACAACTGCCACTTGCTCTTGTCCGTATTGCTCCCCATTATTGGGGCGGAGGGGCCTCTTGCCTTGGCTCGGTATTCTTTATGCCTTCTGATGGCTTTCCTAGCGCGCACCAACGACGGAACAATTTCTTCCGTCGTTGGTATGCGCTTAGAAAGCCGTAGAAACGCTACTAAAACGCTGTCGCAGCGCGGGAGAAGGGCCGCCGCCAAGCGAACCCTTGGCAGGCTGGGTAAACTGGCAGCCTATGCGCACGTTCAAGCGTTTCCTGCTGCTGCAAATCGGCCCCAGCCCGTGGGAGTTTTTGCTCGCGCTGCTGACGCTTGTGTGGGGCGTTGTGGGAGGTCTTGGCTCGCTCAACCCTGCCTGCCAGACATTGGGCATGGTGTCGCCGATTGTCGCTCTCTGCCTCGCGCTGGATGCCGTGCGCGTGTGGCACTTGCTGTCCATGCCGGGCAAGGTTGTCAGTAGCCTCTTTATCTTGCTGCTGGGAACAATGGCCTGGGACACACTGGCGGAGGCGGCGCAGGCCTTGTTCCCCGCCGGGCGTTGATGCGTGTGGTATAATCACCCAAGTTATGACAACACTGTCCCCATCCCCTTTGCCCTCAATGCGTATTGGAAACGTCGCGTTGCCTAATAGCCTGGTTCTCGCGCCGATGGCGGGCGTCACCTCGCACGCGTTCCGGCTGCTGTGCCGCGAGCATGGCGCGGGATTGGTGGTCACCGAGCTGCTGTCGTCGCACGCCATCCATTACAAGAACGCCAAGACATTTGGGATGTTTGACTGGAACGACGCAGAGCGTCCCGTCTCGGTGCAATTGTTTGGGGGCGACCCGGCCCTGATGGCCGAGGCCGCGCAGGTCGTGGAGGCGGCGGGAGCCGACATTATTGACCTCAACATGGGATGCTGGGTGCCCAAAGTCGCCAAAACCGGCGCGGGAGCGAGTTTATTAAAAGACGTGTGCCTGGCCGAAAGCGTCGTGCGGGCGATGGTGAACGCGGTCTCGGTTCCGGTGACTGTCAAGATACGCGCGGGCTGGGACCGGACGCAGACTACGGGCATTGAGTTTGCCCAGCGTGCCCAGGATGCCGGGGCAAAGGCGATTGCTGTCCATGCCCGCTATGCCAATCAGGGCTTTACCGGGCACGCCGACTGGTCAATAATCCGGCGGGTAAAAGACGTCGTCACCATCCCGGTGATCGGGAACGGCGATATTGAAACAGTCCACGATGCCCGGCGCATGCGCGAGGAAACCGGCTGCGACGGCCTGATGATCGGGCGCGCGACGATGGGCAACCCGTGGATATTCGGCGATGTGCTGCACTATTTGGAAACAGGCAGCGAGCGTCCCGTGCCCACGCTGGAAGCGCGCATGGAGGCCGCCGTGTCCCATTTGAAGCGGATGGCCGCAACGCCCCATGTCGGCGAGACGCGGGCAGTCAAGGAGATGCGGGGCCAGATTACCCATTACTTCAAGGGCTTCCCCGGCGTGTCCAGCCTGCGCGGCAAGCTGGTTGTCGCGGACACCATCGCCCACATTGAGGACATCCTGCATGATGCCCGCTGTTACCACCCCAACCCCTAGCGCCCCAAACAACGCCGTGCGGCGCAATGCGGCCTTGGCGAGCCTGGCCTACCTCGCCTTTGGCCTGCTGCTGCCCCATCTGCCCTTTCCCCCGCTGCGCACGCTGGCCCCGGTCGCGCGGCTCGCCCTGCTGGTGGTTCCCACGGCCGCCTTTATGTGGCTGCAATTGTGGCTGGCGTGGGCTGTGGTGCATTTGGCCCCGCGCCCCGCGCGTGCCGCCGGGATGACTGTGCTTTGCATCGCGCTGTGGGCGGGAACGCTGTTTTTTGTTCACCCATACCTGCACGCGGCGTATGCAGTCAATCTCGCGCTGCACTTTCTGCGTCCGACCTTGCTGGGCTTTCTTGTCACATTAGCAGGGACATTTGGGGGCATTCTGCTGTCGCGCATTGTGCGGGAGCGCAATGTTCTGCTGCCTGTTGCGCTGGTCGCGATGCCCATAGACTATATCGGGGCGATGACCCCGATAGGCTTTACGCACGATGCTGTGATTAAGCATCCGGGCGTGGTGCAGGCCGTCTCGGTGCCCGTCCCGACCGTGGGCAGCATTCACCCGATTGGCTTTATCGGGCCGGGCGACGCCTTGTTTATCGCCTTTTACTTCGCTGCCATCCTGCGTTTGGGGATGAATGGGCGAGGGACATTTCGGCTGATGTATGTCCTGCTGACCCTGACTTTGCTGTATGTGCTGCTGCCCCAAAGCCTGCCGGTCGCTGCCCTGGTGCCGATGGGCGTGGCCGTTGTTGCCGCCAACTGGCGCTTGTTTACCCTCAAGCGCGATGAAGTGTTTGCCATGCTCTACGCCGGTGCTTTGGTGGTTGGCTTGGTGGTTGGCTTTTACTTGTACAGCCACCACCACTTGCAGCCCGCTCCCCGCCATTAGGATTTGCCCATGACTAGCCCTGTCTCCGCGCCTCTGCCCCGCCGCGTCGTCCTGCTGGAAACTGACGAACGGGCGGGCCTTGTCGCTGCCCTCGCTGCCGCCTGCGCCGCGCACTTTGTTTCCCTGGAGATGGTGACCGGACCGGGCCATGTGCTCTTGTCGTTCGCCGCCGACACGGCCACTGCGGAACGCCTGCTGCCTTCTCTCAAGTCTATCGGCGGCGTGCTGGACTTGCAGCCCTACACTGTCGCCGTGCCTTCTTAGCATGTTCGCGTGCGAGGCGTGAACTTTTTGCGCAGCACGCCGCGTCTTTTCAAGTGATAGGAGACTATGTTATGCGCTCGTCCTCATCCCTTGCCCTGCTGCTCTTGGGCTTGCTGACTGCGATAGGTTTGCGCGCGCGGGCCGACACTCCCGCGCCTTTGCCGCAGCTCAACATTATTTCGCTGGGGCAGGGGCAGGGGCTGGAAGCCGCGCCGCCGCGCCAGCTTTCGCTGCATGCCCGCATTTCGGAGTTTGCTTATCAGCCCGGCGGCCTGGAGATTGTCTATGCCGGCTCCGACACTGAGGACGGGGCGTCAACGCAGTTCGTCAAACTCGTGGGCACGCGCTATGGGACAACCACAACACTCATCGCGCAGACCAGTGCGGCTGCCGACCCCGACAATGCCGTGCCGCCGTTTCTTATGAATGGCTGGTCTGCTGACGGACGCTATCTTGTCGTGGAGCAATATGGAACGATGGGCACTGACAGCGCCGGGGCAGCGGTTTATGGCACGCGGCGCACTTGCCTAGATGTTGCGGCCAACCCCATACGAACGCGCGAAATTGCCCTGCCGGTTCCACTGCCTGCCGATGTGTCGTCCACGTCAACGCAAGCCGTTTGGTCGCCCTCGCACACGCGCTTGCTGCTGACACAAACTTTGCTTTCCAAGTCCAGCCAGAAGCCTGCTTATGTCAGCGCGCTGTATGATTTTGCCCAGAACCGCGTGAACATTCTGCCGATTGACACGCCCCTCTATGCCTCGCGCTGGGCGGACGATACGCGCCTGCGCCTCGCCGGTACGCCAAGCCCCCAAGCGCACCCGCTCGCGTTTAACGTCAAGACGCTTAAGACCGAGCCGTTTGTTCCCACCCCCGCCCCGCCTTTTCCCGACCTTTCGCTTTCGCCCACCAATCCCAACGTCACCCTGGATTTGCAGCCGCAAACTATTGCCGACAGCCAGCATGCCGCCCAAACCCACGCCAATGTGCTGTGGGTGCGCCGGGTGCGCGGCCCCAAAGCCTTGTCTGCACTGGCTGTGGATGTAACAGGCGGGAGTGACGACCCGCAGGCGCGGTGGGCGCAGACCGGGCGCGCAGTGGCTTATCTCAGTCACGGCGACTTGTTTGTCGCTGACTTGTCTACGCGCGAGGCTACCGTTAAAGAGAAATACTTTGCGGGGGAACCGCTCTCCTGCGCTGAAGAGCAAAGGCTTGCTATGGGCGAACTCAAGCAGATCGGCCTGGCAACTATCCAATATGCGCAGGATTATGATGAGAGCTTCCCGCCGCAAGCCCATGTCAATGACACGCTCCAACCTTACTTGCCGCCGGACACGCTGCTGCAAATCGGCGGCGCGAAGTTTGTGTACCATGCCCCTGCCGACCTTGCCCTGAGCGCGATGGATGCCCCCGCCGACACGGTTCTGGGCACGATGGATTTGCCCTGCGCCCGTGTGACGCTTTATGCCGACGGCCATGTCAAAGCCTTGCCCGTTGCGGGCAGGCAGCCCTGACGCTTCTCTGCCATGACGCAAAACGCCCCTTGCCCTATTGTCGTGGTCGGCAGCAGCAACACCGACCTGGTGGTGCGCGCCCCGCGCCTGCCCCGGCCCGGCGAGACACTGCTGGGGGGCGAGTTCCTCCAAGCAGCCGGCGGCAAGGGGGCCAACCAGGCCGTCGCCGCCGCGCGTCTGATGGCGCGTTCCAATGGGCAGGTCGCCCTGGTCGCCCGGCTTGGCACGGATGCTTGGGGCGACACCGCTTTGGCGGGGTTTAACGCCGAAAACATCCACACGGCCCTTGTTGTCCGTGACCCCGACGCGCCGAGCGGCACGGCCCTCCTTACCGTGGACGCGCAGACGGGGGAAAACACCATTGTGGTCGCAGGCGGGGCCAATGCCCGCCTTTGCCCTGCCGATGTGCAGGCGGCTTCCGCCCTTTTGCAGAACGCCAAAGTTGTGCTGTGCCAGCTTGAAATCCCGCTGCCGACAGTGCAGGCCGCGCTGGAGATTGCCCATGCCGCCCAGGCAACTGCCATTCTCAACCCCGCCCCGGCCCAAGCCCTGCCCCCTGACCTGCTGCGGCTGGTTTCTATTTTAACCCCCAACCAAACCGAAGCCGCCGCTTTGACCGGCTTTTCTGACCCCGCGCAGGCGGCGTCTGCCCTTGTCTCGCGCGGCGTGCCGATTGTGCTGGTCACATTGGGCGCCCAAGGCGTGCTGCTGGCAACCCCTAACGGCACGCGCGTGCTGCCCGGCTTTGCCGTGATGCATGCCCAAGACACGACAGCGGCGGGCGACTGCTTTTGCGGTGCATTGGCCGCTGCCCTTGCGGAAGGGCAGGCCTTGGAAGACGCCATTCGGTTTGCCCAGGCTGCCGCCGCGATCTGTGTCACCCGGCAGGGCGCGCAGCCGTCCCTGCCCCGCCGCGCCGAAGTGGCCCGCTTTCTCGCCGCGCAGGGGCAGAGTTGAGAGAAACTCCTAGGCACGTTCCCTACGCTTTCCTAAGGCAGGCTAAGCCTGAACCAACGACGGAAGAAACCCGTCCGTCGTTGGTCTGCGCTCGCAGTGGGCAGAAAACGCGCAGGCAATGCCGAGGACAGCACGGGGGAAATACAGCCGGTTAGGAAGACAAAGGGGACTGGCCCGACGCGGGGCCTGTGATGTGCCCGAAGATCAGGCAGCACTCGTAGATGACCAGCAGCACGTACATCAGGCACGCGAATGTGACGATAAAGCGTGACAAGCGGATGTTTTTCAGGGAAATGCCCTCGCAGCAGGCCACTAGCACCACCATCAGCCCGAACTTGTAGACGACAAAGCCCTGGCCGTGAAACTTGGTCAATATCCAGGCGGCGACGCCATTGGCTTCCAGGCCGTTGTTGCGCAGGATATAGCCGGTCAAAAACAAGTCGCACAAGTTGAGCAGCAGAAAGGCTAGATACTCCTGCGCCAGCACGACATCTCGCTTCCAAAACACGTTGCAGCCTCTTGCGCGCTCTTAAGTTTTTCTTAATTGTGGGGGGAGATCAGCCGACAGCGAGCATCTCGCGGGCATGCTGCACGACCGCTTCTGTCCGGCGCGCGCCGCCCAGCATGCGGGCAATCTCTTCCACGCGCTGGTCGGCATCCAGGGCGCTGACCGAGACAGTCGTGCGCCCATCGGCGACATGCTTTTCAATCAGAAAGTGCGTGTCCGCCCGCGAGGCAATCTGCGCCAGGTGCGTGATGCACAAAATCTGCGCGCTTTGCGAAAGGGCATCCAGCTTGTCGGCGATGGTCTGGGCGGTGCGTCCGCCTACGCCCGCGTCAATCTCATCAAAAATCATGGTCGGCGTGGCCCCCATCTTGGCGAGGGTGCTTTTCATGCCCAGCATGATGCGGGACATTTCGCCGCCCGACGCGATCTTGGCAAGAGGGCGCAGCGGCTCGCCGGGGTTCGGGGAAAGCAAAAACTCCACGCGGTCTGCGCCTTTGCTTCCCACGGCCTGCGGCTCTATCGCGACCTCAAACTTGGTCTGCGTCATGCCTAAATCGGCCAGCTCGCGCTTGATGCCCTGGGCAAACTCGCCGCCGCCCTGCGTGCGCGCCTGGGTCAATTTGGCGGCGGTGCGGTCGGCCTTCTGGGAGGCTTTGTCAATAGCTGCGGTGAGTTCATCCTCGCGCGCTTCGGCATTCTGCAGGCGGTCAATCTTCGCGCCGAGTTCGTCGCCATAAGCAATCATTTCTTCCACGGTCTCGCCGTACTTGCGCTTCAAGGTGCGCAAGAGGTCCAGGCGAGTTTCAATCTCTTCCAGGCGTTCGGGGTTGAACTCCACATCGTCGCGATAGTGGCGCAAAGCAAGCGCGGCATCCTCGGCATACGAGGCGGCTTCGCGCAGGGACGCCGCCACCGGCTCCAAGGTGCTGTCCATAGAAAGCGCGTGCTCAATCTGGGCGAGGGCGGCGTTCAGCGCATCGGCTGCGCCCAGGCCCCGCTCGCCGCCCGCCAGCCGCGCGTAGGCATCGGTGGCGGCATCCGCGAGCTTTTCGGCATTGGCAAGGCGGGCGCGCTCCTGGGCCAATTCGTCTTCCTCGCCGGGCTTCAAGCTCGCCTCGGCAATCTCATCACGCTGAAACAAGAACAAATCCAAGGTGCGCGCCCGCTCGCGCGCATCCGTTCGCAGCTGTTCGCGCTCGCGCTTCAAGCTGTTAAGCAGCGACACCTGCTCGGCCACCTGGGCGCGCAAGGCCAGGGTTTCCTTGCCGCACCAGGCATCCAAAAGGTCAATGTGGCGCTCCCACGCCAGCAGCGATTGGTGTTCATGCTGTCCATGCACATCCACCAATCCCTGAGCCAGCTCGCGCAGCGACGAGACCGGGAGCAGGCGTCCATTGACCCGGCACTGCGACTTGCTGCCGCTCTTAGCCCCAATCTCGCGCGAAATCAGCAGCAGGTCACCGTCCTCCTCGCCCGGCTCCAGGCCGGTTTCGGCCAGGCGCGCGCGCACCTCGGCAGGGGCGCGGGACAAGTCAAAGACCGCCTCCACCGTGGCACGGTCGGTGCCCGTGCGCACCAGGTCGCCGCCTGCCCGCTCGCCCAAAGTCAGGCCCAGCGCGTCAATGATAATGCTCTTGCCCGCGCCGGTTTCGCCGCTGAGTATGTTCAGCCCTGCGCCGAAGTGAAGGTCTAGCTTATCAATGAGCGCAAAGTTGCGGACGTGCAGTTCCAATAACATAGTGGGTAGTTTGGATATGTATAATGGGAATATGGATATGTATAATGGCTAGTTTGGATAGGCGTGAAAACAAAAGCGAGGCTAATACACCAGCCCCTCGCCCCAGCGCAGCTTGCTTTGCAGCTTATCGTAAAAGCTCGCCCCGCCGACTGTGAGCAGCCGGGCCACATGCGGCGCGCGGCGGACGCGTATCTGGTCGCCCGGCTGCAAGGGGAAGCCGAGCTGCCCGTCAATCGTCACGCGCACCACGTCCTGCGGGTCGCGCTCCACCACCAAAGACACTTCGGAATGGGCGGGGATTAAGAGCGCGCGGGCGGTAAGCGTATGGGGGGCAATCGGCACCACTAGCAGGGTCTGCAAGCTCGGATGCACCAGCGGTCCCCCGGCAGACAATGAATACGCCGTAGACCCGGTCGGGGTTGCCAGTATCACCCCGTCGGCGGCATACGTGGTGACATATTGACCGTCTACCAACAGGCGCAGGTGCAGCACGCGCGACAATGGCCCATTCGCCACAACTACATCGTTGAGCGCCGAAAACGCGGCTTGGTCACGCCCCGCTTCCGTGTGGATGGCGTCGCCGGCCAGCATCATGCGCTCGTCTATGGCGGCCTTGCCATCTAGTAAATCATCCAGCGCCAGCACGAGTTCCTGCGGGGCAACCTCGGTCAGA
>JAABUQ010003277.1_pt1 | contig 30039 bp, 35 predicted proteins | sample 5560001 | NCBI WGS metagenome assembly JAABUQ01 (sample SAMN10711888, study PRJNA513371) | rock metagenome | isolation source: Antarctica rocks | place: Antarctica: Victoria Land, Finger Mt nord | collected 2015-12-18 | reverse complement strand
TACCCGCCGATGTCGCTGCAGGGCTATGCCGGTACCTCCATGTGGTGCGCTGCCATTTTCCTGATCGGCATTTCGTCGACGCTGACCGGTCTCAACTTCTTGGTAACGATGCTCAAGATGCGCGCGCCCGGCATGACCTTCACGCGGATGCCGCTCTTCGTGTGGGCCCAGCTCTCGACCGCGCCGATGTCGATGATCGCCACAACGAATCTCGCCGGCGCACTGGCCGCGCTCTTTATCGAACGCCAATTCGGCGTACCATTCTTCGATCCGGCCAAAGGCGGTAGCCCGGTCTTGTGGCAGCACATGTTCTGGTTTTACTCGCATCCGGCCGTATACATCATGATCATTCCGGCCTTTGGCATGATCTCTGAGATATTCCCGACATTCGCGCGCAAGCCGATCTTCGGTTACAAGATGATCGCCTTCTCCTCAGCGGCGATCGCGGTGCTGAGCTTCATGGTGTGGGCGCATCATATGTTCACGAGCGGCATGTCTCCGTATCTGCAGCTTCCGTTCATGATCTTGACGATGCTGATCGCCATCCCCACCGGGATAAAGATATTCTCGTGGCTCGCGACCCTGTGGGGAGGCAAAATACAGTTTACGACGCCGATGCTCTTCGCGATGGGCTTCATTGCAACGTTTACTTTCGGCGGGGTCACCGGCATATTTTTGTCGGCGGTTCCCTTCGATCTGCACGCGCACGGGACGTACTTCATCGTCGCACATTTGCATTACGTGCTGGTAGGCGGCAGCGTTATGGCCATCTTCGCCGGTATCTATTACTGGTGGCCCAAAATGACGGGACGCATGATGAGCGAGAAGCTCGGCCGCTTGCAGTTCTGGCTCTTCTTCGTTTCGTTCAATTGCACGTTCTTGCCGATGCACTGGCTCGGCTTGCTTGGGATGCCGCGCCGCGTGGCTGTGTATGATCCGCAATTTACCTTCTGGAACGTGGTTGCATCGGTCGCGTCATTCTTCATGGCGGCGTCGTTCATCATTTTCTTCTATAACATGTTCGCTAGCCGTAAAAACCCGAAGGCAGGAGCTAATCCGTGGGGTGCGCGCACGCTAGAGTGGCAAATTCCGTCGCCACCGCCGTACTATAACTTCAAGCATATCCCCGCGGTGCTCGCTAACCCCTATGATTTCGGCGAACCTTTACCGTACGTGGGCTTGCAAGGGGAGTTGGATCCGAGCGCGCCGGCGCCCGTGCCGGCCGGCGCGGCGCATTAGGGGCGGCATGGCGGTTCAAGCTTTGGCGCACGGCGGCGTCCTCGACCCACATCAAGAAGTCGATCAACTCTACCGAGAAACGCGAGATCTTCGCTTAACTGGATTTTTGTTCTTCTTGGTCAGCGATGTGGTGCTTTTCTCAGCCTTTATCTTTGCCTATTTATATTTACGCAACTCCGGGCAAGGCTGGCCGCCACCCGGAATTTCCCGACTGGACGTCGGCTTCGCAGCGGTAAATTCCGTCGTGCTTTTTGGATCGGGCGCTACGATGCATTTTGCGCTTGAAAACTGGAAGCACGGTCACTTCATGAAGTACGCCAACTGGCTGATCATGACGATCATTTTGGGCTCGATGTTCCTCGCCGGTCAAGGCTACGAATACGCGCATATCAAGGCGAGCTGGGCAGGCAGCGGCATCTTCGGTGCATCCTTCTTTACGTTGACGGGCATGCATGGTTTCCATGTGTTCGTCGGCGTCTGTTACTTGATCGTGCTGCTGCTGCAGTCCGTGCACGGCAAGTACACTCAGTCAAAATTCTTTGGACTGACGGCCGGAACTTTGTACTGGCACTTTGTCGATGTTATTTGGGTGGTCTTGTTCTCTATCTTTTATCTGTTTTAAAGACTTAAGGATGTAGTGTAGTGGACGCAGTAAACATTGAGCGAATCGTGGCGATCCTAGGTGCCCTCGTCGTAGGCGGAAGCGCGAGCGTCGCTTTGAGAAATGATTGGCGCACTCCCGGCCTCGAGAACCAAGTGTTCAAACTCATGCTTGGACTGCTGGCGCTGGGTTGCGTGCTGGCATTGCTAGCGGCAGTCGGCGTCTTGGGAAAGGCCTAATTGATGTACGATCAGCAGGACGAACGCGGCGTCCCCGTGAGCCGCGGCGTTCCGAGCAGCGTCATATTGCTCATGGCCATTGGCGTGCTCCTGATTTTTGCGATCGGTGCTTGGACGCTATTAGATTCTGGTTACGGCCACGTTTGGCCATCAATCAATTCAGAACGCGTGAAGCTGTAAGTGCTCCAAATCAGCGGCGCTGTTCAATGTCGGCTGGTTAAACCCACCCCCAGCGGCGTGATTTTTTCGGGAAGGATTCCAGTAGAGCGTCCGTCGATCTTGTGGATTCCGCCATACTCAGAAAATTCAGCGAGCGCGGGCAAGATCAGTGCGGTCAGGCGTTTTTCGCCGAACGTTTCCCATTCATAAGCAACACTTCGATCTTCAAACAGTACCGCCACATAGCCGCTGCATCCCTCGGGCGAAAACTCGTCGGGACCGCGGTAACGCAGGTAACCGTCGACGATGAAAATCGGTTTGAAGGTCTGTATGAAAGCTCGAAGCGGCGGGAGTATGAGGGCGATCGCGTACACGAGAAAACCAATGATGCCGAGCGCGAAGATAGGCGATACCCAAATGAGTGAAGCTCCCTCCGGCACGTGGCGGGCACGCCAAATCATTCCGAGCGTCAAGCCAGTAAAGACCAAGCATCCCAAAACGGGTTCAATCGCAATGGAGAGACGGCCAAGCAAGCCTTGGAATACTATGTGCCGCTCTTCTTTAGTCCAAGGACGATGCAACAGCAGAGCGTCCGCTTCGATCCCGCGAGGCTTCATGTTGTGCGGTTCGCTCGTCGTCAGCGTGCTCCTCGCCGCGATGAGCAGTTCGTCCCAAGCCGCCCAAAGGATTCGCGGCACCGTACTTGCTGTTGCATCCAGCACTGACACCGCTGTGGTTGCGCATGATGCGTTTGCCGGAATGCCTTCGATGACGATGGCCTTCAAAATAATCCCGCGCAGCGCAATTACCCGCTTGCGTACCGGCGATCTCATTGAGGCGACGGTAAGCCGCCAAACCGAGCCGTGGACGCTTTCCAACATATCGATTCAAACAAATCATGCCGCGGCGCCCGTGAATATCATTCGTGACGTTAAACCCTTGCAAGTCGGAGATTCGGTTCCTCAAACGAAGTTCGTCGATCAAACCGGCCACTCGTTTACTTTCTCGAATTTTTTGGGTCATCCGGTTGTGCTGGCGTTCGTTTATACCAGGTGCAGAGATCCGCGCATGTGTCCGCTCATATCGGCCAAATTCAATCAATTGCAAGAACGGTTTAGGAGTACGCAGACGCATCTCGTTGAGATAACCTTGGATCCCGAATACGACCGCCCACCTGTGCTGGCAGCATATGGACGCACGTTTGGAGCACAACCCGGCCGGTGGAGCTTGGGGACGGGCAATCCGGAAGAAGTCCTGAACTTCGCGGCAGCGTTTGGACTCAATGTGTTTGCGGATCAGAAGCTCGGTCTTATCCATGCCGAGCGTACGGCGATCGTCGATCCGGGTGGGAGACTGACGACGTTGATCGACGATCCCGGATGGTCAAGCGGTGACATCGTGGCTGAAGTCAACGCGCAATCCCATCAAGCCGCTAACCCTCTGGCACGCGTGAACCTGGCGCTTTCCAAAGCTGCCGTCGCCGTGTGCGGCGATCGCGTCGCGGGATTCTCGGGGTTGTTAGACTTGGCGGTCGCGCTGCTGATTTTCGGTTCCTTCGGTTGGGTCTTTTTTCGCTTAGGAAGGGCGATCCTAACCAGCAAAGCGTGAAGCGGCATGCTCACGTTCGGGAGCGGCAGAGCGCAGCGCCGCTATGATACAAAGCGCCACGATGCCGAATGCGGCGAATAGTTCATAGGTGCTGCGGAAGCCGGCGAGGAGGTTTACCTGCGAACGGATGACGCCGGCTGCCAGCGAACCGCCGGCTATTTGCCCGAGGATCAAGCATTGGCTTAAGAGACCGATCCCCGTAGCGCGCATATTCTGGGGTGCCTCATTCGTTACGATGTATCGCGTTGGAGCGCCAAGCAAAGCACCAAAGCCAATGCCTGCAACCGTGATCCCCAGAATCGCGAACCAAAACGAACCCAGCCCTAATGCGAAAATCGTAAGCCCGGCCGTGCTTAACGATGCTCCGACTGCTAAAACGGCGCGGCTGCCAAAGGCGTCTAAGGCGCGTCCGCCGAGCGGTATCACGGCGACGAATATCATCGCCCCTATTCCGGCGAGAGCGCCCGCCGCCGCGGCCGATACATGCAGCGCCGCGATAAGCGCTGCGGGGATCAAAAAAAGCGCACCCTCCAGCAACCCAATGATTACTTCCAATCCATATGTTTTCACCAATTGGCTGTTGCGAAAGAGTAGGGGTGAAAAAAGCGGAGCAGCAGCGCGCCGCTCCGCTACGTAAAACAGCGGCGCCATCGCACACGATATCAAGAGCAGATAGTGTCTGTCTGTTGCAACGCCGAGCATCAAGGCAGCCAGGCCAATGCAGAGCGCCGCGAGTCCCGCACCGTCGAGCGGTCCGCGCACGCGCATCGCGTTGACTGGAACGTAGCGCCGGGCCAAAGTAATGACCACGATCGCGAGTGGGATGTTCATGGCAAAAATCCAGTGCCACGACAAAAAGTGCGTCACCAGGCCACCGAAGTTTGGGCCCACGATCGCGGCCAAGCCCCAGGTCGCACCGATGATACCAAGCGCGGCGCCGCGCCGTTCCATCGGGACGGCATCGCCGATCGCAGCAGTGGCGACTGGAAATATCCCACCGGCGCCAAATGCTTGGATCGCACGCGCAAGTAGAAAAAAAGCAAAATTCGGCGAGCTGATAGCGAGGGCGCTTCCTAAAGCGAACGCGGCTAGGCATGCGATATATACCGGCCTGCGTCCGTACTGGTCCGCCAGCTTACTTGTGACGGTAATGCTGATTACGTTGAAAAACAGGTACAACGTGTATACCCACGTCAAGTTTCCGGTAGATACGTGAAAGGCGATGCCGAGTGCAGGCAGTGCCGGTGCCAGTACGGCCAAATCGAGAGCGCCCGCAAATACCCCGATGGCTAGCGTTACTAGGAGAGGCAGCGAGGAGCGATGGATGTCGTGCCCTGCGATGGTTGCTGATTGTGCGCTCACGCTAGCCGATGACGCGATCGACAACCATGAAGACGCACATGAGCGCTAAATACAAAAGCGAATACTTGAAGAGTGTGCGCGCCCACGCTTGTCCTTTGTCTTGTAGCGTGCGCACGGCATCAAAGATAAACACGGCGCCCAAAATGGCGGCCGCAACAAAATACAGGCTTCCCATTACGTGCAGCGGATAAAGAACCAGTGAGGAAACGACCAAGATCACGCTGTAGACCACAATCTCGCTTTTCGTTCGCGCGACTCCGCACACGTTCGGCAACATGGGGATGCGGGCTTTCTCGTAATCAATTTCCGTCATCAAAGCAAGAGCCCAAAAATGCGGTGGAGTCCACAAAAAAATAAGTGCGAATAAGCCGATTGCCGGGCCGCCGACGTTCCCGTTGACGGCAGCCCACCCGACCAGCGGTGGAATGGCTCCCGCGGCGCCGCCGATGACGATATTCAACGGTGTAACGCGTTTAAGTAGCATTGTATAAACGACGACGTAGTAAACGTTGCCGGCAAGGGCTAAACAAGCTGCAAGCGGATTAACCAGTACGAACAACATGCCGAAGGAACCGATGCCGAGTGCGGTGGCGAACACGGCGGCGCTTAGAGCGCTAATTCTACCGCTGGGAATAGGACGCTGTTGCGTGCGTCTCATTAAGGCATCTATGTCGCTGTCGTAAATGCAGTTAAATGCGCCGGCCGATGCCGCGGCAAGAGCTCCGCCTAAGAGGGTGTACAATGCCAAGCCCAGCGGCGGCAGGCCCCGCTGCGCCATCAGCATCGCGGCTCCTGTGGTGACCAACAGGAGGAAGATGATACGCGGTTTGCTTAGCTCATAAAAATCGGAGATGGCGCCAAGTGCGCCGTTCATTGCGCTAGAACTCCGAGTCCGATGGCTTTGCGCTCCAACGCCGCAAAGGTCGTTGCGATGACGTAAGTGGTGAATGTCGCGGCGGCATTTGCGGAATGCGCCTCGCGCAACGCCATCGGCAGAGAGAAGGCGACGTTGGCCAGTCCCAGCAGCACTTGCCCGAACAGGAGCACCAGTCCGATGCCGGTTAACAAACGTACCGGACGCGATGCTTTCAAGGAAAGCGCGAACGTGGCCGCTCCCATCAAAAGGCAGCTTCCGGCAAGAAACCGGTGGAGCATTTGGACGTACTGTCCGCTGCCGAAGGCGACGACGTTTCCAGCGCAGCCCGGTAGCGATTGACATGCGAGGCCGGCTCCGCTCGAACTAACGTAGGCCCCGATACACATCGTCGCAAATGCAATCAGAGCGGTGGTGGCGAGCGCAACGAACATAATTCGATCCGGCGGGCGAAGATCACGGCGCGCCGGTGAAAGGTAAACACTGCGCGCGCAAGTGGCCAGCGCCGCGAGTGAAGCCAAAAAGGCCATCGCGGTGCCCCAATGCAAGACCACGGACAAGGGGCTGTTGGCGAGACGAACGGTCGCTGCACCAAGGAGAATTTGCGCGACGAACAATCCGCCTACAACGGACGTCGCTCCGCGGATAAAGGGCGTCTGCAACCGATTGCAGGCGGCGAACACCAGCGCGCCGACGAGCGGCACTTCCAGAAGTACGAGCAGACGATGCGACCATTCCCAAAGAACACCATTGCCAAGTGACGGGAACATCGTACCGTTGCAGAGCGGCACGTCGGGACACGTCATACCGGCGCCGTTGATTCGCACCCAGCTTCCCAGCACCGCGACCGCAAAGGCGACGACGCCCGCCGCGTATGCTAGCCGCCACATGATTTTCACGACAGGAACAGTCTAACGCCCAATGCCTTATGCGGCAACGACATTGGGTGCAACTAGCAACCGCTAACGGCTCCCTCCGTATGTTGCGCTGCGAGCGCTTCATCGTTAGTTATGTCGGCCGTGCGTCGCGCAAAGTCATCGGCAGCCTCTTTGGCGAGCTGGTTTGCGGGCGTTTGCAAGCGGGGGTCGCCCCCCATTGCCTTCACCCTGTCGAGTGGGTCGATGAACCGGGGATCGGCTTGGCCCAAATTACCGCTATTCATTTGTTGCTGGCTTTCGCTCATATTAGCCATGTCGTGATAATCCATCGCCGCAAGGAATCCGTTGAGGTCGTTGGCGATTTTCTTCTGCCGATAGAGCGCGCCGCCTAACGAATCCGCGAAGGTCTTGAGCTCTTTCTTTTGAACGGGATCGGTCGATTTTGCGGCCAACTGCCGCAAACGTTGCACTTCACCTACCCCGGAGACAGCTTCCGCCCGCAGGTCCTTGGCCAACTTGCCGAGATCTTGCAGTCCGTTGCGCCGGCTTATAGAGCTTCCGTCTAGGTCGACCTCGCGCAACCTGCTCATGGTCTGTCCTACCAGCAAGTCATCGTGCAAGGCTGAGGAGATCGCGCTGTTAGCGTGCAGCGCGAGGCTGGCACATGATGCACTGGCCCTGACGCGGCCGATTTCACGCAAGGGAACTGGGCGACTCGTGGGCGCTGGAGTGGGAGCTGCTGACGACAAGGCTAAGAGGACGAAAAATGGAGCAAACATAGGCGTCTCCTGAATTGCGCTATCGTGGCTTACTCTTAAAGCGCGCGTCAAACCTACTCTGTGACGCGGGGGGCAACGAGTAGGTCGGGCGAAGCGCTCAAGCTGATGAAGCGCTGCTTGATTCTGGCATCTCTCCTGGCGCTGTGTGGCTGCCGCGAGGTGCGCGTAAAGACCTATGCTCAGGGTACCACCCCAGCGCCCGGCGGCAATGCAGTTGTCGTGGTACGCAGCCGCTCTAGTTTGGAATCGCTGCGAATTCGAGCGGGAACGGTCCACTTTAGCCGTGAGTTCGGGGTCGTGCTGCTTATGGGTCCTCACCGGCAAGTCGGCTGGCATCAAGTCATCGAATCCATTCGTGCAAATACCGATCGTGTGCGCGTCGTCGCGTTCGAAGAGCCGCCGGTTGACGGTGCCGATCCCTCACGCGAATACAGGACCTACACCTTGTGGATCGTTCCGAACTCCGTGTATCGCCGGGGTTCGCATATCGAGGTTGTCACGCCGTCGGGAGATCCAATCGCTGCCACCGTCTTGAAGTAGGTGCGCCCGTTCATTGCCTTGGACGAAACGATTCTTCGGCAAAATGCCGCCGCGTGGCGACGATATGCCGGCGTTCCACTGAGAGCTGTCGTTAAAGCCAATGCTTATGGCTGGGGCGTCGAGAGCGTTGTTCGCGCACTCGCAGATGTCGTTGATGCGTTCTGCGTTGCCGATGCAGATGAATTCCTCGTCGTCAGAAAATTCACCAGCGCTCCCATAATCATCTTCAGCGATGTTTCCCTCGACCGGTTAGACGGCATCATTGCTGCCGGTGGGATTCCCACCATCGATACACTGACGTCACTCGAATTTTGCATCGACGTATCTCGGCGGCTGGCGACGCCCCTGAAGATACGTCTGGGTATCATGCAGGCTTTCGGATGGAATGGAATCACTTTGGGTCAGCTTCCCGCCTACGCCGCGAGGCTTTACAATAATAGACTTGAGGTTGAGTTGTGGACGCACCTCACCGATGAAAACGCCTGGCGGGAGCAGACCGGCCTTCTTGCGCGCGCCGGGTTCGTTCTTCGTGAGGCGGGCGTCAAAATCGCAGGTAGTGAGGTTGCAAGTACTGTGCCGCTTGCATTGCACGGGGCCATGGGAACCAGCGTGAGAGTGGGAATTGGTCTTTTTGGCGCGACTTTTGGGCAGGACGTACCAGGGATTAGGTGCGCGCTTTGCGTTAAAGCACCGATAATTCAATGTGCGCCTTCGCGCGGCGACATGCGTGTCGGATATGGGGGTGGCTTTGCCCCGGATTGGGGGTACGTTATCCTTGCTCGATGCGGCTATAGCGATGGTCTTCCACGAGCACTGGCCGGCTCATCGGATATTTTATCCATTGGAATGCAGTACGTTACGCTCCACAGCGAGCGAGAAAAAGCAATAGGGACCGATATTAAGCTCTTGGATCAGACGACAAATCTTGACGAACTCGCAGCGCGGGCGCGGATAAGTCCCCACGAAGTCGCCACCGCATTTGGGAACGCTCGAATGCGCAGTTCCGTAGAGGGATAGATGCCGTCAAACGAGATCGCACGCTTCAACGTTCGCGTTGAACGGTTCGGCACGGTTCTGCAACCCAACGGTACGCCGTCGGAAATGGAAGGCGTCCTCAATCCAGCATGCGCTCGAACCCGCGATAACACGCTCGTGCTTTATCCGCGCGACGTCGCCCCTGGCAACATTTCACGGGTTGGTTTGATTCGTGCGATACAGAGACGAGATGCCGTTGATTTTCCACGCTTGGGTTTTGCGTTAGAACCGCAAGCGCCGTACGAGGTGCGCGCGCAGCCGGGCGGCTACGGTTGTGAAGATCCCCGAGTGACCTTCGTCGCGGCGCTGGATGCGTACCTCATGGCGTATACCGCTTTTGGCCCTTTAGGCCCACGCATTGCGCTGGCTTCATCGAAGGATGGACTCACTTGGGAGCGCGTCGGTTTATTGCGTTTTTCGCGTCCGGGGATGCACGTGGGCGATGACAAAGACGCGGCATTCTTCCCTGAGCCGGTTATGTCTCCAGCCGGAATTTTGTCGCTTGCCTTTTATCACCGTCCTATGCTGCATTTATCTGCGGTGGACGGGCGCGCGGCGATTCCGATGATCGAAGAAATGCCGTTCGCAGACCGGGAAAGCATCCGCATCGGCTACATTCCCTTGGCATCGGTTTTACGGGATCGCAACAATATATTGGACGTCGCTGAGAGTGAATTGGTCATGTCGCCGAATACCGATTGGGGCTGGCTTAAGCTCGGCTGCGGTACTCCCCCGGTGCGCATAGCGGAAGGTTGGATGTCGCTGTACCATGCCGTCGACGTGGTTGATAACTCGGGTACCAAACCAAAATTCAGGTACAGTGCCGGAATCATGATTCATGACTACCAACGCCCCGACGTCATTCTCTACCGTTCTCCGGAGCCGGTGCTCAGGCCCGAAACGCAGGACGAACTCAAAGGAACCGTAGACAACGTTGTTTTCCCGACCGGCATCGACCCGCGCCCAGATTTGGGCGCACGTGTCTTCGACGTCTATTATGGGATGGCCGATTTTGCGGTCGGGCTGGCACGCCTCCAATTACCGGATCCGAGCCTGAATCGCGAGCGTTCTGAAACCGCTGCCTAGTTTCTATTTGATTCCGGGGTGCGTTCTGATCTGTTTCGCTATTATGTGATTGCGACCGCGCTGGTTTGCGCGGCGGGCATCGCCGCCTTTCTGGCGCATCGCTCCGCTTTGCCGCTTCGTATTCGGGCCGTTCAGGCAAGCGGCTCGCCAAGCTCGCCGCGCAGAGAAATTCCTTCGAAGTCGCGCACACAAGATTTTATCGGCGATGCGCCCTGGGCGCTTTCCGCGCTTCCCGAGTGTTTGGTGCAACAAACGGTTTGGGCTGGCCAGGGAGAAGGCGCGCTGCGAACCCACCTGCCTCGAGAGGCGCAAGCCGTGAGTATCGGGACGGTGCTGCGTTATAACGACTGCAGTATCACCGTACGGGCCCGCGACGCGTTCGTTGTCCGTGGGCGCGATTACCTTCACATTCCGCCGCGGACGCAGTTCTTTGTTGTGGGTCATCGACTCTTTATGATGCGGGTGGGCAGACGTGCGGAGTTACGAGCGTACGATGCGGCGAACATGTGAACGTTGATGCAATTGGAACGAGAAGTCGCCAGCAGACGAACATTCGCAATAATCTCTCACCCCGATGCCGGCAAGACCACGCTAACAGAAAAACTGTTGCTGTACGGTGGGGCAATCAATACAGCGGGCGCAGTCTCGGCCCGAAGGCGCCAACGAGCCGCGACTTCTGATTGGATGCAACTCGAACGGGAGCGCGGCATCTCCATCACTTCCACGGTGCTTCAGTTCCCGTACAACGGTTTGACGCTCAATCTACTAGACACGCCGGGGCACCAGGATTTCGGTGAAGATACCTATCGGACGCTGCTGGCGGCCGACAGCGCCATCATGTTGCTTGACGCAGCCAAAGGTGTCGAGCCGCAGACGAAAAAGTTGTTCGCCATCTGCCGGGCGCGCCGCATCCCCCTCTTTACGTTCATCAACAAGATGGATCGGCCCGCACGCGATCCACTCGAGCTGTTGGATGAACTGGAAAACGTGCTGGGGATCGGTGCCTTTCCGATAAACTGGCCCATCGGTAACGGACCATCGTTTCGCGGCGTATATGACCGCACGAGCAAGGAGGTGCACTTGTTCGAGCGGACCGTTCACGGCGCAAAGCGTGCGGCCGTTCGGGTGACCGACGTCCGCGATCCGCACATGCGTGAGCTCACCGACGAAGCGACCTTTGTTGAGTTTTTGGACGGCATTGAATTGCTCGACGGCGCGGGACATGCGTTCGAGCCTGCCGCGATGTTGCGCGGGGAAGCGACCCCCGTGTTTTTTGGAAGCGCTGTGACGAACTTTGGCGTCGAACTGTTCCTCGACCGCTTCGTGCAGATGAGTCCGGCTCCGCTGGCGCGCCTGGCCAATACGGGGCCGGTTTCTCCCACCAGCAGCGAATTTTCAGGATTCGTTTTCAAGATTCAGGCCAACATGGATCCACGGCACCGGGATCGGGTGGCTTTCGTGCGCGTGTGTTCGGGAAGATTCGAACGTGACATGACGGTTCGCAACATGCGCACCGGCAAGGACGTCCGTCTGACGCGCGCTATGAAACTTTTCGCTAGCGAACGAGAGTCCGTGGACAAAGCTTTTGCGGGGGATGTGGTGGGATTGGCCAATCCGGGCGTTTTCGCAATTGGCGATACGCTCTGTGAGGGAAACCGTATCGTCTTCGAACGCATTCCGGCCTTCGAGCCGGAACATTTCGCAGCAGTGCGCAGTATCGATACATCCAGCTACAAGTCGTTTCAGAAGGGAATCGCCCAGTTGCGCGAAGAGGGCGCCGTTCAAGTCATGTATCCCTGGAACTCGATGCGAACAGAACCGATTCTGGCGGCGGTGGGCGAGCTTCAATTTGAAGTCGCCAAGTATCGTCTCGAGTCCGAGTACGGCGTAAAAACGTATTTTACACCCCTTCCCTACGCGATGGCGCGACGACTTTCGGGTTCGCGGCCGGCTATAGAGGCGGTCAACTTGCCGTCTAATGCCCGATTGGTCGAGGACTGGGAAGGCGCCGCGCTCGGGCTCTTCGAGAGCGACTGGAGTCTGCGTTTGGCGCAAGAGTGGAATGCCAACGTCGCCTTTCTGGATTTTAACGCGTCGCAAGACGCAGTGGAGGTACCGTCGTGAATCGTTATCTGGCAGCGGGACTTATTTGTATGGTCGCACTCGGCGCCTGTTCGACGCGCAACAAAGACGAGAAAGAGGCCGACAAGATCACTCGAGCCGTCATTGCAAACGACATGCGGCCGGCGCAAAACGATTTTGCAGCGGCGCCGCGCCAGAAAATGACGCGCGTGGCCGTTGCGCGCCTTTCTGACGAGCTCAATAATTTGGGAACGTACAAGGGACTGAAGGAAGACACTCCCTCAGGCTCTCCCGCGGGCACTCACACCTTCACCGTCACCTTCGATAAGGAAACGTGGCATGAAAGCATGATGGTCGATAGCGGGGGAAAGGTCTCCGCTTGGAAGATCAATCCGAGCACCCCAACGGGGCAGTAATGCGAACGGCGCGGTCGTCAGTGACGTTCGCCGACGTTCGCGCCGCGGCGATCCGCCTTGAAGGGACGGCACATCGCACCCCGGTCATAACATCGCGCACGCTTGACGCGAAAACGGGGGCCAACGTTTTCCTGAAATGTGAAAATTTTCAGCGCATGGGCGCCTTCAAATTTCGCGGAGCCTACAACCGCTTAGTGCAACTATCGTCGCTCGAAAGGACATCCGGCGTGGTTACTTTTTCGAGCGGTAACCATGCTCAAGGAGTTGCGTTAGCCGCCCAGTTGCTCGGCGTCTCCGCAACGATCGTGATGCCGAAAGATGCACCGGTGGCCAAAGTCGAGGCTACGCGCGGATACGGTGCCGAGGTGGTTTTCTATGATAGAGCGCGACAAGAACGCGATGCGATTGCGGGCCGGATCGCCGATGAACGGCGCGCCATTCTGGTACCGCCCTACGATGATCCCGCAGTGATCGCGGGCCAAGGCACTTGCGCTCTGGAATTGCTCGAGGCGGTGAACGGGTTAGAGGTGCTGATCGTGCCTACAGGGGGCGGCGGACTTTTGGCCGGAAGCCTTGTGGCAGCTCGGCAGATGATTCCGCAGCTTGCGGTCTATGGAGTAGAGCCCGAAAATGGAAACGATTTTCAGCAATCGCTGCGAGCAGGGCACCGAATAACCGTCTCGCTCCCCGACACCATCGCTGATGGGATGCAAACGCAAACGCCCGGCGAGTTAACGTTCCCGATCGTGCAGCGGTACGTTACGGATATCGTAACCGTCAGCGACGATCAACTGCGCGATGCGATGCGGTTCGCGTTTGAACGACTGAAACTGGTCATCGAACCCAGTGGTGCCGCCTCGCTTGCGGTTTTACTTCATGACAAAGTCCAGCATCGGGGGAAACGTGTTGGTATCATCATTAGCGGCGGCAATGTCGATGCACAACGCTTTGCTGCTATTCTGGCAGACCGCTAGCGCCCCATTGAGTAAAACTCTTCGTTGGGCCGAAGGTCCAAGAGGCCGGCCATGCGGTTTGAAAACCCAAAGAATGAGGCGATCGCCGCCACGTCCCAGATGGTGTCATCGCTAAAGCCGTGCTCTCGCAGGCGCTCTATCTCGGTTTCGGTAGCAGCAAAGCCCTGTTCGTTGACGCGTGAGGCGAAAGAAAGTATGGCCCTCAGACGGCTCGGCAAATCGGCGGTACGCCAATTGATAAGCGATCTGTTCTGCAAGAACCGGATCCTTACCCAATATTCTGAGTGCGGCTCCGTGGGCGGTCACACAGTACTGGCAGCGGTTTTCCGCTGAGACGGCAACGACGATAGCCTCGCGTTCCGCGCGCGAGAGATCGCTCGGCCCTTTCAGAAGGATGTCATGGTACGCCATGAAGGCGCGAAAATGTTCCGGCCTCTTTGCATAGGCTCGAAAGACGTTCGGCACAAAGCCGAGTTTGGTTTGACTCGGTTGGAAGACTTCGCGAATATCGGCAGGGAGCTCGTTTTCGGGTTTTTCACCGAAACGAGACGCACGCGTCCTCACATCCATGAATCTCTCTTACCCATCTCCGAAGAGTCCCCATGCCTGCGGTGAAAAGACACTCGACAACCTGCCCTGAGGCCGCCGTCAATGGATCCATTTTCCTATCTATCCGTTCTGATTTCTATCGTTATCGGGTTGGGCATGTCCCATCTGCTGGAGCCATGGTGCGCGTCATTCATAACCGTTCCCGGACGACGTTCTACTGGCCGAGCCTTTTGTGGGCTGGAAGTCTTTTTTTGCTTTTGACGCTCGTTTGGTGGGCCGACTTCAATCTCAACCGCCACGAGCATTGGACGTTCGCTTCCTTCTTGACGACGCTGAGTATACCGGCAGTACTGTATGTAGCCTGCGGATTAGTGCTGCCCGCTTCCGAAACCCGGGATCAGGATGACATGCGGATAGCGTACTTTCAAAACCGAAGCTGGTTTTTCTCGCTGGTCGTCATTGCGATAGCATTGAGTTTCGTCCAGACATATTTGTTGGACGGGCATATAACGATTAACGCTGACGCGGGACTTAAAGCCCTGGTCCTGGCCATCTCATCGATTCCCATTTTCACGAAAGCAGACGCAGCACAGAAAACGATTGCGGCCATTAACCTTGCCTGGGTGTTATTCTATATCTTCGTACTCTTTTACAATCTGCGCTACTAATCGTGCATGAGACATTGACACAGCGGTGATTTGGAAACGACGATGTCATCCTGAGCCTGTCGAAGGATGTTTTATCGACAAGCCATGCTTCGACAAGCTCAGCATGACACGGTTGGTTTAGATGTCGCCGCAGGAAACGTAGCGTTTGGGATTCTTCGCATCGTGGACGTTGACCGCGTACTGTCCACGTTTGAGGCTGCCCAGATTCATGTTTAGCGTGGTAACGGACGTACCGTTCTTCACCGGCTTCAGGGGTTTGTACGGAACCGGATTCAAACGCGCGCACGTTCCGCGATGAATGTGTGCAGCCTCCACCGTACCTCTGGGCTGATTGAAGATGGCGACTTTGACCATCACGTTGCCGCCGGCTTGGTTGAGCCTCGCGGTTCCGTTCTGCCTAGAGCCATTTTGAGCCGCCATGTTGATATTGATGATCGCGGGATGCATGGCGTTGCCCATGTGATGCAGCGTATTCGGTGTGGCAAATGCCGCTCCCGTAAGCGCTGCGCAGCTCGCTGCCACCAAGAGATAACGAAATAAATGCATCTATGCCTCCTAATGTATTTGATTGGTGCTTAATCGACGATTTGTGGATCCGTTACTCCCGGCGCGCCGCTTGGGGCGGAACGGGGTGCCCACCGGGTACTCTCCTCTGCGTGGAAGCGAATCGTCAACGTCCTCGCAGCCGATCGGCGTAAAGTCGCGGCAATCGTGCGGCCGCGCCGCATAGATTCCGCAGTAATACCTTCCCGAGCCTGTGCCTTTGAGAAATACGCACCGGTCGGCCACGTCATCGGTGACTTTACGCAGGTACCCCAGCACGTAGCCGTCCGCGGACGGTCTTTGTACGACGTATTCGTTCAATACTTCCTTGAATGACAGACCAAGGTGATCCGCTATGCGCTGGACATCGGCTTGGTTCACAAAAGGTTCGTACCCACTGCAGCATTCGGCGCACCCGGGAGGGCAGGCGATGTTTTCCGGTAGATCGCGAAGATGCTTTCTGGAAAGATCGATCACCCTAGCGATTGCTTTAACGAATTCCGGATCATCGTTGTATTTGTACGACCACTCCTTATGCGTTACCTCATTCGTATTATAGTTGCGGATGATCCTTTGATTGTACGTCACGGTGATGTGCTCTTCCGTGATTTCGATCTCGGAAACGTTGGCCATTGGAAGGGTGTCAAGGAGCTCCGGAGTCGTCGGCTGACCTGTCTCGCGCGTAAAGCTCTTCAGGTTGATAAGGTCGATCGTCTGCATGTAGGTACATTCTAATTTTTGCGGCGGCGGCCTGTTATACTAACGGTATGAACGATGCGCAACGCCTAGCCAACGCCCTCAACGGATCCGCGAAAAGCGGCGGTTTCTCATACGTCCAGGCTCGAGCCACTGCCCGCAAGGATGGACACGTCGACTGGCAAGCAAGTAAAGCGATGAACGCACAATTCAATGCCGATGTCGACGGATGCGAGTCTTTCGCTATGAACGACGGAAGCGTTTGCGAATGGATGCCCGGGCAGTACAGGTACGTCGCCCGGCGCGCGTGAACCGCCCGTCAATGCAAAAAGCGATAGGCGTTGATTTGGGCGGCTCGCACGTCATGGCGGCCGTAATCTCGGACGACGGAAAGATCGGTACTCGGTACGAGCAAGAGCTCGACACGCTCGCCGTGGACTCGGTGGTCAAGGCAGTAGAAGATACGGTCGCCAAGGCGTTCTCCGACACCAAGGGTAAATCCATTGCCGGCATCGGCTTGGGGTCTCCGGGGAACATAGATACTGGCTCGGGCACCATTATATATTCACCCAATTTTCAGTGGAAGAACGTGGCGTTGGGCGACATCTTGCGTAAACGCTTCGACGTTCCGGTCTTTATCGGCAACGATGCGCGCTGCGCGACGCTGGGTGAATATACCTACGGAATCGGCATGGGAACGCAACATTTCGTGCTCTTGACGCTTGGTACCGGAATCGGGGGCGGCATCGTGGCGGCGGGACGCCTCATATTGGGTAATTCAGCCGGCGCAGGCGAGTTCGGGCATCACCAGATCCGGCCTGTTAGCGGATTCATCTGCACCTGTGGAAAGACCGGATGTTTTGAAGCGCAGGCTTCCGGTACGGGACTCATCCGGCATGCGTTGGCAATCGCCCCCTCCTTTCCACGCAGCCCCTTGCTGTCCAAAAATGCGGGAAAATTGGGTTCCAAGGCCATTCGCAAAGCAGCGCAGAGTGGCGACGTGCACGCGCTCGCGGCGTGGAAAAATTTTACCGAGGACCTGGCCGTCGGCCTTGCCAACGTCATAGCGTTCCTGAACCCCGAACTTATAGCGTTGGGCGGTGGAGTTAGCAGCGCTGGGGACTACCTGCTCGATTCCGTGCGCGAACGCGTAGATGAATTGACGACCATGGTGCCGCGGGGGGCAACGCGTATCCAGGTTGCACAACTTGGCAACGATGCGGGAGCCATAGGCGCCGCCACCATGGCGTTCCGCGGCGGGCTGACTACGGCACGTGCAGCGTAGACTCCCTGCAAAAATATCTCACAGTGCGACGACGGCTTGCGTTGCGACGGTTGATTCCGGGTCGGGCAGCGTGCCGTCGAGCGCGATTTGGGCGATGAGTTCGGCGATCTTACGCGCACTGCCGTGCGGAGCGATGCTTTTTTGCCGAGCCCGCATGGCGGGGAGGCGATCTTTGTTTTGTACGATGCGCGTAACCGATTTAACGACGTCGGCAGTTGTAAGCGCCACGACGCCGATTCCGTTCGTACGCACGAAGTCGATGTTTCCGCGCTCTTGTCCAGGCACATAGTCGTATACAACCACCGGGACTTGGGCTTTGTTGGCTTCGGCCAGCGTTCCCGGGCCCGCTTTAGTCACCAGAAGGTCCGCAGCCCGCATGAGCGCGGGAACGTCCTCGGAGTATCCTAAGACAGTCATGGGGACCGAAAAGCCCGGTGCCAGTTCTTCCAACTTGAGTTTCAATGCGGCGTTGCGCCCTGCCACGACCACCAAGTGCAGGGGAAGATTTGTTTTTGCAAGCGCCAGAGTGGTCGGCAAAAGTTTTCCGCCGCCTTCTCCCCCGGCCATGAGGAGGGCGATGGTTTTTTGCGCGGGCAATCCCAAGCTCTTGCGCAGTTCGGCTTTTGACTCCGTGACATTCTCAAACTTTGGATGGATCGGGTGTCCAAGCAAACGCAAGCGGGCCGGTGCTACGCCTCGCGCCAGCGCGCGCTCGTATACCTCGCGGGCCGGAACGACGATGGCGTCGGCTTGAGGAGTTAGCCATGATTCGTGGACTTTGCCCAAGTCGGTTATCACCGTGACGACGGGTGTATGCAACATCTTGGCGTCCGCTCGCGCGCGCAACGCGGCATGGTTCAGCAGCGGATGGACCGAGACGATAACGTCCGGCTGATACGAAAGGAAAAGATCGCGCAATCGTTCCCGGTATAGCGGCTCGCAAAAACGCACCAGCGCTTTGTAGCGGCGTCGTCCATTGGTAGCATGGTAGAGAGCGCCGTAAATCGGCGGCGCGAACCGAAGGGCAGCGCTGTATGCGATTCCCAATTGCGTTAGCGGAAAGGCGCAATGAGCGGCTACATCTTCAATGCGATGTTCAAAGCGAACCGGTCCCCCAATAGCGTCTAGCGCGGCGGTGACCGCCTTGGCCGCGCTGCGATGTCCGCCTCCGGTGTCCGAGATGAGGAAAAGGCACCGCTTCGTAACCGTCACTGCATCAGATCTGCGCCGTTCCGCGTTTTAGCCGGCGGAGATGAGCGTTGCGTCCCTTGCGGCCGCGGTGCGCCAACCGGGCGATCAGCGCTCGGGCGGGGGCATCGTAGAAACGGAAAATATCTCCAAATTCCACCTCTGGATTGCGGTGATGACCGTCGTGGTCCTCAGGCAAAACGATCCCCAGCGGACGCACGATGCTGCGCAACCATGGTGGCGTGCGCCAGCCCAATTCGGTGCTGTGTCTCCACCACACGTGCAGTTGGCCTAGGACCAGGCCAAAAAGCGCACCTTGCCACGAAATTCTTGAGGTGAACGCCGCAATTACGAGGTACGGTAAGGCGCCCAAAAAACCGTCGAGTAGGATTGCCGGGTCCTTGGAAAGTACCGCATGGTCCCAATACGACCTCCGGCGGTCGTGGTGTGTACGAAGGTGAAGCGTGAACCACAGATGTTGGGGCACGTGATAGAAGAACGTCGAGGCGAAATCGCCGGCTATTAGGACGATAAAAGCTGCTAACCAGAACATGTTATAGCCGCCTTCGCACTTTCGCTGGAACCATATTTGTCGTTTTGGCAGTGTTGTGCGGATGCATCAATCGAACCTCTGACGATGCGAACAGAAGGTCGATCTCCGTTGCCCAAATCGACACGCTGAAGAACACCGCACTGACCTGGCATATACCCGCTTCCTTCGAAACTATTCGTGGTCTGCGGCTCTTGCGCGACGGCCGTCCCTTCGCGCACCGAAACCTTGCCGTAGCACGTTCGATACTGCGCACCAACCCGCGAATGGGGCCCTTCGACGCGCTACAACTGGCCGATTTCGCGATTGGACGCGCTCAACATTATGGACTCAACCCGGAGTTCTTGTGCGCAACCCTGCTGCAAGAATCGGCGTTCGATCCCGATGCTCTTTCCAATGCGGGCGCCGTGGGCCTGGGCCAATTTACCATGGATACAGCCAGTGCGTATCACGTCGATCCCTTTGACGCCCGCGATGCGATCCGCGGGTCTGCGCTGCTCTTGGCGGCGTATGTTTCAGCGTACAGGGGCCGCTATCCGGACCCGTATGCCGTGGCACTAGCAGCGTATAATGCCGGGCCCGCAGCGGTGCTGCGCTATCGCGGCGTCCCGCCCTATCAAGAAACTCAGGGCTACATCAGCGACGTCTACGAGCGCTGGGCGCGTATTATTTCCGACGAAAACTTTTGACGGTTAATGCAGGACGCGTTTGAAGAAGGCCTGCACCAAATCCCACGCATCGGATACGACTCGAGAATCTTCCATCGCGTGGTTGCTTTCTCGAAAAAATGCATGCCCCACGGTGGGATACACTTGAATCTGCGCTTCTTTACCCGCTTCCTTCAGGGTGCGTTCGATGCGTTCGATGTGTTCGCGAGTGATGTATTCATCGCGCCCCCCAAAAGCCAGCAGCAAAGGGCAGCGAATATCGTTCACGTCCGCCAACGCTTCTGGTTCACCGCTAGCCATCTCGGAGGCGATGCTGGCACCGTAAAAACAAACGGCTCCCGCGAGCCCCGGCAGCGTTGCGCTTAAAAACGCCACGGTGCCGCCGAAGCAGAATCCCCACGTCGCTATCTTGTTGGGTTCAACGAACTCCTGGTGATTCAACCAATGAATCGCAGATGATATATCCAGACGCAACGATGCTCTGTTGACGTTTGCAGCGACCGCGAAGCCACGCTCCAGGCCTTCTTTGGTATAAGGCTCATTAAGCTGCGGATGGGTGCGGTGATAGTAGTTGATAGCCAGTCCTACATAGCCGGCGTTGGCAACAAGATCTGTGATGCGTTTGACTTCCGCGTTAACGCCAAAGATTTCTTGAAGCACGATAATCGCCGGATGCCGGCCAGATCCCTCAGGCGGACGCGAGAGGTAGGCAGGCATCGAGGCTCCTGCAACGTCTATTATGAGATTCTCTGACTTCACGTGTGCTGCTCCTTTGCCGGCGCAATTCTGGCTGGATTGATTGTTACCTCGGACCTTTTTAGGGAACACAGGGGCCATGGAAGCAATGGTTAGCCGGATGTCCGATCGTCTTGAAATCGTTACCGCATCGCAGCCCGTCAATGCGGCGACCTTCGCGGAGGACGTGCGTCGAGGCTTAAGCGCGCAGTCCAAAAGCCTGAGCTCTAAGTATTTCTACGATGAACTCGGTTCAGCGCTTTTTGAGTGCATCATGTGTTTGCCTGAGTATTACCTAACCCGAGCTGAAAGCGAGATATTGCGCGAGCACTCTTGGGAAATCGTTCGCTCGCTGCCGGGCAGCGTTGAATTTCTCGAACTCGGCAGCGGAAACGCGGTTAAGACTCGCCTGCTCATTGAGGAGGCGTTGCGCATTCAAGGCTCGCTCCATTACTCGCCGATAGACATATCGACCGAAGCATTGCGCAGCTCCGCACATGCACTCGTTTCTTCTTATGAAAAACTTACCGTTCGAGCGTACGCGGGCGATTATATGGCTCTGTTAGGAACGCCGCAATTGCGATTCTCGCAGCGCGTCTTAGTTCTCTACCTAGGATCGAATATCGGTAACTACGAGCCGCGGGCTTCGCAAAAATTGCTTGCTGCCATCGCCTCTTCATTGCGGCCCGGAGACGGGCTTCTGTTGAGTGCGGATTTGAAGAAGGACCGCGAGACGCTCGAACTCGCCTATAACGATCCGACCGGCGTCACCGCCGCCTTTAACAAAAATATTCTGGGCCGCATCAACCGGGAACTTGGTGCAAATTTCGATCTGCGCAAGTTCAATCATATGGTTCACTACGATGAGGACAGTGGCTGCGTTAAGTCGTACTTGCGAGCGCACCAAGGGCAAGAAGTTTGCATCGGCGACTCGTACAGCGTCTCATTTGAGGCCGGCGAATGCATGCACACCGAGTCGTCGTACAAGTTTTCGAGGGAAGATATCGCGTCGCTTGCGCAATGGACCGGATTTTCGCTGGAGCGCACATGGCTCGACAAAAAAGCGCGCTTTAGCGTAAATCTATTGATCCGCAAGTAAGCTGCAGGGCCGCGCGGTGCGGGCACGCAAGGCCTGCACATGCGTCTTTCAGTGGTTCGTCTTTTTGCCGGCCTTTTCTGTACTGCCGTAATGTGCGCGTTACCGGTGAGGACATGTGCCCGGCCAGTCGCGGCTGAAGATCTCTTTGCGCTGCGCATGGTTTCGGATACGAATATTTCGCCCGATGGCAAATACGTCGCCTTTAGTGTTGCTAGAATGGACGGCCGGCAAAACAGTTACCTGTCGGATATTTGGCTGGTGGATGTGGCGACCGGCCGGCTGCGCCAGATTCCGGGCGGCGATCATGATTCCGGCCCGAGCTGGTCACCCGATTCACGGATTCTGGTGTTCACCCGAACGAAAAAGGCAAAGCCGCAAATCTACCAGTACGACTTTTCGCGCGGGCAGACGCATCAGCTCACCAGACTGCCGGAGGGCGCCGGGAATGCACGGTACTCGCACGACGGAAAACACATTGCTTTCGGCGTTACAACCAAAGATGAAGCACCCAGGGCGTACCTGGACTTCAAAAGAGCGGGTTTCGATCCTAAAAGAAATCAGCGCCATTCCGACGTGCGCATTATAACGAAGTTTCACTTTCAAACGAATGGTGTTGGGGAGACGTATTCGCGGCACGCGCACATTTGGATAATGGACTGGGACGGCTCCCATCCGCGAGCTCTTACGTCGGGTCACACGTTTTCGGAGGGAGATTTCAAATGGTCGCCCGATGACCGGACCATCGCCTTTAGTTCTCTGCGGCGCGAAAGTGCCGATCTCGGTCCCAACGACATTATTCGCTTCCTGCTAACGGCGGTGCCATGCGCCTGTTACAGTCCGATCAGCAATCCAACAACTCGCCTACCTGGGGTCATCGCAGCGATCGACTGTGGTACTTTGCGAACAACGTAGAGGATCCGGCTGAGTATCCGGCCCTGCTGTCCGCGCGGGTGGATGGCACGCAGAAGCACGAACTGATCGGCAAGAACAAGCTTGCCTGGGGCGACATCGTCATTACCGATGCCAAAGAGCCAGGCGGTCTGTGCGGTCCACTGTTCGATCCGCAGGATCGCTTCATGGTGCTGGATCTTAACGGTCCAGGGTATAGCAAACTCGTAAAGATCGACACGGGCGATGGCACGATACGCGACCTGACGCCAGACAAGGGCGAAGTTAGCGATTGCACGATGAGTGCGGACGGTACGCGCGTCGCGTACACGTCGGCGGATTTCTTACACCCCGCTGAGGTCTACACGGTTAGTACGAATGGGGGCGCCCCCAAAGCGCTGTCCTCTTTCAACGAGCCGTATCTGCGTCGTGCAACGCTTTCCCGTCCGCAACCATTTAGCGCCAAAGACCCCGCCGGCTTTGACGTCCGCGCCTGGTTTATGCCCGCAATCAATGCCGCGGCCGGCAAACGCTATCCGACGCTCCTGGACATTCATGGCGGTCCCCAAACGCAATTCGGCGATAGCTTCTTTCACGAGTTTCAGTACTGGGCGGGGCTGGGATATAACGTCGTGTTTTCGGACCCACGAGGTAGCGTTGGTTTCGGATACCCGTTTCAGGAGGCGCTGGCCAGAAATTGGGGCAACGCCATGTTTGAAGACGTGAGCGCGGTGATGGACGAGGTGGTCAAGCGCCCCGACGTCGATCCGAGCAGGACTGCGGTGCTCGGCGGGAGCTACGGCGGGTACGCAACCCTTTGGGTGATCAGTCATACCGATCGGTTCAGAGCTGCAATTGCCGAACGGGTGGTAAGCAATCTGGCGACGGAACAACTGGTAGCCGACCTCGCTTCGCGCAATGCCCTGGGTGGTGCGTATTCTTGGGGCTTGCCGTGGCAAGCTGGTAATAAGTTCGCCGAGCAGTCACCCGTCAGTTACGTGGCAAGCGTAAAAACGCCACTCTTGCTTCTCCATGCCACGAATGACATCCGTACGCCCATCGATCAGACCTTGCAAGAATATTCCGCTTTGAAAATCTTGGGCAGATCCGTGACCTATGTTGAATTTCCACGCGAGAACCACGACTTATCGCGGACGGGCGAACCGATTCACAGGGTGGAGCGCTTGCACATTCTAGCCGACTGGATGGACCGGTACCTCAAACGGTGAGACGGGCTTACGTGCCTTTTTCGGCACCAATATAGCGGATCCACTTGAGGTATAACGCCGGATAGGTCGAGAGACTATTTGGGTCGCCGTAGACCAGATAGAACTCATTGTGTGCGGCAAGAAAATGGAACGCGACACTCACGTTGCCGGTGTTGATGAAATCAAAGGGACTAAAGCAGCTCTGCGTGGGCGCGTTTCCGGGACCGTTACCAATGGAGCTGCAAGGCTTGCCCGGGGCGGGCGCCGGTAAATCCGGGAATTGGAACGCATTGGGTATGTTGCGGCCAACGATTCGGCGGAGGCCCAGATCCAGTGATGAATAGCGACTGATTTGCCAGTCGAGGCTGGCGCGTTCCAGCCATTGTGTCGCGTCGGGTTCCAAGCCCATGACTCGCTGCCACGCCGGTTGCCAAGCCAGTTGCGGCGCATAGGCATTGCGGTCTGCTTCAAGCGTCAGGTGAACCTTGGGGCGGATTGGCAGTGTCGTCGTGTACGACCATGAGTTGAGATGTCCGTGGAAGTATGTGCCGCCGCTGTATTGCAGCGAGCTGGGTGTCGAAGTCTGCGTTTTGTAGCCCAAGAAAAAACCATTCGAATTGAACGGCAGCAACTCGTACGGCGCTACGAAAGGCAGATATTGCAAGTCCTCATAGATCGGTTCGAGCGTAGTGGAGCCGGCGAACAGATGAAGGGTGAGCAAATTGCGGAAATCGAAGTTGATTTGTCCTCCGCCTTGCACTTGATTGGGTCGCCCGTTTCGGTCATGGTAGCGCCCGTAGAAGGAGCTCAGTGCGATGTCATGTAGCGGAGCGGTGGCTGAAAAGTTGTAGGTGCGGTTGTAGATCGCGATGTAACCGGCGACGTCAGGTTGTGCCACGTAACCGTCGGCGGGACTAAAATAGGCTCCAACTTTTTGAAACGAGAGGACCGCGGTCGTCGTTTGGTTTACGAAACCGGCGCCGTATTCGAAATAGTGGCCCAAGCCAGGATCCAGCACCGCGGTGCCACGATCGGAACCTCCATTGAAATAGGCGAACAGATGGGAGCGCTTGTTTTCGTACCCGCTAAACAGCGTCGCGCTATCGTCATGTAAAAACGGGGTGTCAACGGCAACGCGTTGCAAGCTCAATTGCGCGTCTTGTCGAGGAGTCGAAAGATTGTACGACAACGTTTCTGCGCTGTCGCTGCGTTTGTTGCCGACCGCGTCGAACGCGCCATAACTGAAGTGTCCTGACGTGCCCTCGTATGCGTATCCTTGCCGGAACGTGGGGATTGCCGGAGTGTAGAGCGTTGTCGGACAGTTCGTGCAACTGAAAGTGTTATTGAAATTGCTCGCCGCCTGCGTGAAGAAGGGCCGCACCTCGGAATAGCGCCGCGCGAATGTGGTGGGGGCAATTGTTTGCTGATCGATTTCGACGTTGGAGTAGTCGGGATGGAAGCTGGCGAGGAAAGACGAGGTGGGGGTTACGGGAATCGCAAGGTCCGCGCCGATCCGCGACGTATTGCCGCCGATTGAGTTGGGAGCCATTTCCCCCAGGCCATAGATCTGAATTCGCGACTTGGTCTTGGCGGTCGCGGCGCCGCCCGGGCCGAGTATTCCGGCGAGCGTGCCGGCATAGGCCGCTTCCCCTGGGTTACGCTGACCTGGCACGTGTTCCCAAACTTGCACGCTGTTGTTGGCGATCGTCGTACGTTCGAATTGCGCTTTCCAATTTTTCGATCCGCCGTTGCGCATAATACTCAACGGAATGCGCATCGTGACCGAATATCCGGCCGCTGTACGTTTGCCCGCAGCGGTCCACTGCGGGCTGTAGGAACTGTTTTCACTCGACGTTTGATATCGAGCGCCCCGAATGTTGGCGGAAAACGTATACGTAAACCCGCTGGCGCCCTGGGGCCAAAAGACCACGGTAACGTTGTCGTCAGCGAGTGCGCCGGGCCCATTGGTTTCCTGCGTGGCGGTGACCGGTGCTTTCTGGGTGACGTCGAATGCAACGTCGATCGCACCGGGATCTTGCGCGATGTACACTGTCGTGGGCTCGCCCACTCGCTGGTAAGTGAAATCAAAGATTACGGGGAGGTGCGCGGCCTTCGTCCACGATTCGTCAATCGTGCCGTTCATGCTCGGGGCAGCGGAGAACACGGGGACCGCAACGCTGAAGGGATCGGGACCGTCGGCGCCCGCGAACCCTGCGCTGCTTAGAAAAAAAATGCCTGCGGCAACTGCGAAGGTCACGAGTTTCATCAGTAACTGGAAGTACGGTTATGCTAGAAGTTTGTTTCACAAGCTCGCGGCTATCCTGAGTGGGCGCGTTTTTCAAACGTTCGCAAGATGAGATCGGCTGCCACTGCAATCACCGCGGAGGCGATGCTCCCAGCAACAGTTTTTTGGATGTAGTCTTGCCGGATTCCGGCGAAAATCAGATCGCCTAAGCCACCGGCGCTAATCCATCCCCCTAGCGTGGCGATGGCGATAAGGGAGATTGTTGCAATGCGCACGCCGCCAAGCATGATGGGGAGCGCTTGCGGCAACTCCACGTTCCATAAGCGTTGCCAATCGGACATACCGAGGCCCGTTGCCGCGTCTTTCTGTGCGCGTGAGACTTCGCGCAACCCAGTAGCGAAGTTCCGCACCAAAATAAACTGGGCGTATGCGACGAGCGCGCTGATGAGAGTCCAGAACCCTAAACCCTCGTATCGCACGAGAATCGCCAGCAGCGCAAGGCTGGGTACGGTATAGATTGCTCCTAAAAGGCCGAGCAGAGGCGTTTCCACACGCCTATTGCGAGCCGCCACGATGGCCAACGGAAACGCAATGGCCAGCGCAATGGCCAGCGCTGTGATAGTAATGACGATATGTTGCCACGTGTAGGTCGCCACGAGGCCCGGATGCTGCAGCAAAAACGTCATGAGGCGCGCAAAGCCTGCTGAACTTGGATCAGTGAAATGCTGCCAACGCGCTCGCCGTTTTCAATGACGTCCAGCGTCGCCGTGCCATTGAGAAATACATTAAGCGCTTCACGCAAGGTGCTGCTTCCGTCGATTACTTTGTCGGGAATGCCGGACGGTTGCCGCACCATCGCATCGCGCACTTTAAGAAGCCCCAATCGCCGCAAGACATCCTGACTGTTGAGCAGTTGTGCAACGTAGGGGGTTGCGGGGCGACTGAGAACCCCCAAGGGGGCGTCGTACTGGAGAATCGCGCCCTCGGACATGACGACGATGCGATCGGCGAGCTGCAAGGCCTCTTCAACATCGTGCGTCACAAACAGTATGGTGGTGCCCAACGCCGCGTGAATTCGCAGCGTCTCTTCCTGCAGTGAATTGCGGACGATTGCATCCACCGCGCCGAACGGCTCATCCATCAACAGTACTTCCGGTTGCGCCGCCAGTGCGCGCGCGACGCCCACGCGTTGCTGTTCTCCGCCGGAAAGTTCGCGGGGGTAGCGACTGCGATAGCGTTGCGGTTCGAGTTGCACGAGGGTCAGCAGTTCATCAACGCGCGCCGTGACGCGCTCCTTGTCCCACTGCAGCAAATTAGGAACGACAGCGATGTTTTGCGCGACGGTCATATGAGAAAACAATCCGACGGCCTGGATTACGTATCCGATCCTGCGGCGCAACTCCGTGACTGGGGCAGCATGCACTTCCTGCTCGGCCACAAAGATTTGACCGGTTCGCGGTTCGACCATTCGGTTGACCGTGCGCAGCAATGTGCTCTTTCCACAGCCCGAAGGCCCCAAAAGGACGATAAGCGCCCCGGCCGAGATATCGAGAGTAACATTGCTCACCGCGTCCCTATCGGACTGTGGATAACGAACGCTCACTCCTTCGAAGCGAATCGGCGCTCCGCTCAGCGTGCGCTTCCTCCGGCGTGCGAACTCTTGTGCGTTGTAAGGAATTCTGCCGCCACGTCGGCCGGCTCGCGTTTTCTTCCGTCGACTTCATAGTTCAAACGCCGCATCGTCTCATCGGTAAAAAGCGGCGCAATGGAATTCAGCGTCGCTGCGATTTGCGGGTGGGCGCGAAGGGCAGCTTGCCGAATTACCGGCGCGACTTGATAGGCTGGCCAAAAGCGCCGGTCGTCTTTGAAGAGCACGAGGTGATTGGCCTCCAGCAATCCTTCGGTCGTAAATGCCGGTACGACGTCCACTTGTCCGGAAAGGAGCGCCTTGTACTTCAAGCCGATATCGAACAGCTTAACGTCTTTAAACTGAAAACCGCCGTAATATTTTTGCAGCCCCGGCAGCGCGTCGGGACGGCGCACAAATTCGGGGATTGCTCCCAGGCGAAGCAGCGGCGCTGCCTTGCTGAGTTGCGAAAGCGTTTCGATGTGATACTTCCTTGAAATCTGTGCGGTCGTTGCCAGTCCTTGCGAATCGTTCATCGGCGCTGGATTGAGCCAGCGCAGGTTGTAACGCTCCTCGTATTGTTTAGCGACCGTCGTATAGATGGCTTGAGGGTCGTGCATTACGGGAAATTTCAGGACATCGAGCAACGCCGTGCCGGTGTACTCCGGATAGAGATCGATTTCGCCTTTTTGCAACGCGGCCATTGCGATTTGGGTACTACCCAAATTGAGTTTTCGCTGAACTTGCAAGCCGCGAGCTTCCAGCGCCTGTGCATACACTTCGGCGATAATCAATTCTTCGGTAAAGTCTTTTGAGCCGATGCGAATGGTCCTCGACGAGTTGCGCGTTGCGCAGCGCGGCAAGGTCAGCGTAGCTGCCATTCCGGCCAGCAGTTGCGCCCTAGTCATGTTCATTGAAATTCTCCCATTTGGCGCGCGATGAGGCCGAGAATCGACTCGACCAACAGTGCAAGAACTGCGACGCTGGCCCCTCCGAGAAGCAACAGCTTGCCGTCACTATTTTGCAGGCCGCTCGTGATGTACTCACCCAGCCCACCGCCGCCGATAAATGCGGCCAGCGTCGCACTGGCAATGACCTCAATGGAGGCGGTACGCAAACCTGCGAAAATGATTGGTAAGGCGAGCGGCGTTTCGACGCGATTTCGAATCTGGGTCTGCGTCATTCCCAGCCCCTGCGCCGCGTCGAGCGCAGCGCGTGAAACGCTGCGAAAACCCAGATCCGTATTGATGGCGATTGGCGGAATTGCGAGTAGCGCCAGGGCCACGACCGCGGGCCGGAAGCCGATCCCAAAAAAGGGAATCATCAAGGTCAGCACCGCCAAACTAGGAACGACCCGTCCAATGCCCAGCGCCGACAAGACGGGACCCCGTAAGTGGTCGCGGTGTGCCACCAGCGTTCCGAGCGGTAACGCCACCATCGCCGCAAGGGTAAGCGCCGTGCCCGCGAGGGTGACGTGCGTGCGCAGATGTGAAAGAAAATCGGCCCACGGCGTTACCTGGATTTCACGCCCTCCACGGCGAAGTTAACGACGAAGATGTTGACACGGTCCCCCGTACAAGCAGCGGCAGAAGCGCTCATCGCTCGGCCTTTAGACGATCCTTCGTTGTACTTTAGCCGCGAACTTTCATGGCTCGAGTTTAACGATCGAGTCCTTGAAGAGGCGTTGGATGAGCGAAATCTACTCTTGGAACGGCTCAAATTCATTGCCATCTACGGCACGAATCTTGATGAGTTTTTCATGATCCGGGTGGCAGCGATCAAGCAGCAGATCGAAGCTCAAATTCTTAAGCGTTCCGAGGATGGAAGAATGCCGGCCGAGCATTTGTTGGCGATTTCCGAGCGCCTGCGCACTTCCTTGGCGCGTCAGATGACCCTGGTGCAAGACGAGCTCTTGCCTAAACTGGAAGTCTTCGGTCTGCGGATCATGAGCGTTGACGAATTGGATGCTCCTACACAGCAAGCGCTCGAGCGCACCTTTGACGAACGAGTTTTTCCGGTGCTCACGCCGCTGGCCGTCGACAGCGGCCATCCGTTCCCGTACATCTCAAATCTGTCGCTATCGCTCGCCGTTGAAATGGAAGAAGTCACCCCCGAAGGCATAAAGCTTCATTTCGCTCGCGTTAAAATACCGCCGAGCTTGCCGCGATTTGTCCCGGTGGACTCCGCTCCCGAGGGACAGCGGTGGTTTGTCACGCTC
>JAABUQ010003276.1_pt1 | contig 30041 bp, 43 predicted proteins | sample 5560001 | NCBI WGS metagenome assembly JAABUQ01 (sample SAMN10711888, study PRJNA513371) | rock metagenome | isolation source: Antarctica rocks | place: Antarctica: Victoria Land, Finger Mt nord | collected 2015-12-18 | reverse complement strand
GAGCCAACCGTGGAGCCTGCGGGATGCGTGGGTCGCCGGTTGGCTCACCTAAGTGGTAGAAGCCGTCCCGCAGGTTGCGCATGAAGCCATGGCCGTCGCATACCACCTGGGCGCATCCGATCTGCTGGAAGCCGCGCATGCTCCGCGTCCGCCCTTTGAGGTGTTGGTGATCGCGCTCGATGCCTTGTTGCTCTGTCTTGCCCGTGATATGTTCCGCCTCCGGCACCACGGCCCGCAAAGCGGGCGGATAGGCCGCCGCCTTGTCCGTCGTGACACGGTGGGGCCGCACGTCGGTGCGCGCGATCGCCTGCTCAAAGAAGGCCGTGGCGGCCGCCGTATCGCGCGTGTCGCTCAGGTAGACGTCGATCACCTGGCCGTCCTCATCGATGGCGCGGTAGGCGTAGACCCAGCGTCCAGCCAGCCGAATATAGGTCTCATCGACGGCCCAGCGGGTGCCGACACGGTGGCGATGCGGGCGGGCCGCATCCTTATAGAGCGGCGTGAAGCGCTGCACCCAGTCGAACACGGTCGATGCGTCCACGTGGGCCCCCCGTTCCGCCAGCAGCTCCACAACATCGGCGTAGGGCAAGCGGAAACGCAGATACCAGCGCACGGCGAGGGCGATGATATCGTCGGGGAAGCGGTAGCCGCGAAAGGCCGAGGTAGAACGGTCCGTTTGCCGCCGCCCGCACGCGCCGCAACCGTAGAGTTGACGACCTGATCGATCGCGCCCCGCCTTCGTAAACGTGCCCCCTGCGCACCGCTGACACTGCATGCCGCTCTCCTCTCCGCATCCACATCAGGCCACAGCATACCTCACCTCAGCACGACCCAACGAAACCTGATGGGGCGGCCTCCGCCCTGGGCGCGTGCGGCGGCAAAGCGGCCGACGATGAGAGGACATCGTCGGTCTCGATCCCATCGGTCGCGTCACCGATGCGCGCCTGCCACGCGCCATGATGGTTCGCCCGCACGCTCCGACCGTCGTCCTTACGGGTAGGCGGGCGCGCCGCCATTCCGCACTAACCATACGATTTGGTGGCGTCGACGAGGATCTCATGCGGCGGGCTTCGGCGGCAACCCAGATCACCTAATGCAGGCCGCCGATGTTACCCTTGCGCCCACGGCTTTCACCAGCGACCCAACGCGATCATCGCCCTGTTTCGTTACCCTCGCTCCCAAGACGTGCATGCCGAAACCTAGCTCGTAGACGTCGACGCCACGCTCATGGGCCGGACGCCCAGATCCTGGGCCAAGCGCAAGAGATAGCCATCTGGGTCCATGACCATGAACTGCCGATTCCCGACCTCCTCCTCGTGACGGCGATACCATCGCTCCTCAAGCGGCAAGAAGATGCGGCTTCCTGCCGCCTGTGCCTGGGCATACAACGCATCCACGTTGTCTACAGAGATTTGCAGATTGATACCTCGACCGAAGGGGTAGTCCAGGTCTCCTGCCACGAGTGTTCGTGCGTGCTCGATCGTCTGTTCAATCATCAGCGCGGCCCCGTTCAAGTCAAGGTAGGCGAACCGCTCCTCCTGACGGGCATAGCGTACGCTGAAGCCGAGGACCTCTGTCCGACCGCACCAGGGGTTGGAGCAGCAGATACCCGAGGCACCGGCAGGACCGACGGCCGGGGCCGGGCGCATCTGCACGACGTCGGTCTTGGGCGGCTTGTATCATAGCTACTACCGAGCAGCGTGATGGCCCACGGACGCACTTTTCAGCCAGCACAGGGGCTCAACGCGCAACGGCCCCGCCCCATGGCGCTGAACGGGCGCAGGGCCGGCGGCGCGCTCATCGGGCGCCCTGGCCCTGTTTCCAGTTGGGATCGGTCGTGAGCGTGCGACGCGCGAACGCCCATACCCCATCGACCCGCCGCAGGTCGTCGGCGAAGACGCCGGTAGCGACCACTGCGTTGGTGCCCCGGTCGAAGATGATAAAATAGGAGCGGGCAGTCGCCGCGTCGCCGGCGTCGCCGGCGTCGGCGACGACGTGGTTAACCGACACATGCCGTTTACCTGTCGAGAGGCCGTGTTCCAGCTGGACCTGCAGCGCGCGCAGGTTGTCCTTGCCGCGGGCCGTCCCAAAGCTCGCCTCCATCACCCCGTCGTCGGTCCATGTCGCCAGCCAGGCCTCGATGTCGTCGTCGTCGATCGCGAGCGCGTAGCGGTTGCACAACTCGACGATCTCGCCCTTGTCGTCGCGCGTCAAGCCCATCGTGTCCACCTTCGTTCCCTTTGTTCCCTTGGTGGATAGTCCCGCGGCCACCATCCATGGCCACAACCGATCGGCTGCGGCGCGTGGCCCTACCGCGCGGACCAGGACGGCGTGGGGCCGAACAGGCGCGCGCTCGTGTCTCGTTCGTACGGCATGCCCTCCGGCCAGGAAATTAACTCTAGCGACAGGCCCCACGGGGCCAGAAAATACACGGAGCGTTGGCCGTCGGTCGGCCCGCTCGCGGAGGGCACGGGCGCGGCGAGCACGCGTACCCCCGGCCGCGCCGCGAGGTAGGCCACTGCGGCGTCGATGTCCGCGACGTAGAACGCCAGGTGCGCCGCGCCCGCGTCGCTGTTGCGCGGTGCTCCCGTTGTCTGGTCCGGTGCCGTCCAGCGCACGAGTTCGACGTTGAGCGTCGGGCCGCAACGCACCATCGCGGCGGAGAACGTCGCGCGCGGGTCGACGTCGTAGTGCGCGGCCATGAAGTCGCCCGTCGGATCGCCCCACGGACCGACGCGGTAGAGCACCTCACAGCCGAGCACGTCGACGAAGAAGGCGATCGCCCCGTCCAGGTCCGGCACGGTGATCCCGACGTGATCGACGTTCCGCGCGGTCGGGATGCCCCGCCGCGTCCCCCTTACCTTACTTTCTGCTGTCATCGTATTCTCCTGTCGATCGTCCCTATCGTGTGTGCGGGCGCGGCACGACGGCTATGGCCGTCGTGCCGCGCCCGGTCTAGCGGCCCGTGCCTCGTGGGCCGTGCCCACGTCCCGTCCGTGCCTCGCCCGCGTGGATAGAGCACCCGCGGGGGGACGGCTTGCCCCCGATCGCGGCGACTCAGCGCGTCGATCCCCCTTGAGTACCGCGCGGGTTGTGTGTCCGGGGGCGTCCGGGTCACGGGCGCGCGAGACGCTCCAGCGCGGCGGCCAGCGCCGCGCGGTCTGGCAGGTGGAACGTTTCTCCCGCGAACGGTCTCCCGGCGTCCGAGGCGAGGCGTGCCGCGACGGCGCCCACCTCGACCGCGGTGAACCCGTCGGGGCCACGCGTCGCGGCGTTGGCGCGCGTGATCACATTGCCGATGATCAGGTCGTTGATGCGCGCCGGGCTGCCCGCGTGGCGCCCCTCCTCCACCAGCACCCTCTTGAGCATCAACTGGCCCGCCACCGCTACCGAGACCGGGCCGGCGAAGGGGACGGGCTGCGCGCCGGCCGGCCCGGCAATGAGCGTGTAACTCCCTCCACGCGCGGCCACTGCGGGCAGGAACGCGCGCGCGGCGACAAAGTGCGCGGTCAGGTTGTCGGAGAGCACCCGCTGCCACGTCTCCAGCGGGACATCGACGAGCGGCGCGCCCTGCCACCAGCCGCCGAGTGAGGCCACCACGGCGTCGAGCCGGCCGAAGCGGCCCTGTATCTCGTCGCGCAGGCGGTCCGCGTCCTCCTCTTCCCCGACCCGCGCGACCTGCGTCACCAGACGGCCGCCGGCAGCCGCGCCGTGGGCCTCGCGCAGCCGCGCCAGCTTTCCGTCCGACCGTGAGGGGACCACGACCGTCGCTCCCTCCCGTAAGAAGGCCGCGACGATCCCCTCGCCGACATCCCCCGCGCCCCCCACGATGAGCGCAACCGTCTCGTCGAGCGTCCCCATGCTATTCATATCCTTTCCCTACGCGCGTTCCCATGCGTGCGTCTTCGTCGCGTGCGCTCCGAACCATGGCCATTCCCCCCCCGTCAGTTGTGCCATGACCACCCTCCCCGTCAGTTGTGCCATGACCACCCTCCCCTCAGTGTAAGAAGGTCAAGAGTTGTTGCGTGAGGAACCGTGGTTGCTCCTCGGCTACGAAATGGCCCGATCCCTGCGCGACGACGCCGCGGACGTCGGTGGCGAGCGTGCGCATCTGTCGCTCGGCGGACCCTTTGATCAGCATGTCGCCCACGGTAAGCACCGGCATGGATAGCCTCGTCTTGGCGAAGGTCGCGGTCTCGGCGACGTCGGCGAAGAAGGCGCGGTACCACTCGAAGCCGGCGTGCATGCCGCCCGGGGCGGCGTAGTGGCGCACGTACTCGTCGATGTCGGCCGCAGGCAGCGCCGTCGGGCTGTGGGCCAGCTTCTTGTACGAGACGCCGTCGAGATAGGTGCGCTCGCGTCCGGCGGTCAATTGCTCCGGCAACGGGGCCGGGGTCGAGTTGAACGTGAAGTTGAGATAGTTGTACGGGCGCGCCAGCGCGGGCAGGCGCAGGTACTCTTCGTCGATGATGGTGGCGCCCAGGGTCACGAGCCGGCGGACCTCGGCCGGGTGCATGCTCGCGTACGCATACGCGACGTCGGCCCCCAGGTCGTGCCCCACGAGGGAGACCTGGCCGTAGCCCAACCGATGGACCAGGCCGTAGATGTCCGCGGCCACGGTGCGCTCGTCGTAGCCGGCCGCCGGCTTAGCTGTATCGCCCAAGCCGCGCAGGTCGGGCGCGATGACGGTGTGGCCCGCGGCCAGGGCGGGCATCACCAAATGCCAGGCGTACCAGGTCTCGGGCCAGCCGTGCAGCAGGACGACCGGCGCGCCCCGACCGCCGATCACGTAGTGGTAGCGCACCCCGTCGACCACCGCGAAACGGCTGGCGAACCCGGCCGGCGCGAGGGCGGCATGGTCCGCGTCGGCGTGGCGCGCGGCGCCGCGCGCCGTCGTCCAGCGCGTCGCGGGTAGGACTAGCAGGGCCACGCACAACGCGAGCGTGGCGATCAGGGGATAGCGGCGTGCGAACATAAACTCTCTCCTCCTCAGCGTTCGCGTATGTAGGCGATGTCGTAGATGGTCGGCCCCGCGTCCAGGATGTGGGCCCGGTACGCCTCGCAATGAGCCTTGAAGGCGGGCGAGGCGTGCGCCGCGTCGAGCAACTCCGTGCTCTCGAACTGCACGTCGTTGACCACGCCGCGCCCGTCGCGGCCCTTGTGGATGGCGCTCGAGATGAAGCCGGGCTGTCGGCTCATCACCTCCTCGTCCTGCGCGATCATGCGCGCGATCAAGGCGTCCTGATTCTCCGGCGCGACCCGGATGTGGTTGATCTGCGTGACATAGGGCGCATTAGCCCGGATCGTCGGCATGGTTACCTCCCATCGACCCTCGTAGCGTTGGCGGTTTTCGTGTGCGTGCGTCCGCGCGTCTCGGTCAGGCTAGGAACGCGAGCAACCGCCGCGCCAGGTCGGCGGGCTGCTCCTCGGGTATCCAGTGCCCGCAGTTCGGAACCGCCCCGCCGCTCACATGGACGGCCAGCGGGCGGACGAACGCTAGCTCCTCCGTCCCGGCGCTGTGGTCGCCCCCGAGGGCGAGCACAGGCATCGTCAATTTCGTCCGCGCGTACGTCGCGTTGTCGGCGACATCGCGCGGGAACGCGCGGTAATACTCGAACCCGGCGCGCAAGCTGGCCGGGACCGCGTAATGGCGGACGTACTCGTCGACCTCGTCCGGCGCGATGGCGCCCTGCACGTACGCGAGATGCGTGTAGAAGTAGGACAGATAGACGCGTTCGCGACCCGCTACCACCTGCTCCGGGAGGTCGGGCACGGCGTTGAAGCCGAAATGCCAGGCGAGGCTCGGCCCCTGCGGCGTGATTACCGGGAGCTGATAGAAGCTCGGCCCCGGGATGGGGGCGTCCATCAGGACTAGCCGGCGCACCTCCGACGGGTGGGCGGCGGCGTAGGCGTAGGCCACCATCGTCCCGATGTCGTGCCCCACGAGGTCGACGCGGGCGTAGCCCAGGCCGCGCGCCAGCGCATGGATGGCGGCGGCCGCCGCCTTCTTGGTGTAGCAGCACGCCGGCGCGGCCGAGTCGCCCAGGCCCGGCAGGTCGGGCGCGATGACGGTGTGCCGCCGCGCGAGCGCCGGCATGACCGCGTGCCACTCGTACCAGGTGGCCGGCCAGCCGTGCAGCAGCACGACCGGCGCGCCCCGACCGCCGATCACGTAGTGCAGGCGCACGCCGCCGGCCGTGGCGAACCGGCTCGCGAAGCCGGGGGGCAGGAAGGTGGCCCCGGCACGTGCCGACGCATGGGGCCGCGCCGCCGTCCAGCGCGTCGCGGGGAGGGTCAGCAGGATCGCGCACAGCGCGAGGGCAACGAAGGGGTTACGATAACGGCATCTGGACATCATGTCTCTCCTCACCATCCCATCGGACCCGGCCGCGCACCGTGGCGTCGCGGCCGCTGAACACGCCGTCGTCGAGGTTGTCAGAACCTCGGCACATCCGCAGCATCGCACGGCGCGCCGACGCGCACCCCGGCCGAACGGCCAAAAGCGCGGCCGCGCGCATGCGGGGCGGGGCCTATCCGATCGGATAGGCCCCGCCCCGCATGCGCGCGGGGGACGGGGGCGGATGTGGGGAGCGCGGACAGCCGGGGCGTCCGCCGCGATCAGATGAGACCGCGTCGGGTCGCCAGCGCGACCGCCTGGGCGCGCGTATCGGCCCCCAGCTTGGCGAAGATCGACGCGATATGGAACTTGACCGTGCCTTCGGAGATATACAGCGCCTTCCCAATGCGCTTGTTGGACAACCCCGCGGCGACCAGGCGCAGCACGTCCAATTCGCGCGGGCTCAAGGGGCCATCCTGCGACCGCCGCGGCGTCGGCCCGAGCGGGGGTGCGGGGGCGGGGGCCGCGCCCGCGTCTACCCATGGGACCGCCTGGTCCAGGGGTAACGCCCGGCCCTCCGCCCGGATCGCCGCGAAGCGGCTGGCGCCGAGGGTGGCGCGAACGACCGCGACGTCGCGGTCGTGCCCGGCCCCATCGGCGGGCAGCGCCGGACGCCCACTGGCCTCGTGCCAGGCGTCGGCCATCCCATACAGGCGGGCCGCCTCCTCCGCCTGCCCGCGCGCCCCGGCGAGGGCGGCGAGCGCCTCCAGGCTCGACGCCACGCCCGCGGCGTCGCCGACGTCTCGGAACAGGCCCAGGCTCTCCGCGTGCAGCGCCGCCGCCCGCCCGACGTCGCCCCAGGCGCGCGCCGCGCCCCCGAGGGTGGCGAGCGTCCGGGCGACGCCCCAGGCGTTGCCCGCCCCCCGCGCCAAGGCGAGGCTCTCCTCCGCGAGCGATGTCGCCCGTGCGGGATCGCCCCGGTCGAGCGCCACTGCGGCCAGGTTGTTCAGGGAGTAGGCGACGGCGCGCGGGTCGCCCAGGGAGCGGCGCACGGCCAGGCTCTCATCGAATAAGCGCACGGCCCGCGCGTCGTCCCCCGCCGCGCGCGCGACGAGGCCAAGATTGTTGAGCGCGAACGCCGCGCCGCCGTCCTCGCCGCGCGCGCGGTACAGGGCCAGGCTCCGCTCGTGCAGGGCCGCGGCTCGCTCGTGGTCGCCCAGGGCGAGCGCCAGGACCCCGGCCCCGGCGAGGGCGTCGGCGCGGAGCGGGGCGTCCTCCCCCGCGTCCCCGGCCTCCCCCTTCGGGGGCAGGAACCGCTCGATCCACACGCGCCCTTCGGAGAGATAGCCCCGCGTCGCCCAGAAGCGCCACAGGGCCGTCGCCAGCCGCAACCCCAGCGCGGGCGCGTTTGTCTCCCCTGCCCACTCCAGCGCCGCCCGCAGGTTGCCGTATTCCCGGTCTAGCAGCGCGAGCCACACGCCCTGCGTCGAGCCGGTCAGCGCGGACTCCGCCTCCTCCGCCAGGGCCGCATAATAGGCGGCGTGCCGCGCCCGGGCGGCGTCCGCCTCCCCGCTCGCCGCCAGGCGCTCCAACCCGTACGCCCGCAGCGACTCCAGCATGTCGAAGCGCATCTCGTCGCCCGCCATTCCCGACCGCACCAGGCTCTGGTCGACCAGCCCCCCCACGACCGCCAGGGCGTCCTCCCACGAGGCGCGGCCCGCGGATGCCCCGATCGCGCCATCGCCCGCGACGCCGCGCAGCGCCTCGAGCGTGGCTCCGCCCACGAAGATCGCTAGCAAGCGGAACGCGGCCTGCTCGGTGGGCGTGAGCAGGTCGTAGCTCCAGGCGATGGCGTCGCGCAGCGCCCGCTGTCGCGCCGGGTGGTCGCGCGGGCCGCCCGTCAGCACCTCGAAACGCCCCGCGCCCTCCAGGCGCGCGAGCAGGGCCGGCGGCGTCAGCAGCGCGACCCGGGCCGCCGCCAACTCGATGGCCAGCGGCAGCCCGTCCAGGCGCCCCACGATCGCGACCACAGCGGGCGCGTTGCCCGGGGTCAGCTGGAACGCGGGCGCGACCGCCTGCGCGCGCTGGAGGAACAGGGCCACGGCGGGGGACTCCTCCAGGTCCCTTAGCGGCAGCAGGCGGGCCGGGTCGGGCGTGGCGAGCGGGGGCACCGGGTAGACCTGCTCGCCGTGCACGCGCAGCGACGCGCGGCTCGTCGCCACGACCGTCAGGCCGCGGGAGCCAGCGAGCAGGCGCGCCACGACGGGCGCGGCCACCGCGACCTGCTCGAAGTTGTCGAGGACGAGCAGCGGCGCCTTGTCGCGCAGGGATCGGCGCAAGGCATCTTCCCACGGCAGCGGGCCGCCCTCGGGCAGCCCGAGGGCCTGCGCGATCGCGGACGTGACGAGGTCAGGGTCGCGCAGGTCGGCGAGGGGGACGACGAACACGCCGTCGGGGTAGTGCTCGCGCAGATCCGCCGCGACCGCGAGCCCCAAGCGCGTCTTCCCGACGCCGGCCGGCCCGATCAACGTGAGTAAGCGCACGCGCCCATGGCGCAGCCGGTCGGCGATGGCTGCCATGTCCCGCTCACGACCGATGAGCGGGGTGAGCTCGACGGGTAGAGGACGGGGAGGAGAGAGCACGGGGGGCGCCGGCACCCGCGCGCGTCCCTCCCTGCGGGCGACGTCGTCATGTCCCGTCTCAAGGGGCAGCGGACTATGGGACACAGGGTGCGATCTCTCCTATCGCGCCTTCCATCGCGCGCGGCGCACGCAAGCCGTCTGCGGAGCCATTGACATTATACCACCCGACAATATGGGCTACTGCCAGTGCAGGAGCACCGTGTGGATGCGCACCGCGCCCTGCACCAGCCGATAAGCCCATCCGCGCTGGATCTAGGGGCGCAAGGGCACGGCATCGCATACCTGTGAGTCTACAAAAAACGATCTATGCGCGCATCTCACGCTCCCCCTGCCGGCCCGCTAGCGCGCCCTGTCCGTTGGCCTCGTCGCAGCCCTCACAGGGGGCATAGGTGCTACCGGCTTGCATAGCTATGCGTCTGTGCGCGAGCGACGAGTCGCTTATGCAGCAGATGCAACGAACAGTTCAGGTCATTCGCTGAGGATCGCCGTGTAACCCTTGGGCTCGCGCCGCACGACCCCCCGCCCCGACGCGTTACCCGCGGTCTAACGCGTCATCCGCGCCCCACAGAGACGCGCGTCGGCGCTCCCATCACGCCAGCGGTTAGGCTCTCGGCGGGAAGGCGCAGAACTCGTTGCCCTCGGGGTCGGCCATGACGAACCAGCGCACGCTCCCGCCGTCGCCATCAGTACCACCCTCGCCGGGCCGACGGAGGACCGTCGCGCCGAGGCCGACGAGGGCCTCCACCGCGGCGAGGCTGTCGAGGCTCACGTCGAGATGCACGCGATTCTTGACCACCTTCGCCTCGGGGACGCGGTTGAACCACATCGTCGGTCCCTCGTCGGGCGGGTCAATGACGACGGACGGGTCGTCCTCGACCGTGTAGCCGAGGGCGGCCTGGTCGTACGGGCGGACCGTGTAGCCGAGTGCCGCGGCCCAGAAGCGCGCCAGCGCCGCCGGGCGGGCGCAGTCGACGACGATGGAGTGGAGCCGGGACAATGCCATGTGACCCTCCGTAGCGCGATCGGGATCAACTTCTATCGGGGGCGCGTCGGCCATGCGACACCTTCGGCGTCCGGACGCTCCCAGGTCGGCTGTCGCTGTACGAGACGCACGGCGGCCGCGCGCCGCCCGCTCACGCGACCATTATACCCCGTTATAGCCGTTGCAGGAGCGCCTCAACGTGCGCTTTGGGCCCAAGGCTCGTAATCCCTGGGCTCGTGCCGCACGAGCCCCACCCCGTGTCGTTACCCAAGCCCTGGATTGTTACCCTCGCCCCGACGGGTCGCTTGTAAGAGAGTTGACGCTAGCCTAGCCGATCCTGCGACGGCTCCCCCGCGCGGCTAGTGGCGCCGCTAGCGCGCCAATGTACGCGACGATGCGCCGGGCACCCTGCGCGTTGACGTCCAGGTCGGGGTTGTAGATCACGACATCCCAACCCACGCACGCTGGCGAGGAGAGCGCGGCGGCCGTGATCACGTCCAGGTCGGCCCAGCCAAGCCCTCCCGGCTGGGGATAGCGGACCGCCGCCAGCGCGTCCGTGGCGAGCACGTCGAGGTCCACATGGTACCACCAGTGACCGACGGCCTGCCCCAGCCCGCGCATGGCCTCCGCTACGACGGCGGCCGCGCCCCGGCTCGTGATCACCTCCGGGCGGTACAGCGGCGCGACGCCCGCCAGGGAGGGGCAGCCGGCCTGGGCGAGTTCGTCGGCGTCCCGCGGGCCGAGCAGCGCGACCGTGTCGGGGCGCACCAGCGGCAGCAGCGCGGCCAGGGCGGCGGGCAGGCCCGCGATATCGCGCCCGAGCGCGCAGGCGAGCCCGCTGTCCGCGGCCTCGCCGGTGAGGGAGCGGTGCGGCGGCCAGGCGTCCTCGTGCCCGTCCACGAAACTGTTCACCACCGATGCGGGACGCCCCCTGCAAGGGGCGTCCCGCCCCCGGCCTCTCCCGAAAGGATCACCCCACGATGACCGAGACCACAGCGACACAGCCCGACGCCCCCCGCGTCGCCCTCGTCTGTCCCCACTGCGGCAGCGCCGATCTGCGCATCTTCTACAGCGAGCGGCGCGCCTGCCGCGTGACCACCCGTGCCCTGGCCACCGGCGACCCTAACGCCTTCCAGGGCGCCGACCCCTGGCCCTCCTACCAGGCCGATGAGTTCGTGGACATCGACCCCGCCACCTTCGCCGTCGCCTGCGATGCCTGCCACGCCCACGACCTGACCCCGCGCCCGCTGGACCTCGACACGGCCCGGCGCGAGCATGACGCGCTCATCGATGCTCTGGCAGCGTTGGGGGCCACCTGGCTCGACGTGGAGGGCTCCCCCTCCGGCTACACCCTGGCCCGCTACGCTCCCGGCCCGATCGAGTGGGACACGGGCGGCGGCGACGCGGTGCGCATCGGCGACGACGAGACCGAGACGTACGCCGACGAACTGGCCGCGCTCGCCGCTGTCCTCGCCCGCAACACCCATGACCTGATAGGCGCCCGCCAGCGCCCCGACGCCTATCGCTATGACGGGACCATGCCGTGACGGCAGCGGTTAACGGACGAACGTTCAAGGAGGGATCAATGCCGTGGGCCATCGTTCAACCGCGTCACGCCTGGATCGCGCAAGCCAGGGACGCCTGGGCCGCCCTGGAGCCGCAGGCTCCTCAAGGCTCCACACTGCGCGACCTCGCCGCCCTCGACCATCAGCACTTTGCCCGGCTGATCGAGGCCCTGAGCGCGCTCACGCCGGGTCAGGTCAGCCAGGAGCTACAGGACCTTGCCGGCCTGCGCCCGGTGGGCGAGGTCCTGGGGATGCCCGAGCCAGGCGACGCGGACAGGGACGGCGATGACACCGATGTAGGGGACTGGTAGGAGGGATACCCGATGCAGACCGTTGACATAATCAAGCTGTCCCTGGGGTGTACGGACGACGAGCGCGCCCATGCCGCCCGCCTGGCCGCGCTCCGGCGCCTGCAACGCGGCCAGGTGGCCGAGGCCCGCCGCATCCGCGCCATCGTCGCCGACCGCTACGGGCTCACGCCGGCGCAACTCCGCTCCCCCTGCCGCCAACGCACCATCGCTGAAGCCCGTCAGGTGGCCATGTACCTGATGAGGACCGACGTGCATTGGCCTCTGGGGACCGGCGCGCGGGCGCGCAACGAGCCGTTCCCGGCGCAACGCATCGGCCATCTGCTAGGCGGGCGCGATCACACCACCGTGCTGTACGGCGTTGGGGCCATCGCGGTGCGGCTGGCCGGCGATCACACCCTCCGCTACATGGTGCGCGCGATCCGCGCGACGCTCGACGCCACCTATGAAGGACGGGAGGGCTGATGGGACGCCGCATCCACTCCCTCTGGCGACCCGACGAGGGCCGCTCCTGGGCGCTCGCCGAGGCGGCCCGCGCCTGCGCGCGCGAGAACAAGCACCACTTCCCCGACCCGCCCGAGCGGCAAGAAACGCATGCCTACGCCGACGTCGACGGCGTGCGCCAGGCCGTCGCCGCGTCGCGCGAGATTGTGCGCTGCCGCGACTGCCGCCGCTTTCTGTTCATCACCGGGCACGGTCGCCCCTGGGGACCGGCCGTGCGCGAGATGTGCCGCCCCCAGGCGCGGCAACTGACTCTTGGCCTGACGGCCGCCACAGGAGAGAGGAGCCGGCCATCATGACGACGCTGACGCCCACAATAGGACCCTCGTGTGTGTTATCCCTGTCGGGACGCCCCGCCACGCGGTACGCTACGAGTATGCCCAAGAAACAGGATGATCCCCTCTACACCGTTGCCCGCTACACGACGGCCCAGGCCGCCGAGATGCTGGGCGTCAAGCAGATCGCCGTCCAGACCGCCATCAAGCGCGACCTCATCGCGTCCGAACGGGTGAGCCCCCGCCTCCGCCTCTTGTCCCAGGCCGCGATCGACGCCTACCGCGCGCACCACCTGGGGCAGGTCGGGCATCCCACGCGCAAGAAGCGACGCCTGAAGCAGAAGATGGAGGCGGCCACCGCCGCCACCGCCGCCACCGCCGCCACCGCCGCCACCGCCGCGGCGACGACGGCCCCACCGCAGACAAGCGGACAGGCTCAGGACGGAGGCCAGCCATGACCCCGGACCCGCGCCCCACCCCGACGACGCGCTGCCCGCGCTGCGCACGCGACGTGGACCCCGCCGACCTCCTGGCCCAGCCCCTCGCCGAGCTGCGCCTGATCGATCCGCACGTCGCGCGCTACGACCGCCAGACCGCCGACGGCCGCGCGGTGATCTGCGACGACTGCGATCAGCAGCTCGCCCTCATCGCGCTCGAGATGGACACCCAGCGCCGGCGGCTCGCCCGTCTCTGGCCGCTCCCGACGTCGCCCCGCGGCCGGCTGCTGGACGACCAGCGCCTGAGCCGCCCCTTCGAGGAGATCCGCGACCTTCACATCGAGGACGTGCTGGGCCGGGCCGCCTGGTGGGACCGGCGCGGCCAGGATGCGTACCTCGTCGTCTACGAGACCGGTGAATGGGCTATCCATCCCGTCCCGCGCGGTCAGGTCTACGATGACCTGGACGATCGCGGCGCGCTCTCCCTGCCCATCTCCGTCGCGTCGCTATCCGGTGACAGGAGTGACATCAGTAGCGAGGACGCCGCCATCGGTAGCGACAACCGTGACGCCAGTAGCGACGACGACCCGGACGCCGGACACGCACCCGTCGGCTCCACTCTCCGTACGTTCGACGCGGCCGCGTTCTTCCGCCGCCGCGCCCCCAGCGACGCCGAGCGTGAGCCCCTGGAGCGGGACCTGGCCACGCGCTTCTACCAGACACTCTACTGTCAAGAGGGACACCAGCTGTGAGCGAGCCACCCACCCTGCTGACCGTCGATCCGCATCCGGTCAAGAAGCCGTCCGATGTCGCGCCAGGGGATCGCGTGCTGCTCTGGTGGAACGGCTACCCACCCGTCGCCCACTTTGACAACGGCAAATGGGTTGTGGTCCAGGCCATCAAGCGAACCCGCATCGCCGTGCTCGACACGGACGGCCGGCGCATCCTGCGCGTGCGGCCAGACCATATCCACAAGGTCAGACGCGCCTGAAAGCAGCGGTGTCCATGGCACACATGTCCTACAATGACAAGAGGGAGGGAAGGGGCATCCATGATGAAACGATCAACGCAGTGGGCCATCGCCGCCGTCCTGCTGTTCAATCCCTGGACGCTGGGCTGGGCGCTCCAGACCTGGTGGGCTGCGGCGACGCCCCAGGGGCAGGTCGTCCAGGCCTGCTGGGACGCGCACGTGGCCGTGATCGAGGTCGGCGCGGGCGCGACGCCGACGCGCTGCTACCGCACCACGGCCGACTGGCACGCCGGGGAGCCCCTGGTGGTCGGAGGCGGCCGCTAATGCGCGCCGCCGCGCGGCCGGCTGGCCCTCCCACCGACGGGCTGGGGCTGCGGGCGTGAGCGATGGACGCTGACACCGTGAACCCATCGCGGGAGGGCGCCGGCCCTCCCCCCACCGTGTGCGACTGCTGCGGCGAGGTTGTCTCGCCGGGCACGCTCGTCGCCGCCGGCGATCTGCTCGTCTGCCGCGCGGGCTGCCCCGATGACCGCCCTCGCTGCCCCCTGTGCGGCCAGCGCATCCCCTATGGCGCCTACTATGGCTACACCAACGATCAGAACATCTTCGAGCAGTGGTGCCCGTTCTGCCGCTCCCTCTTCGACGAGACGGAGCACGAGCCGCTGCGCTCCTTGATCGCGCACGGGCACGACCCCTTGTGACAGCCGCGCTGCCGCGAGCCGTTGCCGCCAGCGACGAGGACCACCGAGACCGAGACACGAGAGGAGATCGACATGCCACGCACGCCTGACGAACAACGCGCCATCATCTCCGCCGCACTGTCCCAGGCGACGACCGTTCGCCAAGCGTATCTGCCCTTAGAACTCCACGTCGATACCCTCGGCGACGAGCGCGCCGAGGACCTGGTGCGGACGGTGCGCGACGCCCTGAGCGCCCTGGAGGACCACCTGCGCGCCCTGGGCCGCGCGACCTATGTCCAGGCCCCGACCGAGCCCGGACACGCACGGACCTGACAGGGACCGCGGACACGCCGCTGTCCACCGATCGTACACTGTGTGAGGTGATCCCATGACCGACAGGCGCGACCCGTTCCGTGAGCCGACCGACGATGAGTTGGCGGCACTCGACACACCGGACGAGCTACTCGATGACGACGAGTTGGCGGCGCTGGATCGCCTCGACGTGCTGGACCTCGCGCCTGACGGCGACGGCGACGAGTTCGACACGCTGCTCCTGGACGCCACGGCCGACAATGACGACGCAGACGGAGGGCTCTAATGGCCTGGCGTATCCCGAGCGCACGCTGCCCGCGTTGCGGAGTTGAGGTAAGGGGGGACGACCTGGAGGCTGTGCCCGTCGAGTGGGCGCTCGCCGACGAGGACGCCGCGACGCTGTGGCCGCGCGGCCGCGCCGCTGTCCCCGCCGGCGTCACGACCTGCGCCGCCTGCCGGGACGACCTGCGCGGGCTCTACGAGGACGCTAGGCGGTGGGACCGCGAGGCCCAGCTCTCGGCAGATGATGGCGACGATGAGGGAGGGCTGCCGTGACCACGGAGTACAGCTACCACTACAACACGATGACGCCGAGCGGCGAGGGCTGCGCGGTGCGCCGCGAGGCCGACGACGCGCTGGTGGCGGGAGGCCTGCACCACCTCCACGCCGTCGACCTGGTCGAGGTCCTCGACCGCGCGCCAACGCCGATCCCGCTGTGCATCACCTGCGACCGGCCCGCCGTCCGCTACCTCCTCACAGGCGGCAACGGCCATCGCCGCCGCGCCTGGGTCCACTGCGCCGCGCACGGCCCCCAGGCGCTCGCCCTGTAGCGCTCGTGCGGGGTCCCGGCCACGCTCGGCCGGCTGCGCACGGCCGACGCCGACGGGGACAGAGACGCACACCGGCACTGACAATTGACATAATAGATAGGGAGGGCGAAGGGGACAGACGCGGCCGAGGACAACCAATGACACCGCATAGTTGGACGCATCGCTTGGCCGCCCCGTAGGCGTGTAGATCAGCCAACGCGAGGCAGAGGTGGAACCATCGTGTGGCCGCGTGCGCAACGTAGAAGCATAGCCTGGCCGTGAGTACGGCAGTGGCACGTTCGTAGACAAGGAGACCACAATGGGACGCATGAATAAGACGCTACTGGCCCTCACGGGCATCGCCGTCGGCGCGGCCGTCACGCAGCAACTCCGCCGCCCCTCGGAGGAGCGCACCTGGACCGGCCAGCTCCTCGGCGTCCCCTACGACGTCCGGCTCCCGACGCCGGCGCACCTGCGCGCGATCTTCTGGAACCCGGACAACCCGTCGCTCGTGGCCGCGCACCCCTTCGGCCTCGGGTGGAGCCTCAATGTCTATCGCCTGGTCCATCCGAAAACGGCGTAGGCGTAGGAGGACGCGATGATAGACCAAGGAAGGGAGACGTAGCATCATGGCCGACCCAGGTCCGCACCAGGTGATCAGAGAGCATCTAAGCGTCCCGCGCGTGGTCATCTCCGACACCCCCGTCCCTGGCACGCGTGGGTGGCGCAGCCAACAGGCGCACGGCGGCATGGGCGCGGACGCGGCGACGTTGCAGTTCCTCAAGGAGCGCGGCATCCCGCGACGCCAGGTCCACGCTGTCGCGTTCGACACGCCAATGGACACGACCCGTTCCACGACCCAGCCGACGCCGAGAGGGCGCTGCTCGACATGCCGGACGACCTGCTCGACGACGAGCGGGCGGTGCTCGATCGCCTCGACGCGCTGGACGCCCAACGCGACGGCGACGAGTCCGACGTGCTGCTCTTGGACGACGATGACGACGACGACGACGCGGACGGGAGACTTTGATGGCCTGGCGCATCCCGACCGCCCGTTGCCCGCGCTGCGGCGCCACGATCCGACGAGACGATCTGGAACCCATCCCCGTCGAGTGGGCGCTCGCCGACGAAGACGCCGCGACGCAGTGGCCGCGCGGCCGGGCCGATGTCCCCGCCAGCATCAAGCCCTGCGTTTCCTGCCGGAACGAACTCCGTGGGTTGTATGAGGATCAGTGCCGCTGGGACAGAGAAGCGCGCGCTTACGACGACAATTGACATAATGAACAGTAATGGGCGTTGCTGACGCACAGGCGATTGCCTGTGCGAACGAGGAGGGAGGATAGAATGGCCGCGATCATTGCCGCCGTCGTAAACGAAAAAGGCGGTGTGGGCAAGACCACCAGTACCTACGCCCTTGGAACCGCCTTTGCCAGGGCCGGCCTGCGCACGCTCATGGTCGATATGGACCCCCAGCGTGCCTCTCTGACCCTGGCCACCGGTGTCTCTCGCGGGTCCAAGAGCGTCGCCGATGCGATGCAGGCCGTCATCGAGGCTGACCGCGATACAGGCGAGGTGGATACGGCCGCCGGTACCGGCGCCGGGATTGACGCGCTGACACCGCACACCGTCACCGTCGCGCCCAACCTCGACCTCATCCCATCGGGTAAGGAACTCACCAGCGCCGAGCATGTGCTGCGCGATGTGCCCGAGCGCGACCGCATCCTCGCCGAGGTGCTGGCCCCGGCGGCGGATGCCTACGACATCATCCTGATCGACTGCCCGCCCAGCCTGGGCGTCCTGGTGGTCAACGCCATGGGCGCGGCACAGACGCTCATCATCCCCGTGTCCCCCGAATATCTATCCGCCGGCAGTCTTGAGGACCTGTTCGACACTGTGCGCCGCGTCAAGCGCCGTCGCCTCAACCCGACCCTCTCCATCGCTGGCATCATCCTGACCGACGCCGACCTCCGCACCACCCACGCGCGCGAGATTACGCAGGAAATCCGTGCGCAGTACGGTGCCGACCTCCCGATCCTGGGCGTGGTCAAGCACGCCACCGAGGTCAACAACGCGACCCAGGCTGGCCGCTCGATCGTGGACTACGCGCCGAAGCACCCCGCTGCCCTCGCCTACGCCGAAATTGCCGAGGCCCTGCTGCACCACTGGCAGCGTGCGGTCCCGCTGTCCACGCCGATGACGGCAACAACGGAACTAACCGCCACGGCGGCGCCCACGGCGACGAGGGCGGAGGCGTCGGGAGGGTCCCATGCCTAAGCCGGCCAAGCGATCCATCTTCCACAACTACGCGGACCCGGAAGGCGTCACGGACCTGCGCGACGCGCGCGAGATCCTCGTCGCGCGCCTTACCCCTAACCCTTACCAGCCGCGCCAGACCTTCGACCAGGTCGGCCTTGATGAACTCGCCGCCTCGATCCGACAGCACGGTATCCTCCAACCCCTGCTTGTGCGCCCCGACCCCGCGCGCGAAGGCGATCACCAGATTGCCGCTGGGGAGCGCCGGTGGAGGGCCGCGCAGCTCGCCTCCCTCCAGACCGTGCCCTGCATCGTCCGCGAGCTGGACGACGACGCCATGGAGGAGATCGCCCTTGTCGAGAATATCCAGCGCGACGACCTCTCTCCGCTCGATGAGGCCCGTGCTTACCGCCGCCTCATGGACCGCCTGGGGTTGTCCATGCGCACGCTCTCCGAGCGGCTGGGCAAGAGCCACACGTTCGTCGTGGATCGCCTCAAACTGGTGAGCGATCCGCGCATTGAGGCTGCCGTGGAGAGCGGGGCCGTGGGCGCGACCGTCGCCGTCGAGATCGCCGGCCTGGAGGATGAGGACGTGCAGGGGACGCTCCTCGCACGCGCCGGCCAGGGCGAACGCCTCAAAGTGAAGGATGTGCAGGCGGCGCGCCCCCATCTCCACCCGACGCCCATGGAAGATTATCTTCCGGCCAGGCCCGTCGGCGCCGGTGCGACGACATCCCTGGAAGATAATCTTCCACTCACCCCCCCGAGCGTCGCCGACGCGCCTCCCGAGCATGCGGAGCTACTGCGGAACGGACTGCCTCACTCATGGCCCGGTCATGGGTTCAGCGAGCAGGCCACCGACGATGAGACAATCGCTCACGACAACCAGCGCGCGCCAGCGACGCGACGCCCCCCCGGCCCCAACTGGGTGGCGGCCGCGGACATGCAGACCGTCACGCTTTTCGAGGTTGGCGAGGGGTATGCGGACCCGGACCAACTACGGGCTGCGTTGTGGGCAGACCTGGAAGCCTTGGGCGGCTAGATGGCGCATATGGTCGATGCCCACGAACATGACTCGACGGGACATGCCGACGTGCTGCTACACGTCACCCTGACCACGGATCACGTCACGGTCGACGCCGCCGGCCCGCTCGCCGACGCGTTGCACGCCGCCGGCGTCAGCATCGAGCGGCACGCCTTCTTGCCCGTGCGCGGTGAGGAGCAGCATCCCTCGGGCGTGCTCCTGCTCGCCGCGTCCGGACCACCCCTGCCCCTGGCTCGGCTCGTTGTCCCCGCGACAGCCCCACCCGGCGTCGCCCCAGCCCTCGCCGCCGCCCTTGAGGATGGGGAGCGTGCGGTGCCGGCCACGTTCCAGCTCAAGGCCGATGGCGTGTTTATCTCCGTCAGAGGCCAGGATATACTCGACATAACGCAGGCGCTCGACGCGCTCCCGGCCCAGCTTGCGCGCCTGGACACGCGCCGCGGGGAACGCCGGCTCGTCTATAGTGAGGGTAACTGGCGCATCGACCCATGATCGACCCATGGAGGGGAAACGCCGTGGAACGCAACAGCATGACGACGGTCGCGGACGATGACAGCATGACGACGGTCGCGGAGGCGACGGGAGAGGCGAGCGCGGTCCCGGCGGGCGCTGGGCCGCCCAGAGAGGTGATGCCCGACGTGCAACGGCGCGTCTCGTATGTCTCCGTGCCCCCCGACGTGTGGGCCTTAGCCCGCGCCTTCGCCGCCGTCCTCGACGAGACGATGCCCCCGCCCCTCCGCATCATCACCCGCGTCGTCGACCGCCTCGGCCCCGCGCGCGCCCGCGCCCTCCTCGGCCAGGCCCTCACCGTCGAGGCCCAGGGCGGCCTCACCCTCCCCGACGGCACTCGCCGCACCCCCGGCGGTACCTTCTTCTTCCTCGTGCGCACCAGCGACGAGGTGAGCCGGACGGACAAGGAGTACATCTTCCCCCGCCGGGCCGCCGCAGTGAGCAGCACGGCTGCGGCCGGGAGCGCACCGGCCCCCGCGCCCCCCGCCCCTCTCACGTGGACGGACGAGACCATCCGCGCGCTCACCCCGCAACTCCAGCAGGACCCAGGGAGGATCGCCACCGTGAAGATCACCGTCATCGGCCGCCCCGGCGCCACCGTCGAGCAGGGCACCGCCGTCGCCCTCGCCCTCGTGAGCCAGACCGTCCCGAACCTGCCCAAGGGCCTCCCGGAGCCCCCTGCCGGCACCCGCTACACCGTCTTCGTCGCCCGCAAGCAGTGGGCCAAAATCGCCGCAGCTCTCGCCGCCGACCCCGAGGACGCGGCCATCATCGAGGGCTACGCCGCCCTCGACCCGCGCGTGGACGGCATCGCCGTCTACGCCACCGGCGCCACCACCAAGCGCATGCAGGCAGCCGCGCGCGCCGCCCAGGCGGCGACCGCCCCGTGAGCCGAGCGGACGAGTCCGCCGCCGCGCGTCCTGGTCGTGCTCCGGGCCTGGGAGCACAGCCTCGCCCGCGGCTGGACTGCCGGCGGTTCCTGGGCGCTTATCCAGGCGGACGAGGCGTTCGACCCCGCCGCGACGGACACCGCCGACCCAGAGTACCGGGGCCTCGTCGCCATCTTCGCCGACGGCAGCCGCCTAACCAAAGGCGCGGAGGGCTGGAGGATCGGCCGGCGTCACTCGACATAACCAGTACGGACAGGGGCGCCAGACGGTAGTACTCTCCACTCTCTGCCTGGTCGGGCTGAGGGCCATAATTGCGCCGCCCCGGCGACGTTGTGACGGGTCCGCACCGGGTGCCCGGTAACCCACGAGTCCGATCGTTACGCCGCCGTCGGACGCCGACTGAGTAGTTGATGCAATAGTGAGAACGGGTGGCGACAAGGATAGGGGCTGTGTACGGGCGCACGGCCTCTCAATAGCGGCAATAGGGTCGCAAGTCGCGCGCCGTACACTCCTTCCCGCGCATGCGGATGGGGACGTCCTCGACAACGACGCCCTCCGCCGGTGCCTCCTGACCTGGCGAGGCACATCTACTCTTGCGGGTGCAGCACGATCTTCCCGCGCGTGTGGCGCTCGGCGAGCCTGCGATAGGCCTCTTGCACCCGGTCGAGCGGGTACGCGGCGGTGATGGGGATGTCCAGCACGCCGGAGGCGGCGAGGTCGGCCAGCTCCTGCAAGGCCGGCGGGCCGCCGGCCTGGCCCGTGCCTATGGCCTTCACGCCTTTCTCCTGCGCGGCCTGGAAGTCGATCACCGTGTTGATGCGCTCCTTGGGCACGCCCAGAGTGAGCGCGAGGTCGACGTAGCCGGAGCCGAACGTGTCGATGAAGGCATCGATGGGCTTGCCGCCCGCGGCCTCGCGGATGCGCCCCTCCTGGCCGTCGCCGTAGACCACGGGGATGATGCCGTGGTCCCTCAGCCAACCCTGATTGGCGGGACCGGCCAGCCCGATCACCGTCGCGCTGGCGTGCCTGGCCAGCTGGGCGGCGACGAGGCCGACGCCGCCGGCCGCGCCCGACACCACGACGACCTCGCCCGCCGTGGGCTCCACGGTCTTCACGCTGGCCAAGCCGGCCATCGGGGCCACGTAGAGGGAGCCGGCCACGTCCCACGACAACCCCTCCGGCTTGGGGAGGAGCTGCGCGGCCGGCACGGCGACCAGTTGGGCGTGGGCGGATCGCTCGTCGGACCAGCCGAGCACCGCATCGCCGACCGCGACGCCCTGCGCGCCCTCGCCCACGGCGACCACCTCGCCGGCCAGGTCGCTGCCCTCGCCCGAGGGGAATGTGGCGGGGAACACTTGGCGGAACATTTTATCGTACGCGCCAAACCTCGCCGTATCATCCTTGACGTTTGATCGCTACATCGGTGGCCGAATAAACAGGGAGGTGCGCACGTTTAAGCTCCCCCTGCTCGGTGTGTGCGCAGGCGGATTGTCCGCCGTGTTGGCTCTTTTTTCGGCCAACGATATGGCGCTGATCTGTCAAGCATGTTGCGGCGAGGTTTGGTACGCGCCGCTGAGCACCACCAGCTCGCCGGGGTTGATGGAGGTCGACCGGACCCGCACCACCACGCGGCTGGGCGCGGCCTCCGGGTCGGGCACGTCGGTCACATAGAGTTGATCGATGTCGCCGTAGCGGTCGTAGCGTATCGCGCGCATGTCCTTGTCCTTCCGGGCTTGGTCACCAGACGTGCCTAATCCGCCGCCCGCCTGTTTACGGCACCGCCTTCACTAAGGGTCCGTCAAAGGATAAACGTCCCAATTCTTCGCCGAATCCACACTTGAAACGGGCGGGTAATTGATACCTTTATTGCCTGACGGTCCATAAAGTTATCATAACGTAATACACTCCGCACTAGCTTCCTCCTTCAGTCCCTGGCGGATCCCGAGTTGCGATCGACCGTGCAGGCGGCCATGAACAAGAACGAATCGTGGAACGAGTAGATCGCTAGCTGCGGGAGACCCTGGACCGCTGGTAGGGCATTTCTCGCATGGGTGCGACAATGACCGGTGGGAGGCGCTTTCTGGGCGGCGTAATCATCCGGGGCAGGTATGACTGACGGTGACAGAAGAGGGCATGGCACTCGACAGAAACGCGCGGCATCGTCGGAGGGACAGACGAGCCCCAGGAGGCACGGCATGACCGACGCTCAGGCCCGCGCCCGCGTCTGGACGCTCTGCCTCGCCGCCCTCGTGCTCGCGGCCCTCACCGGCCCCCTCGTCGCCCTCCTCACCCCGCTGGCCCATGCCCCCTCCCCAGCCCTTCACGCCGTGGCCGCGATCCTCGCCGCGGCCCTCGTCAGTGTGTACGTGGCCCTCGCCGCCCTGCTCCTCGTCGCCGTCCTGCGCGTCGTGCGGCCCCGCTTGGACGGCCACCGGTAGCCCGCAACCGGACCGCCCGCGTCCTCTCACCACGACGCGACGGAGCCAGCCAGGGTGGAACGAGAGTGCCCGTGTCCGTGGTCCCATCGTGGTCCCACCGGCCCCTGTTCGTGGTCCCACCGTGGTCCCACAGGGGCCATGTCGGTGGGACCACCCGTGGTGCTAGGACCACCACCGTGGTCCCTGCGTGGTCCCTCGTTTCACACAGGAAATCGGCCCCTTGGGACCACCGTGGTCCCACCCCTTTATCTTGGGCGCGGTCCCACGCCTGGTCCTAGCACCACGGCAACGAGGGACCACCCATGGTCCCCGTTCCTGCATCACGACAAGCCGGCCCCGCGCGCAGCGACGGGGCACAGGGTACGGGCTGGGGAGCATGCCGGCGCGACGACAAACGGGAGACCAAGCGGCGCGCTCATGACCCCACGGCCCGTCGGCCTACAGACACCAACGCCGGTCTCTACCCATCCCATACTCCACCGAGAGATACGCGCGGAGCCGCCGCTGCCCGTGCAGCGTTGCTACACTGATCCAGGACTGTCCGCACACACCTCTCACGAGAGGGGGACCGTATGAACGAGCCCGACATTGCGGAACGCTGGGCGCTCCTACGCATGATGCGGGGGACCGACGGCATCGTGGCGAGCGAGGCCCTCATCGAGATGTGCGGTATGGTCGAGTTGATGCTCAACCCGCACAAGCACCATCAAGACCGCCTGCGCCACGGCCGCCCCCTCGCCGAGGAGGTGCTCCGTCGCGACGATGCCCGCCACAGCGCGCCGCCTGCGGACGCGGCTGGTCGCCGCTTCGACGACGGCCCGCGTCTGGTCGCGCTCGTGGACGAGATGGAGCGCACTCCGCCCCAGGGTGGGCCAGGCAATCGTGGCGAGGCGTCGGCCCCAGGGCCGGTATAGACGCCGAGAAGGGGCGTAGGTCATCAGCTGACCTACACCCCTTCCCTATGTGCCTCTCGTGGCCCTTTTAAGCCGCCCCTGTGCCGCGCGATACCCTGTCTGTCGCTGATCGCGCACACGTCCTAGCTCAACAGGCCCTCTTTCTGTGCCTCCTGCTTGGCAGTGCCCCCGGCCTCGGACGCGATGCTCCCGACCTTGTCCATGGTCTCCTGGGCGGCCCCCGCGGCTTTGTCCATCACGGTGTCGCGTGCGCCACCCATTAGCTGGCGTTCCCCCTGTGTCTCAGGCACGAGGAGCCCGATTAGCGAGCCCAGCGCGACGCCCGCGACGCCCACGGCCAGCGGGTTCTCCTGCGCCAGCTTCTGGAACCCGTTCCCGAGTTGGGACGCCTGGTGCTGCACCTCGGCGACGAGCCCGCGCGCCGTGTCCTGCGTCCCGGCGGCGGCTCCTCCGACCGTCTCCCCGACCGCGCTTGCCGCGCTGCCGACGGTGCTCCCGACCGTTCCCGCCGCGCTACCCAGCGCATCGCCGACGTTGCTGGCCGCATTGCCCAGGGCATCTCCTGCGTTGCCAGCCGCACTACCAACGGTATCGCCCACCGCGCCGGCCGCGCTACCGACGGTATCACCAACGTTGCCGGCCGCGCTACCAACGGTGTCGCCGACGGTCCGTTGCCCCGCCTGATCGGCCCGATAGGACGGATAGGACGGATAGGACGGATAGGGCGTGGGGGCGACGCTCCGCGATGCGCCGTGGGGCCGCTTGAGGTAGAGCCAGCCTAGCCCGATCGCGGCGAGGGCCGCCGGCAACGGATTGCGTTCGATCGTCCCCATGACGGCGGAGCCCAGCCCCTTGGTCGTGTCGTTGGCCCCCTCGGCCATCTCCCTGGTTGTGTTGCCCACTGTCTGGACCATGTGTTCCACCTTCCCTATGGTTGCCGCGCGGACGGCCTCGCCGGTCCGCGCCACGATGTCGGACGCGGCCTCCGTGGCCGTCGTGCGCGCCTGCTCCAAAATGTGGTCGGTCGCCTCCTCGGCGGCCGCCGTGATCCGCGCGATGAGGTGGTCGCCCATCTCCTCGACCGGGCCGCGCACTTGCGCGAGCAGCGGGCCGGGCGCGTCCCGCAACACCTCCGTCGCCCGGTCCATGATGTGGTCGGCCGACTCCCGCACAGCGCGCTGCACCTCGGCCACGATGTGATCGCTGGTGTCCTCGACCGGCCCGCGCGCCTGCTCCATGAGCGCGCCCGGATTAAGTTTCTCCTGGATCGCGTCGAGCGTCCCGCTCATCGCGCCCTGGGTCCGCTCGATCTGCCGCTCAATGTCCGTCACCTCGCCCGCGTCCAGCGCGGACGGGGTGACCTCTCGCCACTCGCTCATCCCTTCTTCCCTTTCACCGTCTCGACATCGGCCGCCAGCGTCGCCAGCGTCTGGCGCGGCGCCAGATCGGTGCGCGCGAGGGCCGCGCGGCCCCGCTGGAGCAGCAGCGCGCCCACCCCCGCGACGACGAGCCCGACGATGAGGGCCGCGAGCCACGCCGGGAGCACCGTGGCGAGGGCCAGGATCGCCGCGGCCAGCAGCGCGAGGAGCCCGGCATAGGCCACCGCGCCGCCGATAACCAGCACGCCGATGTCCTTGCCGGCCTGCGTCGCCGTCTGCGTCAGCTCAGCCTTGGCGAGCGCGACCTCCTCGCGCACCAACGCGCCCGTCTGGCCTGCCAGATCCCCGAACAGCTCGCCCAGCGAGCGGTCGTCCTTACCCGTCTGCATCTTTACCTCTCCCTGCTCGGCGCCACGGTTCACGACCCCGCTGGCGTGTCACGCGGCCACCTCCCCGGTGTGCCGGGTGTGCCGGGTGTGCCGGATGTGCCGGGTGTGCCGGGTGTGCCGGGTGTGCCAGGCGTGCCAGGCGTGCCAGGCGTGCGCTGACCGCTCGCCTGGGCGCGCCGCCGGGCGTCCTCGGCGTCGCGGGCGCCCGTCCCATGAGGGCGAGCGACCGGCGGCATCACCCGCTAGCACGGGGGTGATGGGCGCGTCATCGGACACACGGACGGGGGTGATGGGCGCGTCATCGGACACACGGACGGGGGTAGGGACAGCGGGGCCGCGCGGGGGCACCGGCGGCGTCATCGGCGGGGTACGCGGGGGCGTCGGCGCGGGCAGTTGCGGCGGCGTGGCCTGCTGCTGTTGCTGACGGCGTGAGCTCTTGAGGAAGCGGACGCCGAGCAGCCCTAGCGCGAGCGCGCCTCCCGTGAAGAGCACCGGGTGCGCGCGACCGAGCTGCTCCGTGTCATCGAGGAGGCTGGGCACGTCCCGGCCCCGCAGGTACCCCGAACCGCGCTCGGCCTGTTGCGCCGTCCGATCGGCCAGTGTGGCGATGGTCCCCTGGTCCTGCTCCCGGAGCTGCTGCCCCGTCTGGCGCAGCGCGTGGGCAGTCGTGTAGAGGCTCTCAGCGATCTGTTCCCGCCCGTCCTCCAGCCGTGAGGTCGTCTGCTGCTTGGCCATATCGACAGCCTGGCCCACTTTGTCCCCGGCCTGTGCGGCCACCTGGCCTGCTGTGTCCGACAAAGATGTGTGTTCCTGCGACATCGTGCTATACGTCCTTTTCTCCGTTATGCGCTGCCGTTCGCTGCCGTTCAAGGCAGGTGTTGTATTATAGGCATCTATGCGCTCTAGGCATGCGTTACGCCGCATTATGATGGCTAGCGGCGCTATGCGTGATCGCCGAGACGACGACCGTGGGCGTTCGGGGCGCGTCGGGGAGAGCGTCCTGCGCGCCGCGTCTTACTGCGATGGTGGCACCCCCCCTCGCCGGGAGCGGTACCCGACGAGCGCGCCCAAGACCGCGCCGTAGACCCCGTGCGCGCACACCATGACCACCGGGCGGCGCGGCTCGTCGCGCGTGGCCACCGGCAGCAAGCCGACCGCCGGCACCCAGCCCATGTAGCTGACCAGCCACACCACGAGCCCGTAGGCCAGGCCCTGGAGGACCGGGGCAACGGGCAGGCGCAGGCGGACGCGCAGCAGCGCGAAGAACGATCCTGCCGCCGCACCGAAGCCGAGGTGCAACACCACCGCCAGCATGTCCCGCACCCATCCCGGCCCGCCCCGCACGCTCACGACGTCGAGCAGCGCCGCGGCCATGCGCGTGGGCGGGAGTTCCCCCACCAGGTCGGCGCGACGCGCGCCCAGCATCACCAGGCTCATCGCCACCGTCCCGACCCCGCCGCCAATGCCCCCGTCCACGAGGACCACGCGGACCGCGCGGACCGCGCTGTGTTGTCGCACCATCACCTCCCATCCTAATGACCGTCCGCCGAGCGGGACAGACCTGGCGACCGTCCATCAGCGCGGGCGCCAGCATCCTGATCCACGCGCGGACGGGGCGCCCCTGTCATGGAGCACACCTCGCCATGATTGACTTGACACATACGTGTCATGGACAGTGAGACGAAAAGCGGCCACCCAACGCGCCAATCGGACCGTCCGCACGCGTGGAAGGGCGTCACTACCGGCTAGCCACGCCGCGAAATCGTCTCATTGCCCACTGCAAACATGTGTCAAGGTAATCGGCTCTCCCGCACTCTCGATGATCAAGGATTGTAGGAAAACAGGCGTCATATGAGCGCGATAGCTCGGGCCTTATGACGGTGCGGATAGATCACAGGATCTGACTACTTCTACACGGGTCATCGACGCTCAACAGCGTCATCGAGAATGCGGGAGAGCCAGGTAATCGTGGCGAAGTGTCTCATGGAGTGCCCCGTCCGCACGGGGCGCCCCGCTTAGGCGGCGACACCCGTGGCGTGGGTATCGCGTGCCACGTGGCGCATGCCGAGGGTGCCGCCAAGCGCGGCCGCCCCGCAGCCGAGCAGCAGCCCGATGAGGGTGCCCCAGGCCGTATTGCGCGCCGTGTCCGCCGCCTGCTGCGCCTGCGCCGGCGTGACGTTCTTGGCCGCACTAGACGCCGTGGCCCCGAGTTGGCCCAGATTGATGCCGAGCCCGCCGGCGATGTGGTTCGCGTTGCCGATGAGCGCGCCCAACCCCTGACTAGCCAGCCACAGCAGGAGGGGCAACGCCAACAGGAAGACGAGCGCGCCGTTGAGGGCGGCCCAGCCGCGCTCATGCACCGCCGCCGTGTGCCCGGCGACGTAGCCGCCAATCAGGAAGGCGATGATCGCACTGATCCCGGCCCAGATCGCCGAGTACGACCCGGCGTTCTGGGTGCCGCTGCCCTGGGCGGCCTGCCCCGCGTTCACGGTCGATGCGCCGATGGCGAGCCCCAGCAGGCTCAACACGAGCAGCGTGAAGAACGCGGCGAGTAGGCCGGCCCAGATCGGCCCCCAGCGCACGCGATCGGTCGGCAGGGTCATCACCTGCGACACGTTGCGCGTCTCCGTCGCGCGCGTCTCGCGGCCATAGTTCACGGTCTCGACGGGGGCCGTCGTCACGGGGGCCGTCGTCACGGGGGCCTCGGTTCGTCGGTCACCGCGTCCGACGTGGCCCTGATTGTCCACTGTACTCGCCATGGGATGTCTCCTTCGTTTCCTAACTCTGTGTGGCCGCTGACTGCGGCTCCTCGTCAGTCCAGATCAAGATATATCGTGATCTATCACGATATAACGCAACACGCGTGCCAGGGGACGCGATTACGCTCGACGACGCTGCGGCGCGGGCTGGTCGGCGCCGCTCAAGCCCGCATGCGCAGTTGCCCGAGCGCCTGGGTCAGGCGCGCCCACTCCTGGTCCGTGAGCGCCATCTGCGACGCCGTGTACAGGAACTCCTGGGCCATGCGGCTGACGCTGACCATGCGGCGCACCACCGAGGGGATCTTCCCGGTCAGCGCGAGCAAGTCCGCGGGCGGGCTGTCCAGCGCGTGGGCGATGGCCACGATGGTATCGGCCGCCGGGGGCGGCACGCGCCCATTCTCGATCTTGCTGATATAGGTCATGTCGAGGTTGGTGCGCTCCGCGAGGGCGCGCTGACTGAGCCCAGCAGACCGGCGGCGGCCGCGGAGCGCCACACCAAACTCCGTGTCCATGTCCATCGTACGCTGCCTCTCCTCTTACCGATTACCGTAAGGTTGAGTTGTCACTCAACTCTAGTATCATCGCATACCGTGTGCTGGTTGTCAACGCGTGCGCCGCCTGTGGGCCTGCGGTGGATGCACAGGGGCACAGGGCGCCGCTATCGACGGAGCTGCGGTGCAGCAGGCGCCGAAGAACGACAGCCCGCAGGGAGCCTTATGTGGCGTGCCTCTCCTGCGGCGTCACAGAGCCTCACGCCTCGCCGCGGCCGTCCTCGTCGAGAGCGCCAGGTCCCTGCCCCCGCGTGCGCCGTACGAGTAACACCAGCACCAGCGCGACGATCACCCCATCGACGGGCCAGGTGACCTCTGAGAGGGCGATGACGCCTTGCAGGGCGTCGTACTCGAGATTGGCGCCCACCACCTGGTCGGCTGGGACGACGCGGAGGACCGCCTGATCGAAGGCAAACCAGCGGCGCGCGCCCCGATCATAGCCGGACACCGTGAGGCGGTAGGTCCCTGCGCGGCGATAGCGGTGGACGACCGCGTACCCAAGTCGCGTCCCCCCGTCGCCGAAGGCCCAGCGATACGGGGTCGCCCGGACAACCGGGGGCAAGGTGCGCGCGAGGTCGCCCGGCTCTTCCGCGAGCCGCACGGCCGCGCCGGACGCGATGGCTTGAGCGACGGTGAACGGCGCCCAGGGGACGGTCCCCTGGGGCGCGGAGGTCGTGAGCATGGCCGGAACACCGTCGGCCAGCAGCGAGGCCACGGTGTCGATGGCGCAGGCCGTCGCCGCGCGCGGCGATACCCCCAGCAGGAGCGCGGCCAGGAGAGGCGCGCCCAGCGACCGTCGAAGCGCGCGCATCGTCGGGTACCCTCCTCGCTGCTCCTGGCTCTTAACGTCGTGGAGGGATCGCAGGATAGGGACCAGGCGCGGTCCTCTGGCATGAAATCTGCGGCCCTGCGGCCTGATGCACCGGGACGACGCAGCCCCCTCTCTCTATGATCCACAGGGTCGGCTTGTCCCGTCGCCACGCGTGTCGAGCGACAGCGTACAGGAGGGAAGCGGAGGTGGACGATGGCGACGCCGCGCACGGGCCAGGGCAGCGGCGGCCCTGAAGTGGACATCCAACAGGCGGGGCTGCGGCTCAG
>JAABUQ010003275.1_pt1 | contig 30069 bp, 24 predicted proteins | sample 5560001 | NCBI WGS metagenome assembly JAABUQ01 (sample SAMN10711888, study PRJNA513371) | rock metagenome | isolation source: Antarctica rocks | place: Antarctica: Victoria Land, Finger Mt nord | collected 2015-12-18 | reverse complement strand
TGATGTAGAATTTTTTCGCCTTGCGAAACGGCATGTTCAGGCTGCGATTCATCTTAAACGCCTCGCCGATCCCCCAGGCTCCCGCCAGCGAGACCACCAGCGAGGCCAGGAAGCCCGCCCCGGCCATCCCCAGTCCACAAAAGACGATCGCGCCCACCACGCCCAGCGAGGGCTGCATTACAGCGGCGATATCCTGGATACTGTTCAGCGTCACGTTCGCATGTGTCTTCTCAACGTTCGCCGCTACCGCTACCACGACCGCGATCATCACTATCTGGGTTATGATCGCGCCCAGCCAGGTGTCCCAGCGCTCGACCTTTAATTGTCGCTCGCCGCGCAGGTGCTTATCCACCACCGCCCCCTGTTGATAGAAGACCATCCAGGGCATAATGACCGCGCCAACGTTCGCGGCCAGCAGGAAGAGATAGTCTCCCTGCCCCAGAGGCAGATTGGTCAGATCGTGCAGCAGCTGCGAGGGATCGGGCCGGGCCAGGATGGCGGCGGGGATAAATAAAAGTTCCAGCAAACCAACCGCGATACCGATGCGCTCAACACGCCGGTAGCTCCCGCTCAAGCCGATCCAGACCAGCAAGACTGTGACCAGGGGGACGGTAATCCACGGTGAGATGTGCAGCATCTCACCCACGCCAGCTATGCCCGCGAACTCGGTCACCAGCGCGCCAACGGCTGCGACAAAGAGTGTCAGCACCGAGATCAGCGCCCAGCCCATGCCGAAATGTTCGCGGATCAACTCGCCATGCCCTTTATGCGTCACAACGCCCAGGCGCACAGTCATCTCCTGTACAATATATAGAATGGGGATTAAAAGGAGCTGTGGCAGCAGCATAGCGTATCTCCACTCTGCTCCCGACTGGGCGGCAGTGATGATACTCCCGGCATCGGTATCGGCCAGCATGACCATCAGTCCGGGTCCGATGATCGTCATCCAGAATGCGAGGCGCTTCCATACTGGCTTACGTTCATGCTGCTCCTGGCTACACGCTCCGTCAACAACATCCCCCGGCTGCTCTGTACGCACCACCAGATCAGTTTCTTTGCCTTCCGCGTTAACATCCATTGTACAAAAAACTCTACTTCCCCAAAAAGATGATCACAATTTCTACTCCCTTGTTCAGATAGTAGCATCATCTAGCAGGCGGCGCAACCTTTTATCTGTACAAAATAGCGACTTCTTTGTGTAATTTTCTGCCACCCGGCTGACCCTGCGACGAGAATTTCCAGCCATGATATAATCACGACGAATAGGATATATTGTAGAAAGTAAAGGATACCGCAGCATGTTTACGCTCAACGACATCCTACAGGGTAACACTGACAGGGTACAGGTGCTCAGCGGCAGCCCCCCCGATCCCGAGCTGGTTTTTCGCGCGGCGCATCACGATAGCCGCCAGATCGAGCCGGGAGACCTCTTTATCGCCATCAAGGGCGAAAAGGTTGATGGCCATCGCTTTATCGTCAGCGCCGCGCAGGCGGGAGCACTGGGAGCGCTGTGCAGCGAGCCGGCGAGTGACGTTCCCCCCACATTCCTCCAGATCGTCGTCCCCAACGCCGTTGAGGCCCTTCACGCTACCGCTCGTACACGCGTACAACGCCAGCCAACTACCATTCGCATTGGTATTACCGGCAGCAATGGTAAGACAAGTACAAAAGAAGCGGTCGCGGCAGTGCTCAGCCGCCAGGCTCCGACGCTCAAAACCCAGGCATCCTACAATACCGAGATTGGCTTCCCGATCACCCTGCTGCGCCTGGAGCCACAGCACCGCTACGCGGTCCTGGAGATGGGAGCGCAGTGGGTCGGCGAACTGGCATGGCTGTGCACAATCGCCGCCCCCCACTGGTCAATCATCACCAACGTCGGCTCCTCCCATCTCGAATTCTTTGGCTCGCAGGAACGCATAGCGATCGCCAAAAGCGAGCTGGTACAGGCGCTCGCCCCGGAAGGGATCGCCATCCTGAACTACGACGATCCCAACGTACGTGCGATGCGGAGCAAAACCCAGGCCCGTGTGCTCTACTACGGTACGAGCGAGGAGGCCGAGGTACGCGCGGGCGAGATCGACGGCGATGCTCTCCTGGGCCACAGCTTCACCCTCACCTACCATGACAGACAGGAACGCATTCAGTTGCACATCCCCGGCGAACACGGCATAACCATCGCCCTTGCCGCCGCTGCCGCTGGTATCGCTGCCGAGATGCCTCTAGCAGAGATCCGTTCAGCCCTGGAAGCCATTACTCCGGCGAAGCGGCGCGGCGAGATCAAGCCGGGACCCAATGGCAGCATGTTGATCGATGATAGCTACAATGCCAGTCGTCAATCGATCATTGCCATCGTCAATGCCATGCACACAGCACAGCGTCCTTCTGACAGCAAACGCTGGGCGGTCCTCGGTGATATGCTGGAATTAGGCCCCTATGCGCGAGAGGAGCACCGGGCTACGGGAGCCGCGCTCGCCGGGAAGGTTGATTACCTGGTGGCGATCGGCGACCAGGCACGCTTCTATGTCGAAGGGGCGCTTGAGGCCGGTATGGCAGAGGAGAACGCCTACTATTACGCAGCCACGCTTGAGCAGCGACCCGAGCTAGAGGCCGCCAAGCGGGCCGCTGCCGACTTGCTGCGGGAGCGCGTACAGAGCAGCGATATTGTGCTGCTCAAAGCATCCCTGGGCGTTGGTATGGATACATTGCTAGCCATGCTCCAGCAATAATATACTAGAGGACAGAGAAAGGATAGAAACGTGGCACAGAAGAAGTTGCGTGTTGGTCTTATTTTTGGCGGCCGTTCGGGCGAGCACGAAGTTTCGCTCGCCTCGGCAAAATCAGTCATGGAAAATCTGGACCCCGACAGATACGAGGTCGTGCCGATCGGGATTACTAAAGCCGGCACCTGGCTGCTGGGAACTGAGCCTGCTATGCTGCTGGCCGCAGGTCAGGATGGAGACGCAGAAGGCGAGCACAATACACAGGGAACTACGACCAGCGTTACACTGACGGGCGATCCCACAGTGCGCCGCCTGATCCCGCTCCACGGCAGCGCCCCGCTGGACGATAATGGTGCACTGGATGTGATTTTTCCTGTGCTCCACGGTACCTATGGGGAAGACGGCACGCTGCAAGGACTGCTTGAGATGGCGAACGTGCCTTATGTCGGCTGCGGCGTCCTGGGGTCCGCGCTGGGCATGGATAAAGAGAAGATGAAGATGGTCTTCCAGAGCGTGGGACTCCCCAATGTTGATTACCTGGTCTACCGCCGCAGCGCGTGGGAGCGCGCGCCGGAAGAGATCCTGGACGCGATTGAACAGCGTCTGGGCTACCCCAACTTTGTCAAGCCGGCAAACCTGGGGTCAAGCGTCGGCATCAATAAGGCCCATGATCGCGTAGAGTTGGAGCACGCCATGCGCGTCGCCGCCGAGTATGATCGCAAAATTATCATCGAGCACGGCATCGACTGCCGAGAACTGGAGTGCGCCGTGCTCGGCAACGACGAGCCGCTGGCTTCGGTTGTCGGCGAGGTAATCGCCAGTCGCGAGTTCTACGATTACAATGCCAAGTATATCGATAACAGGTCACAGGTCATCATTCCCGCTGCTCTTCCGCAGGCGACCGCCGAGGAGGTACGTCGCCAGGCCGTGCAGGCTTTCCTCGCGCTCGACCTCAGCGGCCTGGCGCGCGTTGACTTTTTTCTGGAACGCACGAGCGGAAAGGTCTATATCAACGAGGTGAATACGCTTCCCGGCTTCACCCAGATCAGCATGTATCCTAAACTCTGGGCGGCCAGTGGCCTCCCCTATACAGAACTATTGGATCGACTGATCGAACTGGCACAGGAGCGCCACGCGGACCAGCAGCGCAATCGCACGAGCCGCTGAGGCAGACCCAACATTATAGACAACCGCAGACGAGTTATGAGGAAGGTGTAACTATGGCACGCACGACTATTCGTTCTGTCACTGTTGAGCCGCTGAACGTGCCGCTGCGCGAACCATTTACGATCGCGACAGGCAGCGTATCAGAGGCGCGCAACGTGCTGATCACCATCACCCTCGCGGATGGCAGTGTGGGCTATGGTGAGAGCGCCCCCTTTCCACCCAGCACAGGCGAATCGCAGGAAACAGCCCTCGCAGCGGCGCATGGCTGTATCGACCTGCTCACCGGACGTGACGCCGCGCACTGGCGCAGTCTCGCCGGGCTGGTCCGCAGTCTCTACTACACCCAGGCAACCGTCTGCGCAGGCATGGAGATGGCACTCCTCGACGCCCTCACGCGCTCTTACGGCATACCGCTCTCCGTCTTTTTCGGCGGGGCCAGTTCGTCAATTGAGACAGACCTGAGCATCCCTATGGTGACGCCGGAGCGCGGGTATATCTTAGCCCAGGAGGCGATGGCGCAAGGGATCAGCAGCTTGAAGGTTAAAGTGGGCGGCGATCTGCGTGAAGATGTACACCGCGTCGAGGCGGTACGCAGCGGCGCTCCCCATCTCGCTATCACCCTCGATGCCAATCAAGGCTATACTGCTAACGAGGCGCTGCTCTGCCTGGAGGCGCTGGACGACCGCGATATCCGTCCCTTACTGCTGGAGCAGCCCGTCCATAAGGATGACTATGAAGGGCTGCGCTATGTGACGCAGCATACCACTATCCCGGTAGCAGCCGATGAGAGTGCGTCTGACCCTGCTTCTGTCGAGCGTTTGCTCAGGATGGGGGCAGTCAATGTCGTGAACATTAAGCTCATGAAGGCTGGTATTTTAGGGGCACTCGATATTGCCACGCTCTGCCGGGTCAACCGCGTTGGTTTGATGATAGGTGCGATGATTGAAACACGGCTCGCCATTGCCGCCGCTGCCCATCTCGCCGCTGGCCTGGGCGGGTTCTCTTTTATTGATCTCGACACCCCCATGCTGCTGGCCGCAGACCCCTTCACCGGTGGCTACGAGCAAAAGGGCGGCGTCTATGATCTATCTGGGGTCGAGAGAGGGCTGGGGGTTGAGAGGAGATAAATTTCCTGCATACTGCACATATTTATCGACTTCGTCGATAAATATGTGCAGTATGCAGGAGAAAGCATAATAGTAGTTAGTCCTTGTTGTGCCAACTCACAAAAAGGATCAACTCTTTAGCGATACGCCTCGGCCTGCATATTGAACAGTTCGGCGTAGCGACCGTCCAGGGCCATCAGTTCGCTGTGTGAACCGCTTTCGCTGATACTGCCATGCTCGATCACAAAGATGCGATCGGCCAGGCGCACGGTACTGAAGCGATGGCTGATAAAGATCGCCGTCTTCCCCTCGGTCAGGACGCGGAAGTGCTTGAAGACTTCGTACTCGGCCTGCGCGTCCAGGGAGCTGGTCGGCTCGTCGAGCACGAGCACGCGCGCGTCGCGGATAAAGGCCCGCGCCAGCGCTATCTTCTGCCACTCGCCCCCGCTCAACTGCGCGCTATCCTTAATGTCCTTGAACCAGCGTCCCAGCATTGTCTCGTAGCCCTGCGGGAGCCGCTCGATGACCGCGTCGGCCCCGCTCTTACTCGCCGCCCGCGCCACCAGTTCTCTGTTCTCGATCTTGTCCACGCGCCCGACGCCGATATTTTCGCGTGCCGTCATATAGTAGTTGACGTAATCCTGAAAGATGACGCCGATCTGCTCACGCAGCTCTTTGAGGTCATATGCTTTGATATTGCGCCCACCGATCAGGATCTCACCCTGGTCCGGCTCATACAGGCGTGTGAGCAGTTTCACCAGCGTCGTCTTACCCGCTCCGTTACGTCCCACGACCGCGATAGCCTCGCCGGCACGAATGGTAAAGCTCACATGTCGCAGGGCCGCCTGCGTCTCGGGATCTTTCCCTGGATAGGTGAAGGTGACATCGCGAAACTCTATGTCGAGCCCCTTGACCTCGCGCGGTGGATCAACCGGCACCGGATCGGGGGGCGAGACAATCTTTGGCTGGTATTCGAGGAACTCGAACAGGTTATTCACATACAACGTATTTTCGTACGTGCTGGAAATGCCGTTTAATAGCCCCTGGAAACTCTGCCCCACCTGCACGGCCGTCTGCGTATAAAGCGTCAGACCGCCCAGGGTGATACGGCCTATCACAGCTTGCAGCGCGACATAGAGGTAGATGCCGCTATTGGCGATACCCGTCAGACTGCTCCAGCCAAAGTTGGTCAGGTAGCGGCGTATGAGCAGAACTTTGTCCTGTTTATAGAGCTGGACAGCCAGATCCCAGAACTTTTTGGTAAAAAAGTCGCCCAGATTAAAGAGCTTTATCTCTTTGTTATAAGTATCCGTCGTCATGAGCGAGACGAAGTATGCCATGACGCGGCGCTCCGTCGATTGGCGGCGCATGAGCTGATAACCCCGCCAGCCGTAGCGCGTGCTGGAGAAAAAGGCAGGGATCGGCACGATCAGCGCGACGATCGCCAGCCACCAGGCCAGGTGGAGCAGCAGGAAGATCAGCGAGACCAGGGTGACTATCGTGCGTACCATATCAAAGGTCTGCGAGATCATCGAGACTGGCTGATAGCTCGATTGGTTTGATGCCTGGCGCATCTTATCATAAAACTCAGGATTTTCAAAAAAGGACAGGTCCAGCGTATTGGCCTTCTTCAGGATATCAAACTGTACGCGGTTCGAGACCTGCTCCTGTAAGAGCTGCTGTACAATATTGCTGAGCGTACTGAGCAGGCTGCTCAACAACGTAATGCCCAGTTGTAAACCGATCGGCAGCCAGATGGGATTGACGCTGTGAATGCTGATTGCATGTACAACGCTATCGATGACCAGGGCGGTAATCGTCACGCTGATAGCTGGCAAAAATCCCTGCGCCAGGCTTAACAGCCCTAATAATACCGTCAACCGCGCACTCGTTGACCAGACCAGGCGCAGGATACGCGGCAGACTGGCGAATGCGCCCGGCACTTTCTTGAAGCTAAACTTATCCTCCGCTCGTTCCCCCGGTCTTCCTGGAAAGATCATTCCCTGTTTCATAAGGCTGCATTTCTCTCTTTTCCATTAACACGACATTTATAGAGCAATTTCTTATAAAAAAGACGCCATTTCAATTGTATCCTTAAAGTATAACCAGAAAAAAGGTGAAAGACATCGTCCATACAGCCAGTTCTGGTAGCAGGTAAAATGACCGGGTGGCCTGTCAGTTGCGACAGGTTGCTCTCAGAGCACACCATCACCACAGAACAGTCCCCTTATTGAGACATGAAATCATTGACAGTTCTTTTATGTGTATGCTATCCTGCCCAATGTAGATATGTCGTATCAATAAGAAGGCTATCTATGTTGAGGGGGAAAATCAATGACTCTGTTGCGTAAAATGCCAGTTTTGTTTGCTCTTACTATTGCTTTTATCTGTGCTCTTCTGCTCAGCGCCTGTGGAAGTACAGTCAATACAGGTTCAGTGGCCGGGAATTCGTCCGCCACCATCTCTGTGGTTGCGGCGGAAAATTTTTATGGTGATGTGGCGAAGCAGATTGGTGGCAGCTATGTAACTGTAACGAGTATTCTCGCGGACCCGAACGTTGATCCGCACGTATACGAGTCGAAGTATAACGATTCAAAGGCGATTAGAAATGCCCGGCTGGTGATCGCGAATGGCGGCGGCTATGATGATTGGATGGATAAACTGCTCTCTTCTACGACGGATAGCAGCCGGGTGGTGCTCAAGGGCTTTGCGATTGCTCCGACAAAACTGCAAGATAATGTGCATGTGTGGTACAGTGTGGACAATATGCAGGCGATCGCGCGGTCGATTACCGCCAGTCTGAAAAAGCTGGACGCGGCTCATGCCACCACCTTTGATAAGAACTTTGCGACATTTACGGGCGCGCTTGACGGGATACGGCAAAAGATAACGGAGATCAAAGCCAGGTACAATGGCACTCCCGTCGGCCTGACGGAAACAATTTTCTTATACCAGGCCGGCCCTCTAGGGCTCAAGGTGCAGACGCCTTTTGAGTTTCAGAAAGCGATGGCCGAGGGCAACGATCCACCTGCCAATACCGTTATTGAAGCGGAAAATCAGCTCAAAGGGCACAAGGTCAAAGTCTTGCTCTATAATCAGCAGACAGCGTCGCCTGTGACAGATAAGCTGCAAGCTGATGCGCGCGCGGCTGGTATTCCTATAGTCGCGCTGAGAGAGACTATGCCGGCGGCAAAAAATTATCAGCGCTGGATGTTGGATCAGTTGAATGCCCTTGAGCAGGGGCTGAGAAAGTAGATATAAAGAGTAGATATATGGAAGGGCATACGCTGGAGACTGGCGAGCCGGTCATTGCACTTGAACATGTCACGATTCGTCTTGGTGGGCGCATCATTCAGGAAGATATTCATTTTAGCGTTCACGAGGGGGAGTTTGTCGCCGTCCTGGGACCAAACGGAGCTGGTAAGAGTACGCTGCTGAAGCTGCTGCTGGGCCTGATACGTCCCGGTGCGGGAACAGTACGCGTCCTGGGCCGTTCGCCGCGCCAGGGCAGCGCGGGTATTGGCTACGCGCCGCAGCACCGCGAGCTGGAAGCCGACCTCGCGTTGCGCGCGCGCGACGTGGTAGGTTTTGGTCTGGATGGACATCGTTGGGGACCGGGCTGGCCCAGTCGTAAACGTGATGCTATCGTCGAAGAGGCGCTGCGTGAAGTTGATGCCCTGCATTTCGCCAATGCACCGGTCGGTCAGCTCTCAGGAGGCGAACAGCAGCGTCTATTGATCGCGCAAGCGCTGCTCAGCAAGCCTCGGATTTTATTGCTTGACGAACCGCTGGCGAACCTGGATATCGCGCGCGAACAGGAGATAGTGTCGCTGATCGGCAGCGTCTGCCGTACACGGAATGTAGCGGTACTTATGGTGACACATGATATTAACCCCTTGCTGGCGCTTGTTGATCGTGTGCTGTATATGGCGAACGGGCAGAGCGCGATCGGTACGCCTGACGAGGTAATCACGACGGAGACGTTAAGCGCTTTATATAACTCGCCCGTCCAGGTGGTACAGGCTTTAGGGCGGATGTTTGTCGTTGGCGCTGAAACATAGAAACAGAAGTGGGTGGAAGATATCCCGCCCGGATGCGGTGTGGTTATGCTTGATGTATTGTTAGATCCAACCATTCAGCACGCGTTACTGGCTGGCTCGTGCGTAGCGATCGTGGCGGCGTTGATCGGGTATTTCATGACGGCGCGCGGTCTGACATTTGCCGCGCACGCTTTGCCAAATATTGGTTTCGCCGGTGCCGCCGGCGCGGTAATGCTTGGGATAGAGCCGATCTTTGGCCTGTTCGCGTTTACCATTGTGGCCGGGATCGGGATCGGGCTGCTGGGTAAAGCCGCTCGTGAGCGCGATATCTCCATCGGTATCCTGATGACCTTTGCCCTTGGGCTTGGTGTGCTCTTTCTCGAACTGTACTCCGGCTACGCCGAGCGCGTCTACAGTATCCTGTTCGGTACTATTCTTGGCATCAGCCTGCAGGCCGTCCTGGTTACCGCGTTGAGCAGCCTGCTGACGATCGCCGTTCTGCTGGTTCTCTTTCGTCCTCTTATGTTCAGTACTTTTGATCCAGATGTCGCGCAGGCGCGCGGTGTCCCTGTACGTTTTCTGGCCGTTTTTTTGCTGATCCTGGTCGCTATCACCGTTTCGCTGGCCGTCCAGATCGTGGGGGCCCTGCTCGTTTTTACGCTGTTGGTAGGGCCGGCTGCAACGGCGGTGCGTGTGACGCAGCGACCGCTGCGAGCGATTGTACTCGCGATGGGTCTGGGAATATGTTACACCTGGCTGGGTATCCTGGCCGCCGCGCTGAATGGTGAATGGCCGGTGGGGTTCTGTGTAGGCACGATAGCCTTTATCGTCTATCTACCAGTGCGGTTGCTCTCGCCGCTGTGGATCGGGCGGCGGCCTGCTCTCTCCCCAACAGAAAATGTGTTCCAGGAAACAGTGAAGGGGACGTTGGGTGGCGGGGCGAACAATGGGCAAGGAGAGAGGCGAACGAAGCAGCGGGAAGCGAGCGGGGCGGGGGCCAAGCAACCTCTTTCCCCGACAGAAAATATGTTCTAGGAGAAAAGGAAGGTGCAAAAGCAGAAAAGCAGGGAAGAGGGAGGGAGCGGCAAGTGACAGATGGGGGCGAGAAGGGCGGCAGGCGAGCAGGCGGGCGCCGTGAACGTGGCCCGTACCCCAGTTCATTGGGTGCCGCTTGGGAGAGCAGGCGGGCTTCTCTCGCGCGGCTCTATGCCTGGTCTGCCACCATCTCGCTCGTGCCACCCTCGCAATTGGCGCGCAACGAACTGGGGTACGGGCCTCATTCATGCCGCCCGCTTGCTCGGCTCCCGCCTCGTTTGCCCCTGGCTGCTGTGCCAAAGGTTCCTCGCGTCCGCATTATGCCAGCGCCTACGATGCTGACACTAAAAATTTGCACTATACAGAAAAAAGGCCGCCGAAGGTGGCGAGGTAAGCCTTGTCGGGATTGATAATGAGGGATATATGATAAGCCTTTTGCAGAGTGAGATGGTACAAAACGCTTTTCTGGGTGGAACGATTGTAGCTGTGGTGGCCGCGCTGGTGGGCTATTTTGTGGTATTGCGGGCGCAGGCATTCGCTGCCGAGGCGTTTACCGATATCGGCTTTGCCGGAGCCACTGCTGCCGTAGTGCTGGGACTGAGTTCGTTGGTAGGGATGCTTGTGCTCTCTCTGCTGTCAGCGCTTGGCATCGGGGCGCTGGGTGACCGCATACGCGGCCGCGATGTCGAGATAGGGATGGTCCTCTCGTTTGCTCTAGGAGTGGGAGTGTTATTTCTGAGCCTCTATACGCAGAGCAGCGCGTCCCATGCGAGTGGAGGGGTCAACATTCTCTTCGGCTCGCTGCTGACTGTGCGGCGCAGTGATATCATGATTACGCTCGTGTGTAGCTGCGTTATTCTGCTGGCGCTGGCCTGGATCTTTCGTCCACTGCTGTTTGCTTCGGTTGATCCAGTTGTAGCACAGAGCCGTGGCGTGCCGGTACGCCCGCTCTCGATCCTCTTTCTGCTGCTGCTGGCCGCCACGGCGGCGGAATCGATTCTCGTGGTCGGGGTCCTGCTCGTCTCTGCTCTATTGATTGCTCCCGCAGCAGCCGCGACGAATATCGCGCGCCGTCCACGTACTACTCTGCTGCTCGCGGTTGCCCTGAGCCTTGTCGTGACCTGGTCTGGTCTGCTGCTGGCCTTTTTTGGCACGTGGCGGCATTTCTCGGTTGGCTTCTATATCGCCGTGCTGGCCTCGCTGGTATATTTCTGCTCGGTTCTGCTCGGACGCTGGCTCGCGCCGCGCCGCACAATCACTCGCTTGCAAACAGGCTGTGAAAAGGCGGGCTGTGAAAAGCGTTCGATGGTGTGTTAGCCCTTTGCGAGGACGTTGCTGGTTGCTGGCAGAGGGATCATAGATAGCTATATACTTATAATAATAAACCAACCGCGCAGCAACCGAAAGCACAGGTACATGATCAAGCCCCCACAAACAAAAAGCAACTGGCTCAGCAGGCATATGGTTTCCTTCTTTGGCACGCAGCTCCTGCATAACCGCACATTTCTTGCTGTATCGCTCACGGTCTGCCTGGCGTATATCGGCGTGGGCATGGTGACGCCTGTACGTATTCTCTATGCTCAGTCGCGCGGCGCTTCGCTGGCGATTATCGGCGCTATGGCATCGGCTTATCTCATCTCGAACTTCGTGTTCCAGTACCCTGTTGGCTGGCTCGCGGACCGCTGGGGGCGCAAACGAGTGATGATGTGGGGACTGCTGGCGCAGGCGGTTCTGTCGGCGCTCTATCTTGTGATAACCGATCCTGTCACGTTTGTCGGGTTACGCTTTCTGGAGGGGATCGCGGCGGCAACCTTGCTCCCCTCCGCGCGCGCCTTGATCATTGAGACGATCCCGACGGAGCAGCAGGGGGAAGCCTATGGTATCTTCAATGCTTTTTTTAACGCTGGTTTTCTGCTGGGGCCGGGTATTGGTGGCATGATGGCGGCGCTGGGATATTCCAGCGTCTTCATCGGCGCGGTCATTTTCCGGCTATTCGGAATGCTTATGATCGGCGTGATGATTCGGGCAACGGGGTCCAACAGGAAGGTAGTAGAGAAGAATGCGGAGAAAGTTCCTTACCGCAATCTCTTTACGCGACCGCTGTTGGGTGCGTATGTGATTGCCTTTGGCGATTATCTATACCTGGGTTTTGACCTCACGCTGATGCCGCTCTGGATGCATGACCATCTCGGGGGGTCGGTTACCATGATTGGTATTGCCTATATGGCTTGGTCGGTGCCAAACATGATCCTTTCCCCGCTGGGAGGACGGCTTGCTGATAGGCGGCGGCGCTCGTGGCTTATTTTGATCTGTGGTTTCGCGCAGATCCCCATCTACCTGGCCTATGGCCTCATCAATAGTGCGCTATTTGTCGCGGTCCTCTTTGGAGTACATGGTACGTTGTATGCGTTCATGCAGCCCGCTATCGATTCTCACGTTGCCGCGTCCTCTGTGCGCGAGGCGCGTGCGCGTGTCCAGGGTCTTTATACAACCTTTGGCCTGGTAGGCGCGTTTGTCGGCAGCACTGGCTTTGCTCCGCTCTACACACTCAACTTCCGCTATCCACTCTTCGCGATGGGTAGCGCGTATGGCATCTGTGTGTTGATCGGAGGGATGCTAATCCGTTTTGCAGAGAAGAAGTCACTGCAAAAGTGAAGGGTTACTAACTTCCTCGTTAATGATGGCCTATCAGTGTATGCTGGAGGAGCTGGCGCAGATAGAGAATAGAGCGTTCGGCCTCGCTCACCGTCTTGCATTGGACAGAGAGAACGCCTGTATAGCCTGTACTGTCCAATATGTCTATTATCTGTCGCCAGTCTACCAGGCCATCTCCGCAGGCACATCCTACCAGGGTACGTGAGATACGACCGTCCCTGCCTATGTCTGTATGAAAGGTGACATCTTGCGCGTGAACGTGTATAACCTTTTCCACAACCTGTTTTAGCACTCTGCCAGGATCAACATCCGCCAGCAGGGTCTTGCCCGTGTCGAAGCTGATGCGCAGCCAGGGTGAGGGGACCAGTTCCATCATCCGTAACAGACCCTCGATCCTGCTTGTATATGTGCCGCGCGAGGCAATAGCGATGGAGACACCGGAGCGCTCCGCGCTCCGCGCTATCAGTCTTAGGGAGTAACGCATCATCTCCCAGGCAGTCTCTTCGCTCATCCAGGCAGGCTTGCACCCTTCATCTGTTGTGACGAGCGGCGCGCCCAGGGCAGCGGCGTAGTGGATGGCCTGGTGCATATAGGGGACACACACATCGGGTCGCATAAGTGGGGCACGCACTGTAACCCCGGACGGTTTGAGGCCCGCCGCGGCCAGCCACGCGCGCACCTCTTCGGGCTCTTGCTCCAGGGTGAGAAAATGATAGTAGCCATCGTGAGCCAGCAGGGCCGGTCCGGTCGTCAAACTGGGCTCGAAAAATTCATAGCCCTGCCTTCTTGCCTGCTCAATAGCATCCACAGACGGATTGTTCTCGTGACGCGCAAACGCTGCATTGATGCTGATACCAATAGGGCTCATAGCGTGATTATCCTTCCTGCGACTTGCTCTTTCATCTTTTTATGCTATCAATGGAACTGCGCTTCTTCTGTCGGGCCGGCGAGTGCGGTGGTTGATGGCACCTTCACATATCTCTATAGCAAGGATACCTGGTTTTTGTAGAAAAGAGCCAGCATTTTGTATCAGGGATTTTAAGGTTTTCTATAAGTAAATGCTTATGCATACCGTTGCGATGCTCCCCTTTTTTATGTGTGTATAGCACGTCATGCGGCCTCCAGCCGCATGACGTGCTATACACACATATGTTTATTTTTGTGCTGGGTCGAATGTGCGGGGGGAAGGTGAGCAGGTACGCGTAGGACAGGGTGACGGGCAAGCTGTTACGCAAGATTGCAGCTTCCAAAACATTTTATACCAGATGTCATATGTAAGTTTCTTTATTCTTCATGTTTCTCTGTGTAGTATAAAGGGAAAAGAGACTGGAGAATGTTCTGGATTTTTAAACATAGGGAGAACAAATAGTTGTTATAATAGCTTGTATATTTCGTTTAATAGCTTGTATATCTCACTGCTGAGAATCGGATGAGGCATAGGAACACGTATGTGAGATACCACCATGAAGGGCAGTACAACAAATATACGGGGAGCTTGGCAGTATGACGAACTTGAACTCATCATTTCGTAATGAGGCGAATGTATTAAACAGCCAGCAGCACTTTCCTGAGAAGGTTTCTCCCTCGTTGCTAAGGGTGCTATGGAACATGTGGGCGGTCTTCAGCGGTCCAGCGGCACATGCATTTGAGCAAAACATCCAGTCACAGGAAAGATTGCGCCGCTCTCGTTTGCTCAGTGCCCTGCTCCTGGGCGCGATTGTTTTATACCTTGTTGACCTACCCGATATCCTTGCCATCCCGGCGGTTCGCTGGGGCATCCTCATCAATATATGCTGCGCGTCCATTGCGCTTGTGCTCAATCGTCTGAGGCTGATTACCCCGGCGGCTCTACTATTTATTTTCGGTATCGATGCGGACCTCGTGTACCTCTTTCTTAGCGCTACGAGCGCTATTGGGGTACTCACCATACATAACTTTGATCTTTTTCTACTCACGACTCTTGTCGCAAGTTTGATTCTTGATCGCCGCATGCTCCCTTTTATTGGCCTCGCACAGGTACTGCTTATCCTCGGCATCTTTACCTTTAGCCACCATGATGCAACGATTACCAGAGGCTACGCGCACCTTGAACTACCTCTGCAATTACAGATAGGGGGCACGATTATTGCCTGGCTGGGTGCATGGAGCATTGATAGGGCGCTTTTACGTGCCAGCCGCGCGGAAGAATTAGCAAGAGTGTTGGAGCATCTGAATATGCAGACACAGAAGCTCCACGAGCAGAAGCAGCGCCTGGACTACGGGATTGCGCTGCTTAAAGCGGTGCAGGCGCGTGTCGCTAATGGAGACTATACTGCCCGGGTTGTATTGCAGGACAACGAACTACTGCCCGTCGCTATCAGCTTCAATCTTATGGTTGAGCGCCTGGGGCAGGCCATGTCTTCTGGCCGTGATAGCTCTCGGCTGCATCATGGCTTGCAGCTGCTGCTGGATAGCTGTGCCCGGCTGGAGGCCAGGAACGGGCCGCTGCCCGTTCAACGTACAGGAACCGAACTTGATCGTGTCTTTGCTGCTCTTGAACGCCTTGGTTCTCTCCATATAGTGTTGAACAGAGTGCTGTCGCTGTGGACGAGATACTGTTCCTCCTGCAAACGCTGCAAGAGCAGAGCCTCAAGGTCAGGCTATTGAGTCGGAATAGTGATGTGAAAGAGCATTCCTCTTCGGGCCTTTTGTCCTATAAAGATGAGGCGCTGTCAGATAAACTGATGGTTACCTTCAAGCTCACACAGGCATTGACGCAGCAGGGGATACAAAAATTACAGATATTGAGTCAACGTCTGAAAAGTTTTCGTCACTAGCGGATAGAGTTTACGCTTTGTTGTGATAAAGAGAGCTGTGTGAAGAAGATGTGAACGGATAGAGCGCAAATGTGTTTGCGAGCTACATGTAAATTACCGCAGTAGCATGGTAATATTACAGAGTGATAAGGTGTACCAGTGGAACAGGTAGAGGTTCTTTGCAAAGGGGCAAGGGATGCGTCACATCAACTTACATCGCCTCGCCACATTTTCCGTGGTGGCAAAACATTGTAATTATGCACGTGCGGCCGAGGAGCTCCATTTTAGCCAGCCAGCAGTTTCGGCCCAGATTCATCAACTTGAGGATGCGCTCGGCGTCAAGCTGTTTGACAAAATCGGGCGTAAAACTCATCTGACTGAAGCGGGTGAAACGCTCTACCGCTATAGCCAGCAGATCTTTTCTTTGTTGGATGAAACGCTGGAGACCATAGATGCGCTGCGTAGTCCGCATCATGGCAACCTGTGTGTGGGTGCGGATACGACGGTGGGTACCTACGTCATCCCGGCGCTCCTGGGGAAATTTCATCACCTCTATCCAGAGGTCGAGATCGTCTTAGAAGTGCTCAATCGAGATTACCTGGTTGATGCCCTGGTCAATAACCGTATCAACATGGCGATCATGGGCAAGATCCCGAGCGAAGTTCCTGTCTTTGCCACACCCTTCGCGCCAAACGAACTGGTCCTGATCGCGTCGCCCCGGCATCCTCTCGCGGCCTGTACAAGGGTACCGATGTACAAGCTGGCACGCGAGCATTTTTTGCTGCGTGAAATGGGCTCGGGTACGAGAAGCGCGCTTGAAGATGCTTTTCGGCAGGCGCAGCTCCCACTGCTGGTAAGTATGCAGGTGGGCAATAATAGCGCGATTAAACAGGGGGTCGCGGCGGGACTGGGTATTGCGCTGATCTCCCGTGTCGCGATCGAGTTGGAGTTGGAGATGAAGCGCCTCGTCATGCTGGATGTTGAGGGCTTTCCTCTCATGCGCCAGTGGCATCTTGTGCATGTAAAGGAAAAAAATCTTTCAGCCACTGCCTATGCCTTCAAGAATTTTTTGCTGCAAGAGTCTCCACGTGTGCTGCCATCCTCGTCCTCTTGATGTCTGAAATTGTGCGTCCGGGTCAAAATACACCCTGGCCTCTTTAGCGTTTAAGGATGAGTACTTTGAAGTCGCCCATGCCACCGGGGGCTGTGAGGGACTGCACGCGCTGGCGCAGGTTATACCACTGTAAGAGGGCGACCTGGCCCTGGTCGCTGGCACGCGCGCTATCGATCAGCGTGAAATCGCGCGCGCGTATACGTTCCAGCTCTGTAAAAAGCCCCATCTCTGTGAGCCACTCTCGTTGCGTTGTAAATGCCTGCAGGCGCAGGCCCTGACGCCGTCCCTCCGCGATCAGCGCGCTAAAATTGACGTGCGCGGTAAGGTCCTGCTCTCCCGGACGTACAAGTGGCTGTTCGGTAAACTGGTGCCGGAAATAGCTGGCGAGCGTGCCCTGACGGCGCTCGGGGATGTATAGACGGTTGGCCTTAGCGCCATAATCGATAGTCAGGATAAAGCCACGCCGTTTGCGTTTTGTGGAAGACCCGAGCAGCAGTGCAGCAGTCTGTTCGATCCAGCGCAAGGCATCCAGATTGATCTCCGCGCGCCAGCCATCCGGGAAGGTGCGCCAGGGGATGTTATAGGTATCCAGGTAGCCTGCGACTTCCGGGCTCGATGGCTCGTCCAGCACTGTGCGCAGACGGCCCTCGTGTACAGCGACATACACTTCGTACAACGTCTCCTCGTGCTTCTCAACAATATGCACAGGGAAGGCATCGACAAGCTCGTTGGAGAGGATAACAGAGGGCGAGAGGGGAGGCGTGGTAGGGGCTGATCGCGCGGTTGGAGCGTCTACAGGATGCAGCGCATCCTGCCCGGCATGGATATCCGCTGTATGATAAGCGAGGGCCGTGTACAGGTTCGGGGCCTCGCGCTCGGCCCACGTGCGTACTTCCTGAGCCAGGTTACCGCGCCCTGCCCCCTGTTCGAGCACAGTGAAAGGGGTCGGGCACCCCAATTGTTCCCACATCTGAGATAGCTGGCGGCCCAGGCAATGGGCGAACAGAGCCGAGAGATCGCTGCTGGTGTAATAATCGCCCTCCCAGCCCATTTTAGGTTGCCCGGTCACATAGTAGCCATAACCGGGTTGATAAAGAGCCATGCGCATATAGTCAGCGAATGTGATAGGCCCCATGTGTTCGATGCGTTCGGTGATGATCTGCTGCAGTGGCGTTGGTGGTATTGTAGGCATTGTGTGCTCTCTTCTAGCCTATAAGTGGAAATGTGGTTGACATACACCAGGAGATGACGAGCGCGCTCATAATCGCGCCTGCCAGAGCGGCATGTCCGCCGGTGTACAGTTGCAAACAATAGCCCGCGAGCACCAGGAACAGCACGGTGAGTATCGGGAGGATAATGGCGAGAAAGCCCAGACCCGGCGTGATAAACAGCGCGATAAAGAGGCCCGCGACCAGCAGCAGCTTCACACCCAGTCCAGAGAGAATAGCGGGGAGCGCTCTGCGTGCTTGATAGCCCCGGTGAATACCCTCATCGAGCAGGAAGAGGGGGAGAATAAGCAAGAAAATAACAGCGAAGCGCCACAGGCGAGACATGCTAAAAGCGAAGCGCTGCCAGGCGAAGGTCGAGAGTTGGCCCAGGGTGCAATAAAGGAAGAGGGCCAGGAGAACGCCCAGCAGTATCTGTCTGAGCGCCTGTTTGAAAGATGGGATGGGAACGAAGCGGCGCAGCAGGAAGATTAGCGGAGCCACGATAAGCGCCGTAATGAAGAAATAGCCACTGACATAATCCGCCAGCAGGATGTGCATAAAGCTGAGTGGCTGCCAGTAGTATTGGAGTGCGATTGCCGCCGCGATGCCCACCAGCAGGCAAACGTCAAAGAAAAACACATCCCAGCCGCTAAAGATGCGCACTGGAGATTGAATGGCGAAGATATCTATGAGCAGCGCGCAGAGTGGAAAGAGCGCCAGGACGATCCCTCCGGCGCTCAGGAGCAGCCAGAAGAGACGTATGTCCGCATACATGCCAGTAGTTTTCACCTGTGGCGCGCTGTGATGGAGCCAGGTGAGCATTTCGCTAAAGGTGCTGTTCGCGTTGAGAATCGTGAGATGGTTCAGACCTGGTAAGATCGCCAGGTGGCGTCCGGTTCCCAGCGCTATATTGCCGCAGTCGTACGACGTGTGTGGTAGTGGTTGGGTGTCGGCCAGATCGCAGCCGCGCCGCAGCAAACGTTCGCTATTGCTCAATGCGGCGGGAAGATCGTTCTGCCCGACCAGTAAGAGCAGATTTTTAGGGGCTACCAGGGTAGGCTGTTCCTGCCCTACCGGTGAAACCAGGATGGTAGAGATGACGTCTTCATTTTCAGGATGAGCCATAATGTAGTCGGCAACCGCGACCGACCCCATCGAGTGGCCCAGCAGAATGAGCGCGGGATGTTTCGTCGCCCGGTTATGCGTGCGCACATAAGCGACGGCTTCGCTCACGGCCATAACATTCTCCTGCGCCCTGGTTGACTGCTGGCTGCCAGACGGAGCGGGAGATTGACCGTGACCGGGGAGATCGAGAAGATAGGTAGTGATCCCGGCGTGGGCCAGCTCAGCGCCGAAGCCTGTCATCAGCTCTTTGCTACCCGAGAAGCCATGAGCGACAATGGCCACCAGCGACGTCTCCTGCGCCGCCGGGCGCATCTCCAGCACAGGAACGGGCAGCGGACCAGCGATAGTGAAATTCTCGCGCGTAATGCCATCCTCATAGGCAATTACGCGGTTGAAGCCCAGCATGAACAGCCCCAACAGAATAAGCAGCAGCAAGAAATTGAGGATATGCCGCAGTATGCGATTGCGAGCCTTTCCTCTGTCTGGAAGTGAACCTGTAGCCTGAATTGCCATGCTCGTCTCCTGCTATATATTGTCGTAGTGAGGGTTCCGTGGCTGTGCATTAGGTGCGATGATCTCTTGCGCTCATTCGTTGTAGCTTTGCGCGTGATCGTCCACGATACCCGTTACGTGCCAAAATTGACGACCAGGAGATCCAGGGCCATCTCCGGGGACAGGCGGCTGCGTTTGAGTGCGGCGTCGGTAGCCAGGAGCTGGCGGTAGACCTGTTCCAGTTGGGCCGGGCTGAAGTTGCCCACCTGGCGCAGGGACTTGTCGGCGACAAATGGAGCAATTCCCAGCGTGGAGGCGATCTGCGGTGCTCGCATCCCTTTCTGAGCCAGTTCTTTCACCAGTAAGAGCGAACGCACCTGGGTAGTAATCGTGCTGATAAGTTTCAGCGGCGGTTCACCGTCAGCGAGCAGATCGTGCAGAATGTTCAGCGCCCGTTTACGATTGCGCTGTGCCAGCGCGTCTGTCAGATCGAAGATACGCGCCTCCTGAACCTGGGCGGATAGCAAGCGCACATCCTCAACATTGATGACAGCCCCCTTGCCAGCGTATGTTGCCAGCTTATCAATTTCGTTTGCTAACAGCCGCAGGTTATTGCCGATAAAGTTCGCCAGCAGTGCATTTGCCTCGGGTGTGATCCTGACATCAATGCTGCGAGCACGTTTTGTGATCCAGCTCTCTAAAGCTGCCCCTTTGGGCAGCGTGCTTTGCATGACCTTGCCATGTTTCTCCGCCGCTTTGACCAGTGGACTACTGGCCTCCAGAACTTCCTCCGCCAGCACGATCAGGATCGTTGTTTCTGGCAAAGTGGGGACGTGTTCCGCGAGCTCTTTCTCAAAACCTGCGCGGGTCAGGGCCGTGGTCTTACTGCTCTTCTTGCCACGCCTGGCTTTGCCGCCCTTGCCTGTTTCTCCGGCGTCCGCCGGGGTGGTTGGCGCAGCAGCGGCCTCTCCGCGTTTCTTTTTGGGCAGACCATCGACGATAACGAGGCGCTGCTCGCTGAGAAACGGCAGGGTATTGCTGGTCATGATGATCGTTTTGACATCCGCCTCGCTGCCGCTATAGCTGTCTTGATTGTACGCGAAGTCGCCTTTTTGCCGCAGGGCTTTGAGCTGTTCGCGGCTGCTGAACTCGTCTTCGCCGTGTAGAAGATAAAACATAGCAAATTATACCCAGAGGCATTCAGAAACGCTGCTGGCGGAGCCAGTGCTGTGTGCGGGTCTGAACGCAAGCAAAAATTATTCGTGAACGGTGTTTCTGCGGTAATCACGATTGTTGATGCGCGCAACAACCAGATCGGTAATCATGCCAGTGATCAGGCCCATGATCGTGCAGAACAGGGCTGAACCAAAGAAAGCGGCAGCGCCACTGACGTACGGGAGAGGACGTGGGTGGATCAGCGTGCCCGCCCAGGCGAGAATAACGAAGAACGCGATCAGCGCGCCGACAAAGGCTCCGGCTATGACAGCGAAACGATTTTTAACCGCGCTCATCCAGAATGCCAGGAAGAGAGCGATAGGGAGTGAAATGATAAAGCCGAAAATATCCGCGATGAAAATATCGTTGAACATGGGAAGCAGCCTCCTGAAAGGTCTTTTTTTGTTGTCTGTCAACATTATACGGCAGTTCTAGTGGTTGTGACAATATTGGTACTGTGGCAGGCTTACGATGCAGGAAGCGGCGTACAGGTCTGAAGATTTATGATATGGTATACTTCTTCTCGACGAAACTTGTAATACATGTACTTGTGTACATATCTTCTACGGGAAGTGTGTTATGCGAAGATACTTCATCAGTGGCTCGATAGTCGTCGTCATCATCCTGTTTGCGCTTGTATTAATTACTCCTTGCTCACAGTTCTTCTCGATCATACTGTCTCGTATGTTGCATGTTGATACAACAACGACGACAGCGAATCAGGATGCGAAAGCAGCTCTTGACCAGGCAAATGCCGCCTTACAACAGGCACAGGCGATTCTTAACCTGATGAATGTTGTTGTAGCGACAATGGGTGTTTTCTTTGCCCTGGTAGCAGTGGGGGCTGGCGCGCTGGGCTTCCTGGGATTTTCCACCATTAAGGAGGTTCGTGAGTACCGGGGACAACTGCAGGAAGAGATGGAGGGCAAGAAGAAGATATTGATAGCTTGCAAGAGGAGATGGATCAAAAGAAGCAGGATATTGAGACACTGCAAAAAAATTTGCAGCAATTGACTGAGCAACTCAACGAGCAGACTACCTCGATAACAAGGGAAGTCGAGGACACCAAGACGGCGCTCACGTATCTTATCCTGGGCAACCAGTTGTTGGAGGAGCATAAAACCAGCCAGGCTATCGAAGCTTTTGAAAAAGCAGCGCGATTGCGACCAAAAGATCCCCAGATCAACTATGATCTGGGGCGCGCTTATCGCAGCGATGAGCAATATGATCAGGCAATTACCTTCCTGAGAGGAGCACTCGATGTAGAGCCAGATTTTCCCCAGGCGCTGTTCGAATTAGCACTGACGTATCGTTACCGGGGTGAGGGGCAGCGCGAGCCAGAGAAACGGGATGCCGATTATCACCTCGCGGCGGAGTATTACGCGAAAGCAAGTCAGGAGCGTGAAAGCTATTGGGAAGCGCTGGGTGCCGCGGGTGGCATTTACCGGCGGCTGGGGGATTACCAGCGGGCGCTGGAGTATTATAAGCAGGCATACGAAGTAGATAAGACAGCTTCCTATGGCTCTGGTAACATTGCCAGCCTCTCGTTTTACCTGGGTAAGCGGGATGATGCGCTGGAATACTTTCGTCTTACAGAGCAAGTGGCGCGAGCGCGTATTGATGCAAAACGTTCTGTAGAGCCTTACTGGGACTATTACGACCTGGCACTGGCACAACTGATGCTGGGATCAATGGAAGACGATGAGGATAGGAGAAGAGACGCGTTAACAAGCTATGAGACAGCAATAAGAATGACTCCTCCCAAGATCAACGTCTTTAATGGTGTGCTGGATAACCTGTATCTTTTACGCAGGGCCAGGGAAGCTATCGTAGGATTGGATGAGGTGATCAAGATGATAGAGGACGCGAAAGGCACCACCTGACAATGCAACTTTCTTGTTTGCTTTACGCCATCAGTGCAGAGCAAGCAAGAAAGTTGCATCTGTCAATATCCGGTTTATGCTTGCGCCGGCTCCAGGGAGCGAGCGTTTTTTTTCTGGAAGGCGTGTTGGTTGTGTCGCCATTCAAGCAACGATTTGCGCAGTGTGCCAAAGAGTGAGGCATCCTCCTGATGCGCGTGATAGAGCGCCCAGCCGATCTTTGGCAGGTTCAGCGCGTCGGAATAGACCAGGTAGCGACTCTCCCATGTGGGCTGGAACTTTTTCTTAAAGTTGAAGAGCGACTGATTTTTGCTCGGGTTGCCGAAACGTTCGGTCAAGAAATCGATGCTCGTGTCCAGGAACGTCTCATCCTCGTCGTTGGCATTGCTGAGCGGTGCCAGGCCAAGGCTGACCATCTGGGCTTTACAGGTCTTCATATATTCGATAGTGTATGCGAGGAGCAGCTCCATCGTGCCGGGTGCGCAGGGTTCGGCACGGCGCATCAGATCAAGGCCCCAGCCCTGCCGACCGTAGATGGGCACGAAAGAGACAAAGGCGTGGACCTTATTGTTGCTATCGACTGCCAGCGCGTAGAGCTGCTCGGGGTCGCCCTGGTGCTCGAAGTGTCCCATGCTGAAGCCCATTTCGGCGCCGCCTTTCAGGGTCAGCCATGCGCGTGAGATGCGCTCCATCTGGTAGAGCTGTTCGGGGTCGGTTACGTTGCCACGGTAGAAAAGGACGCGCAGGCCGTCCTTCTCCGCGCGTTTTGCGCTTGAGCGTACGTTTGCCATTGTCCCCCCTTTAAGGGTAAACGTTTGCGGATTCACCACGGCATCCTCGCCGATCTTGAGCAGGTGGAAGCCTGCTTTACGATAGAGTTCGGCTACTGTATCGCGTACCTGCCAGAAGACAATGGTCCAGTCCTGCTCGCTACAGAAATCGACGAACTGCGTGATGGCGGCGAACAGCTCTTCATCCGGGCCAATAGGATCGCCGGCCACGACTGCTGTGCTGCCTTGCAGGACATAGCTAATAACCGACTGGCCCGAAGCCGAAAAGAAGTACGACTTGTCCTTGCCCAGGGCGAAGTAGGAGATAGAGTTTTTGCCATGCTTGTGAGCCAGCGCCGCCACTTTTTGCCGCTCTGTCATGTCCGGCATCAGCACCGCTGCAACGGGACGGAAGATGTAGAGCGTCCCGTAAAGAATAGCGCTGATGCAGAGCAGTGGGAGCGCGTGCTGGAAGAAAAAGGCCGGTGTATTGTGTGTGACGTGCAGGGGACCATGGGAGAGAAAGCGCAGGATCACGCCATCTACACCAATACGATCGGTCCAGGGCTCGAAATCGTTGTAGAGCGCGATAAAGCCACCGATCGCGTAGAACGTGACGATACCCAGGCCCAGGAAAAGCGCAATATATCCACGTTTTACCGCAGGCGGATCACTTTTGGCGCGGAAGAACCGCGCAAGCAGAGAAAGTAAGATAGCCAGCAATAATGCTATGACGGTCGCCAGGATTGAGCCGCTACGCTTGACGTGAAGAAGGGCTGATAAGAAGAGCAGAATGACAGTGATGCGCCAGGCATGCTGCTTGCCCCGGGCCAGGCCATAGGAGAGCATGATGAGAAAGAAGCCCACAACCACAGTAAAGGTCTGTGCCGGTACCCGGTGGTTCATGATCGGCCAGGCACCCAGCAGAATGCTCCAATCGAGCCTGGGTATGATGGCTGAAAGCATATCCGCCGCGCCGACCAGCCCGGTAACAAGCCCTATGATATAGCGTGTAATATGACGTATACGGTCAGGACGGTGGAAAGATAGTGTACGTATCTCTGTTCCCATAAAAAACCTTCGTTATCTCACGTAAGACCCCTGATGATCATGCCAGCCAGGAAATCTCTTCTTTTTCGTGCGATTGCAGCCTTGTATTTCGCTTCAGTGAGATGCAAGGCTGCAACTGCACTCGTATCCGGGCTGCCGAAGGCGGCCCATTTTTATTGTATACTGGTGCAGCACCAGCATGTATTTATATGTATGCTGCGCTTCAGGCGCAGAAATAGGCTGAGGAGTAACCCAGCAGGTTGTAATGCACTTTCATTGTACCTTATGATCACGAAACGCCTACTGAATTGCGCGGCGTATATACCTTTTCTCCTATATAGGAGCGTAGAAAGGATAGCAATACGGTTAGAATACTCATCAGGTTATTAGCACACGAAAGGAAGCACGCTTCCACACATATAGACGCTGTATGATCCCTGTTTGTCGCATACATAGTACCTATTCAGTCCGTCCTCGGCGCAGAGATTGCAACACGCCTCTGCTTTGAACGTATATGGTTGTAGAGGTAAGCTGAATAGAACAAGAAAGATGACGAAGCGCTTTAGCGGCTTTCGCACACTATGTTTGCATACTATGTTATGTAAGGAACAGAGAGGCACGTTATGATGCATAGGATAACAACTCTTGGACTCGATGAGCGCGTTGAGCGTGTCCTGGCGTATCTGTTTTTCTGGGTTTCGGGTCTGTTGCTTTTTGTCTTTGAGAAAAACCGTAACGTTCGCTGGCATGCGGCGCAATCGATGTTTGTCTTTGGTACGCTCTTTCTCCTCATGTTTGGGGTCAGCATGCTACAGAGCGTCCTGGGCTGGATACCTCTGCTTGGTTGGCTGATATCTTTTGGTCTTGGCCTGCTGCTGCGCATCCTGGGATGGACAATTGGTCTATTATGGCTCTGGCTCATGGTGATGGCCTGGTTCCATCCTACCTATCGCTTGCCGTATGTCAGCCGGTGGGTGGGTACTTTGTCTAATATTCTTTAGTTCCCTTAATGGCTGCGGCCCTCATTGTTTTTTTATAGCTGCCCCTGTTTTCCTATCTGCGACAGGAAAACAGGGGTAGCTATGAAATACTATTTACTCCTCGTCCCGATAGAGCAGGCCCAGTGTCAGGCCAAAGACAAGGTGGCGCACAACATTTTGCAGAAATGAAGTCCAGTTAGCCAGCCTGGGCATCTCACCATTTCTAATCAAGGGGTGATATTTATCTGCCAGAGGAGTCAGCCACCAGGCGCCGATGATAAATGCCTCACCGAAGATAGTCCCCTTGAGCCAGTTCGGGCCTGGCAACCAGCGCTTAAACAGCGCCGCATAGAGCTCAGCCAGCGCGACCCCATTGAGAAAATGGATAAGCCAGGCCAGGAACAGGGAGCGTTTTGTGCGTGCTTCGCCTGCCAGCAAGCCCTGGATAAAACGCACATCGCTGAAGCGGTTGCCAATAAGAAACTTATCCCCTTCCATCGCAATGCTATAGGCGAGTGTTGCTAGCGTCCCAGCCAGCGCTGCTCGGCCCGGATGCCAGTTACGTGTAATGATTGTACGCACTGTATGCATAATGTATCTCCCTCACCGCCTCTAGCGGCACCATACTTTGTACGATGCTTTTGTCCTCTTTCGTCTCGCCAGCGGCGAGACGAAAGAGGACAAAAGCAGCCCATTATTCCCTGCTAGCGCTGCGTCTTTCGGCGCGAAAGTAGTGTATGCAGCAGTAGAGCCACAATTCCTCCGCTTAGCGTTGCCATAAAGTTGACGACGTCATTGTTCATCCAGGGTAGACCGCGTAACGGGATGGTGCGGGTGTCACAGTTGTGGATGCGTCGCTCAGTCTCTTTATGGCAGGTAGGACAATAGTATATGGCTTGCAGTGTCGCGCCAAGCAGACTGTCAAACAGACTTCCAGCAAGGCCACTGACCAGCGCGATCAGAGGGAGGAGTGAGGATGAGCGAGGTTGTAGGAGGCGGTAGACAAGTCCGAGAGAGAGCGCGCCACTCGCCGCCGCCGCTGTACCCAGAGGCGTAATGGCGCCGGATGTCCCAGGAGCCGTTTGTTTGCCGCTTGTAAGCAGGCGCGGCGCGACCGGGCTAAGCACACCCAGTTCGGTGGCCCAGGTGTCGGCTGTAGCTGTCGCGAGCGCCCCCACGTAGCCGGCTTGCAGGGATGTATACCCGGCTGGCGATGAGGTCAAAGCAGAGCCAGCGGCCAGCAGCGCGGCTACGCCGCCATTTGCCGCTACCTGGGCAAGATCGCGCTGTGATCCTTTGCTGAATTTGTCGGCGGCCGTGTGCGCTTTATCGCGTGCGCGAAAATGTGAGAGGAGGCTGGAGGAGACGAAAAAGTAGATAAGCGAGAGCCCCCAGGCGACACCTCCCAGGCCAAAGGTCGCGGTGCCGGTGAGGACAGCTCCGAGAATACCGCTGCGACTCAATGAGCGGCGACGATAAGCCAGCAGGCCGATGCCTCCGCTAAAAACAAGACCGCCCAGCAGGCGGATACGCCTCCATATCTTCTCGTCCACTGGCACAATTCCCTCCTGTTGTGTGTGTAACATGATGGGCAGGTAAGGGGTGAGTGTATCGAATATACCGGGCGCTTGTAATCTTTTAAGCATTATAGTAGTACCTCTAAAAATTATGGCCTGTTCTGTTACAGAATGTGGCCGTTATCAGTTTTATCTTAAAGAAGGTATCGCATAAAGACAAGCTCAGCCTGTCAGGAGAGCAGAACGTATTCCTTATCGAAATGCCAGTCGGGTATCGCTTCCAGCTCAAGGTAGAGGTGGGGATGCAGTGGGTCGATATGTTTCATTAAGTGAATGTCTACCACACGGTTGTCATTTAATCCCAGCCCTTCAAAGAGCGCGTCTTGCGTAATCTTGAGACCTCCATCGAGGTCGCGCTTGTGTGGTGTTGTAAAGTAGAAATCCAGAAGGAGTGCCAGATAGTTGTGGCGAAAGTGCGTCCGTAGTTCATCGTTTACCCGTCCCTGTCGCTCAAGAGTTTTAAGGGCATCATACACTTTTTGCTTGAAGCGGCGAGCGACGACGGTACTCACGCGGTGACCATCGACAGTCGCATATTGTTCGTTAATGCTAGGGGGAAGTGGAAGGGTGAGGCGTAAAGCAGGGGGTGTATGGCGGGTCTCCCCGCTCTGTCCAGACGATTGCTCTTGCATATATGTCTCCTACCAGATTGTAGCGTGTAGAAATAGTACTTTTGGAATGTTGATACCGTGCGTATTGTATCATATCAACATGTTTTATCTGATACGCCATCATTGTCAAGCTGGAAAAAGAGTGATACACTGCCAAGAACGAGACCTGGCGAAAGTGAGGAGCAAAAGTGATTAAATGTAACCACTGTGGGAAGATGAATGCCGTTGACGCGGGGAATTGCTATTCGTGTGGCGTGCCACTCTCTAGCAAGGCTGAAGGCTGGCAAAAAAGAGGTCAGGAACAGCCTGAGCTACCGACCTGGCTAGAGTCGCTGCGGGTAGGAGAACGGCCGGCTGGCCCGGCGAGTAATGCGGCGGCCTTTTCTACGGCTGATTTTGTCGAAGAGGGGACCTTGCCTAGCTGGATGCGTGTAGAACGCAATGAGGCGCGTGATGTTACCGGGCCAAATACGCCGGTTACAGCGCGTCCGTCTTCTTTTCCAGCCCCAACGACAGATGCAGGGACCTTTTCCTCTAGCGGCATGGATGCGCAGTCGCTTATTGACGAGCAGGCGCTCCCTCCCTGGATGCAGGAAGGTCAGGCGGCAACCCCGCCGTTTGCGCAGGAGGGCATGGCCGCGTCAAGCTTGATACAACAGGACAATATTCCTGATTGGATGAAGACGCTCCAGCAATCCCAGTCGCGTCCGACCGTGAGCCCCGCCAGGACCGAGCAGCCTGCGAAACCTGCTCAGCAGGGTGGACCAGGAGCGTCTGGTTTTTCGGCGCGTGATCTGGTTGATCAACAGGCGCTGCCCTCCTGGATGACGCAGCAGAGCGGCCAGGGGCCTGCGCCTACTGTACGTGAGGCGCAGGCTGAACAGGCAAGCCAGGCACAAGGGGCGGGTTTTTCGGCACGTGACCTGATCGATCAGCAGGCGCTGCCCTCCTGGATGACGCAGCAGAGCAGCCAGACGTCCGCCGCTGCGGCTACCAAGGAGCAGACGAACCAGGCAATGCAAGCAGGGCCGGCGGGACAAGCGGGCCAGGCCAATTTTTCGGCTTCTTCGCTGCTCGATGTCAATTCACTGCCTTCCTGGTTACGTGAAGGCGTGCAGGAGGGAAGAAATAGCGCTCAACCCCCTGCGTCTCCAGGGGCAGCGGGCCAGTCATGGCAGGCTGCTGCATCGTCCTCTCCAACCTGGTCACCGCAAACGCCACCTGCGAATGCAGTTTCTGAGGGGAGTGGAAACCCGGCGGCATCTTCTTTTATCGATATGAACTCGTTACCCCAATGGTTACGCTCATCCGCTGAGCAACAATCTTCACCAGGGGCAGCGTCCTATGATAGGCAGGAGAATGCTGCGCAGCCCGGATCATATCCGGTACCGCCGCGTGTAGAGAATATGCGCGTGCCAAGCCGTCCTCGTACTGAGGCGAATCCACCGGAGAGTAGTGAAGTCGCCGCGAATGTGTTTGCTTCAATGTTAGGTGTGGCGTCCGCTACCCCTAATTATCCCGCGCCATCTTATACACCGGCCTCGTACCAGCAAGTAGAGCGTCCAGGGGAAATGGGGCAGCAGGGAGGAATGGGGCAGCCCCTGCAACAGATGCCAGCGGGAATGGGGTATCCAGGGCAGCAGGGAGGAATGGGGCAGCCTGGGATGCAGCAGATGGGAGGGATGCCAAACACCCCTCCTGGCATAGCGAGCGGCTACAACCAGGCAGGTCCTGGTGGTTCTATGGGTGGCTACTCGTCTGGTAACCAGGTCAATCCGCCGGGTACGCCCTCTCTTGGGGTAGCTCAGTATCCGTCTAATGCTGGTTACGCAAACAATACGCCTGCATCATCGGCAGGTCGAACACCATTGTATCCATCGGATCAACTGCCTGGTGAAGCCAAAGGTGCAAAAAAACGCAGTCTGTTTGGAGCTTTACTCGACTGGATTTCTTCTCGTTAGTTGCAGAGAAAAAGGATAGCGAAAATGTATACACAACCCTATCCAGAGGGTGGACAGGGTCCAGCGCAAAAAAATACTACGACTGCGGCCAACTCTCTCCTGGTCGCTGATTGTGGTGCTGTTTTTACAAAAGTCTCATTATTTGGCCTTGTTGAGGGCCAGTATCGTTTGATGGCGCGCGGTGAAGCTCCAACTACAGCAAAGCCACCCCATGAGGACATTACCGCAGGTATTATCCAGGCGATCCAGACGATTGAGCTGATTACAGGCCGGCATTTTGTAGAAGATGGACAGATTATCTCGCCGGAGCAACAGGGTGGGGATGGTGTTGATGTTTTCATTGCCACCGTTAGCGCGAGTGATCCGCTGCGGCTGGTGGTGATGGGCGCGGTTAGCCCGGCGCTGGAGAGCCTGGCGGTGCAGGCTATCTCTGGCCTGTATGCGCAGGCACAGGTAGTTCCTTCGCCTTCATATGTAGCGGCAACAACGCCGGCGGCCGTCCCGATTGGTCCTGGAGCGGGAGGCAACGCGAATGGAGCATGGACGCAAGAACGTACGGCGCAGGAAT
>JAABUQ010003274.1_pt1 | contig 30073 bp, 32 predicted proteins | sample 5560001 | NCBI WGS metagenome assembly JAABUQ01 (sample SAMN10711888, study PRJNA513371) | rock metagenome | isolation source: Antarctica rocks | place: Antarctica: Victoria Land, Finger Mt nord | collected 2015-12-18 | reverse complement strand
GCTGGACTTCGTCGGCCTCGATGTCGCCCAGGCGATCGGCGAGATGATCGGCGTGAAGGTGCCGGCGAAGCTGGTGGAGCTGGCCGCCGACGGAGCCCTGGGTCGCAAGGCCAAGCGCGGCTTCTACAACTATGAATGAAGCTTTAGCGCCGATTGAAGTGCGCGGCGCAGACTTCGTGCCACGACGTACCCCATAGCAGCACCTCCTCCCTGAAGCACGAAGCCGGCCCGCTCCCCGCGGGCCGGCTTCTTTTTCTCTCTCTCCCTCAACCACCGGGAACCCTCTCAACCCGATGTGCGCTGGCCCGTAAATGTAACGGATGACGCGAGGAAGTGTGACGGCGGTCACTCGAGAATCGCCGCTGACAGGGATAGGCTTTCGCGGTTATGCCCTTGCAGGCTCGTGCTGGAGCGACGCTTGGAGTTGGAACCGTGGTTCTCGTGGCTGGAGCCGCGGCCCACCTGGGGACTGTCGTCGAGATCTTTGGCGGGCTAGCAATGCTGATCGGGGCTGCCCAGTTTGCGAAGGTCCGGTTCGCAGGTCGGATTCCGTTGCCGTGGGGAGGCGATGTTGCCGCGAAGGTCGGCCCTGGGGGCGACGTGGGCTCGATGAGGAAGCGGAACAGCGCGAGAACGAATCTCCGCCCCCTTCTTGAAGGTGGCGGAGCGCGAGTGTCTAGGCGCGAGCCGCGGTTACAGCTCTAGGGGGTCCGCGTCGGCGCGGGGGCCGCGCGACGGTGCCGGATGCGCACGGCCTCGACCCGGTTCTGGCGCACTGACTCCACCCGGATCGAGTATCCGTCGCGGGCAATGGTGTCTCCGCGCTTGGGCAGCCGCCCGAGCTCGGCGAAGACGAACCCGCCGACTGAGTTGAAGGCGTCGGTCTCGACCGAGATCTCCAGCCCGTAGTCCTCCAGGTCCGAGACGGCGACGTGGCCGCGGACGAACCAGTCGCCGTTGGCCAGCTTCCTCACCCCGCCGCCGGCAGGATCGTTCTCGTCGGCGATCTCCCCCACCACCTCCTCGATGATGTCCTCGATCGTGACGATCCCGGCGGTGCGGCCGTACTCGTCGATCACGATCGCCAACTCGGTCCGCTCGCGCTGCAGATCGGCGAGCAGGTCGTCGAGCGGCTTGGTCTCCGGAACCAGCGGCGCCTCCCGTACGAGGCCGTCGAAGTGCGCGTCCTGGCCCTTGTTCATCAGCAGCTTGACGAGCTGGTTGACGTGGACGATGCCCTTGACGCGATCCTGGTTCTCCTCCTCGGTGACCACCAGTCGGGAGTGCCCGGTGGTGACGCAGCGCTGCAGCGCCTCCTGGACCGTCTCGCAGAGGTCCACCGTGACCACCGCGGGGATCGGGGTCATCACCTGGCGCGCCTCCTGCTCGTGCAGGTGGAAGACCCCGGTCAGCATGTCCGCCTCGCCGGCGTCCAGGTGGCCGCCGGTTTGCGACTGGGCGATCAGTCGCTTCAGCTCGTCGGGGGTGCCTCCCTCGGGCTCGGCGTCGGGATCGGCGCCGAGCATCCGCAGCATCCTCCGTGAGGAGACGTTGAGCGCGGCGATGAAGGGCGTGAAGACGGTACGAAAGAACTGCAGCGGCCGCGCCAGCCGCCGGAGAACGCCCTCGGGATGCTGGATCACGTAGAGCTTGGGCACCATCTCCCCGGCGACGGTCTGCGCCACGGTGATCAGCAGGTAGGTGAGGATCACCGAGATCACCACGGCGATGTCGTTGGCGTGGCCGTGATGTCCCAGCAGCGGCTCCAGCGTGTGCGCGATCGCCGGTTCGCCAAGCGCACCGATGGCGATCGAGGCCATCGTGATCCCGACCTGGCAGGCAGAGATGTAGTCGCTGATGCTCTCCGTCTGGGCCAAGGCCAGGCGAGCCCCCCGCTGCCCCTCCTCCACGAGCGCCTCCAACCGGGCCCGGCCGGAGCGCACGAGCGCATATTCGGCCATCACGAAGAAAGCGTTGACCAGGACCAGCAGCCCCGAGAGAATGATCAGGAGCGCCTGCACCTGGATTCCGAGGGAACCGTAGCAGCCGCCGTCCCGCGGCCTCCGATGCTCTGGCATATCGTTGCAGGCGATGCGGATCGTCAGCCTCGTCCCCTCCGCCACCGAGATGCTGTTCGCGCTGGGTCTCGGCGGCGAGCTGGTAGCGGTCACGCACGAGTGCGACTACCCGTCCGCGGCGCAGGAGCTGCCCAAGGTCACCCGTGACGTGCTCCCCGGGGGCCTCAGCGCCGCCGAGATCGATGCCGCGGTCAAGGAGCGCACCCTGGCCGGCGAGTCGATCTACGAGCTCGACACCGATGCCCTGGCGGACCTGCAACCCGACCTGATCGTTATCCAGGCGCTGTGCTCGGTCTGCGCGGTATCCCAGGACGATGTCCGGGCGATCGCGCAGGAGCTCGACAGCGCGCCGGAGGTGATCTCGCTGGACCCTCACACGGTGGGCGAGGTGCTCGGCGACGCCCGCACGATCGGGCAGGCCACCGGCACCAAGGACGCGGCCGTGGACCTCGTGCGCCAGGCTTCCGAGCGCATCGACCGGGTGCGGCTGGCGGTCCGGGGGGCGCACCGTCTGCGGGTGGTGGCTCTGGAGTGGCTCGATCCGCCGTTTGTCGCCGGCCACTGGACGCCGCAGCTGATCGAGTACGCCGGGGGCGAGGACGTGGCCGGCTTCGCCGGCGCGCACTCCGAGCAGCGTTCCTGGGAGGAGATCGCCGCCGCGGAGCCCGACGTGGTGATTGTGATGCCGTGCGGCTTCGACGCCGAGATCGCCCACCGCGAGGCGGAGATGCATCGCGATCAGCTGGCCGCCCTGGGCGCCGGCGAGGTGGTGGCCGTGGACGGAGGTTCCCTGTTCTCACGCCCCGGGCCGCGGATCATCGAGGGCCTGGAGCTGCTGGCGCACATCCTCCACCCCGAGTTGTTGCCCGACGCGCCCGGCTCGGTCCTGACGGTCGAGCTCTGAGAGGTGCCGCGGACGGTCCTGTTCGTCCACTCCAGCAGTGGGCGCTACGGTGCCGACCGCCAGCTCTCGCTGCTGGCGCGGGGCCTCGATCCGGTCCGCTACCGACCGCTGGTGGTGCTCCCCGAGCCGGGTGAGCTGGGACCGGAGCTCGCCGAGGCTGGAGTGGAGGTGGTGATCCGCGAGCTGAGCGTGCTGCGCCGCTCGCTGCTCGGTGCGCGGGGCCTGGCGGCGGTGGCGGGCGCCGCCGCCCGCGACGGCGTCGTGCTGGGCCGCCTGATTCGCCGCCGGGGGGTGGCGCTGGTTCACTCCAACACCTCGGTGGTGCTCGGGGGCGCCGCGGCCGCGGCGCGGGCCCGCGTGCCGCACGTCTGGCACGTGCGCGAGATCTACGCGCGCTACGGCCGGGCATGGCCGGCCTACCGCCGAGCGCTGCTGAGCGCGGCGGCGCTGCCGTGCGTCTCCGCGGCCACCGCCGCCCAGTTCGGGCGGGCGGAGAACGTGTGCGTGATCGGGGACGGGCTGGCCCTCGACCCTCACCGAGCCCCGCGCGAGCGCGCGCGGGCCGCGCTCGGCCTGCCGGAGGGGCCGGCGGCGATCGCGGTGCTGGGGCGGATCTCCGACTGGAAGGGACAGGATGTGCTCGTGCGGGCGCTCGCCGAGCCCCCCTTGCGAGAGCTGGGGGTGCTGGGGCTGCTGGCCGGCGAGCCCTGGCCCGGAGCCGAGGAACGCCTTCAGGCGGTGAGGGACCTGGCTCGAGAGCTGAGGGTGGAGGAGCGGCTGCACGTGCTCGGCTTCCGCGCTGACCTGGAGAACGTGCTGGGCGCGGCGGAGGTGGTGGCGGTTCCCTCCACCGCGCCGGATCCGCTGCCCGGCGCCGCGATCGAGGCGGCCGCCGCCGGCTGCGCGGTGATCGCCAGCGCCCACGGCGGGCTGCCGGAGATCATCTGCGACGGGCAGACAGGGCGGCTGGTGGCCCCCGCGGACGCCTCCGCGCTGGCCCGAGCAGCGCGCGAGCTGATCGGCGACGGGGGGTTGCGCGAGCGGCTGGGGGCGGCTGCCGCCGTGGATGTCCGCACCCGTTACCGAGCGGACCGGCTGCTTGAGACGATGCAGGCGCTCTACGACCAGATCCTGGCTCGCAGCTGACCCCGGAGGTCGGTGGTGGATCAGCTGACCCGCACGGGCGTGCCGGGGATCAGGTCCCGCGCCAACCGGTCGCGGCCGTGCCTGGCTTCGAACCCCTTCAGACCCCGAAGCCGAGCCCGCTCGGTGCCAGGCCGTGGCCGCCGGCCACGGCGATGGCACCGACGATGCCCGCGATGGCCACAGCCCCGCATACCACCAGCGCCGCTGTGCGCCGGCCCCGACGCTCGGCCAGCTCCACCACCAGCAGCCCGGCGATCAACCCGCCCACGAGGCCGCCGAGATGCCCGCCGATGGAGATCCCCCGGAAGCTGACCGAGAACACCAGGTTCAGCACCAGCACCGGCCCCAGCCCGCTCTGCCAGAACGGGATTCCGCGTGCCCGCGCCACCACCATGAGCGCCCCGAAGATGCCGAAGATAGCTCCAGAGGCCCCCACCGTGAGGGCGCCGGGCTGGAACAGCAGCGCGCCAAAGGACCCGGTGAAGAGCGACGCCAGGTACACCGTGGCGAAGTTCACGCGCCCGATGCCCGGCTCCAGCGACTTCCCCACGAAATACAGCGACAGCATGTTGATGCCCACGTGCGCCAGGCCCTCGTGCAGGAAGCCCGAGGTGAATATCCGCCAGTACTCGTGCCCCTGGGCAATCGAGGGCCCGTACAGCGCGCCCTTGTCGATCACCGTCCCGCCGCCCGCGGTGCCCAGTGAACCGGAGGTAGCCACCTCGGCCACGAACACGATGACGTTGATCGCGATCAGGGCCTGGGTCACGGCCGGGGCCGAGGGACGCGTCCGCAGCGTCTTGACCTTCGTCCGCTCGCGCGAGCACTCGGGGCAACGCATCCCCACCGGGGTCGGAGTCATGCAGTCCGGGCAGATCGCGCGTCCGCACGAGGAGCACGAAACGCCGGTCTCCCGGGAGGGGTGGCGGTAGCAGACGGCCATGGAATCCAGCAACCTATCAGCGGACCCGGTGCGCCCCGGCCGGGAGGCCGCTACCGCTTCGTCAGGACCCGCCGAGCCTCCTCGGCCAGGTCCCGCATAGTCCGCTCGGCCAGGTCCAGTACGTTGGCGGACTGCTGGCGGCGGGCGCGGTGGCGGCTGCGGACGCGCAGCAGCACCAGCGCGGTGCCGGCACCGGCGCCGACCACGGCCGCCGCCGCCGGGCGGACCCAGTTGCGCGGGTCGCCCATCGCCGAGAGCTCCCACGCCTCGAGCTCGTCCTGGGCCAGCACGGTGAGGTTGACGAGCGTCAGCTCCAGTCGGTGGGCGAGGTCGGCAGGCGGCTCCACCGGCGAGAGCGCCTCGCGCAGCAGGGCTTCGAAGTCGGCGGTCCCGGTGCTCACCGCTTGCCCGCCTGCACCGGCTGCTCGCTGACCATGCTCTCCAGCTGCCGGATGGCGCGGTGCAGCAGCACCTTGGTGGCGCCGTCGGTCCGGCCCAGGGCCCGGGCGATCTCACGGTTGTCCATTCCCAGGGAGAAGCGCATGATCAGCGCCTCGCGGCGATCGTCGGGCAGCTGCCGCACGCCGTCCAGGATCGCCTTGAGCTCTTCCCGTCCCTCCACCAGCGACTCGGTGGTGTGGGGGGCGGAGATCATGCCGGCGTCATCGATCGCCGACTCCGGCTTGCGCGAGCGGTCACGGTAGAAGTTGGCCGCGAGGTTGTGGGCGATGCGGATGAGCCACGGGCGCAGCGGCCGGCCGTCGGACTCCCGCAGCGCGCGCTCGAAGTGGCGGTAGGCCTGCAGGAAGGTCTGCTCGGTGAGATCCTCGGCGTCGTGATGGTTGCCGACGCGGTAGTAGCTGTAGGAGTAGACGTCGCGCAGATGCGCGCGGTAGAGATCCGAGAAGAGGCGGTCAAGCTCAGCCTTGCTCTTCGGTACCGGGTTCTCCACCGCACGGAGCCTACCCTCAGCTCTACGCCGCGCGCACCGTGCGTGGCCGCTTCGGCCCGGGGCTGGTGACCGCCGCTGCCCAGCGCTCAGGATCGATGCGTCCCTCCACCAGCTCCGCCAGGCTCTGGAGCGCCGGCGTGTGCAGACGCTCCTCCCGGGCAACGCCCGCCAGCAGGGGAACGAGATCGACCGCCTCCGCGACCTGCCCGAGCATCGGGCTGATCTGCTGCGAGGGCACTCCCTGGGAGAGCAGCTCGCCCGCGCGGCGGTTGCGTGAGCCGGCGGCCAGCGCGGTGGCCACGAGGTCACCGGCGCCGGCCAGCCCTGCGAATGTGCCCGGCTGCCCGCCGCGCCGGCGCGCGATCACGTCGACCTCGGCGAACACCTTGCCCGCGGCCGCCCCCGCCACGTTGGGCCCGGCACAGGCCGCCGCCGCCGCCGCCAGCACGGCCACGTTCTTGGCGCAGCCGGCCAGCTCGACACCGGTGACATCGGTGCTCAGCGACGCGTCGAGGGAGGCAGCACCGAGCGCGTCGGCAATCTGGCGACCAAAGCCACGCTCCAGCGACGCGACCACGACGCACGCGCCGTGCTCCAGCACCTCGCCCGCGTGGGCCGGCCCGCCGACCACGGCCACGGCGCGCGCGCGGCACCGCTCGGCGGCGAACGCCGAGGGCAGCGATCCCAGCGGCGGCACCAGCCCCTTGGAGACCACGACCACGCCGGCACGGGCGGGTATCCGCTCGCCGTGGGCCGCCAGCACGCTGGGCAGCGAGCTGGCCGGGACGGCCAGGCAGATGAGGTCGTGGCCGCCCAGCTGAAGCTCGGCGGCACGGCGCACGGTCACGTTCTCGGGCAGCGGCACTCCCGGCAGGTAGGTCTCGTTCTCCCGGCGCTCGGCGAGGGTGGCTGCCTGCTCGCGAGTACGACATCCGAGATCCACCTCCAGGCCGGCCCGGGCCAGGCAGACCGCCAGGCTCGTGCCCCAGCTGCCGGCGCCGATCACCGCTACCCGCCGGATCGGCGGCAGGCCCCCGAGCCACTCCCACTGCAGCATCACGCACGGCCAGATCCGCTCGGTGACCGCGCCCGCGAGTGCTGGCGAAGGGTTCGTCACCTGGGGGAAGCGCAACGGGCGGCCGGCTCGGATCTGCACCTTGTGCGGGCGGATCCGCCAGCCGGTGCGGATCGACTCGGTGCCGATCACCGCCACCGGCACCACCGGCGCCCCGGATTCCAGCGCCAGACGACCCACTCCCCGCCGCGCCCGCCCGAGGGCCCCGGGGCGCACCCGGGTGCCTTCGGGAAAGATGAGCACGATGTCGCCGCGGTCGAGAATCGCCTTGGCGGTGGCGACAGTCTGCTCGTCGCTGGCGCCGCGGTCCACGGGAAACGCCCCCAGGGCGTTGAGGATCCACGCCTGCCAGCGGCGCATGAACAGCTCCTTCTTGGCCACGTAGTGCATCGGGCGACGGGCCAGCGTGGCGATGATGAAGGGGTCCAGGAAGCTGCGGTGGTTGGCGGCGATGATCACCGGACCCTTGGCGGGGATGTGCTCGAGCCCGACCCGGCGCAGGCGGAAGTACACGAGGAAGAAGGGCGTCATCGTCAGCCGCGCCAGCCAGTAGGCCAGCGGATGCGCTCCCTTCTCCCGTGCGCGCCGGTGCAGCGCTTCGTGATCCATCGCACATTGGCGTACCCGCTCTGAGCACGCCCGTTACAGTTTCCTACCTTGACTTCGGCTATCGACCGTACCCGCACCCTTCGTGGGGCCGTCTGCGGAGCCGTGGCCGCGGCTGTATGGGCGGTCCAGCAGCCGCTTGACAAGGTGGCCTTCGCCAGCCGCTACGACGACGTCGAGTTGCTCGGCAAGGCGCTGACCCGCGGCGACGGCTGGTACCCGCCCGGCTTCGCGCTGCACATGGCCAACGGGGCGGTGTTCGGCGCGGCCTATGCCGGTGTGGCGCCCGCACTGCCGCTGCCGGCAGCGGTGCGCGGACCGGCGGTGGCGCTGGCCGAGCACGTGGCGCTGTGGCCTCTCAGCGCCCTGATCGACCGCTTCCATCCCGCGCGCAAGGAACTGCCCGTCTTCGCCGGCAACCGTCCCGCCTTCTTGCAGGCCGCATGGCGCCACCTGCTGTTCGGCTTCGTCCTCGGCGAGCTCGAGCGGCGCGTCAACGAATCCCCCGAGCCGGCGCCGCCGGAGCCCGAGGCCACCTACTCCAGCAACGGCCACGGATCCCTGGAGCACGCGCTCACGGTCTCTGAGACCGGTTCGGGCGCAGGCGCCGAGGACCCCTCCTAGCCGGCTTCCTCGCCGGCCGCCGCTTCAGCGTTGCGTGTCCTGATCACCGGTGCCTCCGGGCTGGCGGGCGGCTACCTGGCCCGGGCGTGCGTAGCCGCGGGAGACGAGGTCGTGGGTCTCTCCCGCCAGGGGAGGGCCGCGGAAGGCGCCGGTGCCGGGCGGGCGGTGGATGTCCGGGATGCCGCGGCCGTGCGCGGCGCGGTGGGAGACGCGGCACCGCAGGTCGTCTACCACCTGGCGGCCCTCTCCTCGGTGGGGCGCTCCTGGGAGGATCCTGCCGAGACGTTGCAGACGAACGTGCTGAGCTCCGTCCACCTGCTGGAGGCGCTGCGCCTGGAGGCACCCGCGGCGCGGGTGGTGTGGGTCAGCTCGTGCGAGGTCTACGGTCGCCCGGCGAGGCTGCCGATCTCAGAGGACGCGCCCGTGCAGCCGGCAAGCCCCTACGCGGTGTCCAAGGCCGCCGGCGAGCAGCTGGCCGGCGTGTACGCGCAGGCCTACGGGCTTCAGGTGATCACCGCGCGCCCGTTCAACCACACCGGCCCGGAGCAGCGCCCGATCTTCGTCCTCTCCTCCCTCGCGCGTCAGGCAGCCGAGGCTCGACTGCGAGGGTCGGAGTCGCTGCGGGTGGCCACCGGCAACCCCCATACCCGCCGTGACTTCACCGACGTCCGCGACGTCGTGCGGGCCTACCGGCTCCTCGCCGAGCGCGCCGAGCCGGCGGTCTACAACGTCAGCTCCGGCCGCTCGGTGTCGGTCGCCGAGCAGGTGGCGCTGCTGGCGGAGCTGATCGCGCCGATTCAGGTCGAGCACGTGGTCGATCCTGGGCGCGTCCGCGCCCACGAGGTGATGGAGCTGGCCGGCTCGCCGGAGCGGATCCGCGCCGCCACCGGCTGGGAGCCGGAGATCCCGTTCCGCGAGACGATGCGCCAGACAATCGAGTGGTGGGAGCAGCAGCTGCGCGACGAGTAGAGCGTGGCAGACTTCCAGTTGCCTGCCCGCCTAGCTCAATTGGTAGAGCACTTCATTTGTAATGAAGGGGTTTAGGGTTCGAGTCCCTAGGCGGGCTTGAAGAAGTACCTGCAAATAGCGATCCTTAGATGTGCGGGATCGCTGCTGTCCTGGGTACGCGGCCGCCAGCTGGTAGGTTCGCGTGGTGTTACGTTCGACGAGGCTAAGCAGCGACGGGGAACGCTTCGGACTGCTCGTAGCAAACGGTGTCGGGGCGGGTGCGGCTGCGGGTTTCGCGGGCCTCGGACTGGTCCGCCCGAGCTATGTGGAAGCAGGTGCCGCATCTGGCTCGTTGAGCGGGTTCTGGGCGGTGTCCTCAGCGCTGCGCACGTGGGCGATCACCATCCCGCTGCTCAGCGAGCTTGTGTTCAAGCAACGGATCACGCCGGAGCTGCTCACCGTTGCCGGACTCGTTCAGCTCGGCGACTCAGCGCTCGGAATCCGGCAACGCAACGCGAGCATGACTCTGGCACCCGCAGCGATGGGCCTGGTCCATCTCGCCAGCGCGCGTGTCCTTCGGGCTGACCAGTAAGCACCACTACTACGCTCCGCTGACCCGTGTCCCGGCCGTGGCCCCACCGTCAGCTTGTTGTGCGGTGGAGGTAGACCGGTCGGCTGACCTATCGGAGGCTCGCATCACCAGGAGCACGACCTGGCGCAACTGTCCGTCGCGAGTGGTGCGGGCCTCAGACGTGATCTTGGAGGCAACTCCGGAACCTTGGCGCCGGTGCCGACGTTGGAAGGAGTGATGTTCCGGCGCTTCGCTTTGCTCGTGCTCGTGCTCGTGCTCGTGATGTTGATGGCGTGTGGCGTTGTCTGCTCCGCGGCGGGTGCGGCTGGGATCGTTTGGTCGGGGCCGTTTGCGATCGACCGTCAGGTCCCGTTCGCAAACCCTGATGGCCTCGGTCCGGTGAGCTGCGCGCGCTCGTCGCTGTGCGTGGCGATTGACGCCCGCGGCCGGAGCGGGTCGCTAGAGGCCGACACGATCGTGAGCTCCACCGATCCAGCCGGTGGGCCGGCGGCTTGGCGGGAGACGAGCTTCGCGGGTCGGTCGGACATCGACGATCTCGTCTGCGCGAGCGCGAGGATGTGCGTCGGGATCAACAACCCGGGCGCTCCTTGCGACGTCAAATCCGACGGGAGGAGCGAGAGCGTGGCACCTGTCCTTTACTCGATCGACGCTTACGCCCGAGCATCTCGGTTGCGCGAGCCCCCATCTCTGTGTGGTGACGGCCGATGACGACAACGACGGTCCGCTGGCGCTGGTGAGCACCAACCCGCTATCGGGTCTGCGCTCATGGCACCAGCGCTCGCTGCCGGGTGACCTGTACATGTTCAACAGCAAGGTCTCGTGCCCGTCGGCCCACCTGTGTGCGATCGGCGGCCCGGACTACGTCATCACGTCGACCCATCTCGCGGCGCGCCGTCCCCACTGGAGGTTCAGGCGGGTGCCGTTCGGGGGGGACCTTTCGTGTCCCGGAGTCCACCTGTGCCTGGCGATCACCGGCGCGGGCGAGGTGCCTGGGTTTCTCCACAAGCCCTCCGAAGTGATCGTCAGCCGTAACCCGGCCGGCGGCCGTACGGCGTGGCACGCGGCCCCACTGACTGCAGGGGTCGGCGCCGTGGTGTCGCTTGCGTGTCCGTCGTCCCGGCGGTGCGTCGCCGTCGACGAGCGTGACCAGGTCATCACTACGCAGCGCCGGCGCGCCCGGCGGAGCCGGGTGGTCGCAGCGAGATCGTTTGGGCGCGGTGTCGTGCGCGACAGGACTGTGCGCGGCGACGGAGGCCAGTCCGGCCGGCGGCTACCCGTCCGTGGTCACGCTCACCCCACGGGGTCGCTCCACGACCTCGGTGGCGGTCGCCACCTACCAGCAGTTGAGCCAGATCAGCTGCCCATCGGCGAACCTCTGCGTGGTTTCCGATACCGCCGGCGAGGTGCATGTTTCCACGAACCCGACCGTCCCCCACCCGGCGTGGAGCGGCGTGCAAATCGGCACGGCGCCGCAGTGCGACAAGTACAACTGCAATTACGATCCGATCCTCACGGTCTCCTGCGCGTCTGAGCACCTTTGTGTAGCCAGCGACGCAAATGATTCGCCGATCACCCTCCCATCGCCGCGAGGCAGGGTTCCCATGCAGATAAGCAGTCTCTCCTGCCCGACCACTCACGCGTGTGTCGCGGTGGACGGCGCCGGCGGCGGCTACGTGGTCGTCGGCGACCCATCGGGTGGGACGTGGAGCGCGAGCAGGCTCGATTTCCAGCCAAGGGCTTCCCGGCGATCCACCCGACTTGCTGACCAGCGTCTCGTGCGAGCCCACCGGCCGGTGCGCCGCCGTGGACGGAGTGGGAAACGCGTTTCTCGGAACCGTCACCGGACTGAGCTGAAACACGCGAAAGCGCGTTCGCGGTAGGCGTTCTGCTGCCCGATGAGGTCGTGGAGATCCCCCCGCGGTCCCGCTTTCGCCCCGACGCGAGCGTCGCTCGCCTTGGTGGTGCTTCTGGAATCGGCCGTGAGCGGCAGCCTGATCAAGAGTGCCGGAATGGCGCCTGAGTGGCGACGTTCGGTTCGTGTCTCGGTGTGGCTTCGTGACGTCGCTGAGCTACAGGATGAACTGGCCTCCGGCGTAGGTGGCGAGGGGTGGTCCGAAAAGCGCGCCGGGTGTGTAGGCGCCGGATCGCCCCTCGTTGCGGGCGAGCCGCCGGGCGATATCGGCGGTGACGTCGGCCGTGAAGTCCATGCCGTCACCGGCGCGCAGCCAGCCTTGCCGGATCTCGGCTTGTGGCCCATTGCACGCGGGCGTGGGCCCAGGAGACTCCCTTGGCCGCTCTCTTGCCTTCAACGGCACGCGGGCGAGCCGGCCGGTGGCGAACCGACGGAGCATCGGGACGCGTGCCAGCGCGGAGATCACGGGCAGCACCGCCCGCACGGCGGGCGCGGTGGGAGCCATGCTTGAGGCAGCGATAACCGACGGCGCACCGCTGGCTCGCCACGCGGCGATGAGCTCGCCGCTCGGCAGCAACGCCGTGGACATCGTGATGCCGTCGGGTGTGGTCAGATGCTCCAGGTCGCCGCCCACCCGGGCCGGCGCGAGGCGGTCGCCTTCGACTCGGCGCCCGCCCGCCGGTAGGCCGTTGATGATGCTCCCCGCCAGCGCTGATCCGATCACCCCGGGCTCGGTCTCGACCGAGGCCAGCGCGTCGACCCGCACCCGTGCCGCCGGCAGCTGACCCTCACACAGCTGAAGGACCACGCTCTCGGTGGCCAGGACACCGAAGCCGGCGCCGGTCACCAGGGTCCGGTTGGTGGCGACCGCCTGCTCGTTCAGGTCCAGCACGCCGGAGACGGCATCCAGCTCGTTGGCGACATCAACGTAGTGCGTGCCCGCAGGGCACGCTCGGATGACCTCGGGTGCGGTGTCGGCAAACGGTCCGATCGTGTTCACCACCACCGCAGGCGCCGCCCGCGTCAGGCTGGACAGTGCGATATCGATCGCGCCCACCACGATCCGCGGCTCGCCGCCGAGCTCGCCCGCGATCGTCTCCAGCCGGGCACGATCCCGTCCGGCCAGCACCAGCCGGAACCCGGCATCGTGCAGTCGTGCGGCCACCGCCCTACCCACACGGCCGGTCGCGCCGAGAATCCAGATTTCATCGCTCATGCCGTCTCCTCGCTAAGCGAGTCCTCGAAGTAGTGGCCGTGGTCGAGGTCCTCAATCAGTCCGGGGTGGGTCGACTCCCAGGCCAGCAGCTGGCGGGTCACCTCGCTGGACGTGGGGTTGTCGAGTGAGACGAAGGTACCGAGGAAGGAGAAGTGCTCGTTCGCGTCCTCGGCCGCCACGCTGGCGCTGGGCAGGCCGAGCTTGCGGCCGATGACCTCCGCGATGTCCCGGAAGGGCACGCCATCGTCAGCGACCGCGTGCAGCCGCGATCCGGCCGGGGCGGCCTCCAGCGCCAGCCGGTAAACGCGCGCCGCGTCGAGCGTGTGCACCGCGGGCCACCGGTTGGACCCGCCGCCGACATAGCCCGAGACGCCCTTATCGCGGGCGATGGCGATCAGGGTCGGGCCGAAGCCGTGGTGATCCAGCGGGCTGTGCACCAGCGGCGGGAGGCGCACGACAGAGGAGCGCAACCCGCGCTCAGCCAGCGCCACTGTGGTGTTCTCAGCGTCGATCCGCGGTCCCGCCTCCAGCACATCCCGCTCGGTGCCGGGGCGGCCCGTGATGCCCGCAAAGGTCAGCATCAGCGTCCCCGAGGTGCTCACAAACGCCTTGCCGGACCCCTCCAACGCCGCCCCGATCGTCTCGACGGCGCTCAGGTCAGCGGCAACCGCGCCCTCAAAGTCGCCGGAGCGCATCGCCTCGTGCTTGAACGCCAGGTGGATGACCCCATCGGCCGAAGCAGCGCCCTCCCTCAGGCCGTCGAGGTCGTCCAGATCGCCGCGCCGCACCTCAGCGCCGGCGGCCGCCAACGCAGCGGCGGAGCTGTCTGAGCGGGCCAGGCCGACGACCTGATGCCCGGCCGCAAGCAGCTCAGGGACGACAGCGGAGCCGATGTGGCCGGACGCGCCGGTGACGAAAACACGCATGGGAAACCTCCAGGGATAACGGTCCTCGGCACGGCGTTGCACCCGAAGACAGGTTGATGGCACTTGGAGTCATCAACATAGCAGGATCATGTCACTAAGTGCCATCGACTACCCTGGGCCCATGCCCAGATGGGAACCGGACGCGCGCGGCAGACTCCAGCAGGCGGCCCTCGGCCTCTATGGCGAGCGCGGCTTTGATAACACCACCGTCGCCGAGATCGCCGAGCACGCCGGGCTGACCAAGCGGACATTCTTTCGCTACTTCGCCGACAAGCGCGAGGTGCTGTTCTGGGGCTCAGAAGCGCTCGAGGAGCTCTTTGTGACCGAGGTAGGCGCGGCCCCCGAGTCCGCAGCCCCGCTCGACGCCGTGACCGCGGCGCTGGACGCCGCCGCCGCCGTGTTCGAGCCGCGGCGCGAGGGGGCCGCCCAACGCCAGCAGATCATCGCCGCCAACCCCGAGCTGCAGGAGCGCGAGCTGATCAAGTTCCAATCAATGGCCGCGGCCGTGGCGCAGGCGCTGCGCCGCCGCGGGGTCGCGGACCCAGCGGCGATCCTCGCCGCGGAGGCGAGTATCACCGTCTTCAGGGTCGCGTTTGAACGCTGGACCAACCAGGGCAACCAGCAATCCCTGCAGCAACTCATCCGCGAAACGCTGAACGAGCTACGAGCCGTCACGACCGCCTAACCGCAGCGAGCCCGGGCTCGCTGCCCCTCCCACGACACGCAGTAGCCTCGCCCGCGCCGAGCCGCGCCGATCTCGCTTCTGCTCTCAGCCAGATGCGGACTGCGCGCCCTGCTTTCGCCCACGAGCAAGCGTGACGTCGCTGCTCCTCCTCGATCAATGGGGAACCGCGGCGTTTCGGGGGAGATATGAGGCTTGCACTGCCGATCAGAAGAATTCAGGCAATCCGCGGGCGGGAGCGTCGGGTTTAGCCTGCGGTTCTAGGAGGGTCGTGCGTGTATGACTCGACCTTGGGCGTCCTTGAACACGAGCCGCAGGTTGACGGCCGCCGACGCGGTGTGGTTCACGTGGAAGTAGGCGGCGTTGTGGTGAACGGGGACGGTGAACGCGAGTCGATTGCGGTCATAGACCTCGATCGTTGCGATCCCGTCCTTCAGTACCCCGCCGAGAAGGCTGCCGTGGCGCAGCTTCTGCGGGATGCCGGCTGTCTCGAACGCCTGCTGACCTCCCGGACCGAGGAGGATCTCGCCGGCGTCCCAGGTATCGGTGGGCTTGCGGATATCGCGCAGCGGCGTGCAACCTTCAATTTGCCCAGCCACCTCCAAGCCTCCGACCGTAATCAGGCAGACCGCCGGCTCGTTCCTGACGCGGTTTAAGGACAGCGGCGAGGAGCTGCGGATGTGCCCCACCGGGAATAGAAAGATCTTTCCGCCGAGCAGGCCCGGCCCAACGAAGCGAACGTACCGCGGGCTAGCGCCCGCCTCTAACCCGCGAGAGAACCGAAGAGGTCTCGAGGCTTCGGGTCGAGGAGGGGCTGCCGGGTGATCCCGAGAGCGTCCAGCGCGCGATCACCAACAGTAACCGTCCCGGGTATCCGTGGAATGGCCTGCGCTACACCGTGGAGGAGGACGCAGATCTGGCAGCCGTCAAGGACGACCTCCCCCAGAGGGCTGAGGCGGTGTTTGCGGACGCTCCCGACGCGCTTGCCGACGTTTCGTGGGCTTGGCGCGATAGCCGTCGTGTGTTGCACGTCGCGGTGACGCGTGATGTCGAGCGGTTCCGCGAGCTGTTGGAAGCCGCGCTCGGTGCCGAGCGCGTGCTTGTCAGCACCGGCGAGTTCGCCCTGCGTGACCTTGAGACGCTCGAGGATCGAATCGCCGAAGAGATCGATCACCTGGAGGAGCTCGGGGTCGATGTCGAATCCGTTGGAGCTGACGCTCACAATCGCGTTGAGATTGAGTACTTCGCGCCCGATCGGATCACCGCCGACAGGTTGCTGGGCAGTCGTTACGGCCCCGCCGTTACGCCCACGTGGCTCGCCCCAGCGCGACTGGGCGAGGAGCCGCACCCGTTCGCCAGCTGGATAGCCGAAGGCCCGAACCTCACCGTCTTCTACGCCCTTGATCACAACGGAGAACAACCCTGCGCATGCACGACCGAGGAGAAGACCGACCGAGTGATCGTCCGGCTCACCATCCTGGCTCCACAAGGCAGCACCACCCTAATCGGCGGCTACAAACCCGCCCACGCGACCTTGACCCTGGGGCACCGCTCGGCGACCGCATCGTCATCGACTGGTCAACCGGCGATCAGCGCCCCGAATGGGCTGGTCGCCCAAACGCTGACGCTTCGGCCTAAACCCAAGCACCCGGCCGCACGCTTCCCCAACGTGCCCCTAGCACCATGAGCAGCTGCTCCTCGATCAAAACGGCAGCTAGCCGTCATCGAGCTGAATGGGTCCGCGTTGCTCCGGTTACACGTGCCGTTTAGAACTCTCGTTCCGCACTTCTCGATCGTCATTTCTCCCCCCACCCCTCGGCCTGCTGGGCGGCGCGGATCGTGAGGGCTTCGAGGTCGCGCACGAGGTCGTGTAGGCGCTTGTCGTTGGCCAGCCAGGGGCGGTAGCGCTCAGCCTGTTCGGTGCTGAGTAGCTTGCTGGCGGTCTTGCCGGAGATCTTGCGGGTCCAGTAGTGGTAGGGGCCGTGGCGTTGGTCGCGGTCGGTGTCGGTGCAGCGGCAGTTCGGGTTGCCGCAGCGCAGGTAGCGGGTGCTGATCGTGCCGGGCAGGCAGGGTCCGAGCGCCGCGATATCGGCGTGGATCTGTTCTGCTCGCTGCTATCGTCTAACTCCTTCGCGCGTAGTACGAGGCCTGGTACCGGCGCGGCACCGTAAAGATCGTCAAGAACCGCGTTCGCAGGGGTGCTGAGCCAAGACGGAAGGTCGATCCAGTCATCCGGATTCATGCGTTACTTCGAGCATATCGGCGGTTTCTGCAGACGTCAGCGTGTTTGAGACCCAGTAGGGCTGCAGATTCGCCTGTTACAGCCAGACAAATCAGCGAGCGGCATAGAGGCTCCAGCGAGCCATTGCCGGGCCTGGTCTGAGCCACGAGCGGCCTGTTCGCTCGCCTGCTGCTTCGGGCCAGGAGCGGTGTCGGGACGTCGGCTTCAAGTAAGACTGCCGACGCCAGGGTGACGTGGCTTGTCTACTTCGTTGATCGCTGTGCGCGCCGCGCGTCTCGCCCACCATAGGGCTAGGACGGATGGGCTGCGGCTGCGGGGGCGGTGCGGGCTTGGTGGCCATGGGTCTCAATTCTAGGACTGGTTGACGAGGACTGCTACCCACGCCACGACCTCAGCGACCAGGAGGATGGCGCCGGCGCGAAACGCGCCCGTGAGGAAGCGTAGCTGCGTGCGATTTAGCTCGGCGCTTTGGCCCATGTGGAGCGCAAGGTCACGGTGGATTACCGGGAGGTCAAGGGCCTCGGCGCCTGCCGGTTCGATGTAGTAGGTATCGATGAACTGCGCCGGTGAGAGCACGAATTCCCAGTCGCGGCGGGACGCGGCGCGCGTGACGGCGCTTTCGAGCTGATCGTCTCCCAGCTTCTGTTCGCGGAGCTTGAGCGCGCACTTGCCTATCCCCAGCTTCGCAAGCGGGTGCCGGCTGAGAAGGCCGCGGCCTTCATCGGCTGGCTTCATGACCACGCCACGGTAGCTGAGGGTTCAGCGGTCCCGCCGCCGATCTACTCACCCGATCCTGACGATGATTACCTCCTGGCTCTCGCAATCAGCCAGCGGGCCTTCCTGGTCACCGGCGACCAACACCTCCTCAGCCTCCGCGACGAGCTACCCATACATCCGCCGGCTGACCTCCTCCAAAGGCTGGCTGAAGACAATTAGCCGCTGAGACTGCAGCGGAGGTCAGCTGACCGAGTAGTGCCCGCTGGCGCGCGCTCGAGTAGCGCGCGCGTGAATGACCGCGTATCGTGCTCATATGCCCTTCTTCGGTCACAAGTTCCGTCACGAGCGCGAGTGGGAGGAGGTCCGGTCCTCGGCTCAGGACGACCTCGTCGGGCTCGGTGAGGACATCCGCGCGCTCGACGTCGACATCGCGATGCCCGGCGTCACCCAGGAGGCGAAGGACCGCTACGAACAGGCGCTGCAGGCATATCAGCGGGCCAGTGAAGTCTTCGACCGCGCGCGGCAGCCGCAGGATCTTGCACCGGTGAGTGAGACCCTGGAGGAGGGTCGGTTCGCGATGTCGTGCGCCAAGGCGCTCTTGGAGGGTCGCCCGCCGCCCGAGCATCGGGCGCCGTGCTTCTTTGATCCGCGTCACGGGCCCTCCACTGACGACATCGAGTGGGCGCCTCCGGGTGGCGCCCCGCGACCGGTCCCCGCGTGCGCCGCCGACGCGACCCGGATCAGGGACGGCTTCGCGCCGCACGGGCGGCAAGTGGCCGTCAACGGACGGCCGACTGATTACTGGAACGCTCCCGGGCACTTTGGCCCGATGATGGGCGGGTACTTCAATGGCTTCGGTGGCGGCTCGCTGCTCCCGGCCCTACTCGTGGGCTCGGCTCTGGGTGTCGGTCTCGGCTTGGGCGGGGAGATGTTCGGCGACGGCGACGGCGACGGTGGGGATGGCGACGGCGGAGATGGGGGCGGCTGGGGAGACGGCGGCGACGGAGGAGGCTTCGGCGGAGACGGCGGGGATTTCGGAGGCGGGGATTTCTAGCGGTGCGCGCTGTCAGGTTTCGGGCCCGTCGCGACGCGCCGCCGCGTTGACCGCCCAGTAGCGGTCCAGCCCTCGGGCGTACCCGGACGCGTACCGGTGCAGCCCCGCGAGGAGGTGAACCTCGGCGCTCGTCAGGCCGGGGTGCCAGAGATCGACGATCAGGACGATTCGATCGTCGGTGGTGTAGTTCCACGCCTCGTGCTCGAAGGAGTCGTCGAAAACGAGGCACCGCCCCTCGCTCCAGCGTCGGGACTGATCCTCCACCCGGATGGCGCAGTCGCCGTCGGGGACGGCGATCCCCAGATGACAGCGCACCCGCAGGCTGGTGGGGCCGCGGTGGGCCTGGATGTGGGTTCCCGGCCGCATCCGTGACACGTAGATGAGCCCGGCGGCGGTCTGCATCGCGCCGTCGCCCTCTATGACACGGGTCGTCGCCGGACAGGCGTCGCAGACCTCGTCGTGCCGGCGCCCGCGCTCGTAGAAGAACACCACGTCCCACTCGCCCGCCCGGGGGATCCGTTCACTCTCGGGCGTGAACCGTGTCGGATCCAGCGCCAGCACCTCCGCGCGGATCTCCTGAAAGTGCAACTCCAGCTCGACGGCCAGCGCACACGCAACGGGCTCCCACCACGGCTGTCGGTCCAGGTCTGGATACAACAGCCGCCCGCCCGGCGTCGTCGCGTCGGCCAGCATGCCCATGTAGCGCTGGAACCGCGTGATGGCACCGGGGGGCGCGGGGCGCGGATTGGCGTGCGTCGCCTCGGCCGATCCTCGTCGGCCAGCGCCCTCACGGGCTACCTCGTCGTAGAGAGCCCGCGGATCGGTGGCGACGGCGGCGCTCAGCTCGTCGATCTCACCGCCGAGGAGGGTAATCACCGTGAGCCACTCGTCGAACCGCAGTCGCTTGTCCCAGGAGGCGCCCAGCCCGAGCAGCCGGCGCTGCGCCGTGTGTGCCCATTCGCGCGCCGCTGCGAGCTCGCCGCGACGCCGTGCCTCGTAGGCCAGCCACACGCAGGGCTCGCCCACCACCGGACAGGTGGCCGCGGCCATTGCCAGTCGTTCGGCGCGGCGCGCCGGATCGATCTGCGACAGGCCGTCGCGGTACGCGGCTCGGCAAGCAGACTCGTCGGCCTTGGAGAATCCGGCGAGCGTGGCGACGAAGAGGGGCGGGGTCACGGCATCGCTGTCGAACACGACCTCCGCCAGGTCGCGGAGGTCCCCGAGCCAAGTGCCGGGTGAGCCGTCGGGTGCCCGGGCCTGCTCGGCGAGATTCGCTAGGTGCAGGAGCACGAGCGCATCGAGCTCGTCGGCGGTGGCATGCGGCGCCGCGGAGGTCTCAGCGCTCCGAGATCCCGACGGTGCGACGAGACCCGGCGCCCACCGGTAGGTGCCCGCGGCGAGGAGCCGACGCGGGGTGACGGCGAACAGGTAGGCCAGGCGCTCGGCGCGTTCGCCCGCCAGAGCGCTCACCTCACGCCGCCGGCTCAGCGGGATGAGCCGGCGGCGATAGGCCTCCGTCCCGTAGATGCTGTGGATGAGCGCCGCGTGCTGCAACCATGACGGCTGCTCCCAGCGACCGGCGATCTCGTAGGTACCCACCAGATGATCGAGGAGCGTGCGCCCAGCACCATGGCCATAGTGGCCCGCTCCCTCGGTCCGTAGAAAGGTGATCAGCCGGTCGGCCGAGCGGTCATCTCTGCTGCGATGCTTCGCCTTGCTCTCGGGGGGCTCCGGCATGGCGGAGATGCTGGCATGTCCCCTTACTCGCCGCCCATATCGTGATCGACGGGGAGGCCTTCAAGGCCGAGCTGGCCTGCACCGTGAGCCGCCCAGACAAGCGATCTCAGACGTCTTATGCGGTGGTGGTCCCGTTTGCTCGGGGCCGGGTGCAGCGGTTCTCGGGCTCATTGCCGCTCGTGATCCGCGTCGTCGGCGCCGCCCAGCGCTGCGCGGAGGTGGCGGTCGGGGGACTGCAGGAAGTTGCGGGTGAGGCGAACAGCGTCGAGTTCGTCGTAGGGCGGCTCGGAGATGCCGTCGTCGTCGAGTTCGTAGATGCGGGCCTCGGGGCACGCCAGGAGGATCGGAGAGTGCGTGGCAATCACGAACTGTCCTCCCGCGCGGGCTGCTCGTGCGATCACGGCCAGCAGCGCGAGCGCTCCGGTCACCGACAGCGCGGCCTCCGGCTCGTCGAGCAAGTACAGCCCAACGCCGCCGAAGCGGTTGGCGGCGAGCGCGAGGAACGATTCTCCGTGTGACTGTTGATGCAGCGGGACATCACCGTAGAGGGAGAGGTCGGGCGCATAGGTGGTCCCGCTGTCGATGAACTGCGCCACGTTGAAGAAGCTCTCGGCTCGCAGGTAGTAGCCGTTCCGAGGCTTCGACCGGGTGAGCAGCGGGTCGAGGGCCTCGCCGAGCACCTTACGCGGTACGGCTGGCAGTTCACCGGATCGCTCGAGCTCACCGCCCTCCACATGGAAACCGATCGCCTCGGCTAGCGCCTTCAGAATCGTCGACTTGCCGCTGCCGTTCTCGCCGGCCAGCAGCGTCACAGGACGATCGAGCCGTAGCTGCTCGATCGCGAGCATCGCGGGAAGATCGAAGGGAAAGCCGTCTCCCCATTCGGCCGGATCGCGCTTGAAACCGGTGACGAACGGGCCTGGTCCGAACCGTCTGACGTCCCGTCGCTTCGCCACGCGCGGGACGGTAGCGACGATCCACGGGCGGGCTGAGAGACAAACTCGGAAAGGCGCAGCAAACCAGTGTCGTGATCCGATCGCTGGCAACCGGCTCACTTGGCGGCCACCTGCGCGGATGGCGGCTCGCCGTCCGCTGGCGCTAGGCGGCTGGTGTGACCGAGTCGCACCGGCTCGCTGAGCCGGAGCGCTCACCAAGCTCTACGGCGCGCACGGCGCGGAGGTGGCGCACCAGCGCACCCGGCGGCACCGGACCGGAGGGCAGCTCGACGACAAACGACGTCGTCCCCCGGAAAGCGTGATTGGACCACGCTGTCGCCTCACCGGAGAGGAAGGTGAGACACGTCGGCTGCAGGCCGGCGAGCTGGGCGTAGCGCCGGGCGACTCCGCGATCCCCGCCGGCCATGTCGACGAGGTCCATGTGCTGGTGGTACCAGATCGTGACAGCGGGTCTGATCCGACGCACCAACCTCATCGCGGCCCGAGTCTCCGGTTCAGAGACGGCGAATCGCCCCGAGTGGTAGGTCGGATCGCCGATCGGCCGCCAGCGATACGGAAAGTTGCGGTTCAGGTCGACGCCGTGGGCGTTCTGCCTCGTGTCAGCCGCGGTTCCGTCCGGATTGAGCTCTGGGACGAGCCACACCTGCACTCCCTCGGGCACCCGCGCGCGCCTGAGCGCCGAGGAGATCGCCAACCCGGCACATTCGTTGCCGTGGATACAACCGACCACGAGGACCTTCCGCCGGGCGTGGTCGGGACCGAACGTCCACGCCACGATCGGCCTCCCCCGCGCGGAGTGGCCGATCACGACCCGCTTCCCGGCGGCGGGCGCCGTCCCCGCCAGCCAGCACAGCACGACGACTGGCAGCATCGCCGTGATCAGCGTCCTCTTCGCTACGCGCATCGTGCTCGAGTCCACAGGTGTGCCGCGCTCACTTCCCGCGTCTGAACACGATGTGGCCCTCGACGTGTGCGATCTGAGGACCCTGTGCGATCTTCCGCACGCGGCAGGTCCGGGCGCACGCGACGTCGATCGTGAGCGCGCCGCCCTCGCTGGCGAGCAGCAGGTCACCGGAGCGCACGCCGGCGCGGTTGAGCGCTGAGCCTCCGAGCGCCAAGATGAGGTCGTCGCCAGGATGGCGGTTTCTGGTCGTTCGGCGGTCAGAAACGAACGCGCTCCAACCGGCACCGAAGCCGGGCGGCACGAAACCCGCGCTCTCGACCCCGATGTCCTGCCCGTGCGGGAGCCCGGAGTCGGCGATCAAGTTGCTCCGTCCGTCAGGACCAATCGCATAGATCTTGCCGCTGATCTCGTTGGCGGCGATCAGGTCGCCGGCGAAGCGCCCGAACGACGCCGGCGCCACGGCCATGCCGCCCTCCACGTTCGGGGCGGTGAGCGTGAGCGTGGCTACCCGGCCGCGGCAATCGATGGCAAAGACAGTCGTCTTACCGCCGGCGACAGACGTCACCAGCAGTCGATACCCAAAACGCCCGGTGGTGTCGAACGCGATGCCGTTCTCCAGTCCGCCGCCGCCGAGCCTGACGAAGCGGCGAGCCTGACCGCGGGCGTTGACCACCGTCACGCCTCGGCCGCGGCCGAGGCGCAGCGCGTAGACATCGTTGCGAGCAAACCTGCATCTGGCCGCCGCGACGCGCCGGCTGGTGGACAGAGCGATGTAAGGCTCGAGACCAACCGGACCCGAGTAGCCTCCCGGACCCCGCGCGAACGGCTCCAGCAGCCCACCGCGGCCCAGCCGCGCCAGACGCCCCGCCGTCGCCACCACGATCGTCCCGTTGCCACCGGGGCCGCTCAGGTCGACGACTCTGAGCACGTGCCGGAACCCGGCCCACCGCAACAGAGCGCTCGGGGTGGTCCGGTCCACCCGCGGATTCGCCGCGGCGGCGCCCGCGGTGGATCCACCGCCTCCGCCGCAGGCCTGTAGCCCGATGCTCAAGGCGATGATGGTCGATACCGCCACCACACGAGAGACCGAGCGGAACTCGAAGCTCATCCTCGCCACCGTCTTCAACTGACGCATCACACTTTGGCGACGCGCAGCGGCGGATGCGCTCGGGCGATTTGGTCGTAGTCGTCGTCCTGGGTGATCACGTGTAGGCCATGCTCCACGGCCGTCGCCGCGATCAGAGCATCAACGAGCTTCACGGTCCGGTGGACGCCTGCTGAGCGGCAGTCCGAGACCAGTCTCGCCCACGCGACCATGATCGGCTCGGTGACCGGGATCGCATCGGCGGTCCTCGCCAGCGCCAGCGTGTCGGCGCGACGCGCGCGGCTCTCGTCGTCTCCGGCATGGAGAACGCCGAGCTGGAGCTCTCCGATTGTCACTACCGAGACCGCGACGCGGTCAGGGAGATCTCCAAGTGGTCGCTGCGTCTCACGCGCGATGAAGACCGACGTGTCCAGGAGACCTGAGCTCGGCACACTCAAAGCTGCTCGAGGGTCTGACCGGAGAGCGCATCGAGGTCTCGCGTCAGCCCAGCATCAGCTGCGCGACCCGTGAGCTGGTCGCGCAAGGCGCCGCCGGGAAGCCAGCGGGAGCGGCGGCCATGGGGCACGATGTCCGCGATCGCCTCACCATGCACCGTTAAGGTCACACGCTCGCCGGCTTGCACGGCGTCGATGATCTGAGCGGTGCGATTGCGTAGATCGCGGACCCCGATCACCATGTGCGACACTGTAGCACTCGGTCTACCAAGCGACCGCCTCCTCAGCCGAGCGTGGCGCTTGGCAGCACGTATCGCTGCGGCGGTCGATGGTCGGAGCGACCACCTTCATCTGGCTGCATCGAGTGCAGGCCGCCGCTGGCTGCGGGGGCGAGCCTCTCCTCTGGCTGTCCGTCATGGGCCGTGATCCAAGCCAGGATCGCCGGGAACTCGGCGCCCTCGGCGATGATCGCCGCCCGCTCGACGACTTGGCCGCCGGACGCATGCGGGCGGGCAAGCCTCGAGAGCAGGTTGCGGATCTCTGGGTCGTCCATCACCCCACCCTAGACCCTCTGCGTATCGAGGTCACGTCCTTCGCCCGCATCGGTCAGGCCGCAAAGCGCTCCGCTGACCGGGCTCGAGCCTTGGCCGCCTCCACCTCGCGGTCCTTCGGCGGAGTCGTGCTGCGGAGCTCGCCCAGCAGCTGCGTTGAGGCTGCGGCCACCGCGTCAACCGCCTGAGCGAAGGCCTCCTCATTGACGCGCGAGGGCTTGCTGGCGCCGCTGATCTTGCGCACGTACTGGAGCGCAGCGGCGCGGATCTCTTCCTCAGATGCGGGCGGCTCGAAGTTGTGGAGGGTCCTGATGTTTCGGCACATGTGCCCAACTGTAATCACTTGGCCGGGCTAGCGGCGATCAGCGGGTTCGGCGAGGTGGTTGGGTTCGCCGGCCAGGAAAGGGTCCAGCGCGGCGGCAACGGCGGCAGGCTGGTCGATGGTGAGCAGCGTGTAGGCATCGTGGATCTCGACGAGCTTGCTGTCGGGAAGCAGCGCGGCCAGGCGGCGAGCGTGCGCGGGGGGCATGACGCGATCTTCGCTGGCCCATACGATCAGCGCAGGCCCGGCGAAGCGCGACAGGGCCTCGGTCGCGGCGCGCAGGACCGGACGTGCTCGACGCCCGCTGCGGGCATAGCGCGCCACGTCGCGCCGTACCCCGCGCTGCTCGCGTCCGGGCGCTAGCCAGCCTCGCAGCATGTCGCGCGGCACCCCGCGGCGAGTCATCCAGCCGAAGTGGGTCGGCAGTTGACGCAGGCGACGCACCCCGAGCTGTGCGATCGCGAGCCGCACCCCGCCCGGCAGCCAGCCGGCCAGCGAGGCGACACTTCCAGGCAGTCCGGGCGGGACGTTCTCAAACGCCTCGCACGGCAGCAGCACGAGACGGCTGACCCGTTGGACCTGCTCGGGCGGCCCTTCGGCGAGGAACACGATCGGTCCCCCCCAGTCGCTCACCGCCAGGGTGACCTCGTGCAGGTCCAGCCGCTCCAGGAACTCACCGAGCAGGCCCGCGATCCCGCGCATGGTGAGATCCGCGTCGGCGGCCATCGGGTGCGGGTGGGCGCCGAGCGGCAACACCGGGCGCAGGATGCGGTACTCCGCGCTCAACTCGGCCAGCACGGGATCCCACAGGCTCGCGTCCAATCAGCAGTCCGTGCGTGAGGACGAGCACCGGTCCGCGGCCGTTGTTGTCTTCGTAGTGAATCGTTCCCGCCGACAACTTCGCCTCTGGCATCCGCACCGCCCTCCGAAGCAGTTAGATAGATCGCTCTAGCGTACTATAGCTATGATCATTCGCCAAGGGCAACCCGAGCCGATGGCCACCGACACTCGCGACCGGATCATCAACGCCAGCGCCGAGCTGTTTCGGCGCCAGGGATACGCGGGCACCGGCGTCAAGCAGATCGTCGCCGCGGCACAGGCGCCCTTCGGCTCGATCTACCACCATTTCCCCGGCGGTAAGGAGCAGATCGGCGTGGAGGCGATCCGTGACTCTGGGGCCCTGTACGCGCTGCTCATCGACGCCGTGATCGACCCCGCTCCGGATCTCCTCAGCGGCGTGGGCGACTTCTTCGCCGCGGCCGCCGAGCATCTGCGCGACAGTGACTTCGCCGACGCCTGTCCGATCGCCACCGTTGCCCTGGAGGTCGCCAGCACCAGCGAACCGCTGCGCCAGGCCACCGACGAGGTGTTCGAGGGCTGGCTGGCGGCGCTCTCGGCACGGCTGCGGTGCGCCGGAGCCGACGAGGAGCGGGCACGAGCAGCATCGCTGCAGATCCTCTCGCTGCTGGAGGGCGCGTTCATCCTCGCGCGCGCCAGTCGCTGCACCGAGGCGCTGGACGCCGCCGGCGCTGCCGCCACGGCCGCGGTGGCCGAAGCGCTGCGGGGCCCACCGCCGCGCTGAGGCGGGCTCAGGAGCCGACGTCGGCCGGCAACCCGGCCAGCTGCGCGCTGCGCTCCCATAGGCCCTGCGCGAGTGTGTCGTCCTGGGCCTGGGCGTTGGGAGCAGCCACCCTCTCGTCGAGGACGTACTCACCCGTGAGCGACGCGGCCTGCTCGGAAACGGCGAGCCAGACCAGCGAGCGGGCACCCCGCTGGGCGGAGCGGAAGAAGGGCGCGCCGAGCGTCGTCAGGACCTTCCAGATCCCGTTGTCGTTCTTGCCGAAGCCGGTGCGCACGACGCCGGGGTGAAAGCAGTTGGCATGCAGCTCGGGCGCCCGCCGGGCGAGCTCACGGGTGAAGAGGATGTTGCACAGCTTGGAGGTGCCGTAGACGCGCATGGCGGCGTAGGCCTGCTCAGATTGCAGATCGTCGAGATCCAGGAGGCCGGCCCGGTGCGCGTCGGAGGCGGTGCCCACCACACGTCCCCCGGTCAGGCGGTCCCGGAGCAGGTTGGTGAGCAGGAACGGCGCCAGGTGGTTCAGCGCGAAGGTCTGCTCGAGTGCCTCGGAGGTCTCCTTGCGAGAGGCGAAGAGCGCCCCGGCGTTGTTGGCCAGCACGTCGATGTGCTCGTGGCGGTCACGAACCTCGTGAGCCAGCATCCGGACCTCGGACATGAGCGCCAGGTTGGCGACGTGCTGATGCACCGGCGCGCCACCACCGGCCGCCACGGCCTCCTCGGCGACTGCTTTGACGCGCTCCGCCTGTCGGCCCACGAGGGCGACTTCGGCCCCTTGCCGCGCGAGCTCGACGGCGGCGGCGCGGCCGATCCCACGTGTGGCTCCGGTGAGCACGACAACAGTCACTTGGGCCTGACTCTACGTCTTTGCGCTCCGCGTTGACCAAGGGGAGTTCGGGTAACTCCGGCACCGTGAAGCTCTTGGACCCCCTGCTGCAGGACCTCAGCCCGCGCCACATCGAGATCTACTGGCGCTATCAGGTGGTCCGCACCGCGGTCGACTTTGGCGCCGCCGCGTGCTTCGTGGTTGGGAGCGTGTTCTTCTTCTACAAATCACTGAACTACGCTGCGGACTGGCTCTTCCTGGCGGGATCGATTCTGTTCGCCATCAAGCCCACGATTGACATGATCCGGTCCGTGCACCTGCGCCGACTGCCGGCGCCCGATGTCGCTGTGGTGCCGGTGCCGCCCCCCGCCTAGAACGCCGCTTGCTGGACGCCTGGCGTCAACTGCCCGTGCATAACGCGTCAATCGCGCGCTGATCGAGGTCGGCTGTCGCGTTAAGCCGCGCGGGGCGGAACAACACGTCAACGAGATCGCCGAAGCGCGCCGTTGTCGCGTTGTGCAGGACAAGCGGCCCGCCCCCGCCGCCGGGATCGCGGGAAGGCTCAGGAGAGCCGCAGCGCCTTGAGCAGCGCCGCCGCCCAGCAGCGTCTGACCGGCGTAGGTCGGGTGCACGCCGCACTTGCCCACGGTGCTGTTCAGCTGGGTTATGAGCCCGGCCAGGCACGGCTGGTTCTTGAACTTGACCGAAGCGGCCCTGAATTCGTTGTAACCGCTGGCGTAGACGACGTGGAAGGGCTTGGCCGCCGAGTCGAGCGCCTGGTTTAGCTTCAGCGACTCGCTGTTGACCAGCGCCGAGGCGTAGTTCAGCGAGTAGTAGCTGAGGATCACGATCTGCCCGCGATAGCGGGCCTGCCCGCGGATCGCCGAGAGGGTGCGGCGCACGTTGCGCGAGGTCTGGGCCAGTACCCGCTGCTGCTCGGCCGCACCGAGGCAGCTGTCGGAAGTCTGCTTCTGGCAGAGGAAGAGGTCGTTGGCGCCGATCATCAGCGACACAAGGCGCACGCCGCGGTGGCGCCGCAGGAACGAGACCGCAGCGCCCAGCTGCGCGCCGCGGTAGCGGGAGTGCAGCGGGTAGGCCTTGCGATAGGCGTTCTCGCAGCCGTTACTCGGGGCTTGGGCGTTGATCAGGCTGCCCGAGGTCTCCCCGGGACAGGACAGGTTCGTGACTCTGACGTGGAGCTGCCTGGCGATCTGCTCGGGGTAGCCGGGGAAGCTCGCCGCGTTGGCGAAGTTCGGCGCCGGCACGGTGGAGGGCTCCTGGTAGCCGAAGGTGACCGAGTCCCCCAGCGCCAGGTATGAGGATCCTCGGGTCAGCGGCGAGGTGAGCGTGACCGCCGGAGCCTTGACGCGCGCCCGCGCCGACGCCACGCTGGTGGCCACGCCAGCCAGCAGCACGACGGCGATCAGCAGCAACGCGAGACGACGCAGCACGACGCACATCCTAGGGCGCCATCGCGGACGTGGGACGTTGTGGGCCGAGTCGATCACGGCTCGGTTATGGACGGGCTGGCTCAGACGGACGGTGGCATTGCGATGGCTTGTAACCACCGATCAGCGTCTTATAGCCCTGAGGAGAGAGGATCGTCAGCGTGACGACGATCTTGCCTTCGAACTCCGCCGCCGTACACGTCCCCGGCTGCTCCCTGTTGTGCGGTAACGGGTAGAAAACCGTTAGATCGGTGCCTTCGCTCACCCAGCTGCCGAACGGCTGGGGCTCCTCCGCGAGCCTCGATGGCCCGATCAACTTCGGCCTGACAGCGGGTCCGTAGCGGCTAGCCAGCACGCGGTCGGCCTCAGCGCGGTTCGTGGCAAAGTACTCGCACTCCACACCATCCATCGCCGGATTGACCATCGCCGGATCGATCCCGAGAACCTCAAGTTCGTTGAACTCCGCCACGATGCGGTCACTGAGCGCGCGGAGTTCCTCCTGCGAATACGTTGCGGGCTCGAGTAGAACCCGATGCCCCTCGCGCCAGCGGTCAAGGATCGGACGGAACCGTGCAGGGGCGCCTTTCACCGTGATCAACACGCACCGTCGCCCCTCCACCCAGCGCCACTCGGTATGTCCCAGCTCCGCGCCGGCGGCCGTCAGGATCCGTTCAGCCTGATCCGGTAGATCATGGCTAACGGCTTCCTCATCGGCCAGCTCCTCAGGCGTCATGAACCCGCCGAACCCACGGTCGCCCTGGCGGCGTTGGTTAATCGCCCGAGCGACCGAAGTCCGATCAACGGCGAGACCGAAGAGCTCCCGCTCAGCGATCGCCTCCTCCTCGACGGTGCGCCGGGCCGGAAGATCGGACGGGAGTGGCGGCGCCCAGAACGCGTCGTCATCGCCGGGCGTAGGCCACTCCGTCGCCACGATGCAACCGTACCTAAGGGCCCGAGGCAGCCGTCGGCCACCACTTCCTGCTTCGCGGAAAGCGCGACGATCGCTTTCATCGTCCCGCCGGCGAGAGTCGAGCGATCGCGTTGGCGACGTTCCGGTCGCCCCCGCTCCAGGCCTGAGGGAAACTGGAGCCGATGGTTTCTACGGCCCGTCCGAGCGTGCGCGCCCAGTCCTGAGATTGGCAAAAGGCAGAGCGGCTGCCGGTGACGGCAAGAGACTCGCAACGAGCGCAACTCAGGGAAGCCGTTGGCGGCGGGTCGACCACCTTCCGACTGGGAAAGCAGGTCTCGGCGCTGGCGCAGCGGACGTTTCACTCCAGACTCGGCGAGACGCGGATCTCGTGGCCGCATACGACCGGAAGGAGCCGGCGCTACCGAGCGCGCGAGATGGCTGCGTCAGCGGCGAAGGAGTCGTTTTGCGGAGGCGGGCGGCGCGGTGGGCGCGCCTGCTCTCGGCGGAGGCTGTCGCTCAACGGTCTGGCCCGGTCGGCGTCAGCGGGGGGTGGTTGGTGCGGTCGTATTGAGTTACCGGGTCTGACTGGCCATTGGGCGTAGTCAGTTGGCGAGTTGCTCGTCGTCAGCGATCAGGCGGGCGAGTCGTCGTTGGAGCGTGAGTGGTCCTGCGTGGGTGCCTTTGCCG
>JAABUQ010003273.1_pt1 | contig 30078 bp, 21 predicted proteins | sample 5560001 | NCBI WGS metagenome assembly JAABUQ01 (sample SAMN10711888, study PRJNA513371) | rock metagenome | isolation source: Antarctica rocks | place: Antarctica: Victoria Land, Finger Mt nord | collected 2015-12-18 | reverse complement strand
CGGTAGAACGCAACGATGGAGTCGCCAAGCTGCGGAGTAACTATCGCGCTCGCGAACGTAATGGTGGTTCCATTCAGCGTGTAATCGGTATTCTGCTGGAGCAGGTCGCCGTTCTTGTAAAGCTTCAGGCTAAGCAGCGGAAGCGGCGCTGAAGTTAGCGTGAAGGTCGTGTTCGTTCCGTTGATCGTGCCTTGCGGTGTCTGGTTGTCAATGAAAACCGGTGTCGGGCTTGAGCCTGCGATGCGGTAGTACACCTGCACAACGTCACTCGCCTGGGGCGCTTGTCTACTGACAAACGTGATCGCCGATCCGTTCAGGCTGTAATCTATGCCGCTAGCCAGCAGGACGCCATTTCTGTAAACCATCAGAGTGGAAGCGGCCGCGGGCGTATTAGCAAGATTGAACAAAGCGTTGGTTCCATTCTGCGTCCCTGACGGCACCTCCCCATCGACGAACGCCGTGTTCACCGTTCCCGTCGCCAAGCCATTCACCAACCCCGTCAAAGTATTCACCGTGGTGGTGAGACTCGTCACGGTGGCGCTGATGCGATTCATCGTGCCCGTCAGGCTTAAGATGGACCCGTTGATCGCATTCAGATTTGCCGTCAACCCAGTCACTTGACTAATGGTGATCTGCGGCCCGGTTGTGCTCGAGTTCGGTAGTCGTACTTGACTCAAGTTCAAAGGGCTAGACGCGGGCGGCACTTGCCAGCTTTCCGTCCAGGTAACCAGCCCGTCACTGCTGGTGAATACCGCTTGGTAGATCGCCGACGGTGAAGCGGTAGTGGAGGGAGCCAACATCACCGCCAACGCGCCATTATAAATGTGCACCGACGTATTAAATGGTGTCGGATTGCTGCCCGTGGAACCTGTCGACGAACCTGTCCAGGTGACGACCAGCGTCCCGTTGAATAGAGAACCATCCGTGTTGTACACCGTGTCCTGTATTTGCGTCAGAGTGGATTGCGCCATCGCGCAGGGCACAAGCGTCATCGAACAAAATAGAAAAAAAGAGAGCAGCCGGCGCAGTCTAAGCATTTTGCCTCACGTCCAAGTCAGCGTCCTTCTGCCGCGCGCAACGGGTTTTCAGTTGCTTATGCGGTATCGGCGCGACTTAAGAAAAGCACGTGAATCGGGGAAAGCGGTGACCGGTTTAAGCCGCCCTGAAGCGGTACTTTCAACCTAAGCGATTGAATCCGATTGGCTTATGGGATACTGACGGAAAATTGCGAGCGCTGTGACCGTCTTTGAGCTATTGTGGAGCGCTACACCAGACGCCCGCCGCTGCGGTCAATGCGCTCTGCCCCAACATAAGGCTGCAAAGCTTTTGGCACCAGCACGCTCCCGTCCTCTTGCTGATAGTTTTCTATAATCGCGACCCACGTCCGGCCCACGGCCAAACCACTGCCATTCAGCGTGTGTACGAAGTCAGCCTTGGCCTTTCCGCTTTTCATCCGAATCTGCGCGCGCCGCGCCTGGAAACCCTCGAAGTTCGAGCAGGACGAGATCTCTTTATATCCATTCTGGCCCGGTAGCCATACTTCCAGATCGTAAGTCTTAGCCGCGCTGAATCCCGTGTCGCCGGTCGAAAGTAGCATGCGGCGGTACGGCAGTTCCAGCTTCTCCAGAATCTCTTCCGCATCGCGAGTGAGTTTCTCGTGCTCCTCATTGCTCTGCTCGGGGCGCGTGAATTTCACCAGCTCTACCTTTTGGAACTGATGCACGCGGATAATCCCGCGCACATCCCGCCCATACGATCCCGCTTCGCTCCGGAAACACGGCGTATACGCGCACAAAGAGATAGGCAGCGTTTCGGCATTCAGTGTCTCGTCGCGAAACAGGTTTGTCACCGGTACTTCCGCTGTCGGTGCCAGCCACAAATCGTGGTTCTCGCACTTGAACAGATCCTCGGAAAATTTCGGCAGTTGACCCGTTCCATACAGGCTCGCTGAGTTGACCAAAAACGGCGGCAGCACTTCCTGATAGCCGTGCTCCTTGGTGTGTATATCCAGCATGAAGTTGATCAACGCCCGTTCCAGCCGCGCGCCTAGGCCCCAATACACCGCAAAGCGCGCGCCCGTCACTTTCGCCGCCCGCTCCAGGTCCAGAATGCCCAGGTCGGCTCCCAGGTCCCAATGGGCTTTCGGCGTAAACGGAAATTCTCTGGGCGTGCCCCAGCGCCGCATCTCCACATTGTCGGTTTCGTTCTTACCCACTGGAACGTCCGCTTGCGGCACGTTCGGAACGCCCGCTAAAAAGTCGTGGAACTCAGCGTCAAGCTTCGCCACCTGCCCGTCCAGGCCTGCGATCCTTTCACCAATGCCGCGCACTTCCTGCTGCCGCTCCGCGGTATCCACGCCCTGCTTCCGCAGCTTCCCTATATCGGCGGTCGCCTGGTTCCGCTCCGCCTTCAACTGTTCGGCTTCCGTGACGCACTGACGACGACGCCCGTCCAAATCCTCGAACGCGCCCACGTCCAATTCATACCCGCGCGTAGCCAGCCGCTCCTGTATCTGTTCTAGATTATGCCGGAAAAAATTAAGATCGTGCATCCCTACCGAGCCGCGACTGTGAAGGAGCGGTTACGAACGCTCATTCACCGGAATCCACTTCTGCCCGTCGGGAGCCCCCGTGTAATCCGCGCGCGGCCGGATCAGCCGATTATTCCGGTACTGCTCCAGAATATGCGCTGTCCACCCGGACATCCGGCTGACAGCGAATATCGGTGTAAACAAATCCACCGGTATGCCAAGCGAGTAATACGTCGAAGCCGAGTAGAAATCGACATTAGGATTCAGCCCCTTCGCATCGCAAACCGTCTGTTCTACCCGCGAAGACTTTTCGTAAAGATCCGTATGCCCGGTACGTTTGCCCAACTCTTCGCTCATCTTCTTCAGGTGAATCGCCCGCGGATCCACAACTTTGTAAACACGGTGACCAAAGCCGGCCACCTTCACCTTATTTTCCAGATCCGCCTTCACCTTCTCCACCGCATCGTCGGGGGACTTCGTCGCGAGTAGCATCCGGATGACATCTTCATTCGCTCCCCCATGCAGCGGGCCTTTCAACGCGCCGATCGCGGACGTCACGGCCGAGTAAATGTCGGATAAGGTAGCCGCCGTCACGCGCGCCGCGAATGTAGACGCATTCAGCTCGTGATCGGCATGCAGAATCAGCGCTACGTCGAAGACCCGCTCCATCACTTCATCGGGCTTGTCGCCGTTCAGCGTATATAGGAAATTCGCGGCATATCCCAGGCCAGGGTCGCCCTTCAGAACCTCTTTGCCATTGCGCAGCCGGTCGAAGGTGGTCGCAATCGTCGCTACGCGAGACATTAACTTCACGGCCTTCTTCACATTCGCATCGAGAGAGTTGTCTCGAGCCACCGAATCGTACAGGCTCAACATCGACACCGCCGTCCGCAGCACATCCATCGGCGGCGCGCCTTTCGGCACGTTCCGCAAAAACTCGGTGACTTCCAGCGGCAGTTCCCGCTCCGCAACCAACGACGCTTTCAGCCCTTCGAGCTCGCTCCGGTTCGGCAATTTGCCGTTCCAGAGCAAATAAATGACCTCCTCAAACGTCGCGTTTTCCGCGAGAGTGTGAATATTGAAGCCAAAATAGCTCAGAACACCCTGGTTGCCGTCGATGTAGCAGATCTTCGAGGTGGTCGCAACTATCCCCTCCAGACCTGCACCTGCCGTCGCCATGAACTGTTGAATCTCCCGCTTTGATTCTATATAAGTCGCTCAACGCCGTGCCGCGAGCCAGAATAGGATCGAACACCTAAGCGCCTCTACTCTTGAGCCGGAAGCTGCGTGCGCCAGATCACCCGCCACTTTGAATCACGATGCGCCAGTACCAACACCTCACGGCCGGCGTCGTTGTGCTCTGTTCCGTCACCGCTCCACGCCATCTCCCACCGGTACTCGATCACCGCCGTGTCGCCGCGTACCGTAACAGCGTGATCGGCCGTGGCGTAGCGCTGAACGTGTGAATGCGACATGAACTCCCGGTAACTCTCGACGGCCGGACCCAGTCCCTCAATCCGAACTTGTCCTCCCGGCGCAACCAGCACTGTGTCTTCCGCCAGGAATGCGCTCAGCTCTTCGAATCGGCCCTCCATCCAGCAACGGTCCATCGCCTCAACGAAAAAGACGAACTCCGGGTTGGTCATTACTTCCCGTTCCTAATCACCGTTCATCTCCCGCCAGCGATGCACCAGGTCCGGACAAGCGCCGCGCCAATTCGGAAAATGAAATTGAAATCCCGCCTCGCTCAACCGGCGCGGAACCACGCGGCGGCTCTTCAGCATCAGTTCCGTTTCCGTGCCCAGGAATACCGCACCCAGCGCGAGCATCCACTTAGAGGCGGGCAGGCCAATGTAGCTCGTACACCAAGCCCGGCGCAGACAACACATGAACTCGCGGTTTGGGACCGGGCATGGCGAGCAAATGTTCACGGCGCCGCTCATCTCCTCTCGCTCGATCAGAAACTCCACCGCGCGAATGAAATCGACGCTATGAATCCATGACATGTACTGCTTTCCCGAGCCCGAAGCGCCGCCCAAACCCCAGCGCACAAGCCGCAGCAGGTGGTCGAAAACACCGCCCCGGTCGGGACTCATTGTCATCGCGCTGCGTAGGGCCACTTTCCGCGTCCCGGGCGTCTCCGTCGCGAAGAACGCTCGTTCCCAACTCGTCGCTACATCGATGCTGAAGCCCCACTTCTCTGGAATACCCGCTTCCTGGCCACCCACTTCGCCTGTGGTCTCGTCCATCGGGCGGTCCAGAGCATGGCGGTAAATCGTCGCCGTGCTCGCATTCAGCCAAAGTCGCGGCGGCCTCGCTGCTTCGGCAATCGCTCTACCCACCAAGCCTGTCGAGATGGTGCGCGAATTCTTGATCTCCCGGCGATGGGCCGCGTTGTAACGGCAATTCACGCTCCGTCCCGCCAGGTTGATCACAACATCGGCGTCTTCGAGCGCTTGCGTCCACTTACCCAGCTCCTGCCCATCCCACAGCATGGTATTCCAAGCCGCGGGCCTCGCGTGACGCGCGATCACCGTCACCGAGTGACCCTTCGCATGAAAGTGGCGCGCCAGAATTTGACCCACTTGGCCGGTTCCGCCGGGGATGACAATATGAAGCGGGCCTTTCGACGGCATTCAGAGCATTGTAGCCGAATATGTACCCCAGTTTTGCTGGCGAATTCCTGACCTCAGCGGCAAACAAAAGCCCCGGAATAAAAATGTTCCGGGGCTGGGCCGTGCAAGGTGTGTTGTGTTCCGTTCTAATGCTCGCCAAAGCTCCACCCGACCGAAGCGCCATACTCTGGCACCCAGTTTTGGCCGAACTGGAAAAAGTTGTTCACGTAATGCGCATCAACTTGTGGCCGGAAGAAGATATGCTGGGTCGCATAGAGCCGGACCCCCGCCTCTAAGTGCACCTGAAAGTGATTCGATCCTGCAACGTAGGTGTTCGAGCTCGAACAACCCGCCAGTTGGTTACAAGACGTGCTCGGATAATAGAATCCGAGGTGCGCCACGCCAAGCCCGGCCTGTAACTCCGGCACAACGCGTTTGAACCTTCGCATCGTCGGAGTCCAAATCCCATTGAAGTCATAAAAAGTGGGACGGTAAGTCAGGCTGGTGTAACCGCCCTGCGAGAATCGGAAGTCCGTTTCCGCGCCGACGCCGAAATGAGGGGTAATCATGTAGTCGGCGCCAACCTTCCCAAACGCGCCACCCAGTCGCGGCGTGTTATAGAAGGTGCCGGTACCCAATACATCTAACGATTGTCCGCTCGAATCGGCGCTCATCGTTCCCACACCAAAAAACACATCCAGTCCGCTTTGCGCTTGCGCAAAGGCAGGCCCTAGGCAAAGCGCTAACATTAGCGGAAAACCGCTACGTAGAAATCTCAAAGCAAGTCTCCTCGGTTTTGAAGGAGCGCAGCGGGAACTTTGTAAGATTGTTTCTCGTTCGAGGAACGATGTTGGCTTTTGCCAAAGCCCTTATTGGACTCTGGCTTTATCTGACCCGCCGCGCTGCTTACAGCACTTACGACGTAGGTGACATAGCTGTAGGTTCCGCCGCTGGCCTAGGGAAAAGTTATTAACAAATAGATACAAGCCCTATAGTTACATCCGGGCCGGATCCATACTCTCAGGATTTAGGCCCAGTTCGATGATGGCCTGTTTCGCGCGGCTCACATCGAAGCGGCCCCATTGCGCCAGCCGAGCCAAAGCCGCCGCTGCAATGCTCGCCGCGTCCACCTCGAAGAAACGTCGCAGATGTTCACGGTTATCGCTGCGTCCGAAGCCATCGGTCCCTAGCGCGGTCAGCCGCCCCGGCAGCCACGGCGAGATCTGATCGGCCACAATCTTCATGTAATCCGTAGCCGCCACAATCGGCGTGTCGATGCTGCCCAAAGCTTCCTGCACGTAGGGCCTGCGCGCCGGCTGATCGGGATGCAGCCGGTTCCAGCGGTCAATCGTTAAAGCGTCCCGGCGCAACTCCGTATAGCTGGTCACGCTCCAAACATCCGCGCCCACGCCGTAGTTCTCGGCGAGGATAGTCTGCGCTTTTAAAGCTTCGTTCAAAATGGGCCCGCTGCCGAACAGCGTGACATGCGCGCTTCCGCCCTCTGCGCCCTTGCACAAATACATACCCCGCAAAATGCCTTCGTGCAAACCGTCAACGTCCGGCGCAGCCGGCTGCACGTAGTTTTCGTTGCAAACGGTCAGATAGTAGAAGTGGTCTTCATTGTTCTCGTACATGCGGCGGATGCCGTCCTGCACAATCACCGCGATTTCGTAAGCATAGGCCGGGTCATAACTCTTGCAGGTGGGCACAACGCTCGACAACACGTGACTGTGCCCGTCGTCATGCTGTAGCCCTTCACCCAGCAATGTGGTCCGTCCCGCCGTCCCGCCCACCAGAAACCCTTTGCCACGCGAATCGGCAAACGCCCAGATCAGATCCCCAACCCTCTGAAAACCGAACATTGAATAGTAAATGAAGAACGGAATCATGGGCACGCCCACGTTCGCGTACGCCGTTCCAGCCGCGGTAAACGAGGCCATTCCGCCGGCCTCCGTGATCCCTTCTTCCAGAATCTGCCCGTTCTGCGCTTCCTTGTAATACATCAGAACGTCGCTGTCCACCGGCTTGTAGAGCTGTCCGCCGGCGGCATAAATGCCCCGCTCGCGGAACATCGATTCCATGCCGAACGTTCGCGCCTCGTCCGGAATAATCGGCACGATGTACTTCCCAATCTCCGGCTGCTTTAGCAACGCCTTCAGCACCGAAACGAAGGCGCTGGTGGTCGACGCCTCGCGCCCGCGCGACCCGGCCATCGACTCCTGAAAAGTCTCCATCGACGGCGCCTTCAGCTCAATCTTGTGCGGAGCCCGCATCGGCAGATATCCGCCCAGCGCCTCTCGCCGCTCCCGCATGTACTTCATCTCGGGGCTGTCATCGGCCGGCTTCATAAACGCGATCGACTGAATCGTCTCCTTCGGCAAATTCAGATCGAACCGGTTCGACAGGTAGAACAACTCTTCTTCGTTCAGCTTCTTCTGCTGGTGAGTGATGTTCTTCCCTTCGCCGGCCTCGCCCAACCCGTAGCCTTTCACGGTCTTCGCCAGAATCACCGTGGGCTGTCCCTTGTGCTCCACGGCGCGCTTGAACGCGTTGTACACCTTCACCGGATCGTGCCCGCCCCGCCGCAGCCGCCCCAGGTCTTCATCGCTCTTGTCTTCCACCAGCTTCAGCAGCTCGGGATACTTGCCGAAGAATTCCTTGCGTACATACGCCCCACCGCGCGCCTTGAAATTCTGGTATTCGCCATCCACGCACTCTTCCATGCGCTTCAGCAACAGGCCGCTCTCATCGCGCGCGAACAACTCGTCCCAATCGCCGCCCCACAGCACCTTGATCACATTCCAGCCCGCGCCCCGGAAAATACTTTCCATTTCCCGAACCACGCTGCCGTTCCCGCGCACCGGCCCATCCAGCCGCTGCAGGTTGCAATTAATAATGAAAGTCAGGTTGTCCAGCTTCTCTCGGGACGCGATATGCAGCGCGCCCGTCGATTCCGGCTCGTCCATCTCACCGTCGCCCAGAAACGCAAACACCCGCCGCCCCACGCTGGGGATAATCTCGCGATTCTCCAGGTAGCGAAGAAATCGCGCATTGTAAATCGAGTTAATTGGCCCCAGTCCCATCGACACCGTCGGAAACTGCCAGAAGTGCGGCATCAGCCATGGATGAGGATACGAAGAAAGCCCCGGATGCTCGCGCAGCTCGTGGCGGAAGTTGAGCAGGTGTTGCTCGCTCAACCGTCCTTCCAGATAAGCCCGCGAGTAAACGCCCGGTGAAGCGTGCCCCTGGTAATAAACCAAGTCCCCCGCCTGCCCATCAATGCCGCCGCGGAAAAAGTGATTAAACCCCACCTCGCTCAATGTCGCCAGTGACGCATACGTGGAGATGTGCCCGCCTATGTTCGCGTCGTACTTATTGGCGCGCACCACCATCGCCGCCGCGTTCCAGCGAATCAGGCTCTTCAATCGCCGCTCCAAAGGCCGGTCTCCCGGATACGGCACCTCTTCGTGAACCGGAATGGTGTTCACATACGGAGTGGTAATCCGCTGCGGCCCCGCCACCCCAAACTCCGAGGCGCGCTCCAGCAATTGTCCCAGCAGGTAAGCGGCTCGGTCGGGTCCGGCCTCGTCCACCACCTGCTCCAAGGCTTCCAGCCATTCGGATGTTTCCTGCGGGTTCAGGTCCGTCTGGCGCTCTTCTTTAGTTTTCAGCATTGTTCGTGCGTAAAATGTCCGTGCGTAAAATCTAATAATATACGTCTCCCCCGCCGTGCGCGCAATGGTAACTCGCAAACAGGGGCTCGGACCGGCATTTTGTTCGCCGCTCGTGCCGCTAAACGGGGCTACTCCAGATAATTATCGCTTACAGCTTGCTTTTCCTCGCTTTGTAGTGCAACCTATAAGGTTTTCGGAGAACAATTCTAAATTAGATGAAGGTGCGAGTCCTCTATCATGACCACTGCTTTGATGGGGCGGCCTCGGCGGCTTTTGTCACTCGTTTTTTACAAAACCGCTTTTATTCCGGCGCCGACTTTCAATACACGGGCCTGGCTCACCGCGCCGATCAACTATTTGAAGATAGTCTTTTCGATGGCGACGCCAACGTCATTGTCGATTTCAAATATGCGCCCACTCCAAACTTGACTTGGTATTTCGACCACCACCAGAGCGCCTTTCTCAGCCCCGAGGACGCCGAACATTTCCGCCGTGATACCTCCGGCCGCAAGCTGCTCGACCCCAGCTATCGTTCCTGCACCAAGTTCATCTCAACGGTTGTAAAAGACCAATACGGCTTCGAAGCGCCGGATCTTGAGGAACTCATCACCTGGGCTGACATCATCGATGGCGCCCTATACGACAGCGCCCAAGCCGCCGTCGAGATGGACGCCCCCGCCATGAAGCTGACCTTGGTCATCGAAGGCAGCAAAGGACCGAAGATGGTGCAGCAAATCATTCGCGCCATGCAACACCAGACGCTGGCGCAAATCCTTGCCGATCCCGGCATAAAGGCTGAATATGACCGTCTCTACGGCAACCACCTTCGCAACATCGAGGTGATTCAGAAAACCGGCTCCTGCGATCGCGGCGTCATCTATTTCGACTTGGTCGATTACGGCATTGAAGGCTACAACAAATTCATTCCCTACTATCTATTCCCCGACTCCGCCTACACCGTCTCGGTCTCCACCTCCAGCTTCCGTACCAAGGTTTCCGTCGGTTCGAATCCGTGGGTCCGCGAGCCCTTGCGCCACAATCTCGCCACCATCTGTGAGCGCTACGGCGGTGGCGGCCACCCCAAAGTCGGAGCCATTAGTTTCCCAACCGGCGCCGTGGTCGAAGCGCGTAAAGCCGCCGCCGAAATCAGGCAAGAACTCAAGCTTTGAGGTTCAGAAGCCGCTTGCAAAATTCAGCATCGAAGTGCGGAAAACGCGAAAAGCCGGGACTGACTTCGATTTTCCGAGCACCCACAACGCTGCATCAGGCATCGACGGCGGCTTGCGAGCGGAAATCGTTGTCTGTCCCAGTGCTTTTCCCTACCCACCACCCTCCCCATCCGTCCCGCCCGAATTTTGCAAGTCGTTCACAGAATGCCCTGCTCACTGTGGCTTCGCTCCGGATTTTTGAGCCGCAATCCAGGCGCTGACACGCCCGTCCAAAACATCTAACGGCAGCGCTCCACCCCCCAGCAGTTCGTCGTGGAAACCCTTGATATCGAACTTCGCGCCTAATTCGGATTGGGCCCGCTGCTGAATCTCCAGTATCTTGAGCTGTCCTATCTTGTAGGCAAGCGCTTGCGCGGGCATGGCAATGTAGCGATCCACTTCCGCCTGTATCGAAGGCTCGTCTGAGGTCGAATGCTGGTGAAAATAGTCCACCATCTGTTGCCGCGTCCAATGCTTTGCATGCACTCCGGTATCCACCACCAGCCGAATCGATCGCAACATCTCACCCGAGAGCCGCCCATACTCGCTCTCCGGATCTCCATAAAAGCCAACCTCCTTGCCTAGACGTTCCGAATACAATCCCCACCCCTCCGTGTACGCCGTGTAGAAAGCGTGCTGCCGAAACGCCGGCAGCGATTGCAATTCTTGCGCAATCGAGATCTGGAAATGATGTCCGGGGATGCCCTCGTGGTAAGCGGTGGCCTCAATCTCATCCAGCGTGCGATGCTGGAAGTCGCCGGTATTCACCGCCACTCGCCCCTTCCGGCTTCCGTCCGGTGACCCTTGCTGGTATTCGGCATCGGCGGCTTCCTTCTCGCGGTAGCTCTCCACCGGAACCACGGTCAACCGCGCTTTCGGCATGCGTCCGAAGAGCTCACCCACTTTGCCGTACATCCCATCCGTGTACTTGCGGTAATGATCCAGAATGTCCTCGCGTGATGTGGGGTGGTTCTTTGGATCGTTCTTCACTGCCTGCTGAAAAGATTTCAGATCCGCGTAGCCCTGCTTCTTTGCCAAAGCCGTCATCGCGGCTTCCGTCTCGGCCACTTGCCGGAGTCCAAGCTCGTGAATCTCATCCGCCGTCATGGTGGTTGTCGTGCTTTGCGCGATCAGGAAACGATAGATCTCCTGCCCGTTCGGCAGCGCCGATTCACCATCGTCAAGGCGGCCTTTCGGCGCGTAGTCCTCTTTGACGAAATTCGTAAATCTCTGGTACGCCGGCACGATACCGTTTTCCACCGCGTCGTGAATGGCCTTTCGCAGTCGCGCTTGTTCGGCGGGCGCCACGCTGTCGGGAAACTTCTGGGCGGGCTGCAGAAACGGACTGTCGCTCGCCAGCGCGCCAGCCCCAATGGCCCGCGACTGCTCAACCACTTTCTCCAGCAGATGTTTCGGCGGCATCAGCCCATCCCGCTCACCAGCACGTGCCAACTCCATCACCTGATCGAAAGTACCCGGCCACTGGCGCAAACGTGCGATGTAATTCTCGTAATCCTTGGTCGTGTGAAATGGCGTTAACGCCACCATGAGCGGAACCTGTAAATGGAAGCCGCTGAACTGGTCGATCGGCATCTCATGCAATTTCAAATCGAATGACTTGAGCCCCATCCGCAAATTGCGCACCAGTAGCTTTTTATTGAGCTGATCCTGATCCGAAAGCCCGGTTGTGTCCACCTCTTCCAGCCGCTGCAAATAACGGCGGCTTTCATTGATGTTCGCCTGAATCGCCGCAGCCGAGAGATCGCTGACCTTGTCGTTATAGCGATCGTCCCCGAAGACAGTAGCCGATTCCGGTTGCGACCGAAGCTCGAACTCCCACTCTTCAGCGATGATGTCGTTCAGCTTTTTGTGCCGGTCATCCGCGGAATAGAGAGCGGTTCCGGTTAACAGAGTCAAAAGAATTGCAGTAAATCGCATACAAGAAACCTGGCGGATTGCGGTATCTCATAGTAACGGGATCACCGTCCGTCCTCGCCGCGGCCTAAAGCCAAAACCCCCCGCAAATTGTCCCAAAATTATTTCTTGGAGAAAAGCCGCACCTGCGTGTCGCTGGGTTTCATCACAGTACTGGACGGTACGGTATCGGATTAACTCTGACATCGCGCCGCCCAGAAAGCTTGGTAACCCTGCGACTGCTACATAACGGAAGGATTGCCGCGTGCGTTCTTGCTCTCCTGCTCGTTCGCCACTCTAGCGGCGCTACAGTAAGCTCCGAGACACTTACCGCCTGGCATGGATATGTTCAACAGTCCACGGATGACCTTACCCGCCAATTGGGTGATCCCGATCGATTTCTTTGGATCGATCGCCAGCGAGTGCAGAAACAGAAGACCAGGGCGGGCGGCATCGTGGCTATCCCTGCTAAGCAGGGTGCCGTTGTGACCATCCCCTCAGGACTTGTTCATCATTGGCTTGGGGCCGTTTTCGTTCCCGACGTTCGCGCCTTGGATGTACTAGCTGCTCTTCAGGATTATGACTCGTATACCAAGCTCTACAGTTCCGCGGTGATCGACTCCAAGCTCTTGAGCCGCACGCGGAATCAATTCGACTATCGGCTCAAATTCGTGCAGAAGGGGTTCGGAGTGAAGGCCGGACTTCTCGGCGAGTTTCGCTCCACTTACGTTCGATTAACCCCGGCTATGGGCTACAGCATCACGGAGGCCACCCAACTTGACGAGCTCGTGGACGCGGGCGAAGCTCAGGAACGAGTGTTGCCCTTGACCGCATCGCACGGATACGTCGAGAAAATGTTTACCATAGTACGGTATCGAGAATCGGACGGAGGCGTATATCTGGAGATTGACGCGTTGACACTGAGCCGTGACATCCCTGTATCCGTTCGATGGCTGATTGCACCGATTGTCCGGAAATTTTCCGGCCAGGTGATGACCACGACACTGGAAAACCTCAAAACCGGGCTGCAGCAAACACGCTCGTTCGAGTCAGCGTCTACCAGATGACCCGATTCGTTCCGCGCAAATCTCACGAAGCGGCTACAGCGTCCGCGGACTTGAAGTCGAACATCAGAACGCAAAAGAAACAGACCGATATCTTAAATGCCGCTACCCAACTCTTCCTGGAACGAGGGTATGACGCGGTCAGTCTCGACGACATCGTAGAACTGGTCGGCGGGTCCAAGACTACCCTTTATAGTTACTACGGCGGCAAGGAGGGGCTATTCGCCGCCGCCATTCAGAAGATGTGCCGCGATAAGCTCGGGCCTCTACTTGCCATGGATGTAACGGATTTTGATCCGAAGTCCGGTTTGCACGCGATCGGCACCCAGTTTTTGCTGCTCGTCTCCGACGGGGAGGGCCAGGCCATTTTCCGGACCATGATCTCGGAAGCTCGACGTTTTCCCGAATTAGCTTCCACCTTTTTCGCTGCCGGGCCAGAAGCCACGATTCGGCTTCTGCGGCGCAATATCGAGCATTGGCAAAAAAAGGGATTGCTACGAAGCGGCAACCCGGAGATATTCGCCATCCAATTTCTTGGCGTCATCATGGGCAACTTCCACTTGAAATGCCAGCTTGGTCTCCTGGACTCGCTAACGGAAAAGCAGATCAACGCCTGGGTTGTCCGCGGTACCGAACTCTTCTTGGAAGGAGCGTTATCGCCCCACGGGAGAATGTAACGGGCGCTTCAGGGACGGTATGCGATCAACACCTATAGGAGTCGATCTTTTCGCCGGTGCGGGCGGGCTTTCACTCGGATTTGAGCAAGCCGGATTCTCTGTGAAGGCAGCGGTGGAATACGACCCGATCCACGCCGCCACACACGAGTTCAACTTCCCGCGATGCGCAACCATTTGCCGCAGTGTCGCGAACATTGACGGCGAGTACATCCGATCGCATTCCGAGATCGGAAAACAAGATGTTGACGCGGTATTCGGTGGTCCTCCCTGCCAAGGCTTCAGCATGATGGGCAAGCGCGCCCTCGACGATCCGCGCAACCGGCTCGTTTACCACTTCGTGCGAATTGTATCCGAACTGAGGCCGAAGTATTTCGTCTTCGAGAATGTCCGGGGATTGACAGTCGGCGAGCACAAGAAATTTCTCCAAGAAATCATAGCGGAATTTACATTGAAGGGTTACGCGGTTCTCGATGATTACAAGGTGCTCAACGCCGTTAATTTCGGCGTGCCTCAGGATCGGCAACGATTGTTCCTGATCGGTGCGAGAGAAGGGCAGCCTCTGCCGAGCTATCCAACCCCGACGCACGATTTTCCGGGCGGCAGCATGGCGCTAGATTTCTTGAGAACGGCGCCAACTGTATGGGACGCTATTGGCGACCTTCCAGAAGTCGACGATTACGAGGAGCTTCTCGAACGCGATTGGACGGAGGCCAAGTTCGGCAACCCTGGCGAGTTCGCTAAAGCGCTCCGTCAGGCCCCCGATTCACAAAGTCGCGAGCTACTGACCTCCAGCATGAGAACCGTCCACACGAAGCTGTCCAAGAGGCGGTTTGAGGAGACTGCACACGGCGTAATAGAGGGCGTCAGCCGCTTTTTCAAGCTAGATCCTAAAGGGGTCTGCAATACTCTACGGGCTGGAACCGCAAGCGACCGCGGAGCGTTCACGTCGCCACGTCCCATTCATCCGTTCTCCCCGCGCTGCATCACCGTGAGGGAGGCCGCCCGCTTGCACTCCTATCCCGACTGGTTCCGATTTCACGTCACGAAATGGCACGGCTTTCGTCAAGTCGGCAACTCCGTTCCGCCGCTTCTGGGGAGAGCTGTCGCTTCCAAGTTCGCCGAAATTATCGGCGCAGAGCCGTGTACGGAGCAAGCGCGCTCGATGGGAAATCCACGGCTTCTCGAACTCAACATGTCGGAGGCGGCCGAATATTACGGCGTCCCCCACACAGTGATTCCCCAGAGGACTAGAAAACCGCCGAGCGACGCCACTTATGCCTGATCAGCCACTTTATGAGGCCTTGATAGTTAGGATTTTCAAGAACCACTATCGCAAGGGAGTGGAGGATTTCGAGTTTGATCGAGGCGAATTAGAGAATGTCGCGAGAGAGCTTCATCTGCGTCTACCCAAGAACCTCGGCGATCTCATCTACTCCTTTCGGTATCGCAAGAAGCTACCGGCCGAAATCTTACAAACGGCTATTGGTAAGAAAGAATGGATCATAGAACCGGCTGGGCGCTCGAAATACCGGTTTCGCCTAGCAGGCCCAAGCCGCATCATTCCTAGACCGGATTTAATCGCCGTCAAAATCCCGGATGCTACGCCGGAGATCATCGCATACTATGCCCTTACCGACGAGCAGGCGCTTCTAGCGAAAGTCCGATACAACCGTTTAATCGACATTTTTCTAGGCATCACAACGTATTCGCTCCAGAACCATCTCCGCACCACTGTGAGGGGAATGGGGCAAATAGAAATCGACGAAATCTATGTCGGCGTGAACAGGAACGGTCAGCAGTTCGTGATACCAGTGCAAGCTAAAGGGGGTAACGACCAGCTCGCCATGATTCAAACGAAGCAAGACCTCGCCTGCTGTGCTGAGAAGTTCCCGACGCTCACCTGTCGCGCAATCTCGGCGCAGTTCATGAGCGACGAGGAGAACACTATCGCAATATTCGAGCTCACTCTTGAGAAGAACGAGGTCAAAGTTGTCGAGGAACGCCACTATCGCCTCGTACCAGCGGACTCCATCAGTGATACCGATCTGATCGCATACGCTACACGATAACCTACCCTAGAGTGGCGACTATGGATCACGTGAGTAAAGAGGTTCGATCCAAAATCATGGCCTCGATTCGGTCGAAGGGTAACCAAACAACAGAGGTTCTTCTCGGCAAACTGTTATGGGCCGCGGGACTTCGCGGTTACCGAAAACACTGGCGTGTTGTAGGAAGACCGGATTTCGCGTGGCCACGCCGAAAGATCGCGGTTTTCGTGGACGGCTGCTTCTGGCATGGTTGCAAATGCAAACATCTTCCGAGATCGAACGCCGCATTCTGGAAGAGTAAGATCGAGACCAACCGAGCCCGAGATCGTCGAAACACCCAACTACTGCGCCGCGAAGGATGGAAAATCGTGCGCATTTGGGAGTGCTGTGTTCAGAACACCTCGACGCTTCAACGGATTAAAAAGCTCCTCTGAACGCGATACGTGCTCCGCATCGCGACTTAGAAGCTCACGCTTGTAACACCGGCTTATTGCCTCACGCGGCCCGGTGACAATCGACTGAAATTTTCCTTCTCCCCAGTCTCAGACCACTTACACCGCAAATCCGCGCCAACCTGCCTCCACGTCTTTTCGCCGCATGCTAATTTCAACCGGGCAAGAACCACGCCATGTCCTTTCTTTCCCTTCCAATTTTGAAGGAGGCACGAACACCTATGACATCTCGCGAAGCTCGGAAAGAACGCCGGGAACAAGAGAGAAGGGCAGCGAAGCTCGCCTACAAGCTAGCCAAAGCTACCGGCGAGCCAATTGGGTTCGTTTCGCACGACGCCGATGAGCGCCTCGCGGCCAACCCCGCCCCGCCCAGCAACACCAACCTCCCAGCGAACCCATCCCGAGCCGACATCAACCGCGCTAATGCGCAACTCTCGACAGGTCCACGAACTATAAAGGGTAAATTGGATGAGGCTGCGGTTCTCAGCGAGCCGAAGACCAAAACAAGGTGTTCGTCTCGCAATTCAGCCAAACACGGCCTCGCCTCTGGCCAGCTCATCATTCCGGGCGAAGATCCAGCCGCCTTCGAAGCCCTCCTCGCCGGCCTCTTAAATGACCACCAGCCGGCGAACGAAACCGAGGGACTGCTGGTCAACGAAATGGCGCAATCCTATTGGCTTGAGCAGCGCGCCATCACGCTGCAGAACCAATGCTTCGCCGAAAACGCCGTCGACGAAAAGCGCCTTGCCCTGTTCCTCCGCTACGGCGCCACCCACAACCGCAACTTCTATAAAGCCCTCACCACCCTCACTCGCCTGCAGAACGAACGCCGGAAGCTCGGAAATGGGTTCGTTTCGCACGCTCACTCCGCAGCCGCGCACCATGGAGTGCATCCCACTCGAATTGGGTTCGTTTCGCAGCCTGCCCCGAAGAACCCTGTTCCCACTGGCTTCGTTCCGCAAAATGAGCCCTCGTCCAACCTCCAAATTGGCTTCGTCTCGCAATCTGACCCCGCCGAGCCACCCGAACTCGGGCAGACCGCCTCAAAAGCCGCTTAATCCCGCCGCGAAAAATCGATCTCGTAGGTAAAGTGTAATCACCTATGGAGAATGACTTCCCGCGATTCGATTTGAACGGTCAGGTGGCCCTGGTGACCGGAGCCGCCCGAGGTTTGGGACGGGCTATTTCGCTGGCGCTGGCTCAGGCCGGAGCGGACGTGGCCCTCGGGTTGCGAGATGTGAAGGCGCATGGCCGCCTCACGGGCGACATTAAGGCCCTGGGCCGCAAAGTTCTGCCTGTGCAGATGAATATGACGCGCATGGACCAGATCAAAAGCGCGGCGGAAGAGACCGTTTCGCACTTCGGCAAGATCGACATTCTGGTTAATAACGCCGGAATCGCGCTGGGGAACCCCGCCGAAGAAGTCCAGGAAGAGGATTTTGATCGGACGCTAGCCATCAACTTAAAAGGGACGTTTTTCGCGAGCCAAGCTGCGGCACGTGAGATGATTCGCCAAAACAGCGGGTGCATTATCAATATGAGTTCGCAAGCCGGGTTCGCGGCGCTACCGACCGAGTCGGTTTACTGCATGACGAAGGCCGGCATCGCTCATCTGACTAAGTGCCTGGCGGTCGAGTGGGGCAAATATAATATTCGCGTCAACGCCGTAGCACCGACCTTCATTCACACGCCGGGGACGGAGCCGGCACTCTCGAACGCGGAGTTTCGAACCGATGTGATCGAGCGCATTGCGGCCTTGCATCGCATCGGTGAGCCTATGGAGGTAGCGGGCGCGGTGGTGTTTCTGGCGTCCCCAGCGGCTTCTCTCATCACCGGCCATACCCTGCTGATTGACGGAGGTTGGACCGCGAGATGACCGAGCGTAATTAGGGCGTCGTCCGCCTCTTGCCGGTTGGAGTCACACCGGTTCGCAACGTCTCATGAAGGAAGGTGCGGATACGCGCAAGATTGAGATCGATATCGCTGCCCGTTGCGACGGGAACGTGTCCCGGAACGATGACTTTCGGCGCAAGCTGTTGAATCTTATCGAGTGAGTCGAGCCAAGCACGCCAGTCTAATGGGCAGCCGCAGTCGAGATTGGGCAAGTATCCAGTGACCACGCAATCACCCGAGAAGAGCACTTCCTCGCTGGGCACGTAGACCGAAAGGTTTGTGGGCGTGTGTCCCGGTGTCAAGATGATCTGCGCTTCGAATTCTCCGAGGTCGAGAGTCGTGGCAGCGGTAATGAATTGCGTGGGAGGCGCAAAAGTCGTACCGGTATAGAAGACCGACTCTTCGCATTTCTGGCGGCGGACTGTATCCGCAATCGAAGCGTTAAACTCCTGCTTCTCCGCCAGGAACTCGGCGTCGGTTCGGACGGTACCTGGATGCCCGAGGATCTCGACACCGCGTTGACGGAAATAGCCGTTCCCGCCGACGTGGTCAAAATGCTTTTCAGTGTTGATGACGAGCAAGCGACTTCCAGGTCGCATGGCGGTGGCGTAGCCGTGAATAGTGGCGGCGGAGAGCGAGCAAGCGGAGGTATCAACGATTAGCGTGGTGTGGCGGCCGGCCACGATGCCGGCGTTTACAGACCAGGGCGGAAGGTACGCGAGACCGGTGACGGCATAGCAATGTTCGGCGATCTGCATCTTGATTAGGCAGGCACTTCCGGCCAGGCATGTTTGGGATAACGGCGGCTCAGCTCGCGGCGCACTTGCGGGTAGAGGTTCTTCCAGAAGCTGACCAGATCCGTGGTCACCTGGACCGGCCGACGGTTGGGCGCGAGCAACTCGACGACCAGCGGAACGGTTCCGCGTGCCACAGCCGGGGACTCTTTCATTCCGAAGAAATCCTGCAAGCGCGAGGAGACCGAGGGCGGCCGGCCATCGTGGTACTCGATCCTGGCGCGCCTGCCATTGGGCAAAGTGACGTAGAGCGGTGCGATTTCATTAAGCAGCTTCATGGGCAGATTCGCTTCGAGAACGGCCAGTAAGGCGGCGTTTTTAGTTGCCTCGCGAAGATCTGCAAAGCTTGTCAGCCCCCTGCGAGCTGGCGAAAGGAGATGGTCAGCAGGTTATCGGGACGCTGAATTTCGCCGCTGTGTTCGGCGGCAAAATAGACGCGGTTAAAGAAACGCGAGAGTTCTTCAGCATCTGCGAAGCGCTCCGCGCCCGCTTCCAGCGCTTTCGCGGTGAGCAACTCCGCCGCGGCTGAAACGTCCGACGGCGCCGAGCGAGATTCATCAATGACGAGCTGGTCATAGCGTAAGGAATTCACTTGCTCCACGCGCTCTGATTCGCGGTTCCAGGACATCTCCTCACGAGCTTCGATGCGATCGGGAAATAAGTCCAGGAGCCAATCGGGTTTCACCGTACTGGCAATGCGGACGAAGGGAGCTGATTGGTTGCTGCGGTCGTCGATTTCGATCGCCACCAGAAAGTCGCTGTTTGCCAGGCTGCCGCGATCAAGCTTGGCCGAGGCTCCATTAGAGAGCAGCAGCGTCTCGCCGCGCCGGCGTGCGACGCGATCGGGATAGGCGCAGAGCAGAGCCTTCTCGAGTGCGTGGGGATCGCGGCTGGAAGGCCGCACTGATTGAGTGGCATCGAGCAATTGCTGCAGGACGCGGCGTGCGGGATGAGACAGCTCCGCGGAAAGAATCAGGTCCAGATCTGAGCTGTGAGTGGCGCGTGATCGTTCATCGAAGCGTAGCCGGGATTCAGAAAGATGCGCCGCAATTTCGCAACCTTCGCGCTGCGCGCCCCTTCGGGCAGACTGAAGAGCGAGGCAGGCGAGTCGAGGCTGAAGCGGCAGGCCGGCCATCTGGCGGCCCGCATCGCTGATTCGGCCGTTTGGGCTTAAAGCGCCAAGGCGGATCAGTAGATCTCGACCTTGCTCGCAGGTATCGGCGGGTGGAACATCGATCCAGGGCAAGTCATGAGTCGAAAGACCTGCGGCCGCGAGTTCGAGCAGCATCTGTGTGAGATCGGCCCTGACGATTTCAGGAGCGATTTGTTCGGGCCTGCGGACGAAATCACTTTCGCTGTAGAGACGGATGGTGATGCCTGGACCGGTGCGGCCGGCTCGGCCAGCCCGCTGGATAGCCGAGGACTTGCTGATCTTCTCTACACGAAGACGCGAGAGGCCGCTCCAAGGAGAATGGCTTAGGACGCGAGCGAGACCGCTGTCGATTATGGCCTGTACGCCTTCGATCGTGACGGAACTTTCCGCCACGTTCGTGGAGCAGATGATTTTACGTGTGTCGCTTGAGCCAACCGCGAGATCCTGTTCTTCCGGGCCAAGTTCACCATGCAGAGGCAGGAGTTTAGCGCCGGCTTGACGGGCCACGGGCTCACAAGCCTCGATGGCTTTTCGAATCTCGGCGGCGCCGGGAAGGAACACGAGAATGTGCTGGCTGGTTTCTTTGACGGCCTGCCCAACGGCGGAGGAGACCTGTTGTTCCAAGGGGGAGGCGGAATGAGGCGTGTAGCGAGTGTTGACTGGGAAAACACGGCCCGGAGCATAGATGACGGGAGGGTTGCCAAGCTTGGCCGCCAACTCTTCACCGGCGAGCGTGGCAGACATAAGGAGGAGCCGCAGATCGGGCCGAGTGGACGCCTGAAGCCGGCGAAGCAGCACCAGCGCGAGATCCGTTTCCAGGTGGCGCTCATGAAACTCGTCGAGCACGACAACCTTTACACCTTCAAGGCTTCGGTCCGCCAGCAACTTCCTGGTAAGAACGCCTTCGGTAAGGTACCAGAGCCGGGTGCGAACGCTGATAAACTGTTCAAAGCGGACCTGATAGCCAACTATTCCGCCAATCTGATCACCCCATTCAACGGCCACGCGACGTGCAGCCAAGCGCGCCGCCAAACGCCGGGGTTCGAGAACGTAGACTTGGCCCAGGCCGGCTTTAAGCAGAGCCGGAGGTACCCGAGTGGTCTTGCCGGCGCCCGGTTCAGCCTGTAGTAGCGTAATGCTGTTGCGCTCCACGGTGCTGATGATGTCCGGAACCAGCGAGTCAATGGGAAGCGGAGATTTGTTGGCTTGCGGCACCGTGACGCCCTTCGCTCAGGATAAGGGACAATCGCGGGAGCCATTGAGGAAGTAGATCAACATGTGCGGAATTGCAGGTTTCACTCACTTCGGCAGCCGGCCGGCGCCGGGCGTGCTTCGGCGGGCGATTGCGGAACTGCACCATCGTGGCCCGAATCAGCAGGGAGTTTTTGAATCCGCCGACGTATCACTAGGCGCTGTACGGCTAAAGATCATCGATTTGGCAGGCGGCGATCAGCCGATGCGCACGGAAGACGGCGATTCCGTGATCGCGTTCAATGGCGAGATTTACAATCATGCCGAGCTGCGGCGGGAACTCGAAGGTCTAGGCCACCGCTTCGAATCGCACTGCGATACAGAAGTTGTCCTGCGCGCGTTCGTCGAGTGGGATGTCGATTCGTTCCGGCGTCTGCGTGGCATGTTCGCGATCGCGCTGTGGCAAGAGTCCGAGCATCGGTTGGTTTTGGCGCGCGACCGGCTGGGCATCAAGCCGCTGTACTACACGGTCCGTAACGGAAATGTTTATTTTGGTTCCGAGCTGAAAGCGATTTTCGAGCACCCAGAGATTCCGCGGCGGATTTCAAGTAAGGCGCTTGGGTATTACCTTTCGTTGAATTACGTTCCGAGTCCTTACACATTGGTAGAGGGAATTGAGAAGCTCGGCGGCGGCATGTGGCTGGAGTGCTCGAACGGACGGCTGAAGAGCGAAGCGTATTGGCGGAACACCTTCCAGCCAAGCGACATCGGCATTGAGGAGGCTTGCGAAGAGCTGGATGGCTTGCTTCAGAGTTCTATTTCTGAGCACCTGATTGCGGATGTTCCCCTGGGAATCTGGGCCAGCGGCGGTCTGGATTCGTCGACCATTCTGCATTACGCCGCGCAGGCCTCTTCGCGGCGTCTGGAAACATTTTCGATCTCGTTCTCGGGCAGACGCTTCGACGAGAGCCGCTATTTTAGACCGCTGGTCGAGCATTACGGGACCTCTCACCACGAGTTTGATCTGGCGAGTGATTTGGATCTGGAAAGCGCCATCCATCAGATTGCGTATTACTCGGATGAGCCGAGCGCCGATGCAGGAGCGCTTCCCGTCTGGTTCTTGTCGCAGATGACGGCCAAGCACGCGACTGTGGCGCTCAGTGGCGAAGGAGCCGACGAGATCTTTGGCGGTTATCAGACGTACTTGGCCGATCAGTATGCAAGCCTGGCTCGGCGTATACCGGAACCGCTGCGGCGAGCGGCCTTCGGGATGGCGAACCGCTTGCCCGTGTCGGACGAAAAGGTAGGTCTCGAGTACAAGCTGAAGCGCTTTCTCGCGGGAGCGCTGCTCGATGGCGACGAAGCGCACTTTTTTTGGAATGGAACGTTCTCGCGCGAGGAGCAGCGGCATCTGGGAAGCGATGTTTCTCCGGAGCCATTGCGCTCGTTATGCACCGCTCTTCGGGGCTTGCCACCGGAATCGGACGTGGTGAACCGCTACCTGTTCGTGGATCAGCACTACTATTTGCCGGACGATATTCTTTACAAGTGCGACCGCATGAGCATGGCGCATTCCCTGGAAGTAAGACCGCCGTTCCTGGATCACAGGATCGTGGAGTTCGCTTCGCGTTTACCGGCGGGGTTGAAGATCGCGGGACGAAGCACAAAGCACGTTCTGCGAGAGCTGGTGCGCAAGAAGCTTCCCGCCGCCATCTTGCAACGCAGGAAAGAGGGGCTGGATATTCCCGCGCATGAGTGGCTTCGTGGACCGCTGCGGCCGTTGCTCTTGGACGCGCTGGGGCCTGAGTCGGTCCGGCGCGTGGGCCTGTTCTCGCCGGAGGCAATCACTGCGTTGGTGGATCGGCATTTACGGAGAGAAGAGAATCTGGGCTATCACCTCTGGGGCTTGCTCACGCTACATCTCTGGGTCCGGCGCTGGAATATCGAAACTGCTGAGGCGCTGGATAATAAGACCGCTGCTGTGATGACTGCTTCGGCGGGCGTTTAGAACTTTTCTTACGGATGTACTCTCTTCGACTCACATGCTCCGCCGAGCAGAGCGAGTTCATATCTGCGGAACTGTGGGACGCGGGCACAATTGCGGTACGCGAGATGGATGCTGACGGGCGCGTGTTGCTGATCGCCGGTTTCGAGACGAATGCGGCTGTCAGAGATCTGCTAGTGCGTTTCGGCGACTACTCGCCGGAGTGGCGGGCGGAAGCTGCAACAGATTGGGTGGCAGAAACGCAAGCGGCATGGCCGCCCCGATCAGTTGGAGAGAGGTTGTTCCTGGCCCCGGCATGGTCCGAAGAACCAACGCCCGCAGGACGCGAGCGCGTCATTCACAACCCGGGTTCGGCCTGCGGCACGGGCGAACATCCTTGCACCCAGTTGGCGCTTATCGCGCTTGAGCGATGCGTTGCTCCGGGATGCACAGTTATAGATATCGGAACGGGATCGGGCATACTGGCGATCGCGGCGTTGCGGCTAGGTGCAGCCGCGGCGGTCGGGATTGATCCGGATGAAGCGGCGCTTGAGGCAGCTCGCGAGAACTTCGCGCTGAATGGCCTGGATGCGCACTTGGTGGTAGGTTCTGCGGATTGCCTGGCTGCGGATTGCTCGGATGTGACAGTCGTGAACATCAGCGGAACAGTGCTGCTGTCGATTTTGGATGACTTGCAGCGTGCCACATGTCCAGGCGGTTGGCTGATATTAACTGGTTTTCCTGAGGCCGAGGCGCACGTGTTCGAGCGAGCGCTTCCAACTTCAGAGACGTTCGGAATCGGCGAGTGGCGATGCGTTGTCGCTAAGCTTTCTTAGCGCGTTTAGTTGGCCGCTTCACTGGCTCTGAAGCCGAGGAGCCCTTCAGCCGTTCTAAAGCGTCTTCGAGTTTTTGGCCACCCTGCAGCACGGGGGCAAAAAGATCGCCAACGCGCTTGAATCGCTCGACAGCGTTGCCGATGGTGAAATCGGAAGGCCGCAGGCCGTGCTTCACTTCGTTCCAGTCGAGCGGAGTCGCCACAGGCGCGCCATCGTAAGCGCGGACAACATAGGGCGCGGCAATGGTCTTGCCAATTCCGATTTGCAGGTAGTCGAAGTACACGCGGCCTTTTTTTCGTTTGCCAACGCTGCGAGGCGTGGTGAAAAGGTCGGGTTCTCGATCCACGGCTAGATGGGTGAGCAGTTCCGCGAAGCTGCGAACCTGGTCAAAACTGTATACCGACTCAAGGGGTACGTAGACGTGCATTCCATCGCCACCGGTGGTTTTCGGATAGCCTTTCAAGCCCAGCCCAGTGAGCAACTCACGAACGAGCAGTGCCGCGTCGATGATCTGATCAAACGAGGTCTCCACCGGGTCGAGGTCAAGCAGCATCCAGTCAGGCCGGTCAAGGCTTCCGGCTCGGCTCATCCAAGGGTTCTGATCGATGCAGCCCAGGTTTACGAGATACAGGAGACTCGCGCGATCCTGAGCGATGGGATAGTGGTTGACCTTGGGCGGATGATGCTCCGTGATGGGCTCGCAACGCATCCAATCCGGGAAATGGCTGCCGGCATTCTTCTGAAAGAAGAACTCCTCCGCGATGCCGTTCGGGTATCGCTTCATCGAGAGTGGACGGTCCTTTAGATGCGGCAACAACCAAGACGAAACGCGATCGTAAAACTCGAGGAGATCGCGTTTCTTCCAGCCGTCTTTCGGAAATAAGACCTTCTCCAGGTTTGTGAATTTCAACCGATGGCCGTCTACCTCGGTCGTGACTTCGCGACCCGTGAGCGGCACGGTGTCTGGCTCTACGGCCTCTTCGCGAGTCACCTCGTTCGCAGGCTTATCTTCTCTGAGGCCTACAAATACTGGTGCGCGCAGGATTCCGTCATTCGTCCATTCGAGAAAACGCACCTGGCAAACAAGCTCGGGGCGAACCCAAGTCACATTTCTTAGCCCGGTTCTGATGGTGGGCTTAACGCTAAACGGACTTGCTTTGGTGATAAGCGGCTCTAAACGGGAATAGATCGCCTTCATTAGCTTTTGATCGAAGCCCGTGCCCACTTGTCCAGCGTGGCGGAGCTTGCCGTCTTCTTGCACGCCCAGGACGAGAGCCCCGAAGTAGTCGCGTTCCCCTTTAGTGAAACCCGCGATCACGAATTCCTGCTCGGTCAGTACCTTCAGTTTCAGCCAACGTGTGGACCGGCTGGATTCATACGTACTGCGGCGGTCTTTCGCCAGAATGCCCTCAAGACCCATCTTGCGCGCAGCCTCGAACATCTGTTCGCCATCGGTGTCGAAGGCCTCAGACACTCGAATGTGATCGCCCGGTGTAACAACGTCGTTCAAGATGCGCTTGCGGTCTTCGAGCGCAACGCCTCGCAGGTCGTATCCATCGAGATAAAGAATGTCGAAGAGGAACAGCGTGGCGGGAGAGGTTTCGGCTAAACGAGGAATGGCGCCCGGATTCGCCGCAATACGCGGCTGGATGAGGGAAAAGCGGGCGCGGCCATCTTCATCGAGTATGCAGATTTCGCCGTCGAGCCACGCCGTCTTGGCATTCACGTGCGTGGGCAGATCCGCAAGTTCGGGATACTGCTTCTCGCAGCGGTTGCCTCGGCGCGATTGCATTTGCGCTTCGCCGTTATCGATGAGACACAGCGCACGGACGCCATCCCACTTCACTTCATAGAGCCATTGGTCGCCGGAAGGAATCTTGGTCACAGCCGTTGCCAGCATGGGTTGCAGATCGGTGGGAAGAGCCGCTTTGCGGGCGCCGGTGACATCTGCAACGTTTAAGGTCTCTACATTTTCCGCGATCTGTTCCTGCGTGCGTTTGCTCGCAACGCTCCAGGCGAACTGGTTGATGTCATAGCCGGGAACAGCCCACTCGTCTTTCTTCTTGATGAGCAGCCACTCGTTGCCTTTGCCGGCGTGCTTCATGTGAACGATGGCGAAAGAGCCCTTCAGCTTGGTGCCGTGCAGTTCAAACTTGAAGTCGCCGCGATCGAGTTGCTCCTGGGCAGAGGGATCGCCGAGAACTTCGAAAGTGCCCTTATCCCACAACATAACGCTGCCGCCACCGTAGTTTCCCTTCGGTATGTTGCCCTCGAAAGTCCCGTATTCGAACGGATGATCTTCCACCTTCATGGCGAGCGCCTTGCGCGTGGGATCGAGGCTGGGGCCTTTCGGCACAGCCCAACTGACGAGTACGCCATTGACCTCAAGACGGAAGTCATAGTGCAGGCGGGTAGCGTCGTGGCGCTGCACACAGAAGAACCCGCCACGGCCGATTCCCTTCCCGGCTGGTTCGTGACCCTCGGGTTCAGGCGTCTTGTCGAAGTGGCGTTTCCGGACGTATTCCTTCAGACCCATAGCATTGCGGCCATTATGCCAATCTCCATACCGAGCAGGGCTTCGGGTTGCTACCCTGAAAGCATTGCCAGTGTGGTTTCTCTCGCATGACCTTCGCTGAGCAGCTTAAGAGTCAGCTCAACATTGTTGAGGTAGTGGGACAATACGTTCGCCTTAAGCGCCAAGGCGCGGGCGGACGCTACGTAGGACTGTGTCCGTTTCACTCCGAGAAGACGCCCTCCTTCGGCGTGCTGAGCACGCTGCAAATTTATAAGTGCTTCGGTTGCGGCGTCGGGGGCGATGTCTTCCGCTTTGTCATGGAGCACGACCGCCTCACGTTTCCGGAAACGTTGAAGTTTCTGGCCGAGCGCAATGGCATTCCTTTCCCGGAACGTGAACGGGTGAGCGACCCGGAGGCGCAACGACGCGAGGCTTTACTCGAGATGCATGAGATTGCGGCGGATGTGTTCCAAAGGAATCTTCGAGGCGCGACGGGGAACGAGGCTCGCAAATATCTGGAGTCAAGAGGAGTATCTGGCGCCTCCATGGACGAGTTCCGGTTGGGCCTTGCGGACGCGTCGGGCCAGCAGTTGGTGCAGCGGCTGCAGAAGTTCGGGCCGGCACTGATGGAGGAATCCGGGCTGGTGGCGAAACGGGAGGACGGCAGCGGATTTTACGATCGCTTCCGTGCACGCGTGATGTTTCCGATCCATAACGAATCAGGAAAGCTGATTGCGTTCGGAGGAAGAGCGTTGCGGCCGGACGAAAAGGCGAAATACTTAAACTCGCCGGACACCAAGATTTACAAAAAGTCGATGGTGCTTTACAACTTGCATCGGGCGAAGATGGACGCGCGCAAATCCGACCGCATGATCCTGGTGGAGGGCTATATGGACGTGATTGGCGTCTATTCGGCCGGGATTCATGAGGTGGTCGCAAGCAGTGGGACGTCGCTAGGTCACGAACAAGTCAGGGCAATGAAGCGTCAGGTGGCGCAGCAGCAGGCCAGTACCGGACAGATCATTCTCAATTTCGATTCCGATGCGGCCGGCGCCCGATCGACAGAAAAGTACATCGGTCCTTTGCTGGCCGAAGGCTTGCGGGTGAAAGTTCTAGAGATTCCGGGCGGGCTTGATGCCGATGAATACATCCAACAAAATGGTGCAGAAGCATATAAGGTCTTGGCGGAGCGGGCCAGTTCTTACTTTCATTGGCTAGCTGATCACACCCGAGAGAAATTCGATATGCGGACGGCGGAAGGCCGCGTGGACGCTTTCAACCAACTGTCGCCGGTGTTTCAACAGGTAACTGACCGGATAGAACGGGCGGCGATTCTCACGGAGATGGCCGATTACCTGAAAGTGGACCGTGAACTAATCAGCGCCAAGCTTCGTCCGGCGCCGCGGGCGGAAACGGTTCAGAGGCCTCGGGATGTGTTCTCGTCGATTCCCCCCAATGAGAAACTTCTGCTGACGTGCCTACTCTGCTCCGCGGACGCTCGCGCGGCGATCCAGCAATATCTCAGGAGCACGGAGATTGTTCATCTCCTGGAGCTAAGAAGCATCTTCGAAGCGACGCTTGAGCTGGAAGACGAAGGGATCGCCTTTTGCGCGGAAGCACTGGGAGCGCGGTTGGAGCCGCGAATGCAGAGGATCTTGTCGGAGTTGAGTTTTCTGGAAGCAGGCATGGCCGAGCGGGACGCGGTTCAACAGGCGCTGCACTGTTTGAAGGCTCTGGAAGAGCAAGCAGGGAGGGCTAAACGCGATACTCTCCGGCGGCGGATTCAGGATCTGGAAAAAGCAGGAAATATCGAGGAAGCATTACTCTTAGCCGATGAGTTGAATAGGGTGAAACGCGCAGCTTTGGGAGGGTGAATCGTGTTGTACTATGAGGAGTCGAGAAGCCGCAGAGGGCTTCACCTAAAATCTCGGGGTTGTAGCGGTTTCGTATTTCCCGCCGGTCAATTGTTCTGCGACAGTAGCGCAGCACTCAAAGATTGATGAAGGCAGTTCATGCAAGACAGTAACGATAAGGGCTTCGCTCTCTACGACGAGATTGGGGGCGTGGCTCCTGACGAACTAGCGAACGGCAGCGATCTGAACGATCTCTTCGTCGACCTGGACAGCGCCCCCGTCGAGCTACTGGAAGCCAAAGAGTTTGAGAAGAAAGACGAGGATGTCGACGATCTTTCGGATCTCGATCTCACGCCAGGCACTCTCGATAAGAGCAACGATTCGGTGCGGGTCTACCTGCGCGAGATGGGGATGGTGCCGCTGCTCACGCGCGAGGGCGAAATAGAGCTGGCCAAACGGATTGAGCGGGGACAGACGGCCGTTAGAAAAGCCTTATCGCGATCCCGCCTGGTTATGCAATTGCTTCTAGATACCAAGACTAACGTGGAGCGCGGCGCGCTTTCTGTTTTGGAGGTGCTGCAGCAGTCGGATCCGCACGTGGACAACCATTCGGACAATCAGGAAGACAACGCTGAACTGGAGTTGAAGAATCAGCTTCTAGGGGCGATGCAAGAGATTGAGAAGCTGTATCGAAAGGCGCAGCAGACACAGCACAAGCTGATTACCACTTCGCGCAACATGAAGCCGAAGCAGCACCGCAAGGTTCGTTTTGAGTACGCCCGCTTACTGGTTGTGATTTCGCGCGGGATACGGGCTGTTCCCTTCTCCGGGCGTTTTCAGCGTTCCTTGAGTGAAGCGTTGAGAAAGATCGTCGACCAGGTAAAGCCCTTGGAACAGGAGATGGCACGGCTGCAACGCAAGCTGGAGCAACCGGCGGTGGCGGACTCCGGATCAGCTCCGGCCATTCGAAAGGAATTAAAAGGACTTGCAGCTCACTTGCAGACGCTGGAAGATAGATGCGGCACAAGCGCCACTGATCTGCGGCGAACCTTGCAAATTGTGGAACGCGGCGAGACTGAGACCGAGTTTGCGAAGAAGCGGCTGATTGAGGCCAATCTCCGCTTGGTAGTTTCGGTTGCGAAGCGTTACACGAACCGTGGCATGCAGTTTCTGGATTTGATCCAGGAGGGCAACATCGGGCTGATGCGCGCGGTGGACAAGTTCGATTACAAACGCGGCTATAAGTTCTCCACCTACGCGACTTGGTGGGTGCGGCAAGCAGTGACGCGGGCTATCGCCGATCAGGCTCGCACGATTCGCATCCCGGTGCACATGATTGAGACGATCAACAAGTTGGTTCGTTTGCAACGCATGATGCAGCAGGAGTTAGGCCGCGAACCTACCACCGAAGAGCTCGCGTTGAAGATGGACCTGACACCCAGCAAGATTCGGCGGGTTCTGCGGATTGCGCAGGAACCCATTTCCTTGCAGACGCCGGTGGGCGAAGAGGAAGAATCGAACTTGGGCGACTTCCTGGTGGATAGCAGGATGGTGTCGCCTTCGGAAGCGGTCATCAATCTGAATCTTCGGGAGCAAACGGCCGAAGTTTTAAAGACACTCAGCCCGCGTGAAGAAAAGATCGTCAAGATGCGTTTCGGGTTGCAGGACGGCAGTGAG
>JAABUQ010003271.1_pt1 | contig 30087 bp, 29 predicted proteins | sample 5560001 | NCBI WGS metagenome assembly JAABUQ01 (sample SAMN10711888, study PRJNA513371) | rock metagenome | isolation source: Antarctica rocks | place: Antarctica: Victoria Land, Finger Mt nord | collected 2015-12-18 | reverse complement strand
GGCGAACCCCTAACTCGTTCCGTTTCAGCGGCCGAAAAAGTACTTCCAGTTTTTGTGAAGAACTCTATTGACTCGTCATTGAAACCTAGGCAAAATCAGACGGTTCCCGGTTTTTCCTGACTTGGTGTCGGGGAGCCATCAACGGCATGAGCGAATTTGTTTCAGTTGTGGGCCAAGAAGCCTCTCTTGGTCGCGGCGATATGAGGAGCGGACCACTTGCAGATGTTAGCTCTGCAGCCCTCTATGATCTTGCACATGACCTTCGGCAGCCGCTAGGCGTCATCGAATCACTCGCCTATTACCTGGAGCTCACCTCCGGTGACGATAGCGCCTGTGCCCATTTACGGCGCATTCAGGCCATGGTGGCGCAAGCCAACGCCATCCTGGAGCATATGTGCGCTTCCCCCGCAGGCCTAGCTTTAGCAACAGCCTCGTCCTAATTTTCAAAGTTCCGATTTTCCGCGTTCCGCGATGGCGTCAACCTTGCGCTTCAGCTCTCTGAGCTCTTCGCGCAGTTGCGGTAATCGCGCCACGTTCGCCAAACCTTTCAAATGCTGCCGCAGAGGACGCGCCGGAATGCCCCAGACGGGCTCTCCCGCGGCGATCCTTTGCGACGTCAGTACGCCGGCTTTTCCGCCGACGATGGCCTTCGCTTCGATTCTCGCCTTCTCGCCGATACCGGCTTGACCGCCGATCACGGCGAAATCGCCGACCGACACGCTGCCTGAAAAGCCTGTCTGCGCCGCCACCACCACGTGGCGCCCGATAGTGCAGTTATGCGCGACGTGAACCAGGTTGTCGAGTTTTGTGCCTTGACCAATGCGCGTAACGCCAAGCGCCGCGCGATCCACGCAAGAGTTGGCGCCGATCTCGACGTCGTCTTCAATCTCTACAGTGCCGACTTGCGGAAATTTCTCATAGTGGTCGCCCGCCGGCGTAAAGCCGAAACCATCCGCTCCCAACACGCAGCCGGAGTGCAGAATGACGTTCGCGCCGATCCGCACGCCCGCGTACACGGTGACGTTCGCGTACAGGGTGCCGCCGGCTCCGATAGAAACTCGGTTGCCAATGGCGCATCCGTTGCCGATAACGCAGCCCTCGCCAATACTTGCTTCATCACCGACCGTCACGTAGGCGCCAATGGAGCAGCCGCTTCCGATCTTTGCCGTCGGCGAGAGGATGGCCGTGCGGTGGATGGAGGCGGGTGGTTGCGCTTTAGGATAGAGTGCGGCCAAGGCGCGAACAAAGGCCGTGCGCGGATCTCCAACGCGAATAAAGGACGGGGACGAGCCGGCCGATTTTTCGAACGATACCGGTACGAGCAGGCACCCGGCCTGGGACGAAGCCGCCATCTCGATAGCACTTCGGTTTGCCGCGAAGGAGAGCTCGGAAGCCGAGGCATTCTCCAGTGAGTTTGCGCCGGTGATGATTCTATCGCCGTCGCCCTCAAACTCACCACTGCAGAGTTGGGCGAGCTGAGCGATGGTGAGAGCAGACATCCCTCATACTTATCACTGATGGCCGTCGATTCGTCAGCCTACGTCGCGCCCACGGCCCGCGTTCATCCGGATGCCATCATCGGCCCCGGCACTCGCATCGGCGAGTTTTGCGTGTTGGAATCGGACGTCGTCATCGGAGCCGGTTGCGTCCTAGAGCCTTACGTCTACGTGAAGCGCTGGACGACGATGGGCGATGAAAATGAGATCTCGGCGGGGACGGTGCTGGGTACGGATCCACTGGACAAAAACTTTGCGGGTGAGCGCAGCTATCTACTGATTGGGAACCGCAACAAGATTCGCGAGCACTACACTATATCGCGCGGCACGCAACCTGAATCGGAGACGCGCATCGGCAGCGGTAACTACATCATGACGTCTGGTCACATCGCGCATAACTGCGTGCTGGGGGACAACATCGTGGTGGCCAGTTGCGCGTTGCTGGCGGGCTACGTGGAAGTGGAAGATCGGGCTTTCATCTCGGGCGGCGTTGTGGTTCACCAGCACTCCAAGATTGGACGTCTCGCCATGGTGGGCGGCAATACTAGAGTGAACAGCGATCTGCCGCCCTTCTTCCTGTACTCCGAATTCAACGCCGCACCGCGCGGCCTGAATAGTGTGGGGCTGAAGCGCGCGGGCTTTTCGCTGGAAGAGCTCCGGTTGCTTAAACGCGCCTACCGCCTTTTGTATACCGAAGGCTTGAGACTGGAGGAAGCTTTAACGCGCATCGAAACGGAAGCGCCGTCTCCACATACGTGTCACCTGGTCGACTTTATCCGTCAGAGTAAGCGCGGCATCGCGCGGCCGAAGGTCTACTCAGATCGATCCCACTCAGACCCCTACTCAGACCCGCCGCGGGCGATTTGAAGATGGCTCAGAGTGCTGGCATATTGCGATACGCCTTTGAAGAGAGCTTCCGCAATGCGTTCGCGTCCGTCGCTGCGCTGCAACATTTTCTCATCGCGAGGGTTAGATAGGAAGCCGATCTCAGCGAGGATAGACGGCATAGTGGCGCCAATCAGGACCACGAACGGCGCCTGGCGCACGCCACGATCGCGCGAGCGGCTGTCCGCCTTTACCGAGGACGTCCAGAGCGAATTCTGCACGCTCTGTGCGAACTCGCGCGACTCTTCCAATTTGGCTTGCAACACGGCCCGGTGGAGCAGGTCGTTCAGATCGGAAATGGCGCTCGTCGAGGTCGCATTCTCGCGCGTGGCAAGATCCAGCCCGCTCTTGTCCGAAGTCAGGTTGAAGAAGTAAGTTTCCACGCCGCTGGCGCTTGGCTCAGGAGAGGAGTTGGCGTGAACGGAGATGAAAAGATCGGCCTTTTCGTTGTTGGCAACCCGCGTGCGCTGCTCCAGCGGAATGAAGGTATCGTCTGAACGTGTGTAGATAACTTGCGCGCCGAGCTGCTGAGTAATGAGCGCGCCTAATCGCAACGCCACATCCAAAACCAGATCTTTCTCCATCAGCCCATTGGGTCCGATAGTGCCCGTATCGTGACCGCCGTGACCCGCGTCAATCACCACCTTGCCCATCTTCAAGCCGAAGACGCGCACCAGCGAGCGGTCGCCCGCACTGTCTTTCTTGGCTGGCGCAGCAATACCAACAACTTTACTGGAGGCAACGGGGGCGGGTGAGGGAGCGGGAGGTGGGATCGCCGCAGCGCCAGAAGGAACCGACTTAGGCAAAGCGGAAGAGGCGGGCGGAGGTACGACAGGTTTCGGAGGCGTGTAGACTTGCTGGACCACCAACCCATCAGCGGTTTGAATGGTGGTGACGCGTGAAGTGGACAAGGGACGATCAGCGGCGCGAGACGTGGATGCCGTTCTGGTAGTCCCCGATGGAAATGTACTCGCAGCCACGCGAGCGGCGGAGTCGGCTGGCAGCGTGGAACTCAAGCTAGGGGTGTCAGGGATAGAAGCAACGGGTACGGGCTGGGAAAGTGTGGGCCTTGGCGCCGCCGATTGGGCCAGCAGAGCACTGCCTTTGGGTCGAATCTCAATCATCAAGCGGTCGGGATTTACAAGCTGCGAGGAAGTGACCTCGGCTGGCCCTTCCAGATCGAAGACGAGCCGCGTCTTGCCGGGACTGACTTCGGCCAATCGAATTTGCTTGACACGGCGATCGGCCACCGCAATCGTTTGCACCCCACGATGAAGCGAAGAGGGCGGCCGCAAGCCAATCAGGTCGAAGTAAACGCGCGCGGGCCTGTCCACCTGATCCGAGGCGACGCGGTATGACCCCTGCGTCTGCACCGCAATCCGCGTCACGTCTCCAAACGACCAGAAGCGCACTGCTTCCACGCGGGACGCAGTCTGGGCGCCCGCAGGGCTATGGAACAGGGTGTGCGCCACGACAAGCGCCGCAACGATTCGGGGGAGGCGAAGCATTTGCGAAAACCAAAACTGCAATTGTACCGGCCGCGGAGCTTTGTTTGATCGCATTATAACCGGAAAGCCCGCCTCTGGGTGCTACTATTTGGGCATGCAAACGGCCGGGTTCGTGCTTGTGGGAGGACTTAGCACGCGCATGGGGCAGGATAAGGCGCTTCTTTCCGCTGGCCCACACCCTCTGGTCACAGACGTCGCTGCCAAGGTGGCGGTTGCGGCCGGCAGTGTCGCCCTGGTAGGAAAGCCGGAGCGCTACGGAAGTCTCGGTCTGCATTGCATTGAAGATTTGCGGCCGGATCTGGGCCCCTTGGCGGGCATTGAGGCCGCTCTGGAGAGTGGGCGCGGCGACGTGAATCTGATCGTCGCGTGCGACATGCCGGGCTTGACGACGAGCTTCCTCCGCACCCTGATGCGGCAAGCCGAAAACACGTCCGCGCCGTGTGTGGTAACTCGGGATACGTCTGGCGCGATTCATCCTCTTTGCGCGGTCTACCGCGGCGCCTGTTTGCCCATGATTCAGCGCGCTCTCAACGCCCGGCGATTGCGATTGATGGACGTTGTCGAAGAACTGGGCGCCACTTTCTGCGATACCGGCGGCATCGTCTGGAACGTGAACACTCCGCAAGAATGGAGTGCCTGGCGCGCGAATGCCCACTGAAGCGCCTGCGCATTACATCGAATTTCGGGACGTGAGTAAGAGCTTCGACCGTCCCGTGCTGGTGGATGTGAGCTTCTACATCGATGCCGGCAAGACACTCGCCATCATCGGCCGCAGCGGCGTCGGAAAATCCGTTACGCTCGGTAACATCATGGGCTTTATCAAACCCGACAAAGGGGAGGTGATCGTCTCCTATACCGACATCACGAACCTGCCCGAAGAAGAGCTAAGGCTGATCCGCCAAAAAGTCACCATGGTGTTTCAGTCCGGGGCGCTGTTCGATTCGTTAACTGTCGGCGAGAACATTCTGTTTTCGCTGGAGCTCCGCGACGACTATAACGAGCAGAACAAAGACGAAATTGTGAACGGCTTGCTCAAGATGGTGGATCTTGGCGATTTCAAGGACTCTTATCCTGGCGACTTGTCGACGGGCTACAAGCGGGCGGTCGCGATCGCGCGCGCACTGGCGGCACAACCGGAATGCATCCTTTACGATGAGCCCACGACCATGGTGGATCCCATCATGTCCGACGATCTCGGGAACCTTATGCTGCGCCTCAAAAAGCAGTTGGGTCTTACCGGCATCGTCGTCACGCACGACCTGGACCTGATGCGGAAAGTGGCGGATTCCGTGGTCTTCCTTTACAAAGGTGAGGCCATCTACTTCGGCCCCGTTTCAGAGCTGGAGAAATCGGATCATCCACACGTCAAGCAGTTCCTGGCGATGGACAACGTGGAAGTCGCAGGCAAGATCGAAGAGACTTAATCGTGCTTGAGGACGCGCCTCTTCAACGCACTCCATCCGTGGTGGAACCAACCTTCGCGAGGCATCTTGGCCTGCAGCTTATTGGTATCGATCCCGTTTGCGTCAACCCCGCCGGTTTTGTCGCCGTTGCCCGCCGCATCAGGTTGATAATCTTCCGTGCCGGTTAAGTGTACACGCGACGTGTCAAAGGCGTAGGAACGGCGGCGAAACTTCCCGTCGTCGTCTTTGGTGATGAGCTCGAAGGTTCGCCCCAAGGCGTTCGAATCCGCCGCATCGACGTGTACGGGGAAGTAGCCTTCCACGTCCCGCTGCCGATACGACGTTTCGTAACGGTGCCGTCGGCGGTTCCAAAGAAACACCCTCCAGGAGTCGAAATCAAACGGCTGTAAACCGGATGAGGTGGTCCAAAGCCAATCGTGCCGCAGCCCTTTCTCCTCGTCCTGAACGGAACCCAGATCGAAGTAAGCGGTGATGCGCTTGCCTTCCGCATACTGAGCCACCTCATCGGGAATGGACATAACCAAGTTGCGCGAAAGCACCCAGCCGCACTGGTTGTCTTTAGTGCGGACCAAGCTCCAGTCCTCCAGGATGACCGGCTTTTTGAGTTCGAGCGCCATCTTTCCGGAAGACTGCTTTTCTTTGTCGGCCTGATCTTTATTGGCCTGAACCTCCGCGGTGCTCTGTGCGCCATCAATCCGTTCGGCTGAGAGTTCCTGCCAATTCGCCGGAGGCTTAGGGGCGGGCGGCGGTGCAGGCAGACGGGAGGCGCTGCTGCGCAATTGCCTCTCTCTCTTCTGGCGCCGGGAAAGCGGCTGTGGACGTTCCGCCACCAAATTGGGCGGCTTAGCCGGAGCGCTGTTCTTCGGCTCAATCCGGTGCGCCAGAACTGCAACGGAACCGCCTTCCGGGATGCGCGCAAACGCAGGCGATTGACGGCTCGGCTCAATGTGAACGTTAAGAGCTTCGAAGACGCCCGCTGCACCTTCCGAAGGCAACGACAGCGCATGCTGCGTATCGCGGCGAATCTGCGCCATCTGCTCCGGACTCAGCAACTGCAGCGAATCCACCCAGCCCTCGTCGCCCTTTTCCGTGCGCACCTTCACGAAGCGGCGGCGGCTATCGACGATGCCGACCTTCTCCCCGTGCTTCAGCAAAGCCACGGCGCTGTTTTTTTGATTTACCTCGCGGCGAAGGTTGAGGGTTGCCGGTGCCACATACGCCTGCCCGAGCACGTCGTCCGACTGCTTCACACACCCTGTAAGTTGGAGTAGCGATGCCAGCGATAGCGCGCCGATCGCAAGGAACCACAGCCGTTGCTTACGCATGTCGCAAATAGCGCAACAGTGTTCAGTCTAACGCGCAGCCCGCGCCCGTCCGGGTCACGGCATCAGCCGCGCGAGTTCTTTCAAAATGCAGCGGTCCATCACCACCGGAAGACCCGCGGTTTCGGCCTGCTTCGCGGCCTCATGATTCACCACGCCTTCTTGCATCCAGATGCAGCGTACACCGCCCTTTCGAACGGCCGCTTCGATCACCTCCGGTACTCGCGCCGGACGCCGGAAGATGTTCACGATATCAATGGGATCGGGCACTTCTCCCACGGTCGCATAAGCTTTTTCGCCCAACACCTCGGTCTCGTTCGGATTCACCGGGATAATGCGATAACCTTGCCGCTGCAGGAACCGGGACACGCCGAAACTGGGGCGCATGGGGTCGTTTGATAGACCCACTACCGCGATGGTCTTCGACTCGCGCAGCACGTCCGTCATCTCTCGATCATTCATCATCTTGGTCCTTCTCTTGGTTGCTCCGTCGCTCGCTAGCGCTTAGAATTTTTTGAAAGTGCGCCACCTCGCCGGTCGTCAGCGTACGGTAAGCGCCCGGCTTCAAAGTGCCAAGTTCTAGAAATCCGATCTTCACGCGCTTCAGCTTTTCCACTAAACGGCCGGAATGCTTGAACATGATTCGAACCTGGTTCTGCCGGCCTTCCACCAGCCGCACCTCATACCACGGATTTACCGCTTTGCGAATCAGCTTCAGCCCGGCAGGCGCGGTGCGGCGGCCATGTATGGGTATGCCGCGGCGAAAGCCTTCTTCCTGCTCCGTCGTAAGCGCGCCGTTCGCCTTCACCAGATACGTTTTGGTCACATGGCTTGCCGGTGACATCAACTTATTTGCAAAGTCACCGTCGTTCGTCAACAGCAGCAGGCCTTCACTCGCGTAATCCAGTCGTCCTACGGGATAAAGCCGCTCTTGAAAGCCCTTGAAGAAGGACATCACGGTCTGGCGGCCTTCTGGATCGTGTACCGTGGTCACGCAATCTTTCGGTTTGTGGAAGGCTATGTAGAGGTGGTGTTTGGGCACGCTCAGCAAACGGCCGTCCACCTTCACTTTGTCGACTGACAGATCGGCCTTTGAACCAAGCTCCGTCACTGTCTTACTGTTGACGGAAACACGACCAGCCGTAATCAGCTCTTCCGCTTTGCGCCGGCTGGCGACACCGGCATGCGCCAGGATCTTTTGCAAACGTTCTTCAGGCATCGGCGGCCTGCGCGGCAGCCTCATCTGTCGCGGGCGTACTCTCTTCCGAATCAGTCGTCGTCAAATCAGTCATTGCCAAGCGTCCCAGCTCTTCGAACTCCTTCAGGGTGGGCAGCTCCGCAAGTGAACTCAAACCGAACTGCACCAGAAATTCGCGCGTGGTCTTGTACATGATCGGTTTGCCCAACACATTCTTGCGGCCCGCCGTAGCAATCAGTTTACGGTCCAGCAACGTCTTCAACACGCCGGCCCCTTGGACCCCGCGTATGTCCATGATCTCGGGAGCCGTAATAGGCTGCTTGTACGCGATCACCGCCAGTGTCTCGAGCGCGGCTAACGAGAGCCTCACCGGCGGCTGCAATCTCTTGACGAACCTGCGAATAGACTCGTGATGTTCCGGCTTGGTGGAGATTTTGTATCCGCCCGCAAGCTCCCGAACCGACAAGCCCCGATCGGGTGCGGAGTACTCCTCGACCAACTGCTTCAAGGTCTCCTTCACGCGTTCTATGGGTTGGTCGATTGCCGTGGCAATCTGATCTACCGTCAGTGGTTCGTCAGTAATATAGATGGCCGCTTCGATAACGGCTTTCAACGTGGCGGCCTGATCGACCGCGGGCGCGGGTTCGGACGCCGCCTCGGCGATAAACAAAGTCGTCTGTGAATCTACCTCTTCCTGCGCGCCACCCGTTTGAGCTACTTCATCGGCCGCGCCGGCAGCCTGTTCCGCTTCTTCCATGCTTTCCGTCAGTGATATTCCTGTTCTACCGTGGCGAGGTCCTCTGCCGTCTCGCGGGTCTCATCGAACTCCGGGCCGCGGCGCAAGCCGATGTCGCCAAACGCCTCGCCCTGCGTGAGCTCCACGCTCTGACGCTTCACCAATTCCAGGATCGCGAGAAACAGGCAGATGATCGCGCGACGGCTGCGTTGACGCTCAAAAAGCTGCGTGGCCGAAACTGCTCCGTCTCGCCGTGATCGTGTCAGTTGATACCGGAGAAACTGGATCATCTCCGGAACGCTGACGTCTTCCCTGCCGATCTCGTACACGGGCCGGTTCTTGGCGCGTTCCAAAACACCCTGGAAGGTTTTGACAAGGTCGAAGATGGTGACCGCCAAACCAGGGCCCTCGTCGGCCGCCAGGAAGTGCTCCATCTGCGGATTGGACCAGATCGCTTCTTCCACCGTGCGCTTCTGGTGCAACATTTCGGCCGCATTCTTGAAGCGTTCGTGTTCAATCAGCCGTTCCACCAGCTCCTGGCGGGGATCTTCTTCGGGCGAAATCTTTTCCAGCTCCGGATCGCGCGGCAGCAACGTCCTGCTCTTGATATGGATCAACGTTGCGGCCATGTAGACGAAATCGGAGCTGAGCTCAATGTCCAATTCCATGGCCTTCTGCATGTACTCGAGATATTGCGCGGTGATCTGCGAAATCGGTATGTCGTAAATATTGATTTGCTGCTTTCGAATCAAGTCGAGCAGCAAGTCCAGCGGGCCCTCATACTGCGCAACATGGAAGTTCAAGGGCGAGGACACTAGCTACACGGTAACATGCAAAAAAGGCGCGTTTAGCGTTCCCGGACGCAGCGGTTCTCACCCGCCCAGGAAGCCTTGAAGCCTCTTGAAGAGCTTGCTGGAGTCCACGATTTGGCAAGCGGCTGCGGCCACGCAAATCTTCGACAAGATCGGTTCGCAAAGCGACGAAAATCACACGTGACCGAAGTTAGGGTACTCCGAAATCCGCAGCCTGCATCAACTTCCATGCCGTCTCGTAACCAAAGTTTACGCAACTCGTTCCGGATGTATGTACGGTAGTCCCCAAATACGGGGTCGAGAATACCACGCACGTTTTCAATCACGACAGCTCTCGGTCTGATTTCATCTACCAGCCTGAGGTGACGGGAAATAGATTCCGTTCGTCAGCGTCCCCGAGTTGCTTGCCAGCCACTGAGAACGGCAGTCTGCCGGAAAGAAGATCTATACCCTTAAAGTTAGCCCCTGAAAATTCGTTCAAGTCTTTTTGAATGACGTTCCATCCGGGACGATTCAAAGCCAGAGTCGCGCAGGCGTGCCGGTTATCTCAACCAGCCCCGAATGATCGAATCCAGCTTGTTCGTACCCCAGAGATTCGCCACCCATACCGGCGCAGATTTCCAGGGTGCTGAAAGGATGGATTGATTCCAAGATCCCAGTGTACCCAGATCCGCGCAATTCCAACTGAAGCATCTCCGGATAAACTCCGCCGCTATCTACATCGGCAGTCAGGCGGCGGGTGTAGAGACTTTTCTCGACTGATGCTCCTTTTATGCGGCTAAGGTGTTCACAGTGGGCTGATGATTTCTCTCGAATCCCGCAATAGCCGCTTCCTGCTGGAGGATGTAACCGAGTTCGTCCACGCCTTCGAGCATGCAGTATTTCGCGAACCCCTCGATGGGGAACTCGACCGTGGATCCGTCCGGCAGCGTGAGCTTCTGCTCTGCCAGATTCACTGTCACCGTCACAGCCGAATCCTTCGCAACCGCTTCAAACAGCTTCTTATGAGCATCGCCTGGAATCACCAGCGGAAGCAGAGAATTCTTCAATGCGTTGCCGCGGAAGATATCGGCGAAGGAGGTGCTGATCACCGCCCGGAACCCATACTGCGTCAGCGCCCACGGCGCGTGCTCGCGCGAACTGCCGCAGCCGAAATTATCTCCCGCCAGCAGCACTTGCGCCGCACGACCCTCCGGCCGGTTCAGCAGGAAGTCAGGATTCGGCTGGCCTTGCGCGTCGTACCGCCAATCGAAAAACAGTTGATCGGCCAGCCCTTCTTTCGAAATCGTCTTCAGGAAACGCGCGGGAATAATTTGGTCCGTGTCGATGTTGTCGATTGCCAGCGGCGCCAGACGGCTGGTGAAGGCTATGAACTTTTCCATGAGCGTGCTCCTCTTTATAAAAGCGTTCGGACGTCCGTCACCACGCCTGTGAGCGCACTGGCGGCAGCCGTCAAAGGACTCGCCAAAAACGTTCTTCCGCCCTTGCCTTGACGCCCCTCGAAATTGCGGTTGCTGGTCGAGACGCTATATTCGCCCGGCTGCAACTGATCGCCATTCATCGCAATGCACATGGAACAGCCGGCCTCGCGCCAGTCCGCCCCGGCGTCTTTGAAGACTTGATCGAGCCCTTCGGCTTGCGCCTGCTTCTTCACTTCCTGCGAGCCGGGTACAACCATCACGCGCACATTCGGACTCACTTTACGTCCACGCAGCAGATTCGCGGCCGCGCGCAGATCGGAGATACGCGAATTCGTGCAGCTTCCGATGAACACCACGTTCACCGGATGCCCCAGCAACGGCTTGCCGGATGGCAGATCCATATAGCGCAGCGCTTTGCCCAAGGAATCGCGTTCCACCGGATCGCTGATGGCCGCGGGATCCGGAACGGAGGCCGTGATCGGAATGCCCATTCCTGGATTAGTGCCGAACGTAATCATCGGTTCCAGCGCGCCGGCGTCAATGTCGATGCTCTTGTCAAACCTTGCGCCCGCATCGGTGGGCAGTCGCCGCCACGCCGCCACTGCACGGTCCCAATCAGCGCCTTTCGGAGCACAAGGACGCCCGGCCAGATACTGATAGGTCGTATCGTCAGGAGCGACCAACCCGGCGCGCGCGCCTCCCTCGATCGACATGTTGCAGACCGTCATGCGCTCCTCCATCGAGAGCGCGCGAATGGCTGGGCCGGCGAATTCAAAGACGCATCCCGTTCCGCCGCCAATGCCGATTCTTGAAATCAGGTTCAGGATGATGTCCTTCGCGCCTACACCGTTCTTCAGCGTTCCTTCGACGCGCACTTCATAATTCTGGGAACGCGATTGCAAGAGGCACTGCGTGGCCAAAACATGCTCCACCTGGCTGGTGCCGATGCCGAATGCCAACGCGCCGAATGCGCCGTGCGTGGCGGTATGGCTGTCGCCGCAAACAACCGTCAGACCCGGCTGCGTCAATCCCTGCTCGGGACCAATGATGTGCACAATGCCCTGCTTCTCACTATGCGGCCCGAAGAACGGGATGCCGAAATCGCGGCAGTTCTTTTCGAATTGAACGATCTGGGCTTCTGCAATTTTGTCGAGAATGGGCAGCGAGCGGTCGTAAGTAGGAATGCTGTGGTCCGTTGTCCCGATGGTCAGATCGGGCCGCCGTACTTTCAAGCCGCGCTCGCGCAGCCCGGAAAACGCTTGCGGCGACGTGACCTCGTGTACCAGATGCAGATCGACGAACAAGAGCGTAGGCGCACCTTCCCGCTCCGCGACGGCATGGTTGTCCCAAACCTTCTCGATAATCGTGCGCGGCTTCGGGGCCGCTCCGTTCCCTTGCGACATAAATTTCTTATCCCTTGTTTGGCAGAAATTGTTTGGCGGAAATGTTATGCGGAAGCGGCACGCGCCGGGAGCGCACCGCACACCGCATCGCCCACTTCGCCCGTTGTGGCGGGAGCACCCGTGGGCTTCAAATCCGCCGTCACTCTTCCGCTGTTCAAAACTTCCTCAATCGCGGCGTTCACCGCTCGCGCTTCTTCCACCAGACCGAAACTATACTCAAGCATGGCCGCAACCGAACCGATCGCGCCCAGCGGATTAGCCTTATTCTGGCCGGCTATGTCGGGCGCCGAGCCATGCACGGGCTCATACAATCCAACCCACGCACCCGACGGCCGCTTGCTCCCGATCGAAGCCGACGGCAGCATGCCGATCGACCCAGCCAACACTGCGGCCTCATCACTCAAAATATCGCCGAAAAGGTTCTCTGTCAGCACCACGTCGAAGCGCCTCGGCGTTAACACTAACTGCATCGCGCAGTTATCCACCAGCACGTGATCGAGCGTTACATCGGCGTACTCGCGCGCCACTTCCGTCACCACGCGCCGCCATAACTGCGAATTTTCGAGCACGTTCGACTTGTCCACACTAGTTACTCTCTTGCGCCGTTTGCCGGCAAGCTGAAACGCCATGTGCGCCACGCGCTCAATCTCGGGACGCGTATAAATCATGGTATTCACCGCGCGTTCTTCAGCGCCCGTTCCCGAAATCCCACGCGGCGTGCCGTAATAAAGGCCTCCAGTTAATTCGCGCACGATGATCAGGTCGGTTCCATCCACTAACTCATTCTTCAGCGGCGAGGAATCAAGCAGCGCTCGATACGACCGCACCGGCCGCAAGTTCGCGTACACCTCCAGCGCTTTCCGGATACCCAGCAAGCCGCGTTCCGGACGCTTCTCCGGCGGAGCCTCATCAAATTCAGGTAGTCCGACCGCACCCAAAAGCGTGGCATCTGCTTTGATCGCCAATGCACGCGTCTCCTCCGGGAACGGATGGCCTGTTTTATGAATGGCAATCCCCCCCAGCAGACCCTCGCTCAACGAAAGACTGTGCCCGTGCGCATCCGCAATGTGGCCCAGAACTTTGACCGCTTCGCGAGTGACTTCCACGCCAATGCCGTCGCCCGGCAAGATTAGAACATTTAGATTCATCTCGCTAATGGGCAGCCGGAACGCTCTCGCGCGCGGCGCCACGCCCAATCACCTGGCGCACCAGACTTGCAATCTCGTCGTTGCGCAGCCCTTTCTTCGTGTCGGCCGCAATCGTGAACTGCGTATACACCTCGTCGAGCTCGTCCCGCGTTAACTCAAACCCCAAATCTTCCGCGCGCTTCTTCAGCGCATGCCGCCCGCTGTGCTTCCCCAGCACCAAACGCGTTTCCGGCACGCCCACGCTGGCGGGATTAATGATTTCATAGGTGGACGGATTCTTCAGGTAGCCATCCTGGTGAATGCCCGCTTCGTGAGCGAAGGCGTTCTCCCCGACAATTGCTTTATTCGGCTGCGGACCGAAGGAGATGAACTCCGTGAGCATCTGGCTGGCCCCAAAGAGCTTCTGCGTGTGGATCTCGGTCTCAAACGGCAATTGGTCATGGCGCGTCCTGATAGCCATCACAATCTCTTCGAGAGCGGCATTGCCGGCCCGTTCACCAATGCCATTGATCGTACACTCCACTTGTCGCGCGCCCGCCTTCACCGCCGCCAGAGAATTCGCTACCGCCAGCCCCAGATCGTCATGACAATGCACGCTCACCACCGCGCGATCGCCCAAGAGCGACACAATATTCGCAATGAGGCCGGCATATTCCTCGGGAACCGAATAGCCCACCGTATCCGGCAGGTTCACCGTGCGCGCACCCGCCTCCACAACGGCTTTGCTGACCTGGCGCAGGTAATCCAGATCAGTTCGCGTGGCGTCTTCCGCCGAAAACTCCACGTCGTCGGTGTAATTGCGCGCCAGCGTCACGGCTGCCACGGCATCGTCCAACACCTGCTGACGGCTCTTCCTCAGCTTATGCTGCAAATGAATGTCGCTAGTCGCAATGAAAGTGTGGATCCGCGGCCGCTGCGCATGTTGCAGAGCTTTTGCCGCGCGCTCGATGTCCAGTGTACAGGCGCGGGCGAGCGCCGCCACCTGCACCCACGGGAACTGCCGGCTCACCGCATCTACCGCTTCAAAGTCGCCGTCGGATGCGATGGGGAATCCCGCTTCTAAAATGTCCACGCCCAGATCCACCAGTTGCCCGGCCATCCGGAGCTTCTCGGACATCACCATGCTGCAGCCGGGGGATTGCTCGCCGTCGCGAAGGGTAGTATCAAAGATGTAAACGCGGCTCACTGTGCGTACTCCTAATCGGGGAACTTCCCTATGCTAGGTGAAAGCATGTGATTATGCAAATTTATAGTTTTCGATGTTAGTATTAGCTACAATAATGACATAAACGCTTCGGTCGGTCGGCGTCATGGAACTATATCCCTTAAAAGTCTTCCTTACGGTCGCAACGGAGCGGAGTTTCTCACGAGCGGGCGAGAAATTGCTCCGGACTCAGCCCGCCATTTCAATTGCAATTCAAAGGCTTGAGAGTGATTTAAAAGAAAAGCTGATTGATCGCTCCGGACGTGAGTTGCTTCTCACCGACGCTGGCCGCGTGGTGCTGGAATACGCCAAGCGCTTCCAGAATCTCGAGGCCGACCTTGAAAATGCGCTTCGTGAGCTGAAGGACAACTACGCCGGCCGTCTGTCGATTGGGGCCAATGAGATGACTTCGCTCTATCTCATCCAACACATCGAGCAATACCGGCGGCTGTTCCCGAAAGTGAAGATCCAGGTCCGCCGATCGGAATCGAGCAAGATTCCCTCGCAGTTGCTCGATGGCGAGCTGGAACTCGGGGTCATCAGCTACGATCCTGTCGACGATCACCTGCTTACGGAAGTGATCTACACTGACCGGCTGGTGTTGATCGTCTCTCCACAGCACCGGTTTTCCAATCGCGGTGAGATTTCCATCACTGAATTGGATATGGAGACCTTCATTGCGCACAACGCCCTTTCACCGAATCGCGAGGCGGTCCTACGCGAGTTCCAACGTTACAAAGTGCCTTTAAACATGGACGTGGAAATGCCCACGGTGGAGACCATTCGACGGCTGGTGCAACATAACGAAGGCGTGGCGTTTCTGCCTCGGATGTGCGTGGAGCAGGAGATCAGGCAGGGATTGGTGCACGAGATTAAGGTAAAAGAACTGAGTCTCGATCGCAAGATTCGCTTGATTTACCCTGCGCGGCGGGCGCTCAGTCACGCAGCCAAAGCGTTCCTTGAAGTCGTAAAGCGCGTGAGCGCTGAAACGGAGCGCCTGCAGGAATTGGCGTGAGCCAAGCGGAGCCTGGCAAGCGCGATACTTCGATTGCGATTGTCGGGGCCGGCGTGATCGGCATGTCGGCGGCTTGGCGGCTGGCCCAATCCGGCTGGCAGGTCACGGTCTACGAACAAGGCTCCTACAGCGCGGAGGCGAGTTGGGCCGGCGCTGGCATGCTTGCTCCCGGCGGTGAGATCGAAGCGCCTTCACCACTCGCCGCCTTCGCGATCGAATCCCGGCAACTCTATACGCAGTTCGTGCGGGAGCTGGAACAAGCCTCCGGCTCCGAAATAGATTATGGGGAGTGTGGCGCGCTTGATCTCGCGTATTCTCCGGAGGAACTCGCTGCACTGGACCGAAGAGCATCCCGGCAGGAGGCTCTTGGCATCTCCTCGAAAGCGGTTCCCGCAACCCGCGTTTCACAGTTCTGGCCGAGGGTTCGCGTCGAGGGATTAGTAGGGGCGCGATTCTACCCCGGCGATGGCATCGTCGACCCGCGAGACTTGCTGGCCGCACTCCGGATCGCTTGCGAGAAGCTGGGCGCTTCCATCAAGCTGGGCTGCCCGGTCACCGGAACCGAGCTCTCGGGCGATAGCATCGTGGTGCATACCCCGCCCGCCTTGGACAGGTTCGACGCCGTTGTGATCGCCGCCGGTGCCTGGAGCAGTTCCATCGAGGTGAGCGGCGTGCCCTCGCTTCCGCCCGTCGAGCCGGTGAAAGGTCACCTCATCGGATACCGGCAGCCGGATCAGACCTGCAGCACTATCCTGCGTCATGGCCATACTTACTTGCTGCAACGAGCGAATGGCCTCTTGATCGCGGGCACTTCGGTAGAGCGCGTCGGTTTCAATCGCGATCTGCGGCCCGAAATCCTCGCGGGGCTCGCTCAACAAGCGGCTTTTCTCCTGCCACATCTTTCCGAGACGACGCGGTCCGAGGCCTGGATGGGTTTCCGCCCTGCCAGCGACGGCTTGCAATTAGGCGCCTGGTACTCGCGGCACTTCTATTTGGCTTACGGCCATTACCGGAACGGCATTCTGCTGGCGCCCGTAACCGCTCAGCGTCTTGCGTCCGAAATCAACGCCAACTTCGAAACGCGCTAGACCGCTTGCGCTGGATCTCTTGGAGCAAGGCCGGCACTCTGGAGCGCCGCTTCAGCAGATTGTCGAGCAGCTGTTCGAGCGCGGCTTCGTCGCCTTCCACCCAGTTCCGCGGTATCTCTTTCCAAGCGGAATCGATCACTTCTACCGGGAAGTTCGCCACCATGTCCAGCCACGGTTGAAAAGAATCGAGCGACCGAACCTCATCGTACACGGAAGTGCGGAAGTACAGCCCCTGGATGGGCGAATCGTGAAACTGCCAACCCAATCCGTTGAAGGCAAAGCCGTGGTCGATCATCTGGGCGAAGAATCCGATGTGCGCTGGCGCTTCCCCGCGCAGGGGCGTCCAGCTTTTGGCCCGCGCACGGAAAAAAACGGCTTGCCGCGTATCCGCATTGGCCACCCACTTATCGAAAACCAGCATGCCGAGAAAATCAACGCGATTTTCCACTTTGTTCAGCAGCTTATCGGGCAGGAAATCGAAGATAGCCACACGCTCCGGATGAACCGCCAACCGCGATCCGAAATGCAAACCCGGGGGAACGGGTTGACGTTCCGAGCCGATCGAAAGATGTAGATCCGGGTTGTCCGCCAGAAACTGGGGCGTGAGCTCAATCACCGCTGTATCGGGCACAAAGATCTGCAAATACCTAAGAAAAGCGCAGGCGAGCCACTCGTTCACCAAAATGCGGCGATGCTGAGGATTATTGGTGAACTTGACAACGTAAAAGCCGCCGTCTTCGGCTTCGAGCAAGTGGGCCTGCGCTCCGCCCCGCATCTTTCGGACGAAACTGCGGGCGCGAATCGGCATGTATCGGGAAGGTGAATGAGAGAATCAGTCCTTGGCCGGATATTCCCGCGAAGGAAAATCACGGGGGTTGCTAGGCTATGTATTTGTCACAACAAAAGAAGGAGCAAAGCTCACGAATGGCTGAAGACAACGCGGAAAAGCGCGCCGCCGGCGCTAGCCCGGACGAAGTAGCTCTCGATTTGATGAAATTCATTGCGGTGACCACCGGGTATGGGCGGGGCACTCCCACCACTGGCTTTGGCGGAAAAGGATCGCGATCGAGCGAGGAATACGCCGACTCTCTACTTGACCTTTACGAGCGCTGCCGGGTCATCCTGCGTAAGTCGAAGTAGGCCCCTTCGCGGCCTACGCAAACCGGCCCCGATAAGTGCATGCCGGGCGCTTCCCGTGTTGCGGAGGAGCGCCCGGCCTCCGGGAACTTATCTCCTCTTCGAACTCTTCTTAGAAGCCGTCTTCTTTGCCCCGGTCTTTTTTTGTGGAGCCTTCTTCTGCGATGTCTTCTTGGTAGTGGTCTTCTTTGCGGCCGTTCGTTTCAGCGCCGTCTTCTTTGATGCCGCTTTCTTGGCTCCCTTAGCCGGAGACTTCTTTGTAGCCTTGGTCGGCGCCGCTTTCCTGGCCGGTCCGCTCCCTTTTTTTGCGGCCTTTTTGGCCGGGGCCTTGCGTGCCGATTTCTTGCTTCTCGCCGGGCTTCCGCTCACCGCCGCCGTCTTTGCTGAAGTCTTGCTGCCGGAGGGGGCGGAACTCCGCGTTGCCGAAGCTTTTTTGGCTGAAGCTTTTCTGACGGCTGCCTTCTTGGCCGGTCGCTCGTCTTCTTCGACTTCTACTCCCAAGACCTCTACAATATCCTCGCTGTGATCCTCATCTTCGCCGCTCTCCTCGGCCTCGCCTAGCGCCTTTGTCTCCGGTTGAGCGGCCTTCTTGGCGTGATGGTGGCTCGGCGGGTGATCGGGCGAATGAATCTCTTTACTACCTTCCGTGGCGTTTTCCTGCTTGGCAGCGGGCTTCTTCGACAGAGCCACCGCTTCCTCTTCTATGTCGTCATCCTCGTCGTCGTCATCGCCGCCGCCGTACTCGCTCTTGTCTGATTCTCTTTCGACGTGTTCGTCTTCGTAATCGAAGTCGTCGTCCTCATCATCTGGTGTGAGCCAATACTCCAAATTCACGCGCTCCTCCTTTCGCTTTGCTTCACTAGCATCGAGATGACGCAAGCAGCCAAATGATTTCACAAGCTGTGACAATTCGCAAGATCTAAATAGAAAAGGCTCGAACAGTACGTCGAGCCTTTTCCCATCCGAGGGCGCTTAAGCGCTTAATTTGAGCTTTTATCTTTCGAGCCTAGCCGTGCGAACTACAGCCCGACGGTGCAGGACCTGGGCAGGAAGGCGATGTGAAGCGGAGATATGGGTGCTTTGTCGAACCGCGCCCGTCTTGTTGGAGCGGAACGCACCCGCTAACGTGCCTCGTGCATGCGAGCCTCGCACATGCCCGTGGGTGGAGGGAGCCTCCTGGTGATACGCAGCGGGTATGAAGAGTATGTCACCGGCTTCAAGCGAATCCGTACTGCGATTCACGGCGGCAATGCGCTCGGGAGTAAGGTGGTAACTCGTCGCAATCGCATCCAGCGTGTCACCGGCCTCCACGTGATGGAGTCGCCACGCTAGCCGGCTTTCCGCCGGAACAGACTCAAGAGCCGCAATAGTCGCGTCAGCAGATCCTTTGGGAACATGCACTTCAAAACCAGCCGGAGCAACCGTCTTCAGCAGAGCCGGATTCAAATCGCGAATTACGGATAGGGGCTGCATGGTAGCATCGGAAATCAGATTCAAGTTTGTCGAAGCCGTGATGTGAATCGAGTCATACTCGAGCGCCGGGTCGGCGTCGATGCTCTCAAGCCCATAGTCCTGCGGATTCTTGGCCATAATTGTCATCGCAAGAATAATCGGAACGTAGTTGGCTGTTTCTTTCGGCAGGGCTCGGCGGTTCAACAACTCCCAATAATCGGCATAGCCGGTCCGCTCAATGGCGCGATCCACAGCGCCGGCTCCGCAGTTATAGGCCGCCATGGCCAAATACCAGTCGCCAAAGTGGGTGTGCAGATCTCTTAAATACTTTGCCGCCGCTCGAGTGGCCTTCTCGGGATCCAAGCGCTCGTCATACGCTCCCGAACGCCCCAAGTCGTAGGTGGACCCGGTTCCTGCGATAAACTGCCACATTCCAACAGCCTGCTTGTTGGAGACTGCCCGAGGAAGAAAACCGGACTCAGCCTGGGCCAGAAACAACAACTCCTGGGGAATGCCTTCTTCAGCGAAGACGCGCTCGATAAGCGCCTTGTAGCGGCCTGAGCGGCGCAGGCCCGCTAAGAGAGTTCTGCGGCCGGAGTCGGTCGAGAAATAGTGAACGTAACTTAGAACGGGGTCGGACAGTTCAAGCGGTATGCCGGAGGCCGTTTGTTTTAATTCCAGCGATAGCTTGGAGGTCAGGGTTGGATCCACCGCGAAAGTCATGTGGCTGATCTCGTCGATCGGCGCGCGATCAAAGACCACCGCGTCCTGATCGGGCTGGCCTGCACCCAACTTCTCCACATCGAAGCGATAAATCAAATCGCAGATCTCATCCAGCCGGCGCTCAATGCGGCGATGATCGGTCAGTGACTCGGGAGCGCTCAAAAGAGCTTCCACCGCAGCATCGAACTCGCGGCGCGCTCCGGTCATGTCACTTTGAAAGTACAGTTGGCGCCCATTGTTGAAGTGCGCGTCCGCTCTTTTCAGGCGATCGTCCGCTTCCGCGGAGTGGGCGCCCGGGTAATCCGTAGCGCCACTTATATCGCCCATTACGACCGGCTGTGGCGAGCCGCCCATCGCGTTAGCTGTACCGTCAGCGATCGCGCGAGGCGCTGCTTGCGCGGTACCTACAGAAAGTGCCGTCGCGAGAACGAACCCGACTAGGGAAGGGTGAGTTTTCTGCATCATGCGATAAAAGTTCTTTATGCTTTCGAGACTCTGTAACGGAATCATTACTGTAACGCACGTCTCAACCGCTGGTCAACCCCCACCCGGAAAAAACTTCTAATTACTGTATCGGTTTCCAACGCGCATAACTACACAAAGCTTAATCCGATAGAGGCAAGGTCACGCGGAAAATCGCGAAGAAAGTGACGGGAAAGCATTCCAGCAACAGCATTTAGCGGAAAAGATCTATTTCTGCCCAAACAGCACCGCCCAGTCTACGGTGCTGCTCCTTAAATCGGTAAATTTTTCACGCCTAACGGGTCGGTACCGGTTCCAGCGTGCGATGTGAGATAACCCGGTCGATCATGCCATACTCCAGCGCTGCTTCCGGCTCCAGAATATAGTCGCGGTCGACGTCGCGGGCAATTCTCTCAATCGGCTGGCCGGTGGCTTCGGCGAGAATCTGGTTAAGGGATTGCCGCATGCGCAAAATCTCGCGAGCGTAGATATCAATATCCGCCGCTTGGCCACCCAGCCCGCTCATGGACGGCTGGTGTATAAGGATACGGGCATTCGGCAGGCTAAAGCGCTTGCCCTTGGTGCCGCACGCCAGCAACACGGCCGCCATGGAAGCGGCTTGCCCCAGACAGTAAGTCACGATGTCTGGCTCCACCAGGTTCATGGTATCTAGAATGGCGAGTCCGGCGGTAATAGAACCCCCAGGCGAGTTGATATATAGCGATATATCCCGCTCCGGATCTTCAGCCGCCAGAAATAACATCTGGGCAATCGCCAGGTTGGCTACGCTGTCCTCGATGGGGGTACCGATGAAAATGATGTTTTCCTTCAATAGCCGGGAGTAGATGTCATAGGCGCGTTCACCCCGCGAGGTCTGCTCCACCACCATCGGTACAAGTACTGAGTTGTTCATCCCAAGCTCCTTCACTGCAAAGGCTTTCCGCTTTTTCGCGAAATTCGTTTGGCACCCCTATGATATAAGATCTTCCCAGCGCGCCCAGGGCGGGGTATTTCTGTAGCGCGCCCCTATTGACGCTACGCTCCCCAGCGCCCCATAGTAAAAGAAGCGTGAATCTCTTCACATTTGTAGGTGAGTTGCGCCTACGGGAACGTCATCACCTAAAAACGTAGCGCTATAGGGGGGTGGGGCTAATTTTTTCGCTCCCGCGAGACGATTAGGTTCATAGCAAAGGGGCCTCCGCCAGGAATGAAAGTTCTCGTAGCCGACGATAGCGCAACCTCAAGGACTCTCCTCCGCGGAGCGCTCACACGCTGGGGCTATGAGGTCGTGATGGCGGAGAACGGCGCTCAGGCGTGGGATATCCTGGCAAAACCGGATAGCCCTTCTCTGGCTATTCTCGACTGGGTTATGCCTGAACTGACTGGCCCGGATGTATGCCGCAAGGTGCGCGAGGCATATCGCGAGCCCTACACCTATATCCTTCTTCTAACCTCGAAAAATACTAAGAACGAAACGGTGGAAGGTCTCGAAGCCGGTGCCGACGACTATATTGTTAAGCCGTTTGACCAACACGAACTACAGGTTCGGCTGCGTGCCGGGAAACGCATCATCGATCTGCAAATGGATCTCGTGACGGCCCGGGAAGAACTGCGCGAACGCGCCAACAAAGATCTTTTGACCATGTTGCCGAATCGCTCCGCCGTGTCGGCAACGCTCGAGCAGGAGCTCTCCCGTTGCCATAGGGACCACCAAACAGTGGGCGTCATTTTGCTCGACATCGACCACTTCAAAAAGGTCAACGACACCTATGGCCACTTTGCGGGAGACGCGGTGCTGCGGGAAACGGCTAATCGTTTGCGTCACAACATGCGCCTCTATGACCAAATTGGCAGATACGGCGGCGAGGAGTTCCTGGTCGTTCTGCCGAAATGCGGCCTCGATCAGGCGACCCACCAGGCCGAGCGTATGCGGGCCAAGCTCAACGCCGACCCCATGATGGTGGACGGTGCCGAACTGCACGTCTCGGCCAGTTTCGGAGTCACCGTCTCTGATGGCTCGGAGCGCACGCCCGACGTATTCGTCCGTGTCGCCGACGAGGCGCTGTATCGCGCCAAAGAAAGCGGCCGAAACCGCGTTTGCAGCCTCACCCTGGACGAATCCTCACACGCCTAACCCAACAGCCCGAACCTTTTTCCGTTGCTATAATGTGTTCTGTTGCGCCCGTAGCTCAGTTGGATAGAGCGTCTGGCTACGAACCAGAAGGTCGGGTGTTCGAATCACTCCGGGCGCACCAATTCTTCGCCCCTCGCTCAACATTCATCCAGCTTCAGACCCGCCGAAGCCGCACATTCTGGATCAAGTGGTCTTGCCCCTTCTCAAGAATAAGGTGTGCCCGCTCGCGAGTGGGTCCGATATTCTCCGTCAGATTCGTCAGGTTGATTTCACGCCAGATCCGGCGGGCCACCTCCACCGCTTCTTCTTCCCTCAACTCCGAATAACGGTGAAAGTACGATGCCTGGTTGCGAAACACGGTCTCCCGCAGCCGCAAAAAGCGCTCGACGTACCAGTTCTCAATGATGAGCGGTTCAGCGTCGAGATAAATGGAAAAATCAAAGAAATCCGAGACGAAAACCCGGGAGGTGCCGCGATGCTCTTCAGGCGATTGCAGCACGTTTAATCCCTCGATAATCACAATATCGGGCTGTTCCACTTGCTGAACGGCTCCGGGCACAATGTCGTAGTGAAGATGAGAGTACACCGGCGCGGAGACCTCCGGCAGACCCGCCTTGACATCGGCCAGGAACTGCAGCAGGCGCCGCTGATCGTAACTTTCCGGAAAGCCTTTGCGCTGCATGAGGCCGCGCTCTTCCAGCACTCTGTTGGGATGGAGAAACCCGTCGGTCGTCACCAGATCGACGCGCGAATGGTCCGGCCAGCGAGCGAGCGAAGCCCGCAGCACGCGCGAGAAGGTGCTCTTCCCCACGGCCACGCTACCGGCAATGCCCACCACATAAGGCACTTTTCTGGGCGCTGGCGAGCCCATGAACTCGCGCCGCGCTTCGTACAGGTGCTGCACAGCCGCGACATGCAGATTCAACAATCGCGACAGCGGTACGTAAATCTCTTCCACTTCCCGCAACGAGACTTGCTCATTGACACCCCGCAACACCGCGAGTTCCTGCTCGTTCAGCAGCAAGGGAGTATTCGCGCGCAGGGCTTTCCACTGCTCACGAGTGAAATCGCTGTAGCGGCTAATGGAGGCAGGGGTGGAGAGGGCGAGGTGCAAGGCGGCTTACCGGCCGGACTTCCTGAAGAAAATAATATGCTGCCAAGGCAACGTATCCACCACTTTCTCAAACTGGTACCCTTCAGGTGTCACTTCGGCTTTCACCTCCTCCACGCTCATCTTATGTTCCGGACGGATCGGCACGGTGGGATCTTCCTTCCGAAATTCAAGCAGCACCAATCTTCCATTCGGCTTCAGCGAGTCCCGGATGCGGAGAAGCATCCGCTGCGGACGCGAAAACTCGTGGTAAACGTCCACCAGCAGAACCAAATCGAGTTTGCCCGAGGGGAGCCGCGGATCGGATTCGGTACCGAGCACCGTTTCGATATTGGTGACGTGCCGGGCCGCCGCGCCGTCACGCAGCCGTTCCAGCATGCCCGCTTGGATGTCATTGGCGTAAACGATACCGCCCGGCGCGACGCACTGGGCCAGGCGCAGGCTGTAGAAGCCGGTCCCGGCGCCGACGTCTCCCACGAACATTCCAGGCCTGAGGTCGAGAGCGGCGATCGCTTTATCGGGCTGCTCCTCCCGTTGCCGCTCTTCCCGGTCCAGCCAGTCCGCCCCACTCAGCCCCATCACAGGCGCAATGCGCCGCCCCGTGACTGGGTGAACGGATTGAGAAAAGGCGCAATCCTGCGCGGCAAGGAGGACGCACAATACGCCCGCAGCGTAGTTCCTCAGGGAGCGGCCGCCGCTATACTTCATCTCTTAAGGTTCCGATTCCGGCCGCGCGCGTTCGATTCGAAGAAAAAGGCTCCTGTCAAACAATGCCGTTGGAACAATCTGACGTTATGCGCCCTGCTGTTGGCCTTGCCCACTTTCTGTCGTGCGGCGGACCCAACGCTCGCCATCGTGGATGCCGGCGTTCAGCAATCGGAAGATGCGCCGCGCGTCACTTCTGGATTTCGCTTCCTACCGGGCGATTACCTGTATTTCGAGTTCGGGATCGCCGGCTTCTCCGTTAAATCCGAGCATCGCAACGAAGTGCGAAAGATCTCGCTCAGTTATGAACTCGGGCTGGAAGATGCCAAGGGCGTTCCGCTGGCGCCCTTCAGCTCCGGCGCTATTCAGGCCGAGCTCAATCCGGAAGACAAGCATTGGACTCCGAAGCGCCGCGCGTCTTTTCTCATTCCCTCCTTCGTGGCGGCAGGCGATTTTCATGTACACGTTACCGTGAAAGACTTGGTGGCGAACAGCGAGACGTCGGAAGATTTCCCATTTCACATTGGCGGCATCGGAATTCAGGCGGCGAACGCGATCACGCTGGAAGGCTTCCGTTTCTTGCGCGGTGAGAACGATGGGGAACCGCTGGCAATAGCCGCTTACAATCCCGGTGACACCGTGTATGTCCGATTTGAGATGCTAGGCTTCAAGACCGGTTCGCGGAACGAATATCATCTGTCGTACGGCATCACGGTGCTGGGTCCTGACGGGAAGCCGTTTGTCGAACAGCCGAAAGCCGCGGAGCTGGCCGATAGCAGCTTCTATCCGGCGCAGTATTTGCCTGGCGATCTCACGGTGACCACAGCGGCGAACAGTAGCCGCGGTGGGTACGTGCTGATGATTACCGTTCACGATCTAATCGCGAAGACCAGCTATCAAGTCAAGAAAGTATTCAGCCTCGAATGAGGAGATTGTTTTGCGTCGCCCTATTTTGCCTGCATGATAACGATCTGCCCTCCTCCCATGGGGAAGCGTTTGGTTTCGGTGAAGTTCAGCCCGCGGAAGTAGGATTCTGCGTCCCCCTGCTGGTCAGGCCTTACATAAGGATGGCTGGCTAATACAACGCGGGCGTGGAAGAAATCCAGGCACTCGCGCTTTTGTAGTTCAGGTTCGAACATCAGGAAGAGAGTCTTCGAAAATCTCTCGGACACGAACACCACACACGAATCGCGGTCCAGTTGCCGCGGCACAGCAGCGGCGAGCGCCTGGAGATCTTCCCGGTGGGAGCCGGTGGAGAGCGAGAACAGAGATTGGCAATCGGCGACGGCGCAAACCGAGATCAGCAAAATCGCCGCCCCGTGCGCCAACGGCCGAAGTTCCGGCCGCTTTGTCAGCCATTCGAATCCCGCAATGACCAGCAGAACCATCGCCGGCGCGCTCCAAAGCAATTGAGAAGAGGTGAAGGGCACGCCGAGGTGGAGATCGAGCACGGCAGCGAGCACGACCGTGCCAATCACTCCGCCGGCCAGCGAGAATAAGCGGATGCGCTTCCCGATTCCGCCGCTTGTGATGCGGAATGAGGTTGCCATCCAAGCCATCACGCCAATCGCCAGCAGGCCAGAAAGAAGGTAGGCCGCCCATGTTTCCGCCGCAACACTTCCCACGACACGCAGAAAGAGGAACCGGGATGGAAGCGCCGGAGGCCCCACCAGCCAATCTGCGTTCACCTGGGTGTGCGCCCACAAAGCGTAGGGAAGAAACAGAAGAACAGGCGCCGCCGTTGCCGGCAATACGTACCGGATCGCCCGGCCTTCTTGAGCGCGGTTGATGAAACGAAGAAGAAAAAGTAAGTAGCCGATGGCGGGCAGAAACGAATACCGGTCCGTATAGAGCAAAAGCGTCAAGCAGCCGCCGTACACTAGCGCCCGCCTCAACCCCGGTCGAAAGACCAGGCGCAAGAAGCACCCCGTTGCAATAACAAGCAAAAACAGCGCCTGCTCAAAAGGCTGTGCCTGGAACGACAGCTCGAAGTGTACCGGCAACAGCATGAACAGCAGCAATGCCAGATAGGGGCGATCGAGCGGTATGCGCTTGACAAGCCGCAGAAACAGATAACAGGCGGCAATCGCCAACGCGACGGAGATCAGCCTGGAGGCCAGACGGGAAGGCGCCCTCGCTACTACAAACGGAAGTTGCACAAGGTGGTTCAGAGGCGCGGAACCAGGTGCTCGCGCAATCCAGCCGAAAAAATCAGGCAAGGAGAAATCGTGACTGGCCGCGAGTTGTAAAACTTCAGGGATGCGCAGCGGAATAGCCGACGCGGCGGCCAGCAACACCAGTGCGTAACTCGCAAACGTAACGCGGAGCCGCCAGCGCTGGAAGGTCGTAGCAGACCCGGATGGTTTAACGGACGACTGACTGCTCAACCTTCGCCCCCGTGTAGAGTAGCACCGGCTAGAGACCGGATTCGAAGCGCTCCTTCGTCGAACTGATCTGGTGGAGTGAGCAAGCTGACCACCACGTATGCTTCAGAAGCCATATCGAAAAAGTAGCCCGGCTGTACAATGACGCCGTGCTCTTCCACAAGCCGCGCGACCCACGTTTCTTCAGAAGCAATGCCGGGCAGTTGAATAATGGCCGACCAACCGCCTTCAATATGTAATGGGTGAGCAGCCGCGCCCAGTAGCAGACGGCGCAGGCTACCACAATTGCGCGCGGTTCTCTCCAAGATGCTGTGTCGCAACTCCGCTCCGATATCGAGCAACTTCGGAGCGGCACGCTGCACGGGAGTGCTGACGGACAGATACGTATCGAGAAGCAGTTCGAGCCGCCGCCGCGCGATATCGACCTGTTCCTCCGGACCGTTGATCGCAATCCATCCCAGCTTCATTTGCGGCATGCCCGCAGTCTTCGACAGGCCGTCCAGCGAGAAACTCAAGATCGAATCGGTGCCGATTAGGGTTCTGACTCTTTCGCTCCCAGGCCCAAAGGAGTAATCGAGGAACACTTCATCCGAAATCACCGGCAAGCCGCGTTCGTGCGCAATTCGAAACAGCTCCTCAGCCTCATGCGTTTTCAAAAATGAGCCGGTGGGGTTATTTGGATTGACGATGACGATGGCACGCGTCCGCTCACTGATCTGTTCGCGCAGGTTGGTCCAATCCATAAACCAAGCGCCATCGTAGACAAGCCGATAAGGAACAATTCGAACAGACTCCAGAGCGGCCAGGTACTCAAAAAGTGGATACGAAGGGCGCGGGGCCAGCACTTCCGTTTCCGGATCACAAAACAGCTTGAAGAGGAGAGCGTACGCTTCACTGGTGCTGGCGGTAAGCACAAGCCGATCGGGAGAAACCGCGATACCGCGTCTGGCGTAAAGCTCAGTAATCGCCTGTCGCGCCGCTCGATGGCCGAATGCGTCAGGTTGGTAAGTGAAGTCTTGGACGGCGCCGTAAGCGGCCCGAATCGCCTCATGCGGGTAGTCGAGAAAGGCCTGCGTGGGATTCGAAACGGTGAGATCAAGAAGCGCGGCGCCCGTCCGCCGTTTCGCTTCGAGCAACCGGCTCAGGGCGTTCGGCGCGCCATTCCAAGGCAGGCGCTGAGAATACGTAGGCAATCGTTTACTCTGTCACGGCTGTCCCCGATTGCGCAAGAGTGATTATGCAAGAGTTCAGGAGGCGCATCGCTTGCCCAGAGCAATGCGCCACCTGCGTAACGCCGGGACACCACTTCCGGCGTTCTCCCCATTCACCGAGCGAGGTGGCTCAACCAGGATGCGGCGGATGTCCGGCCGCAGCATCTTTTACGCCTGTGTCCAGCAGGCGCGGGAGCGTCACTCGCTAGTGAATGTGGAAGCTGAGAGGATTCATGTTGGTCTTTGCCTGGCCTTTGATTTTCGGACTGGCGGCGCTCGTCACGAAAACCGTTCGTTCCACGCAAGAGCCGGCATCCAGCACCAAAGCCGGCTCGAGAACCTGCCTCTCGAATTTTTCAAGTTGAGCGGCGGAGAAGATCGGGCTGAGGCTGCCGATCAACTGCTGCCCCGTGAGCGAAGCCAGCGCCGCGCCGGTGACAACGCCCGCCGGCACAGTGCGTGAGGCGCTCAAGACAGTCAACACGCTGGTCGTGGAGCTCAAGACGGCGCTCAGAATACTCGTCAAAGTATGCGTCTGATTGCGAACGATAGCGGCCAGCATGATGTCCCGGCCAATCGGTTCCACCGAAGCGGACGTACTCGCGAGCGACTGATAAACCTTGCTGCTGACGAGCGACTGTTTGGTTTCGGCCACATTGCAGACGTTGAGGTCGAAAGCGCTGATGCCCTTCGGGACACTGCCGTAGTTTTGACGCAGCAGACTGGGGGGAATGGGCGTACCGGTTACTTCAAAGTCGGTTTGAGCAACAGCCAGGCTGCTAAGCGACAAGAGCGCAACGGCAGCAAAACCAAAACGCATGGGTCGACAAGGCATGATCGAATCTCCTTCGGTAGGCGCGCTTGCTACATCCGCGAACCTGACCAAGAGATACCCGCTCATAGTTCGCGGGACGCCGTGAGGAAGGCTTAAGAACCTCAATCCAGACAAGATAAAACTTTTTCGAAATCTGTGACGCGCCTGAAACTTTGTTAGCCTGAGGTGGATGCAAACCCTCCGGCTATTTGGTTTGGGTATCTGCTCATTCCTGCTGCCAGCCCAGAACCCGACGCGCGGCGCGTCTGTTCCGCTGCAGTACAACTCGCGGCTGAATGTGTCCTCCCGGGCGGAACTGAATGGACGTCTGCATGCCGCCTTCAGTGAGGGAACAGCGCATCCGCCGGGCGTCTCAAACTGCGCGCAACTGATTGCCGAACGCGGCCACGCGCGGCCAGCCCAGACGTCGGACAGAGGGACCCAAGCGGAGCGCTCCACAATGGCTGATTGCCTGGTCTTAGACAAGCTGGGGCGCGCCGCACCCGCCCGGTCCTCTTACTTGAACAACCTCCATTGGGACGAGCACGTGCTGCCACTGCTGCCGCCGCAACTCGCCATTACGGTTTCCGCCCAGTCGGAACGCGCCGCCCAGGCCGCCGCTGGCCAAGGACAGAACTGGCCGGCTTTTGATCCTTCCGCGACGGCCAGCGCAAAGGGGCCGGACGATATTGTCGTGACAGGCAAGGGCTTTCGCGAGGAACTCATTCTGTGGGGCCGCGGTGATTTCAATGGGGACGGCACCCAAGACTTGCTAGTCCAATCGCTGGACACGCTGATCGAGGGCACCTACCGTAATACCCGGCTCTTTGTGCTCACCCGGCGGAAGGCGGATGGACCGCTTTCGCTGGTCCGCTTGCTGCTTTGATTACGGGCCGACCGCTTTCCCCTTCGCCGTTTCGGCCGCCTTCTCCAGTTGCGCCTTGGTCCAGTGATTGCGCTCGTCGTTGATGCCGCTGCGTTTGCATTCGCCGGCGGCAGTCGCCCAATCCTTGTCTTTGACCGCTTTACAGAAGGTCGGGAACAACGACGTGAGCTTTGCGAGGCCAAGATTAAAGGCCATATCGAAGATGGCGGCGCAGGCTTCTGGCGGGTAGGAATCGTAGCCGGGAAACGTGGCGCGGAGGGTCGCCGTAAAGTTCCTCACTCGATCCTTCAACAGCGAGTTGATGACGCTATCCGGAAGATCGAGCTTGGTGAACTGCTTGTAGTAGCTCGCCAGTTTCCCGGCGAGTTGTTTGTTTACGTTATCGAATTCCGCCTTGATCTCGTCCGC
>JAABUQ010003270.1_pt1 | contig 30103 bp, 35 predicted proteins | sample 5560001 | NCBI WGS metagenome assembly JAABUQ01 (sample SAMN10711888, study PRJNA513371) | rock metagenome | isolation source: Antarctica rocks | place: Antarctica: Victoria Land, Finger Mt nord | collected 2015-12-18 | reverse complement strand
CGCGCAGCTGATCGACGACGACGCCGGCCTCACGCTGGCCGCTGTCAACTGGACCGAGGTAGACCTGCGCGGGCTGGCTCCGATGGAGCAGGCGCGCAGCGCCGGGGGGCTGCTGGCCGAGCGCGCGAAGGCCACCGGCGTGCAAAGCGCCGTGTTCGATCGCGGCGGCTATCAGTACCACGGCCAAGTCAAGGCCCTGGCCGACGCCGCCCGGGAGGGCGGGCTGGCCTTCTAGGCTCGCTACTCTGGTTGAACTTATGGCTTCACGTGAGCGCACAGCTTCACCCGCCGGGCTAGACCTGCAGGAACGGGTCGTCGAGATCAACCGCGTGGCGAAGGTCGTCAAGGGCGGACGCCGCTTCTCGTTCACCGCGCTCGTGGTCGTCGGTGACGAGCGTGAGGTCGTCGGCATCGGCTACGGCAAGGCCAACGAGGTTCCGGTGGCGATCCAGAAGGGCGTGGAGCGCGCCAAGAAGAACCTCTACCGGGTCCCCCGGCACGGGTCGACGATCACCCATCAGACCCTCGGGATCTTCGGCGCGGGCCGCGTGCTGCTGAAGCCCGCCTCCCCCGGAACCGGGGTCATCGCCGGCGGTGGCGTGCGCGCGGTGCTGGAGCTGGCGGGAATCCACGACATCCTCTCCAAGAGCCTCGGCTCGCAGAACCCCATCAACCTGGTCAAGGCCACGATGGCCGGGCTGGAGTCGCTGCGCACGCCCGCCGAGGTCGCGACTCTGCGGGGGCTGTCGATCAATCAGGTGCTTGGGCTTACGGTTGACTCCGCGTCATCGCCCCCCACCGCTGAAGGGTCGAACGGCAGCGAGGGGCAACCTGCGCGCGGGGGCGCTGGTGCGGGCTCAACCGCCGCTGGGACTGCGGAGGCTTCGTCGTGAGCCTGGTCATCACTCAACTCAAGTCCTCAAACGGCGCGGACAAGCGCCAGCTGGACACACTCCGCTCGCTCGGCCTGCGGCGCATCGGCCACACCGTCGAGCAGGCGGACTCGCCGCAGCTGCGGGGGATGGTGCACAAGGTGCGCCACCTGGTGGAGGTCAAGGATGCCTGAGAACGAGGGGCGGATCGGCCTGCACAACCTCAAGCCCGCCCCGGGGTCGCGCAGGCCGCGCAAGCGCGTTGGCCGCGGTGAGGGCTCGGGCACCGGTAAGACCTCGGGCCGGGGCCAGAAGGGCGCGGGCTCACGCTCGGGCTCCAAGCGCCGGGCGCGCTTCGAGGGTGGCCAGAACCCGATCCACATGCGGATGCGCAAGCTGCGCGGGCCGCACATGAAGAAGTCGATGCCCTTCGAGCCCTTCCGCACCCATACCCAGCCGGTGAACCTGCTCGACCTGGAGGCGCGCTTCCAGGCCGGCGACACGGTGACGCCGCAGGCGCTCAAGGCCAAGGGCCTGGCCACGCGCCGGGACGTCCCGGTCAAGGTGCTGGCCAAGGGCGAGATCAGCAAGGCGCTGACGATCCAGGTGCACGCGTTCAGCAAGGCCGCGCGTGAGCAGATCGAGGCTGCGGGCGGGACATGCGAGGTGGTGCAGGATGGTGCCGGCGTGGTTCTGAGCCCGGTCAGCGAAAGCTAGGAGCGACCGGTGATCGCCACGATCCTCGGTGCGTTCAGGGTCGGCGAGATCCGCAACAAGATCCTCTTCACCGCGCTGGTGCTGGCCCTCTACCGGCTCGGAACGCACCTCCCCGCACCGGGGATCAACTCCGCGGCGGTCAGCGCGATCCAGAAGAACTTCGGCGGCAACAGCATCCTCGGGCTGCTCAACCTGTTCTCCGGTGGCGGGCTGGGCCGGATCGCGATCTTCGCCCTGGGGATCATGCCCTACATCACGGCCTCCATCATCCTCCAGCTGCTCCAGGTCGTGGTCCCTTCGCTGGAGAAGCTCTCCAAGGAGGGCGAGGTGGGGCAGCAGCGGATCACGCAGTACACGCGCTACCTGACCGTGGGCCTGGCCTTTGCGCAGTCGATCGGCTACGTGTTCCTGTTCCGCAGCTTCGAGAAGTCGGCCGGGACCACGGTGATCTCCAACTTCACCCTGGCCAAGGTGTTCCTGATCGTGATCTCGCTCACCGCCGGCACGGTGCTGCTGATGTGGATGGGGGAGCTCATCACCCAGCGTGGCATCGGCAACGGCATCTCGCTGATGATCTTCGCCAGCATCGTGGCCCGGATCCCCAGCGGCGTGCACAGCTGGTGGACGAGCCCCGACCAGGTGTTCAAGCTGATGATGCCGTTCATCGCCGTAGGCGTCGTCGCCGCCGTGGTGTTCGTCCAGGAGGGCCAGCGGCGCATTCCGATCCAGTACGCCAAGCGCGTCATCGGGCGCCGGATGACCCAGGGCGGGCAGACCTACCTGCCGCTGCGGGTCAACATGGCCGGTGTGATCCCGGTCATCTTCGCCGCCAGCGTGATGGCCATCCCGCCGACGCTGGGTCAGCTCATCGGCCAGAACCACACCCACAGCATCGCGTACAAGGTGCAGTCCTTCTTCAACCCGCAGGGGTGGCACTACGTCGTCGGCGAGAGCCTCTTCATCATCCTCTTCACCTACTTCTACACCGCGGTCACCTTCAACCCCGTCGACCAGGCCGACAACCTCAAGAAGTATGGCGGCTTCATCCCCGGTGTTCGCCCCGGACGGCCGACCGCGGAGTTCCTGGATCGCATCCTCGCGCGCCTGACCTTCCCGGGGGCGCTCTTCCTGGCCGCCATCGCCGCGTTCCCCACGGTGCTGATCAACCAGACCAACGCCAACTTCTTCTTCGGCGGCACCTCGATCCTGATTGTCATCGGGGTCGCCCTGGACACGATGAAGCAGCTCGAGGCGCAGCTGATGATGCGCAACTACCAGGGCTTCCTCAAATAAGGCTACCCGGGCGCGAGCTTCAGGGCTTGCTGGCACCGGCGCTGCCCGCCGATCACGCCCAGCAGACACTGGCCGAGAGCTACATCGAGCAAGCAGTCGGGCGGCCGACCGGAGGTGGCCGATGGCGGGTCCTGGATCTGGGATGCGGAGCCGGGAGCTCAGTCGACTTCTTCCGCCGCCGCGATCCCGCCGTGGACTGGGTGGGGGTGGACGTCCCCGACTCGCGCGAGGCCGGTACGCGGGTACGCACCGATGCCCGCTTTGAGACCTTCGACGGCGTCTCGCTCCCGTTTGCCGACCGGAGCTTCGACCTCGTCTACTGCAAGCAGGTACTCGAGCACGTGCGCGACCCCCGGCTGCTGCTGGCCGACGTGGAGCGGGTGCTGGCTTCCGGCGGCTTCTTCGCCGGCTCGACGTCGCAGCTCGAGCCCTTCCACTCGCTGAGCATGTGGAACTACACCCCGGTCGGGTTCGCCCTGCTGATGGACGAGGTGGGCCTGCGGCTGGTGGAGCTGCGCCCCGGGATCGACGCTCTGGCCCTGATCACGCGCCGCCTGGTGGCGCGGGGGCGATTCTCGCAGCGGCTGTGGTCGAGGTGGTGGGGTGGCCAGTCGCCGCTGAACCGCGTGATCGACCTCCACGGCCGCGCCCTGCGGCTCGATGCCGCCGCGGTGAACGCCAACAAGCTCCTGTTCTGCGGCCAGTTCGCCTTTCTGGCCCAGCTGACCGGCGTGCAGGGCTGACCCGGCGGCGGTAGAGTTCGGCGGCGGTGTCAGAGCTCAACCTGATCCTGTTCGGTCCACCAGGCGCCGGCAAGGGAACGCAGGCCGACCGCCTGCGCCAGGACTTCGGGCTGCCGTTCATCTCCACCGGCGACATGCTGCGCGGGAACGTCAAGGAGGGCACCGAGCTGGGCAAGGAGGCGCAGCGCTACATGGACGCCGGGGATCTGGTCCCTGATGAGCTGATCTTGAAGATGGCCGCCGAGCGCCTGCAGGAGGAGGATGCCCAGGATGGCTTCATCCTCGACGGCTTTCCGCGCAACGTGGCGCAGGCGGAGGCGCTCGACAAGCAGCTCGGGGAGCTCGGCCGCCGCGTCACCGCCGCGCTGCTGATCAAGGTGCCAGACGAGGAGGTGATCCGCCGCCTGTCCGGCCGGCGGGTTTGCGTCAAGGCCGGTCACAACTACCACGTCGAGTTCGATCCCCCCAAGCACGTGGGTGTGTGCGACCAGGACGGCTCGCGGCTGATCCAGCGCGACGACGACCAGCCGGACGTGATCGGCAACCGCCTGGGCGTGTACCAAGAGAAGACCGCGCCCCTGGCGGACTACTACGACGAGCGCGGGCTGCTGCGACGCGTCGACGGCACCCGCGACCCGGCCGACGTCCACGACCACATCAGGGCGGTGATCGCCACCCTGCGGCTCGAGGAGAACGTGTGAGGCAGCCGCGGTGATCATCAAGAAGACCCCCGAGGAGATCGACCGGATGGCCGCCGCCGGCGAGATCCTGGTCAAGACGATGAACCTGCTCGCGGGCAAGATCAGGCCGGGGGTCTCGACGATGGAGCTCGACCGGGCCGCCGAGAAGTTCATCCGCTCCCAGGGCGCCGAGCCGGCCTTCAAGGGCTATCGCGGGTTCCCGGGCTCCATCTGCGCCTCGCCCAACTCCATGATCGTCCACGGGATCCCCGGTTCCTACAAGCTCGGGCGCGGGGACATCCTCTCGATCGACATCGGCGTGATCCTGGACGGCTGGGTCGCCGACGCCGCTCGGACCTTCCCCGTCGGCTCGGTCTCACCGGTGGCGCGCAAGCTCTTGAGCGTGACCGAGCAGGCTCTTCATCTGGCCGTGCCCCAGTGCCGAGCGGGCAACCGCCTGGGAGACGTCTCCCAGGCGATCCAGGCCCGGGTGGAGGCGGAGGGATTCTCGATCGTGCGCACGCTGGTGGGCCATGGAATTGGTCGCAGCATGCACGAGGAGCCCCAGATCGCCAACTACGGCACTGCGGGCACCGGCGTGGTGCTGGAGGAGGGGATGGTGCTGGCCGTGGAGCCGATGGTGACGGCGGGCCGGCACGGCATCAGAGTCGCCGAGGACCACTGGTCGATCTACTCCGCCGACGGGTCCCTGGCCGCTCACTTCGAGTTCACGATCGCCGTCACCGTCGCGGGCCCGCGGGTGCTCACACCGTGGCATGAGGCCGGGAAGGGCCGGGCCGCCGCCTGACCCACGCCGGGAGCGATCCTCGATCGCCTCAGTGCTACCATCCGCCGGTGCGTTTGGAGCGTGATTCTTGCGCGACGTACGTCCTGCGCCTCGGCGCGGTAGCGGCGACCGTCCCGGTCGCCAGAGCCGCACCGAGGTATTCACCCCAAATCACTCACGACGAGAGCGAAACGACGTGAAAGTACGACCCTCGGTCAAGCCCATGTGCGAGAAGTGCAAGATCATCCGCCGCGATGGCCGGGTCCTCGTGATCTGCTCCAACCCCCGCCACAAGCAGCGGCAGGGCTAAGGGGGGAGCTTCACCATGGCAAGAATTTCAGGGGTCAACATCCCCCTCAACAAGCGCGTCGAGATCGGGCTGACCTACATCTTCGGGATCGGGCGCTCCACCGCCAACCAGCTCCTGGTGGAGGTTGGCGTCGAGCCTGACCGCAAGGTCCGGGACCTCACCGAGGCCGAGGTCATCAAGCTCCGCGAGGCGATCGACTCCGGCATGACGGTCGAGGGCGACCTGCGGCGAGAGCGCTCGCAGAACATCAAGCGCCTGCAGGAGATCGGCTGTTACCGCGGACTGCGCCACCGCCGCGGGCTGCCGGTGCACGGTCAGAACACCAAGACCAACGCCCGCACCCGCAAGGGCCCCAAGCGCATGCAGGTGGCTGGCAAGAAGAAGGTGGGCAAGAAGTGAGTCCCGCACCCCGTAGACCACAGCGCGGCCGCCGCCGGGTTCGCAAGAACATTCCCGTGGGGCAGGCGCACATCAAGACTTCGTTCAACAACACCATCGTCTCGCTCACCGATCGCGAGGGCAACGTCATCGCGTGGGAGTCTGCCGGGGCTGCGGGCTTCAAAGGCTCGCGCAAGTCGACTCCGTTCGCCGCTCAGGTGACGGCCGACGCCGCGGCCCGCAAGGGCCTGGAGAACGGGCTGCAGAAGGTAGAGGTCTTCGTCAAGGGCCCGGGCTCGGGCCGTGAGACGGCGATCCGCTCGCTGCAGGCCGCCGGACTGGAGGTCACGGGCGTCAAGGACGTGAGCCCGCAGGCGCACAATGGCTGCCGGCCTCGCAAGAGGAGGCGCGTCTAAGTGGCTCGTGACACCGGAGCACAGTGCAAGCAGTGCCGGCGGGAGGGACAGAAGCTGTTCCTCAAGGGCGAGCGCTGCCTGACCGACAAGTGCGGCGTCGAGCGCCGCTCCTACCCGCCCGGCGAGCACGGCCGCGGACGCCAGAAGCAGAGCGAGTACCGCGTGCAGCTGCGTGAGAAGCAGAAGGCCAAGCGCTATTACGGCGTGCTGGAGCGGCAGTTCCGGATCTACTACGAGAAGGCCTCGCGCCAGCCGGGCATCACCGGCGAGAATCTGCTGCGCACGCTCGAGTGTCGCTTCGACAACGTGCTCGTGCGCCTCGGCTTCGCGGCCTCCCGCCGCCAGTCCCGCCAGCTCATCCTGCACGGCCACTGGACCATCAACGGCCGCCGGGTGAACATCCCCAGCTACCAGCTGCGGGACAACGACGTGATCGCGATTCACCAGCGCTCCACCGCGGGGCAGGTGATCCGCGACGCCACCGAGCTCACCGGTCAGGTGCCGGCGTGGCTGCAGGCCGATCACGATTCGCTGACGGCGAAGGTGCTGCGCAAGCCGGAGCGGCGGGAGATCGCCGCGCCGGTGATGGAGCAGCTCATCGTCGAGCTCTACTCGAAGTAGCACGTCCTTTTGCGCCGCGCGCCCGCGAGGTGCGCGTGGCAGCGACACCCGCCGAGGTGGCGGCAGTAACCCACGACGTTAGGACCCCCTGATGCTTGACTTCCAAGTCCCCCGAATCTCCAGCGAGTCCGTCGAGGACAATCGTGGCTCGTTCACGATTGAGCCGCTCGACCGGGGCTTCGGATACACCTTCGGAAACTCCCTGCGCCGCGTCCTGCTCTCCTCGCTGGCGGGCGCTGCGGTCACGAGCGTGCGGATCGAGGGGGTCGCGCACGAGTTCTCGACGATCCGCGGGGTCAAGGAGGACGTGACCGACATCGTCCTCAACCTGAAGGGGATCGTGTGCCGGATGCACTCCGACGCCACCGAGATCGAGGCGCCGCTGGTCGTGAGCGGGCCCGGTGAGATCACCGCCAAGGACATCGACCTGCCCTCGGGCGTGGAGATCCTCAACCCGAACGCGCACATCGCCACGCTGGAGCAGAAGACCAAGCTGGAGGTCTACCTGACCGTCGGGCGCGGTCGCGGCTACCGCCCGGCGGAGGAGAACAAGTCTCCCGACCAGCCAATCGGCGTGATCCCGATCGACTCGATCTTCTCGCCCGTGCGCCGCGTGGCCTACAACGTCGAGCAGGCGCGCGTCGGGCAGAAGACCGACTTCGACAAGCTCACGCTGGACATCGAGACCGACGGCTCCATCGACCCCCAGGCGGCCCTGCGGGAGGCCGCCGAGATCCTGATCTCGCAGCTGGCGATCTTCACCGACGCCGACCGCGTGGTCGAGCTGCGCGAGGCGGGGTCCCCCGGCGTGCTCGAGCCCGGCCTCGCCGGCGCCAACAACTCCGGGCCGGGCGCGCGTCAGCCCAACGCCATGGACGACATCCTGATCGAGGAGCTCGAGCTGGGGGTCCGGTCCTACAACTGCCTCAAGCGCGCCGGGATCCAGACCGTCGGCGACCTCGTGACCAAGAGCGAGTCCGAGCTCGGAGCGATCCCGAACTTCGGTAAGAAGTCGATCGACGAGGTGATCGAGACGCTGCACGCCCGCGGGCTTTCACTGCGGAACGAGTAAGGTCCGGCTCATGCGCCATCAGCGCCAGCGATATCAGCTCAGCCGCGACGCCGCCCACCGCAAGGCGTTGCTGATGAATCTGAGCAAGGAGGTCATCGACCACGAGCGGATTCAGACCACCGAGGCCAAGGCCAAGGCGGTCAAGCCCGAGGTCGAGAAGCTGATCACCCTCGCCAAGCGCGGCGACCTCCATGCCCGCCGCCAGGCGTTGTCGGCCTTGGGCCAGGACAAGTTCGCCGTGTACAAGCTCTTCGAGGAGATCGCACCGCGCTACACGGAGCGCCCAGGCGGCTACACGCGCATCCTCAAGCTCGGTCCGCGCCGCTCGGACTCCACCGAGATGGTGTTGCTGGAGCTGGTCTAGGGGAGTGACCGGCAGCATGTGCCGGGTGCTCCACTACTAGGGAGGGCAGTGGTGAGTGGCGGCCAGGAGGTCTCCCGGCTGCTGATCGAGTACGACGGGGGCGGGTTCTCCGGCTGGGCCAGCCAGCCGGGCGTCCGCACCGTGCAGGCCGAACTGGAGCGAGCGCTGGCGGTGGTGCTCCGCCGCGAGACGGCGCCGCTGCCGCTGACGGTGGCGGGTCGCACCGACGCCGGTGTGCACGCCTGCGGCCAGGTCGCCTCCTACCCGGGGCCGGTCGCCCGGGTGGCGGGCCTGAACGCGCTGCTGGGCGAAGATGTGGCGGTGCTCTCGTGCTCGCCGGCACCCCCGGGGTTTGATGCCCGCCGTGATGCCACCTCCCGCGCCTACTGCTACCGGGTGCTGGCGCGCCCCGAGCGCAGCGCCATGTGGCGCGGCCGCGCGCTGCATTGGCCGCGGTGGCTCGACCTGGGGGCGCTGCAGTCGTGCGCCGGGGAGCTCGTCGGCACCCACGACTTCCTCGCCTTCACACCCACTGAAACCAAGCACGTGCGCTTCAGCCGCGAGGTGCTCGGTGCCCACTGGCGGCCCGCGCCGCATGCGGCGCAAGTGCTGGAGTTCTGGCTCGAGGCCGACACATTCATGCGCCACATGAACCGGGTGCTGGTGGGGACGATGCTGCAGGTGGCCTCCGGCAGCCGCTCGCTGCAGTCGTTCCGGTCGCTGCTGCAGGGCCGGCCGCGCTCTGAGGCCGGACCGACGGCACCGGCTCACGGGTTGTACCTGGCCGGGGTGGGCTACGGCGGCGAGCGGGTGCTGGGCGGCGCCATCGGTGAGCCCGGCGCAGGAGGGGGGGCGAACGTCGGCCGGTGGCCGGCTCTTTAAGCCATGGCTGGCGGGCGACCCGAGAGACGAAATGGTCCGGCGCCCCCCGGCGGCCGACCTGGACAACTCGCCAACCCCCACCAACACCAGCTCGGCCGGGGACATAAGCATGCGCCAGATGCTTATGTCGCCGAATTGGTGGCCCTGACGGACCTTTGGCGAGTTTTGCAGGTGACCGCTGGGGACCGGGAGCGTGCCGCTGCGCACGTCGCCGCCTGCCAGCTCGGCGCCATCTCCACGGCTCAGCTCCTGGGCCTCGGGATCGGCCGCGGTGCGATCGCCCACCGGGTGCAGCATGGCCAACTGCACCGCCTGTTCCGCGGGATCTATCTTCTCGGCCATCCGGTGCCACCGCCGGGGGCTCGCGAGGTCGGCGCGCTGCTGCTCTGCGGGCCCCACGCCACGCTCAGCCACCGCTCGGCAGCCGCACTCCTGGGCTTCGCCTCGCCCGACCCCGATGCCGTCCACGTGACCGTCACGACCGATGGCCCCCGGACGCGACCAGGCCTCCACGTGCACCGGACGACCTCGCTCCCTTCCCGAGTTCGCCGCCGCCACCACGGGTTCAACCTGACCTCCGCGGCACGGACGCTGCTCGATCTCGCCGCAGACCGTGATCCGGGACGGGCGCGAGCGGTGGCGGAGGCTCAGGTCCAGCGGCTGGTCTCTCAGTGAGAGCTGCAACTCGCCGTGGACCGAGCGGCGGGACGCCCCGGCACGCCAGCACTCGCGGCGCTCGTCCGGGCCGACGAGCAGGGGTTCACACGTTCGCAGGCCGAGCGGCTCGTGCGAGGTCTGTGCCGCCAGGCACGACTGCCGGAGCCGCGTTGCAACGTCGAGCTGTGCGGTTGGGAGGTCGATCTGCTCTGGCCCGAACAGCGGCTGGTGGTGGAGTCGACGGGCACGCCGCCCACGGCCACCGCGCCGGCTTTGAGCGTGACCGTCGCAAGCAGATGGCGCTGGTCGCCGCGGGCGACCGGGTCATTCGCGTCACTTGGCGCCAGCTCCGCCACGAGCCGCTGGCGGTTATCGCCGCCGTGGCCCGCGCCCTCGGCGGCGCCCAATAGGATCATTCGAGCATGCGTGTGCTGCTGACCAACGACGACGGGATCGAGGCCGAGGGGCTTCAGGCCCTGCGCCGGGCGCTCCTGGAGGTACCGGGCGTCGAGCTGGCGGTGGTCGCGCCCGACGGGAACCGTTCGGCCATGGCCCGCTCTATCACCACCCGGCGGCCGCTGTGGGTCAAGGAGGTCGACTTCGGCGACGGCACCGTCGGCTACGCCACCGACGGCACCCCGGTCGATTGCGTGCGCCTGGCTCGCCTGGGCCTGATCGAGGGCTTCAAGGCCGAGCTGGTCGTCTCGGGGATCAACCACGGCTCCAACCTCGGCGACGACATCACGTATTCCGGCACCGTGGCCGCGGCGCTGGAGGCGATCGTCCTCGGGCTGCCGGGGATCGCGGTCTCCCAGCAGTCCAGTGCGCTGGAGCTCGACTTCACCTCCGGCAGGGGGTTCGAGTTCACGGCCGCTGCGGCTTTTGTCGCGCGCGTGGTCGCCGAGCTGGAGGATGTGCCGCTCCCGGGCGGAACGCTGCTGAACATCAACGTTCCCGGTGCCGATCCCCACGGGGTGGAGGTGGCCAAGCTCGGAAAGCGGATCTACCGCGACGAGCTCTCGCTGGTCGACGAGGGCTCCGGTGGCCGGCGGCTGTACCGGATCTATGGCGACGCCAGCTACGAGCGTGACGAGACCGGTACCGACCTGGCAGCGGTGGCGGCGGGGAAGATCGCCATCACCCCGATCCACTTCGATCTCACCGACCGTGACGGCCTCGACGCGCTGGCGCGCTACGACCTGGCGCGGCTGATACAGCCGGCTGCGGAGGAGGTCGGGGCCGAAGAGGTGGAGAGCTGAGCGCCTCCACGGACCCCGCCGCGCGCGCGGGTGAGCTGCGGCGGCTCCTGGAGTACCACGGCTACCGCTACTACGTTCTCGACGACCCCGAGCTTGGGGACGATCGCTACGACGCGCTGCTGGACGAACTGCGCGGGATCGAGGCCGAGCATCCGGAGCTCGTCACGCCGGACTCGCCCACGCAGCGAGTAGGCGGCGAGCCGGTCAGCGACCTGGAGAAGGTCCGCCACCCGCAGCCGATGCTCTCGCTGGCCAACGCTCGCTCGGCCGAGGAGCTGCGCGCCTGGATCCAACGGATGCAGAATCACCTGGCCCGGGAGGGGATTGAGGATCCCGAGTTCTGCTACGTCGCCGAGCCCAAGATCGACGGCCTGGCGATCTCCCTGCTCTACCGCGATGGGGGCTTCGAGCGCGGGGCCACCCGCGGGAACGGCGAAGTCGGCGAGGACGTCAGCCACAACCTGCGGACCATCGCCGGGATTCCGCTGCGGCTGGACATGCCCGCGCCTCCGGCGCTGATCGAGGTTCGGGGCGAGGTGTACATGTCGCTGCCGGATTTCGCCGCGCTCAACGAGCGCCGGGCGCAGGAGGGGCTGTCCACGTTCATGAACCCGCGCAACTCCGCCGCGGGGACGATCCGCCAGCTCGACCCCAAGCTCGCCGCCGGGCGCCCGCTGTCGTTCTGGGCCTACGCGGTGGGAACCACCGAGGGAATCTCGTTCCAGACCCATTGGGATGCGCTCATGTGGCTGCGCGAGCATCGCTTCCCGGTCCACCCCGACGTGAGGCGGCTGCGTACCGAAGACGAGGTGGTCGCCCAGTGCCGCTCCTGGGAGGAGCGGCGGGGATCGCTGGAGTTCGAGATCGACGGCGTCGTGGTCAAGGTCGACGAGGCCGAGCTGCAGCGGCGGCTGGGCGTCGTCGGGCGTGAGCCGCGGTGGTCGATCGCGTGGAAGTTCCCGCCCACCACCGCCGTCACCACCCTGCAGCGGATCGGCTGGAATCCGGGGAAGTTCGGCGACCTGCACCCGTACGCGATGCTGGCGCCGGTGCGCGTCGGCGGAGTGACGATCAAGCTCGCGACGTTGCACAACGAGGAGGACCTGGCGCGCAAGGACATCCGGGAGGGCGAGGAGGTCATCGTGCTGCGGGCCGGCGACGTGATTCCGCAGGTTCTCTCGCCCGCCCCGCACGTGGCCGAGCATCGAAGTCGCCCGCCGGCACCAACTCCCCCCGAGCGCTGCCCCGTGTGCGACGCCGCCACGATCAAGCCGGAGGGCTCGGTGTTCACCCGCTGCCCCAATCGCGACTGCCCCGGGCGCCGGTGGCAGCTGCTCAAGCACTTCGTCGGCGCGATGGACATCGACGGCCTCGGCGAGAAGCAGGTGAGCCTCTTCATGGAGCTCGGTTGGGTTCGCACGCCGGCTGACTTCTACCGTCTCGGTGCCGAGCAGATCGCCGGTCAGCCCGGGTTCGGGCAGACTTCGGCCGAGAAGCTGGTCGGCGCCGTGGCTCAGTCCACCCAGCAGCCGTTCGGCCGCCTGCTCTACGCCCTGGGACTCGAGGAGGTGGGCATGGTCACCGGCCGCAACCTAGCCCAGCAGTTCCGCACGATCGATGCGCTGCTCTCCGCCTCGGTGGAGGAGATCGAGGCCACGCCGGGGGTGGGGCCGAAGATGGCGCACACGATCCACGCGCAGCTGAGCGACCCGCTCATGCGTCAGCTGATCGAGGATCTGCGCGCTGAGGGGCTGCGGCTGCAGGAGGAGGGGCCACCGCCGGGCGAGGGGCCGTTGGCGGGTAAGACGCTCGTGCTGACCGGCACCCTGCCTCACCTGACCCGAGAGCAGGCCACCGAGATGATCACCGCTGCCGGGGGTCGGGTGACCGGCTCGGTCTCACGCAGGACCTCATATGTGATCGCCGGCGCCACCGCCGGCGGGTCCAAGCTGGCGCAGGCGGAGCGGGCGGGGGTGCCGGTGTTGGACGAGGACGGGTTGCGCGCGCTTCTGAGCGCCTGAGGGAACCGAACCCCAAGCGGTCAGCCGTTGTAGCGGGCCAGCGCAACCGCCATCCGATCCTCCAGCGCGTGCCCGTAGGCGGGATCGCTCAGCGCGTTCATCATGAAGGCGAAGGCCAGCTGGTGGCCGTTGCGGGCGGTGCAGTAGCCGACCAGGTTGGCGACGTCGTGCAACGTGCCCGTCTTGCCGCGGCAACGCCCCTGCGCGGCGGTGCCGCGCAGCCCCGCCCGCGTCGTCCCGGTTTCGCCCGCCACCGAGAGGGAGCCGACAAAGGCGGGAGAGCTCGCCAGCGCGCCCAGGGCGGTGACGATGTCCCGGGGGCTGGTGTGGTCGCTGCGGGACAGCCCTGAGCCGTCGTTCAGCTGCGGACGGATCCCGAAGCTCCTGGCGAGCTGCGCGCGCACGACGCGGGCGCCACCGGCAGTGCTGCCCGAGCCGCCGAAGCGGGCCCCGGTCCCCTTGAGCAGCATTTCGGCGAGGTAGTTGTCCGAGGGCGTGTTGGTCAGGCGCGCCAGCGTCGCCATCCGCGGAGAGTGCACCTGCGCCAGTACCGGCGTACCGGCCGGGACGCCTCCGGAGGAGACCCGGGTGCCGGCGAGCACCCGCACCCCGCCGGCTCGCAGGGCATCGGCGAAGCGCTGCGCGGCGAACAGCGCCGGGCGGTACTGGAAGGCGTTGCCGCTCTCGTCGGCGAAGCCGCGGTCGTAGGCCAGCCCGCTCAGGACCCCTTCAACATAGGAGGAGATGCCGAAGCCGGTGGCGGGCGTCCCGCGCCGGGGATCGAAGATCGATTCGTCGCCGACCACCCGTCCCCGGAAGGAACGCATGCCCGTCTGGCGCACGAGGCGGGAGACCAGCCGCTGCATCGTGGCGCCCGTGCCATAGGCATAGCGGTCGTAGCCAGCCGAGCCGAAGGTGGGATCGCCGCCGCCTCTGAGGTACAGCGTTCCTCGCCAGACGCCGCCGGCGGCAGGGGTGCCCGAACCCATCACGGCGGTGGCGAGCGTGGCGCCGGCGCCGAAGCGCGCCAGCGCGGTGGAGGTCGTGTAGACCTTCTCCACCGAGGCTGGCAGGCGCGGCACCGCCGACGCGGAGGAGAACAGCGTCTGGCCGGTGCTGAGATCGAGCACCTCGGCGCCGCTGGCGCCACCGGCATCGGCCAGCGCCCGCGCCAGCGACCCACGCAGCGCCGCCGTCGAGGGCGAGCTCGGCTGTGCCGGCGCGACCGCGGGCGCGGTCAGCAGCATGAGCGCAGCCGCCAGCTGGATCAGGTACCGGCGCATCGGTGTATCTAACCGCTCGGAGCGGCGAAAGCTGCGGTCAACCGCCGCAAGTTACCCCGTGGCGGCGCAGAGCGGGCTTACAATCTGCGCCAGTCAGCACAGCAACGCTGACCGCGCTGGCCCGGTGCTGGTCAGCGGGCCGATCCGCCTCAGGCGGTGGCGGCCTGAACCTGCGGCTGTGGAACTCCGTCGGGAAGCTCGCGGAGGCTGGTGAGGAAGAGGGTCTTGTCGATGCGACCGTTGAAGATGGGCACTCCCAACTCGACGCACTTGACGATCACTTCACGGCGCTCTAGCCCGGACTCTCGCGCCAGCTCGCTGGGCGTCAGGTGATTGGCCATGGGTGGTACTCCTCCTTTGCCGGTGATCACATGGTTGGAGTATGCCTCCTGGCGCGGACGCTCTCAACCGATTCTCACCCAACCTGGACACGATCTCAGATGAACGATAAGGTTCAGTGGCGTCGGATCAGCCTTCCCTGACACGACACCCGCCAGCGCGTGACGCCACTCGCCACTTCGCATTCCGACCAGGAGCTGGTTGCCGCGGTCAGGCGGGGTAGCGCCGCGGCGTTCGAGGAGCTCTACGGCCGCTACAGCGCCCGGATCCGCGCCTAGGTCCTTGGCACTCTCGGCGACCGCACACGGGCCGACGACGTGACCCAGGAGGTCTTCATCTCGGCGCTGCGAGGCCTGCGCGGCAGCGAGGTTGCGATCGCCTTCAAGCCGTGGATCTACGGGATCGCCAAGAACGCGTGCATCGACGAGTTTCGCCGCACCCGCCGGCGTGGCCGCGAGGTGCCGCTGGGGGGAGACCCGGGCCGACGAGCTGACCTCGCCCCGATGGCTGGTTGCCGCACCCCCGGACGTGGCCGTGGAGGAGAAGCAGCAGCTCTCTGACCTGCGCAGTGCCTTCGGTGTCCTCTCGGCCAGCCACCATCGGGTGATCGTCATGCGTGAGCTGGAGGGCCTGTCCTACAGCCAGATCGGAGAGCGTCTGGGGATGTCGCAACCGGTGGTGGAGAGCACCCTGTTCCGGGCCCGCCGGCAGCTCGGTGCCGAGTACGACGAGGTTCGCAGCGGACGGCGATGCGGCATCGTGCAGACGGAGATCGCCAAGGCGCCGACCCCCCCTGGAAGTCACTCGGGTTGCGCCAGCGCCGCAGGCTCACGCGCCATCTGGCGCACTGCGAGCCCTGCCGCCGTGCCGCCCGGCAGGCGGTATGGACGAATCCTTCTTCCGCGCCCCGACCCTGCCGGCGAAGATCGCCGCGCTCCTGCCGCTGCTTCCATCGCTGCGTGGGCACCGTGGCGCCGCCGCGCCGGATACCACCGTCACTGGCTCGTTGCCGCTGGCGGCGCGACCGCTGGGGACGCGAGCGCTGCAGGCGATCCATGCGCTCGGGGACCCAAGCGGTCCACTGGGCGGGCTCGGGCGGGAGGCCGTGGCTGCCGCCACTGCGGCAGCGGTACTGGCGGGGGCGGGGGCCGGGGTGGTGGTCAGGGTCGGTGGCGCCCCCAGCGCGCCTCACCATCCGCACCCTCCGGTTGCTGCTGTGGGGACCTTCAGTCACCTCCGAAGCAACCCGATCCGCGCGCGGCCTCTCCTCGGTGCAACAGGCGGCCGGGTTGAAGCTTCATCGACCCGCCCCCAAGCGGTCATCCGGCGCTCGCCAAGCCGCGCATCGGCGGGGACCGCGCGCCCGTACGTCCACCGTGCCGGCGGGCAAGAAGTCCCCGGCGGCCGTACGGCGCCCGGGGGGGGACGCGCTCGCGCAGGCTTGGCGGGAAGCTCTAGCTCTGAGAACGGCGGCAACGTCGTGACGGGCATCTCCGGCCACGGCCTGCTGAGCACCGTCGGCGGCGGATCGGCGATGGCCAAGGTGCAGTCGCTGTCCCCCCGGCTCAACCTGCCCGGACTGCCGGCCCTGCCCCGCGCGGCCGCTAGCCTGCCGGGTTCGGTCGGCCCCGCGCAGGTGCCGCCGGTGCCGCCGGCTCACCTCCCGGCGCCGACGCCGCCCCCTGGGGTGCCCGCCGCATCGGCCGTACGCTCGGCGGCGGGAAGCGGCGCACAAGGGGGGCCTGACCGCCGGGGTGATGGGCGCCAGCCGGAGCGGCGGGGAGACCGGCCTCGCCGGCTGTGGGATACTGAGGCAATCGGGGCGTGGCGCAGCCTGGTAGCGCGCACCGTTCGGGTCGGTGAGGTCCCCGGTTCAAATCCGGGCGCCCCGATAGTAAACCCGGAATGAGGGTGTTTGCGCAAAGCCCGCCGGCGGCGGGCTTGCCGTTCTGGGGCGAGTGCGAGAGATGAGCTGTGAGCTGGACCGGCTTTGACGGAGACTGTGATCTACCCCTGGTTCGGTGGAGTCGGGTTTTTAGAGTCATCCGTCGATTCGGAGGAATCAGATGTTCCGCAGGTACCCGTCGGACATTCGTTTTCAGATGATCGAGCTGGCTCGATCCGGAACCCGGGTGGCGCAGCTCGCCTCCACATTCGGGATGAGCGAGGCTCGGTTGAGGGACAGAGCATAGATCAGGCTGGAGCTCGCTGCGGCCAGGCGGCGGATCCGCCAGCTGGAGACCGAGCTGGCGGGGTGCAGGGAAAGATCGGCCCACCTCCCCGCGGTCTTTGAGACGGATCTGCCTGGACGGTGAGATCACGACGATCCGAGCCGAGCTCGGCACCCCCTCCGCGAGTTTGGCAGCGCCGTAGCGGCGCCTTTCAAGCCCGGCAACCGATGCATAAGGTCCGATCGCCGTGCCGGATCGGGGTCGTCGTGGCCGGTGATCACCGGGCCGCCCGTCGGACCGCGCGCCCAGCAGACGCGGCGGCATCCTTCCCGCTACGTCGCATCCGTCCCGTCGTGGACGGCTTGGCTCAGCAATCGGCGCGGTTGTGCGGGCGTTGCGGATAAGGCTGAGCCAAGGCCCACATTTCCCCGGCCAGGACTGGGAACCTGCCCAAACCTCCTAACTCAAATGTGTGATACGTTCGCGCCGGTAGTAATAACCGGCGACTCAACGGGGTTCGTTTGGGGACGCCGACCTTTGGCATTCGAGGGAGATTGTGTCTGAAGAGCTCGATGGCGCCGGGACTACCGCGACGGCCAACCTGCTGGCTTTGGCGCTCACGCGTCGGTCCATGCTCAAGGTGGAGGCGGCTAGCGGCGGCTTGGCCGTGGCTGGTGGCTTGCGACGACGCGGTCAAGTTCGCCACCGCCGCTGGTTACCTAAGCCCGAGCCCGGCAACGACTTCGAGTGCAAGCCGATCAACCTCAACGGGCCCCGCTACGCCGCGGTCGCAGCCAAGATCCTGTTCACCCAGCCCTACATCCAACTCGACGACAAGTTCCCCGACGATAGCCCAAGCAGCCCGTAGCCAGTGATGTCGATATCGCGGGTAACGATGTCGATATTGGCCGGGGTAAAGGGATCCAACGGGTCAGCCCCTCCTACCGCGTTGAACGGGTCAGCCCCTCCTACGGCGTTGAACGGGTCAGCCCCTCCGACGGCGTTGAACGGGTCAGCCCTTCCGGTCGCGCCGAATGGCACCGCTCCCGCCGCCAGCCTCGTTTTCTCAACTGACCGCCGGCCGCCCCGCCGCCGGGGGCGGCAGATGACGCTGGCCGTCTTGCTGGCGGTGGCCGGCGTAGCAGCCGCCGTTCTTAGCGTCCGCACCTTCGTCCTTGCCTCGACGAATCGCTTTTCGGCTGTGATCCAGCCGGCCGAGGCCGTCTCGCTGAACTTCCCGGCGCTGGGGCACCTGTCGAAGCTCAGGGTGAGCCCGGGAGATCGCGTGAGGGTGGGGGAGATCCTGGCTCGGATCGACCCAGTCGGTGCCCACGCCGAGGTGCTGGCGGCCACTGCGGCCGTAGCGGCTGTGGCCGCCGACCAGGAGGCGTTGACCGCGGCCCGCCAGGACATCACAGCTGCTGCTGCGGTGAACCAGGCCAGGGTGGGCCAGGCTCGGGCCCGGCTGGCCGCCGATCAAGCTTGGCTCGCTCAAACCCAAAGCCTGCTTGACCAGGCCACAATCAGGTCACCGGTGAACGGCCTCGTGGTGAACGTGATCGGTGCGGTGGGCGACCTCGTGGGGCCGGCCGGGGTCCAAGCGGCTGGCGGCGCTCACCCGACGATGCCGCTTCAGAGGCCGACCTTCTCGCTATTCCCCCAGGTCTCCCAGGGGGCGGCGGCAGGGAGCCGTGACGTCACCCCGCCGCTCATCCAGCTGGCGGCTGGTCCCACCAATGTGGAGACCCAGGTACCGGAGTCGGCGGTGCGTGAACTGCGTCCCGGGCGGCGGGCCACGGTCAACGTGCCGGCCCTCGGCGCCAGGTTCGGCGCCCGGCTTCTGCGCGTCGTGCCCGTCCCAGTGCAAGCTGACTCCGGCGTCTCCTACAACGTCCTGTTCACCCTGCTGAGGCCCTCTCCGCGGGTGTTGCCTGGAATGAGCGCCGACGTCACCCTCGGTCGGTGAGCGAGCCGGGCGCGCTGACGTCAGTGAGACAGGGTCCGGATCGCCGTGATGGCCAGGTCTGGCCGGGATGGATTGCAGCGAGGGCACGCTGGCCCGGGGGAGGGGATGTTCATCCAGTAGCCGTCGACGTACGGCCGGGCGCCGGCCACTGCTCGTTTCAGCTGGGCGGCGCTCACGGGCGCCCCGGACGGGTTGGAGCTGATTCCGGCCAGCACGGTGATGCCGCGGTGGGCTCGTCTGGCCTGTGCGGCGGCCTGCTTCACAAAGTCCACGTAAGCCCCAATGGAGCGCTCAAGGCTCTGCGCCTGGATGTTGACCACGTCGGCCGCCGTGGCCGCCTGCGCGGCCAGACCCAGCTTCAGGTAAGCGGCAGCCCGTCGGGTCACATCGGGCCGCAGGACGGTCGTGAGGCCGAGGCCCGGGCTGGCCAGGAACAGGAGATGGTGGCGGTGGACCAGCTCGGCGGCCATAGCCATGTACCGCCCCGGCGCCCGCTGCTCGACCTCGGGGGTGAACGACCAGGCCTCGTTGTCGTAGAGCACTGCTCTTACCCACGAAGGGAGGCTGCCATCGGCCAGGGTTTGCTTCAGGCTGGCGTAGCTGGAGAACTTGGCCGTCGGCACCAACTCGGGCCCGACCTGGGGCGGCTGCTCGACGGGTACGATCTCGAAGATCCGGAGTTGGCCCAGGCGGGTGCGAACGTCGGCATCGACAAGGACCTGGTTGAGGGCCCGCTTGGCGAAAAGCCACGTCAACCTGGTGCTGTTCCCAGCGGGAGCTGGCTGATCCTGAAAGGGGTGCACAGCAAAGCCGTTGCCGTGCGAACAGCCGCTCATGGCGACGACCGACGCCACCATGACCACGAGAATAAAGGACCGATCGGGCAGCCGCACATACTTGACCATGCGGAGCAGAGGTTACCCGCCGGATTCCGCGGGGCATAGGGATGGGCGTGGGCGCCATCCACCTCCCCGGCTGGGGGATCCTCGTCCTGGACCTCGGCCTAGCCGGGATCTTGCTGGTGCTGCCGCTCCGCCAACCGTCCAGGGCTGACCGGGGGAATCGCATGGCCCAGGTCGTGCTACCTCCCAATCGGCCAATCAGCCCCTGGCGGACGCTCCTCTACTACGCCTCTTTGGCCGGCACCTCGACACTTCTGCTAGGGGTGCCGGGTTTGATTCCGAGCTACCGGGCGGTGGTCGCTCGCGTCGTTCTCCTGGCCTACGGCCACCCGGCCCAGGTCTCTGCCTATGCCGGTCATGTGGACGCGGTTCTCCGCCTGTTGGTGGTGATCGATCTGGTCTGCCTGACCCTGGTCGTTTCAGCCGGCCTGGGCCGGCGGCTGGCGGTGGGGCTCCACGCCGCCGGGTTCCTGGCCCTCAGCATCGGGGTGGACGCTCTTCTCATGATCGTCTCGATCGCGGCCCGCCTGCCCAATGGTCCCTACGTCTTCGTCGGGACCCTGGTCAACTTGGCCGTGGCGGCGCTGGTAATGCTGCGCATCCTCGTCACTACCTTCTCCCTTCCAGGCCCCAGCGGCCTGGTGCGAGGCCCCTCCCGGCGGACCGCCGCTGTCGTTTTTGCGGGCGCCCTCATTGCCGTGGTCGGCGTGGTCCTTGCCCTACTGGCTCTGCTCAGCCTGGTCGCAGCCAGCCACCCCAATTGGGGCCTGGCCCTGTTCCTCGGCTATCCGCTGCTGTTCAGCGGTCTGTACATCGTCCTGCTCCTCCTGGGCGGTCCGGTCCGGCCGCCTCCGGGGAGCGGGCCCCTTCCACCGCTCGACGTGATCATGCCGGCCTACAACGAGGCGGAGGACATCGCCGAAGGCTTGTTGGCCATCGACCGCGCGGCAGCTTGCTACGGGGGTCCGGTGCGCGTCGTGGTCGGCGACGACGGCTCGGAGGACGGGACCAGCACCGTCGTGGCCGCGGTCATGAGCGGGTTCTCGACAGCCTCGGGACAGATCGTCAGCATCCCTCACCAAGGCAAGGCCGCGGCCCTCAACGCTGCCCTGGCGCGGGCGAGGACGGACATCGTGATCCGGATCGACGCCGACGTGGTCATCGATGCCCGCGCTCTGAGCCATGTGCCTCGCTGGTTCACAGACCCCACCGTGGGGACGGTCGGCGCCCTCAGCATGCCCAAACCCGAGGGCCGCTCGTTCTTTCACCGGATGCGGGTGTTTGAGTGCCTCTACAGCTTTGGCTTCGCTCGCCCGGCGCTCAGCCGGGTTGAAGCCGTGGCCTGCATCCCGGGCACCTTCTGCGCCTTCCGTCGAGACGCCTGCTTGCGGTTCGGCGGCTTCGTCGCCGGAATGAACGGCGAGGATGCTGACCTCACCTTGCAGCTCGGTCGGCTCGGTTACCGAGCCGTAATCGATCACGCAATCCGCATCTTCGAAGATGTCCCAAGCACCCTGTCAGGCTTCCGTTCGCAGCGACTGCGATGGAACCGCGCCGGGATCCAGGTGATGGCCCGTCATTCACCTCTCAGCGCCGGGGAAGCGAGCCCTCGGACGTGGTTCTTGTACCTGCGAAGCGGGATGATCCGCGTCATGGCCCTGCTCCGCCCGCTGGTATACCTCCATGCCGTGCAGGCGGCGATCTTCGTCCCGGCGTTGCGTGGGCAAGCAGGCATCGTGGCCTTTCTGTACCTGCTCGGGGCGCTGCCCAACCTCGTCCCCATAGTGTGGCTGAGCATCCGCTACGGCTATGGGACAAAGTTGGCCTGGATGGTGTGCTGGTACCCCTTTACCATCCTGCGACGGGTGTTCGTCCTCGAGAGCCTCCTCACCCTCCCACCCCGCCCGCTTCTTCAGGGTGCCCGCTGGCCGGCCCGGTTGGCCCCGACGTCCGAGCTGGCAGCTGTCCCGAGGACAACCCAGAGTCCATAAGCCGGGTCCATGCCGGGTCTGGACCGGGGCCTCGCTGGTCGCACCGTCCCTGGGATCGGGCTGCGGGCACGAATCGGTCCCTCGACGGACGCCGCGAGTGCCAGATAGCACTGCGAGAACCGCGCCACTTACCCGCTCGAGGTCACGTTTCCCGGGTCAGACGCGGGGGTCGCGGCTGTCAGACTCACATTCTCAGGATGTGTCTGGGCGCTAACCGAGATCGACGCCCGCTACGGAGGCGTAACACGCCTCCAGGCGTCAGCGACTGGCCCGGTGCTTCGCTGCTCGCGCGCATGTGCAGCGGCAGTCGGCGACTGTGCCTATCAAGCACGGGACCGGCTAGCCATCGCCGCTCGGCTCTCCTGGTGCAAAAGCCTTCCGGGCAGGGCGATACGATTCACCCTCCGAGCCGGCCGGGGAGCTCAGTTGGCCTCCGAGATCTGCTGGCGTTGATCTATCAGCATCAGCCGGACGGCTTCAGAACCGTCACGGGATTCCAGCGCCACCTGGTCGACGAGCACCGCCAGCAGCATCGGCGGGGTCCTCCGGCAGGCCGACTGCAGCTGGGTGGTGGTGCCGCCCTTGAAGGGCCCGACGGTGAGGTCGATCTGCCGGGACCGGGCCACGAGCCCGGCGCTGATGCGCGCGTCGCTGGCATGAGCGCACGCGTGAGCGGCGATCCCGTCGGTGACCAGGTACAGATCGGAGTAGCGATCGATCGAGAAGTGGGCCTCGGCGGCTAGGCAGCCGGCGATCCGGCCGAGGATGCCGGCCAGTAGCTCCACCGGGAAGACGCTGAGGACCACCGCCCCGTTCACCTGAGCCGGTGACGTTGCTCGCGGCAGGCTCGTGGCCCGCTGGCTGCGTGGGCCCGGCCAGGGGCCGCGGGCGAACACCATGTGCACGTCGGTTCCGCGGCCTGGGTCCGAGTGCAACCGGGCCTGTGCGGCCAGCGCGTTGATCACGGCGAAGCCGAGGCCGGGAGGCTCCCCGGCCGGACCGGGATGCGCCAGACCCTGGCCAATGTCGGTGACCGTTGCCTGCACCGTGTCGGGATCGCTCCTCAGGCACACCGTCATTGGCCCCAAGGTATCGGGATAGGCGTGGAGGATCACGTTGTTGCACGCTTCGCTCACGGCGGTCTTCAGATCGGCCAGGAGCTCGGGGGCCGAAATCCAGCTGTTCGCTGGCGCCGGTGAGCATCGCCCGCACGAGCGCGACGCTCTCGGGCCGGCTCTGTAGCCGCACCTGTACGGTTTCTACCGGCGACGCCTCCACGTCTCACGCCCCTTCCCAAGGGCAGAGCGCGGGAAACCCTCAGACGGTCAGGCGGCCGGGCGCCCGTCCGCGCCGAGAATCAGTCCTGAAACGTGAACCTGTCGAGGGTGCCGCTGAGCTCGAACACCCGCTGGACCTGGCGAGGCCCGGGGCGCAGCAGCATCTGTCTGTCAGCGGCGGCCGCGGCTTGGCGGGCCCGCAGCAGCGCGCGCAGGCCCGTGCTGTCCATGAACAGCAGCTCGGTCAGGTCGATCAGCAGCCGCCGCGTGTCGGAGGCGTCCAGCTCGTCGATCGCCTGCTCGAACAACGGCGCCGAGGCGATGTCCAGTTCGCCGGCGAGTGTCATCACCTTCGTGCCCGGCTGATCCTCGCCGGAGATCTGTAGCCGGATCGGCGTGGTCGCATCCGGACGGGAAGGATCGGGCATGGGAAGCGCGCAGGCTATCACGCAGTGACCGGGCGGCCCGGGAGTGACATGCTCCTCGGGATGAGCGCGATCGGGTTGCCAGGCCACGACATCATGGGGATTCGTGCCGCCAATCCGGGACCGTACACGCTCAGCGGCACGAACTCCTGGATCGTGGGCCGCGACCCGGGGTGGCTGATCGACCCTGGCCACGCGCTGCCCGAGCATGTGGAGAACCTCCGCGCGGAGCTGCAGCGCCGCGGAGGACTCGGCGGGATCGCGCTCACGCACGACCACGCCGACCACGCGGAGGCGGTGGCGCCGGTGCGCGCGTTGTTCCCCGACGCTCCGCTGGCGGCCGCGCGCGGGGCAGCCGACGTGCGCTTGCAAGACGGCATGGAGTTTGGGCCGCTGAAGGTGCTCCAGACGCCGGGCCACGCTCCCGACCACCTGGCCTTTCTCAAGGGGACAGTCGGGTTCAGCGGCGACGCTGTGCTCGGCGAGGGCAGCGTCTTCATCGCCCCCGATCCGGGAGCGCTGGCGGGTTACCTGCAGGCGCTGGGAGCGCTACGCCGCCTGGGTCTGGAGCTCCTGTGCCCCGGGCACGGGCCGCCGGTGGATGACGTCGACGCCCGGTTGGAGCAGTACCTCACGCACCGGCTGGAGCGCGAGCGTCGGCTGCTGCAGGCGCTGGCCGGTGGGACACGTACCGCCGACGAGCTGCTGCAGGCGGTCTGGAGCGACGCGCCCCCGGCGCTCCGTCCAGCGGCAGCGATGACGCTGGCTGCACACCTGGACAAGCTTCAGCAGGAGGGTCGGCTGCCGCCCGGGGTCGAGCGCCCCATGGCCGCTTAGCTGCCCGACGGGCCGGTCGGTGAGCCGTTACCCGGTGCGCCCGGTGCCGAGCCGCTGCCTGATCCGCCGGCCGCTGCCGAGCCCGCCCCCGGATCACGGTGTATGAGCGCCGTGACCAGGCTGGGGTCGTTGCCGCTCCCGCTCGCACCGGCGCCCGAGCCTCCGGTGGCGGAGCCATTACCGGAGGCGACGCCCGCGGCGGAGCCCGGCCCGCCGGCGCGGGAGGCGGGGTCCGAGCCCGTAGTTGCGGAGGGATCGGGCGCGGTGGGCGAGGAGGGGTCCGGAGCGATGAGCGGTCCGGGCCCCATGCTCGGGTCCAGCGCGGGGCCCGAGAGGGGTCTCGATCCCGGGTCCGAGGATCGCACCCCCTGCACGCCGGAGGGGACGGTGTGCGAACGCGGAAGCGAGGTACTGGCGCTCGTCGAGTCCGGTACCGCGGCCGGGCTCTCACCGGTGGTGGACGGCGGCTTCACGGCGGGCGCGACGGAGGGCACGGCGATGGCAGCCTGTGCGGCGAGGCTCGCGGTCTGGGTTCGCAGCGCAGGCGTGACTCGGTGGCTTCGGTGCGGGGCCGGTGAGGCGAGCGAGTGCTGGATCTCGACGGCTCCGCCAGCGGTGACCGCGGCGGCGGCCAGCAACGTGACGACGTGACCGGCGGTCCCGGCGAGGAGGCCGGTGGCGCACGAGCCGCCTCCGGCCGCGGCTCCCCCGCCGGCGGCAGCGCCCCCGCCGCCGATTCCGAGCAGGTTGGCCAGCAGCCCGGCTGGACCCACGGCCGGCACCAGGGCGGCGATCTGCCTGCTCAACCCCCTGACCTCTCCCCGGAACTCCCGGCACGGGGCACAGTCGCGCAGATGGCGACGGGCCACTGAGGTGGGCCGGCGGCCGTGATCGTGGGCCAGGACCAGCTCCTCGCGGATCTCGGGGCAGGCGGTCTCGCGGGCGCGCATCGAGTGGGCGAGGCTGACACGGGCCCGGACCAGCAGGGACTTCACCGCGGGCACCGAGACGGCCATGGCCGCGGCCAGTTCGCAGTAGCTCATCCCGGTGAGCTCGCGCATCAGCAGCGCCGAGCGCTGCTGATCGGGCAGGCGGCGGATGTCGGCGATCAGCCGCCTCAGCGTCTCCCGCTCCTCGGCCTGTTCGATCGGGTCCTGCACCGGCGAGCGCACGAGGTTCATCACCTCGGGAAGTGGCGGTGCGGGGCGTCGCAGCTCGTCGATGCAGCGGTTGTGGGCGACGCGGTAGAGCCAGGCGCGTAGCGCGAGGTCACGCTCGCTGGAGCGCAGCCCGGCGTAGGCGCGCACGAACACGTCCTGCAGCGCCTCCTCGGCGTCCTGACGGGAGGCCAGCATCTGCCGGGTGTAGGCGAACAGGCGCTGGCGGTAGCGGTCGTGGATGACCCGGAAGGCCTCCTCCTCGCCAGCGCGAAAGTACGCGACGAGCTGCTCGTCGGAGCGCAGACGGAGCAACGGTGGCCCGATGGAGATCCTGCTTCGGGTCAGACCTGCGGGTGCTTGGAGGGCGGAGGCTTCCAAATTGGCTCCCTGATCATGCACTGTAACGACCGTAGGGGCGGAAAGTTCCGTCCCAGCTCCCAAGTTTCTCCCGAGATGGACAAACGTTGCCGTGCGGGTGGCACGGCGCGCCGGTGATGTTCGGCGCCGGAGCGCCCCGCGCGGAGCGCCTTCTACGCTGGAGCCCCGATGAACGACCTCGTGAGCGCAGTGCTCGACCCGGCCTCTGGCATTGCCATCCCGGTGGCCTTCGGGGCGGGACTCATCTCGTTCTGTCGCCCTGCGTGCTGCCGCTCGTGCCCGGTTACATCTCCGCGATCGCCGGCGTCACCCCTGAGGAGATCCGCCCGCGGCGAGTGATCGGCCCCAGCCTGACCTTCGTGGCCAGCTTCTCGGTGATCTTCATCGCGCTCGGGCTCCTGGGCCAGCAGGCCCTGCACGGGGCGCTCACCGGACCGTCGGCGCAGAAGGTCAGCGGCGCGCTGATCGTGGCCATGGGGGTGCTGTTCCTGCTGGCGCCGCTGGTGCCGCGGCCTCCCGCGAGTGGCACGTCGATGCGCTGATGCAGCGCGCCGGTCGCGGAGGGCCGGTCCTCACCGGCGCCGCGTTCGCGCTCGCCTGGACTCCGTGCACCGGCCCGACCCTCGGCGCGATCATCACGGCCGCCGGCGCCTCCGGATCCGCGCTCCACGGCGCGTTGCTGCTGGCGGATCTACTGCGCCGGGCTCGCCGTCCCCTTTCTGGTCACCGGCATGGCCTTCGGCAAGGCGACGTCGGTCCTGGCGGTGGTCAAGCGCCACTACCCCGTGCTGATCGGCCTCGGCGGTGCCGTCCTGATCGGCATGGGCGCGCTGATCTGGACCGGTGAGTTCACCCAGCTCAACGTGACCGTCAACGGGTGGCTCCAGGGGCTGGGGCTGCCGGATCTCAACTCCGACACCTGAGCTCAGCCGTCCGCCGAGCTCCTCAGGGCTGCTTGTATCCCGGCTCGCCGGGGAGCACGACGCGCGCCGTCTCCCCGGAGGTGACCAAGACGGGCTGGACCGGGGCGTAGGGGACCAAAGCCGCTCGCCGACCTCGGGGGGACGGCCACGCTGCTCGAGCAAACGATCTCCGCCCAGTCCCCGGTGACCGAGATCGAACGGATCGTCGTGCTCGGCGCGCGCTGCTCGCCGGGGTGCTATGGCCGCGTCGAGTCGGTGCGCTGCCCCGGTCCGGCTTCCGCGGCCCGCGGCGCACTTGAGGATTCGCCTAGGACGCCATCGGTGGCGGGGGCGCGGGGGCTCTCGGGACCCCAAACGGCAGCTCTGGTCGGGATAGCCGCACAGGACTAGATCTCGTCGCCGTGGTGTCCGTACCGCATGCTGGTCGCGAGCAGTACTGCCGCCTGCGCGGGGAGCCGATGCCTACTGGGATGATCGGCTTCCCTCTGCTCTTGGGGGTGGATCGTTTGGGCGTCCGGCGCGGTTGCGAGCCCGCTTGTGTGTGTTTGGTCCTGGGCCGTCGCCGTCGTGGCCGGCTTGAGGAGGGTGAGCTCTCCTATCTCGACGCCGCCGCCTTCAGCGAGGAACGGACATCCCTCGGCGACCACCGTGGCTGCCGCGAGATCGCTGCGTCGATCAGGGAGCAGCCGCCGAGGACCGTGCCCGAGCTGGCGTCGCCGAGGGCGCTCAGGGTTGTCGGCGGTGCCAGCGCATGTAGCGGACCGCTGCCGCCACGTACATCGTCACGGTGACCACAAAGACGGTGACGGCGGCGGCGACCGACCACCAGATCCGCGCTGCAATGACCGGGAGCCCGACGAGCAGCCAGGCACCGACCGCGCGTGTGAGCATCCCCCTGGCGCTCCGCTCGGCGAACCATTCGGCGAGTCGCATCACGCGGAGACACGTGCTGCGGCTCAGTTGCTCGGTTCGGACCGCGCGCGCCACGAGCCTGGGGTAGGCTCGGGCCATGAGTGAGACCCCCCGCATCGAGCGCGGTTGGATCTTCGTGAACGGCACCCGGCAGGACGATGGCACGATCGAGCTCGGGACCGGCGGCGAGATGCGCTTCAGCCCGTTCGAGGCGATGTCACAGCGCCAGGACACGAAGATCACCTGGCGCCACATCCTCACGGCTTCGGTGCAGCGGCTGGCTTTCTGGCGTCGCTAGACCATATCTCCGCACCGTCGAGCGTATAGGTGCTCGTGCTCTACGCTCAGTACTCGTCTCGCCGGCGGACCCACGCCCCGGTCTCGTTGCGTCCCTTCGGCGCCCGGTCGAGCCACTGGTACATGCCCCACATCGCGTCCAGGCCGCGCGCGTAGGCCGAGTAGGTGTGGTAGACGACTCGGTCCTCGAGTGCGAAGGCGCTCATGCCGGGCTGCTCGCGGGTGTATGTGGCCCTGTCGGTGCCGGTCATCGCGGCGTGCTCGGCAGCGCGGCCCTCTTCGCCGGCCTCCCGGAGCCACGTCGTGTCCGTCGGGCGGTAGTTGTAGTCGACGGTCCCCGAGCGCTGCTGGTCCGCGGTGAAGGAGGTGTTGAAGTCGAAGTTGAAGTCGCTGTCCAGCGACGAGGCCCAGGGGAAGGTCCAGCCCATGCGTCGCTTGTAGGCCTGCAGCGCGGCGATCGGGGCGCGTGACACCGCGATCATCCCGACGTCGTGGTGCTCCAGGTGGACGGCGCAGCCGTTGAAGCCATCGGCGATCGCCGAGCACGACGGGCATCCGCCCGTGTACTCGGGTCCGAACATGAAGTGGTAGACGAGGAGCTGCGAGCGCCCGCCGAACAGGTCGGCCAGCGACGCGGCGCCGGCGTCGGTCTCGAAGCGGTAGTCCTTCTCGACGGGGATCCAGGGCAGCTGCTGGCGCTGGCGGGCCACGTCGTCGCTGCGGCGGGTCAGCTCCTTCTCGGCCTCAAGCAGCTCGAGGCGGGCGGCGAGCCATTGCTCGCGATTGGCGGTGGTGTGGGTGGTCCTGGGTTGTCTCCTTGTGGTTCAGGTGGTTCGGGTTGCGGCGATGGCGACGCCGAGGGCGACAATCGCCAGCGCCAGGGGCACGTCGAGGGCGGGATGAGGCGGGAGCAGCTTCTGGGCGAGGACGACGACCGCGACCGCGAACATCAGCGCGATGCTGATGACCTCCACGCAACGAGTACCAACATCAGGCCGATGCTCGAGCCGAAGCAGTAGACGCCGAACCGCAGGCCCGAGCGGACGCGCTCGCGGCAGCGTCGGGACCGCGCTCGGCAGCATCATCGGCACCGACGCGGCGCCCATCCCATGCTGGTCATTGCGTCAGCCCGAGCCTGGCCGGCGTGTTCTGCTGTAGGTCCGGGAGCGTGTCGCCGGTCTCGAGCAGGGTCTTGAGGTTGGCCAGAACGCGCGGCCAGCCCTGGCTGATGAGCGAGCCAGTCATGCCGCCGGGCTCGAGGTCGTCGTGGATCACCGTAAGCTTGACCTGCTCGCCGTGCGGCTCGATCTCGAAGGTGACCTTCGAGCGCGACTCGGCGGCCAGGCGGTCGCGGGCGCCGTCGGTGAGATCCAGCGACTCGGCCCATTCGGGGGTGAACGTCTGCCACGTGTAGGAGAGTCGGCGGTAGGGCTCGGACTCGAGCACGACCTGCTCGGGGTCGGCGATCGTCAGGCCACGCGTGTGCCAGGTCATGGTCGAGTCGGCCTTCCAGTCGGAGTCGAAGGTGATTGCCCAGTAGCGCGCGGTGAAGGCCGGCTCGGTCAGCGCCTGCCAGAGCCGCTCGGGGGTGGTCTGGATGTAGGTCGTGTAGACGAACGAGGGCTTGTCCACGGGGGTGTCCTCCAGTGCACTTTTCAGATCGGCGAGCGCGTGCACGCGGTGCTGCTCGTACCGTGTGATCCAGCGCTCTGCGATCTCGTTGATGGGCGCCGCGTTGAGGTAGTGGTGCTTCTCCCGGCCGCGGCGGACGGTCGTGACGAGATTGGCCTCCTCCAGCACGGCAAGGTGCTTGCTCACCGACTGGCGAGCCACGTCCAGCCTTGAGCACAGCTCGCGCAGCGTCTGACCGTTGCGCTCGTTCAGGCTGTCGAGCAGTAGCCGCCGGCTAGGATCGGCCAGCGCCCTGAAGACCTCGTCCATGTGCGAATAGGCAGCCATCTGGCTTCCCATGATACGCAGCCAACGGGCTGCCTGTCAAGGCGTCCTGCGGCCGGGCGAGACCTCGATCTCCCCTCGTGGCGTCCTCCGGACGCGGTGGGCGGTGACGACATGGCCTTGCTTGACCTTCGGACACCGCGCTGCTCCGGACACCCTCGCGCGGAAGTGCCGCTCGTCTGTCGGCCCTTCGAAGCGTTACTTCTGCGCCCAA
>JAABUQ010003269.1_pt1 | contig 30105 bp, 26 predicted proteins | sample 5560001 | NCBI WGS metagenome assembly JAABUQ01 (sample SAMN10711888, study PRJNA513371) | rock metagenome | isolation source: Antarctica rocks | place: Antarctica: Victoria Land, Finger Mt nord | collected 2015-12-18 | reverse complement strand
AGATCACGCTCGGCACCCCGGTCGCCATGGAAAAGGGCCTCCGCTTCGCCATCCGCGAGGGCGGCCGAACCGTCGGCGCCGGAACCATCTCCGACATCATCAAGTAAACCCACGCTCCAAGAAGGAGGCAGACTATGGAGATACGCATCGATGGTTTTCGTTCTTCAAGCGACAACTGGACGCGCGCGCAGTTTGCCTCCTTGGACGATCTCCCGCGGCTCAGCCCGGAGGAGCAAGAAGTAGCAGAGAAGCTGGGCCTGAGCGCTGAAGCTTATGCGAGAAGTCGCTATGCAAGTGACTTGACGCTTCCGGAGTTGCGTGAGCGTACGCAGCGTGTTGCTGATCTGATTGTCCACTGGTTAGCAGGTCGTGACATCGCCGCCGAGGTGGAGTCAGTCTCACTTCGGACATTCGAGGGAAAGTTCAAAGCCAGAGTGAATAGGGACAGATCAACAACCGTGATAGATATCGACGAAGATTTGGTTGACGATTTACTCGGACGTGGCCTCCCTAGCGCCGAACATCGCGTGGAACGCCTCTTCCGCGCACACTTCGGCGTCCATTCGACAGCCAAGGCGTCATGAAACTGGCCGGACAGACGATTGCGGTTATACTTACCGAGGACGGCAAGCGGGTTCTCGAGCTTGCCCGGATTGACTTGCCCGAGGCTGATCTAACCACCGTCTCTGTGGAAGAATCGGAAGACTTGGGTCTTTGGATACGAGTTCCCAGAGCAGATCAAACACACTTCTTTCTTCTGCGATGGGAGTATGTTCTGGGTATCGACCTGCCCAGCGGGATGGGAATGGTCATAGGATTGAGGAGATAATATAAATCATGCGCGAAATCATCACACTCCAGTGCCCGACCTGTAAGAACCGGAACTACTCGACCACCAAAAACAAAAAAACTACCACCGGCCGGCTCGAGTTCTCTAAGTTCTGCAACACCTGCAGAAAGCACACCGATCACAAGGAAACTAAGTAAACGCAAGCTTTCCGCCTTCAGACTTTTGGCCTCTACCTAAAGGCCAGGAGTTAGTGGCTCATAGCTCGCACTCAACAGGGGCGTAAGCTCAACGGTTAAACTGTCGGTCTCCAAAACCGAACTTCTCGGTTCGAATCCGAGCGCCCCTGCCAGAATCCCCGTACCACGCTCTACGTCAGACAACTCAGAAGGGTAGCATCATGGCCAAAGCAATCGTCGCAACCACCCCGAACGAGGCGCCTGCATGGAAATCGCAGCCGGCACGCCTCAACAGCTTTATCAATGACGTTCGTAGCGAGATGCGCAAGGTGATCACCCCCACGCGCGATGAGGTCCAGGCAACCACGACCATCGTTATCGTCACCGTCTTCATCTTTGCCGCCTACTTCTGGATCGTCGACTCCGCCATGGACGCCATCATCAAGTTCGTTCTCGACCACGCAGCCAGGCACTAAGCACCAACCTAACCTGGCGCGCACCTTCCCAAAGCCAGTCGAAAGATGGACCCAATGCACGAAGAAGGCGTAATCATGGCGGAAGAAGCACAGCATCCAGAAGAGCAGCACAATCCAGACAGCCTCAACGCCGGCGGCGAAACTCCTGCTCCGGGCCCCGAAGGTGCCGATCTGCTCGCACCGCCCGTCAATCAGAACTTCAAGTGGTACATCATTCACGCCTACTCCGGCTTCGAACGCAAGGTGCGCGAGTCGCTTGAAAGCCGCATTCGCGCCTTTGGCCTCGAAAACCGCATCGGCCGCATCATGATCCCGACCGAGCCCGTCACCGAACTGCGCAACGGCAAGAAGTACACCACCGATCGCGTCTTTCTCCCTGGCTACGTGCTGGTCGAGATGGAACTCGACAACGATCTCTGGCACGTCATCAAGAACACCCCTCGCGTCACCGGCTTTCTCGGCACCGGCGACAACCCCGTCGCCCTTTCGGAGCAGGAGGTCAGCTCCATCCTCTTCCGCACCGACGCTAACAAAGACAAGCCCACCCTCAAGGTCAAGTTCGCCAAGGGCGAGCAGGTCCGCATCAACGAGGGCCCCTTCGCCAACTTCACCGGCACCGTCGACGACCTCAATGAGGATCGCGAGACCCTCAAGGTCATGGTCTCGATCTTCGGCCGCTCCACCCCCGTCGAGATCGAGTTCTCCAAGGTCGACAAAGTCGTTGAGTAACCTCCTTCTGCCCTGTTTTGCAGAAGGCCCCCAATTTCCGCACCCGCACCACCATTCCCGTAGCCGCCAGTCCGAAGGCCTGAGCAGCTCGAAGCATAGAAAAGGAAGCACCTCATGGCACCGAAGAAGATAAACGGATACGTCAAACTCCAGATCATGGCCGGCAAAGCCACGCCAGCCCCTCCGGTCGGCCCCGCACTCGGCCAGGCCCAGGTCAACATCATGGAGTTCTGCAAGCAGTTCAACGAGCGCACCAAAGGCCCGGACATCGCCGGTCTTACCATCCCGGTCGTTATCACCGTCTTCGCCGACCGCACCTTCTCCTTCATCACCAAGACGCCCCCCGCACCCGTGCTCCTGCTCAAAGCCGCCGGAATCGCCAAAGGCTCCGGCACCCCCAACAAGGAGAAGCTCGGCAAGGTGACTGAAAAGCAGATCGTCGAGATCGCCACACAGAAGATGCCGGACATGAACGCCGCTACCATCGAGGCCGCCGCCAAAACTATCCGCGGCACCGCCCGTTCCATGGGTATCGACGTCGTCTCCTGAGCACCCCCTTATCCCTCCAAAGCAGCTCCGGGTGCCAAACTCGGAGCTGTTTACTTGGCCCTTCTGCTTCGTCGTCCTGTTTTCGCCTTTCCGCTTAGGCCTTTAGCCCCATCTACCTCCCGGGTGTCTTCGTTACGCGAACAGCCTCCCCTGTGCCACCCCGGTCGCTCGCCCTGGCCTCTTCGCCATCACCCCTGTATCCCGCGTCAGCAGCGCCTCCGTCGACCGCTCCCCGATCCCATGCCTTCGGCAGGCAGCCGTCACCAACCTCGCCATCTGCTCCCGGTACGCCCGCCCGGCAAACTCCGCCGTCCGGAACCGCGTCGCATACTCGCCCTTGAGGGCAGGGAAGTGCTCGTCAACAAAGCTCAGAAAGGTAGGCCGCGAGCACGGCTTCAGAAACAAGGGCTCAGCGGCAAAGAAGCTCGCGTCTACCTGTGCCGCACGCTTCGCCATCCTATCGATCGCCCGCTCCGTATCGGTGATGCCGGGCAGCAGAGGCGAGCAAAGAATCCCCGTTCGAATGCCTGCCTCTCTCAATCGCCTCACCGCCGCCAATCGCAGATCCGGCCGCGGCGCCCTTGGTTCGAGCTTTCTCGCCAGCTCGGCCTCGGGCGTCGTAATCGTGACATGCACCACCAGCGTATTGCGCTCAGCAATCCTGCTCAGCAGATCGATATCCCGCTCGATCAGGGTCGACTTCGTCACAATCCCCAAACGGAACCCCTCCTTTCTCGCAAAGACCTCCAGGATCCCGCGCGTCACCATCGCCCTTCGCTCAATCGGCTGGTAGGGGTCGGTCGCCGTACCCAGTGCGATCTCGTCTCCAGGATCGATCTTCCGCAGCTCCTGCTCCAGTAGCCACGCCGCATTCTTTTTTAAAAAGATCAGGCGCTCAAAGGCCTCGGGCCGCCGAAGATCAGGCTGTCCCGTGCTTCCCCCCGCGCCGGCTTCCGCCTCAGCCCCCGCTTCAGACGCTCGTGGCGACAAAAACTCATGCGTGTACCGCGCATAACAGTATTTGCAGCCAAACTCACATCCCCGGTAGGGATTGATGCTGTACGCCAACGAGAGCCGACGCTTCGACTCCGAGCGGTTCAGGATGCTTCGGACCTCCATGCTCCGGAATTCAACCAGGTATCCGTCATCCGCATGCTCCGCCTCGGAAGCCAACCGCTGCAGCCCGCGCATCCCAGAAGCGAAAATGGGGAATAAGTTGCCGTGAGCTTCAACCTGCGACGTATTCGCCTTATATTCGCCCATAGAAAGGACTCTACAAAGTAGATATCCGGTTGTCAACAAGATCATTCCAAGTAGATCGAGCAAAGCTCGTCTCCGTCCCAGATCGGGATTGGAGGGAGAGATCTCCCGCATACATCCCGACCGGCTTGCGGTCCATCCCGCTTTCTGCCATACTTCGGAGGTTGCCTCAACTCCCCTTGAGGCTCAGGTCCGTACCACGCCCACGAATCCGTATGCGTGACTGGGGTGGGAGACAAAGGAAGGTATGTCCCAGAAAATCTCAAAGAATCTGCAAAAGGCGCGCTCCCTAGTTGAGCCCCGAGCCTACATCCTCACCGAGGCTGTCCCGCTCCTGCAAAAGGCGAAGTACGCCAAGTTCGACGAAACCGTGGACCTTACCATGCGTCTTGGCGTCGACCCCAAGCACGCAGACCAGATGGTGCGCGGCACCGTCGTCCTCCCGCACGGCCTGGGCAAGTCCAAGACCGTCGCGGTCATTGCCTCCGGCGACAAGATCCGTGATGCCGAGGCTGCCGGCGCTGAGTTCTTCGGCGGCGAGGAGCTCGTCGAAAAGATCCAGAAAGAGGGTTGGACCGCCTTCGACGCTCTGATTGCCACCCCCGACATGATGAAGTCCGTCGGTCGGCTCGGAAAGGTTCTCGGTCCCCGCGGCCTCATGCCCAACCCTAAAACCGGCACCGTCACTACTGACGTCGCCGCCGCGATCCGCGAGATCAAGGCTGGAAAGGTCGAGTTCCGCACCGACAAGACCGCCCTGGTCCACGTCCCTGTCGGCAAGCTCTCATTCGACCCTCAGAAGTTGGTCGACAACGCCATGACTATCATCTCGTCGGTCGTCAAAGCGAAGCCCTCCGCCGCCAAAGGCAAGTACATCAAGGGCATTACGCTCAGTTCCACCATGGGTCCTGGCATTCAGCTGGACTTCGCGGCAGCGGAGTTGGCCGGCAAGGCCTCCTAACGCCCGGATCCTGCGAGACCCTGGGGATAACGTCTCGGACCCGATCCATACAGCTCTCGCGTGATCGCCAGCCCCATCTATCTCGCCGGCACCTGTTCGGCACCCAAAAAGGTAAGACTTTTTATGGCACTCACCAGAACAAGGAAATCGGAGAACGTTCAAAAGCTCGCAGCCGAGCTCGAGACCTCCACCTCGGCCATCGTCGGCAGCTTCACCGGTCTTACCGCCCCCAAGGACATCGACCTCCGCAAGGCAATCCGGGGTGCCGGCGGCAGCTACCACGTCGTCAAAAACAAGCTCGCAGCCCGCGCCGCTCAGGGGACCAAGATCGAGGCCGCGCTTCAGGGTCTCAGGGGCGTCTCGTCGGTCGCCTATACCTCGGGTGATCCCGTCGCGCTCGCCAAGGCCCTCTCCACCTGGGTCAAGGACAACGCCGAGTTCACCTTCAAGCTTGGCATCGTCGATGGCAAGGTCATCTCGGTCGAAGAGATCGGCGCCCTGGCCACCATGCCCGGCAAGGAAGAGCTATTCTCAAAGCTGCTCTTCCTGATCAACTCGCCCGCGCAGCGCCTGGTCACGGTGATCAACGCCACCGGCCGCGATCTGGCCGTCGTCATCAGTCAGGCGGTCGAAAAGGAGAAGTTCACCGGAGTCTCTGCCGCCGCGCCCTCAACTTCGCCCTCATCACCCGACAGCATCGCGCCCTCGGCGCCCGACAGCACCGAAGCCGCCACGCCCTCGGCCGCCGCGGACGGAAAGCTGGTCGCCGAGGCGCACGCCATCGAGGCGCCGGTTCCCGCCGACAAGACTCCCGAGCAGCAGATCGCCGAGAACCCGGCCTCCGAGGCCGATCCTGTGGCGAACCCTGAACCCGCGCAGCCTGAAAATGGGACCGCATCCCAGGCCGGCGAGGCCGCCACTACCGATCCCGTCGAGGGCTAGCCCCACAGTTTCGCTCTTTCGCCTTAGGGTGCGCCAGTCTGGGCGCGGCGGAAACCCTGAAGCGGCCGAGCACGAGGCGCTCCCTTCAGGCCTCACGTACCAGAGCACCACAAAGTTCAGCGCGACATTAGGAGAAATCACATGGCAGACATCCAGCAGTTGGAAGATCAGATCGTTAGCCTCAGCCTGCTCGAAGCATCGGCTCTGGTCAAAAAGCTCGAAGAGCGTCTCGGCGTCTCCGCAGCCGCCGCCGTTGCCGCAGCCCCCGCCGGTGGCGGCGGTGCAGCCGCCGCCGCGCCGGTAGAGGAGAAGACCGAGTTTACCGTTATCCTCAAAGACGCCGGAGCGAACAAAATCAACACCATCAAGGCTGTCCGCGAGGTCACTGCCCTCGGGTTGAAGGAAGCCAAGGATCTGGTCGACGGCACCCCCAAGCCCCTTAAGGAGAACATCTCCAAGGAAGACGCGGCCGCGATCGCGAAGAAGTTTGACGGTGTCGCCGGCGTCGAGATCAAGTAACGGATAGGATCGCTTGCACCGCCGGGCGGAACGCGTTATCCTCTATGTATGAGGTTCTCGTTCCGCCTCGGTGCGTTTCCTTAGCCTCCTAGGCTCAGATCTTCAGTCCTATATTCTTCCGGCTCATCCTGCGAGTGGCAGGTTAGGGAGTCGGCCACGATGCGGTCCGAGCGGCAGACTGCAGCGTGTCACCAGGCTTTACCGGCGGCAGCAACGTTGGGACAAGGCGTGTCCCAAATCGGCGGCAGGCATCTACATTAATCACGGTCGAACAGTGCACAAGTCGAACTTTGCGCTCCTGGGGCATGCTGCCTCGTGAGCGCCTTTCCGTCTTAACCTCTAAGCGGTTTGTCCCGTACCTTCGGGATTCCTGAGCCAGCCTCGCAGAATGCTTCGCGGGCACCCAGATCACCCATGATCTCTTACGTTCTCCCCGCCGGAAGCTCTCCGGCACACAAACTCGGCGTATCGATCCCCTGCAGCGAGGGTAGGGTATCGGCTCAAGCTTCAATGCGCAACAGCATAAATGCGTGGACACGACCAGTCCATGCCCTCCCGGTTCCGGTCAACCAGCAGTCAGATGCGGGTGGAACGGAGCGGGAGGCCTCGAAGGTCGAAGTCTCAGGAGAGAGCATGTCCACAGAAATGCGCGCGATCCGCAGCCGTCTCGATTTCTCGAAGATCCCCACATCCATCCAGATCCCCAACCTCATCGAGGTCCAGCGCCGCTCCTACGAGCGCTTCCTCCAGATGGACAAGCTTCCCCAGGAGCGCGAGGATAACGGCCTCCAGTCCGTCTTCACCTCCGTCTTCCCCATTACCGACTTCCGCAACGTCTCCGAGCTCGAGTTCGTCGACTTCTCGATCGGCAACTGGGAGTGCAAGTGCGGCTACCTCAAAGGTCTCAACCACCTCCGCACCGCCTGCACCAACTGTGGACACATGGTCATCACCGATCCATTCCACCCCGGCGACGTCCTCTGCAACTTCTGCGGAACCTACAACAAGAACACCCCCGACTTCTGCACCAAGTGCGGCGATCCCGTCGGCCTCCAGCTGAAGTACGACCAGGCCGAGTGCGAAGAGCGCGGCATGACCTACTCCGCCCCGCTCAAAGTCACCATCCGCCTCAAGATCTACGACAAGGACCCCGAGACCGGCGTCAAGAGCCTCCGCGACATGAAGGAGCAGGAGGTCTTCTTCGGCGACATCCCGCTCATGTCCGAGAACGGCACCTTTATCGTCAACGGCACCGAGCGCGTCATCGTCTCGCAGCTCCACCGCTCGCCGGGCGTCTTCTTCGAGACGGCCAATAACCGCACCTACTTCCTCGGCAAGATCATCCCCTACCGCGGCTCCTGGGTCGAGTTCGAGTACGACCAGAAGAACACCCTCTACGTCCGCATCGATCGTAAGCGGAAGTTCCTCGGCACCATCTTCCTCCGCGCGCTCGGCCTCCGCACCGACGAGGAGATCCTCAAGACCTTCTACACCGTCGACACCATCCAGGTGCGCGACTCGAAGCTCCATTGGACCGTCGCCGCCGAGAACACCCTCACCCACCTCCAGGGAACCCGCCCCGCCGTCGCCATCCTCGCCAAGGGCGAGGAGATCGCGCCCGCAACCCGCAAGATCTCGCCCAATACCCTGCGCACCCTCCGTAATCAGAAGGTCGAGACCGTGGAGGTCGAGACGGGCGAGTTCGACGGCGCTATGACCGCCTCGGACGTCGTCGATCTCACCACCGGCGAGCTCCTCTACGAGGCCAACCAGGAGCTCTCCGCCGACAAGCTCCACAAGATCCTCCAGTCCGGCGTCACCTCCTTCGAGGTCTTCTTTCCTGAGCGCGACGATGTCGGCAACATCATCACCAACACCCTTCGCCGCGACTCCGTGCGCAAGCCCGAAGAAGCGCTGATCGAGATCTACCGCAAGCTCCGTCCGGGCGACCCACCGACGCTCGACACCGCCACCGCGCTCTTTGAGGGCATGTTCTTCGATCCGCGCAAGTACGACTTCTCCCGCGTCGGCCGCCTGAAGTTCAACATCAAGCTCTATGAGGACCAGAGCCCCGATCACCTCGATCGCCGCACCCTCACCCCCGAGGACTTCTACGGCACCATCCGCTATCTCCTCAAGCTGCGCAAAAACATCGGCGTCGTCGACGACATCGATCACCTCGGCAACCGTCGCGTTCGCGCCGTCGGTGAGCTCATGGAGAACCAGTTCCGCATCGGCCTGGTTCGCATGGAGCGCGCCATCAAGGAGAAGATGTCGGTCTACCAGGAGATGTCGACGGCCATGCCGCACGACCTCATCAACGCCAAGCCCGTCATGGCGGCCATCCGCGAGTTCTTCGGCTCCTCCCAGCTCTCGCAGTTCATGGATCAGACCAACCCGCTGTCGGAGATCACGCACAAGCGTCGCCTCTCCGCCCTCGGGCCCGGCGGTCTCTCCCGGGAGCGCGCCGGCTTTGAAGTCCGCGACGTCCATCCCACCCACTACGGCCGCATCTGCCCGATCGAGACCCCCGAAGGCCCGAATATCGGCCTGATCTCCTCGCTCTCCTGCTTCGCGCGCATCAATGAATACGGCTTCATCGAGTCGCCGTACCGCCGCGTCAAGGACGGCACCGTGCTCGACTTCGTCGCCATCTCGAACGCCGGCGAGTCCGGCCTCCGGCAGGGTGACTACCTCGAAAAGGGTGAGGCGAAGAAGCTCGCCGAGCAGCTCAAAAAGGACAAAAAGCGTCCTATGGAGCTCGTTCCGTTCTCCTTTTACCTCTCCGCGTGGGAAGAAGACCGGCACACCATCGCGCAGGCCAACATCGACCTCGACGAGAACCTCAACATCACCGAGGACCTCGTCAACGCGCGTCGCCAGGGCAACTTCGTCCTCGTCTCGAAGTCCGAGGTCGACTACGTCGACGTCAGCCCCAAGCAGCTCGTCTCGGTCGCTGCCTCGCTCGTTCCGTTCCTTGAGCATGACGACGCCAACCGCGCGCTCATGGGCGCCAACATGCAACGGCAGTCCGTCCCCCTGCTCGTCGCCGAAGCCCCCTTCGTCGGAACCGGCATGGAAGGCGTCACCGCCCGCGACTCCGGCGCCGTCATCCTTGCCAAGCGCAACGGCATCATCGACTCGGTCGACTCCGAACGCATCATCGTCCGCGTCGAAGGCGAGCATCACCCCACGCAGCTCTCGCGTGAGGTCGGCTCCGACATCTACCAGCTCACCAAATTCAAGCGCTCCAACCAGAACACCTGCATCAACCAGAAGCCGATCGTCCGCAAGGGCGACCGCGTTCTCAAGGGGCAGGTCATCGCTGACGGTCCATGCACCGAGCAGGGCGAACTCGGTCTCGGCCGCAACGTCCTGGTCGCGTTCATGCCGTGGCGCGGCTACAACTTCGAGGACGCCATCCTGATCTCGGAGAAGCTGGTCCGCGAGGACTACTACACCTCCATCCACATCGAGGAGTTCGAGATCGAGGCGCGCGACACCAAGCTTGGGCCGGAGGAGATTACGCGCGATATCCCCAACGTCTCCGAGCACGCCCTGCGTGATCTCGACGAGTCGGGCATCATCCGCATCGGCGCAAAAATCGGTCACAACGACATCCTCGTCGGCAAGGTCACGCCCAAGGGCGAAACCCAGCTCACCCCCGAAGAGAAGCTCCTCCGCGCCATCTTCGGCGAAAAAGCCGGCGACGTTCGCGACGCCTCGCTCACCTGCCCCCCGGGCATCGAAGGCACCGTCGTCGACGTCCGCATCTTCTCCCGCAAGGGTCAGGAGAAGGACGAGCGCGCCAAGCAGATCGAGCAGGAGCAGGTCGAGAAGCTCGAAAGGAACCTCGCCGATGAGATCCGCATTCTCACCGACGAGCGCCTCAAGCGTCTCGAAGCCATTCTCGGCGCGAAGGAGGTTCTCGCCGATCTCCATGACGAGCGCACCAACAAGAAGCTGCTCTCAAAGGGCGACGTCCTCGATCGCGACACCATCGAGCTCATCTCCACCCGCAACCTCAAGCGCATCCGCTACGCCGACAAGGACCCCCGCGTCAACGAGCAGATCGACGAGATCGAGGAGATGACCTCGCGGCAGATCGATGTGCTCCGCAAGATCACCAACGAGAAGATCGGCAAGATGCAGAAGGGTGACGAGCTCTCCCCCGGCGTCATCAAGATGGTCAAGGTCTACATCGCCATGAAGCGCAAGCTCTCTGTCGGCGATAAGATGGCCGGCCGCCACGGCAACAAGGGCGTCATCGCCCGGATCCTGCCCGAAGAGGACATGCCCTACCTCCCCGACGGCACACCGGTCGAGATCGTCCTCAACCCGCTCGGCGTTCCTTCGCGTATGAACGTCGGTCAGATCCTCGAGACGCACCTCGGTTGGGCAGCGCACGAGCTCGGCAAGCAGATCGCCGAGATCGCCGCCACCCACACCGACGCCAACGAGGTTCGCGAGCTCTTCCGCGCGCGCTTCGCCAAGACCGCCGCTCTCCACCAGCTTCTGGACCTCGACGACGAGCAGACCATGCGCGTCGCCGCCGGCATGAAGCGCGGCATCTGGTTCGGCACCGCGGTCTTCGACGGCGCGCGGGAGACGGAGATCAAGGCGCTGCTCGCAGCCGCCGGCCTCCCGTCCTCCGGCAAGACGCAGCTCGTCGATGGCATGCTCGGCGAAATGTTCGAGCAGCCCGCCACCGTCGGCTACATCTACATGCTCAAGCTCTCCCATCTCGTCGACGATAAAATCCACGCGCGCTCCATCGGTCCGTACTCCCTCATCACCCAGCAGCCGCTCGGTGGCAAGGCCCAGTTCGGCGGACAGCGCTTCGGCGAAATGGAGGTCTGGGCCCTCGAGGCCTACGGCGCCGCCTATATCCTGCAGGAGCTCCTGACCGCCAAGTCCGACGACGTCTTCGGCCGCACCAAGATCTACGAAGCCATCGTCAAGGGCGAGGCCGCCATCGAGCCCGGCGTCCCCGAGTCGTTCAACGTTCTCATCCGCGAGCTGCAGTCGCTCTGCCTTGACGTCGAGCTCATCAAGCTCGCCGACAACAAGAAGGTGCCGCTCCCTGAGATCGCCGCAGCCGACTGACGCAAGAGCGCACGGCATCGGCTCTGAGCCTTTGCCGTTGCTCTTGCTTCTACGTCAGAAGTTTTTCGCCGTTGCTCTTGCTTCTAGGTAGGTCCGGGCTTCAGCCCGGACATGACCGGCCACAACAAAATCGGGGCTTTAGCCCCTTGGGGTACGCCCTCCCGTCCAGCACGAGAGGGCCTACCCGAGAAACCCGCACCACCACAATCGAAATCCAGCACCTGCACCAGAACCAACGGCATCGCGATGCGCCGACAAGTCACCGCGAGACAGCTTCAGCAACAGCCGCCAGACCGCGGCAAAACACGGAGACACAGCGACTATGTTCCGCTCCAGCCCCTTTGAACTGACCGGCCCCATCGCCGACTTCGACGCAATCAAGATCCAGCTCGCCAGCCCCGAAAAGATCCGCTCCTGGTCCCACGGCGAAGTCACCAAGCCCGAGACCATCAACTACCGCACCTTCAAGCCCGAACGCGACGGCCTCTTCTGCGCCCGCATCTTCGGTCCCATCACCGACTGGGAGTGCCTCTGCGGCAAGTACAAGCGCATGAAGCATCGCGGCGTCATCTGCGATAAATGCGGCGTCGAAGTCACCCTCTCGAAAGTCCGTCGCGAGCGTCTCGGACACATCGAGCTCGCTTCGCCCTGCTCACACGTCTGGTTCTTCAAGGGCCTGCCGTCGCGCATCGGCCACCTTCTCGACATCTCCCTCCGCGAGCTCGAGGCCGTCCTCTACTTCGAGTCCTACGTCGTCGTCGATCCAGGCGAGGCCCCCGTCAAAGAGCGCGAGGTCATCAAGGACGAGAACCGCTTCCGCGAGCTCGACACCCAGTACCGCGTCTCCGGCTTCAAGGCCATGATGGGCGCCGAGGCCATCAAGGAGCTGCTCAAGCGCGTCGAGATCACCGAGCTTTCGATCGAACTGCGCGAGCGCATGAAGACCGAAACCTCGCTCCAGAAAAAACTCAAATACTCCAAGCGTCTCAAGATCGTCGAGGCCTTCCGCAAGTCCGACAATCTCCCGCAGTGGATGATCCTCGACGTCATCCCGGTCATCCCACCTGAGCTCCGTCCGCTCGTCCCGCTCGACGGCGGCCGCTTCGCCACCTCCGATCTCAACGACCTCTACCGTCGCGTCATCAACCGCAACAACCGCCTCAAAAAGCTCATGGACCTCCATGCGCCTGAGGTTATCGTCCGCAACGAGAAGCGCATGCTCCAGGAGGCCGTCGACGCTCTCTTCGACAACGGCCGCCGTGGCCGCGTCCTCCGCGGCGCCAACAACCGTCCCCTCAAGTCGCTCTCCGACACCCTCAAGGGCAAGCAGGGCCGCTTCCGGCAGAACCTCCTCGGCAAGCGCGTCGACTACTCCGGACGCTCAGTCATCGTCGTCGGTCCCGAGCTCAAGCTCCATCAGTGCGGTCTCCCCAAGAAGATGGCGCTCGAGCTCTTCAAGCCCTTCATCTACCATCGCCTCGAGCAGACCGGCCACTGCACCACCATCAAGCAGGCCAAGGAACTCGTCGAGATGCAGGAGCCCATCGTCTGGGACATCCTCGAAGAGGTCATCAAGGATCACCCGGTTCTGCTCAACCGCGCGCCCACCCTCCATCGCCTCGGCATCCAGGCCTTTGAGCCCGTGCTCGTCGAAGGCAAAGCCATCAAGATCCACCCGCTCGTCTGCACCGCCTTCAACGCGGACTTCGACGGCGATCAGATGGCCGTGCACATCCCCCTCAGCCCCGAAGCGCAGATCGAGGCCTCCGTCCTCATGCTCGCCTCGCACAACATCCTCTCGCCCGCCTCCGGCCAGCCCATCACGGTGCCCACCCAGGATCTCGTCCTCGGCATCTACTATCTCACCAAGGCCAAGGTCAACGCCAAGGGCGAGGGCCGCGTCTTCGCCAACATCGAGGAAGTCCTCATGGCGCTCGAGGCCAAGCAGGTCGAAACCCTCACCCCCATCCGTCTGCGCTACACCGGTCCCGTCCTCGACATGACCACCGCGTACGACGATCAGGACCTCACCCACACCGAGCCGGTCGAGTTCAACAAGCAGTTCATCAACACCACCGTCGGCCGCGCCATCCTCAACGACGCCCTCCCCGAGGGCATGCCATACGTCAACGGCCTGCTCAAAAAGAAGGGCATGGGCCAGCTCATCAACTACTGCTACCTCAACCTCGGTCTTGAAGTCACCGTCAAGACCCTCGACCGCATCAAGGACCTCGGCTTCTTCTACGCCACCCGCTCCGGCCTCTCCGTCGGTCTCGACGACATGGTCATCCCGGACTCCAAGTACACCGTCGTCCACGAGGCCGAAAAGCAGGTCATCGCCGTCCAGCAGCAGTACCTCGACGGAGCCATCACCAACGGCGAGCGCAACAACAAGGTCATCCAGATGTGGTCCGGCGTCACCGAGCGCGTCGCCGACGAGATGTTCAACAATATGAAGCGCGCGGACAAGGAAGGAGCCATGAACCCCATCTACCTCATGGCCGACTCCGGAGCCCGCGGCTCCAAACAGCAGATCCGTCAGCTCTCCGGCATGCGCGGCCTCATGGCCAAGCCCTCCGGCGAAATCATCGAGACCCCCATCACGGCCAACTTCCGCGAAGGCCTCACCGTGCTCCAGTACTTCATCTCCACCCACGGCGCACGCAAGGGTCTCGCCGATACCGCGCTCAAAACGGCCGACTCCGGCTATCTCACACGTCGACTCGTCGACGTCGCCCAGGACGTCATCATCTCCGAGCATGACTGCGGCACCGTCGAAGGCATCTACGTCATGCCCATCATCGAAGCCGGCGAGACCATCGAGCCCCTTCGCGACCGCATCATCGGCCGCGTCTCGCTCGAAAAGCTCAAGGACTTCGAAGGCAAGGTCATCGTCGAGATCAACCAGGAGATCGACGAGGATCGCGCCTCGGCCGTCCAGGCCGCCGGCATCGAACGCGTCAAGATCCGCTCCGTCCTTACCTGCGAGTCCAAGCGCGGCTGCTGCATCCTCTGCTACGGCCGAAACCTCGGCTCCGGCAAAATGGTCGAGATGGGCGAGGCCGTCGGCGTCATCGCGGCGCAGTCTATCGGCGAGCCCGGCACCCAGCTCACCATGCGTACCTTCCACATCGGCGGCACGGCCTCACGCGTCCACGACGCCTCGCACCTCGAGGCCAAGAACGCCGGCGCCGTCCGCTTCATCAACCTCGTCACCGTCCGCAACAAGGACGGCAACCTGGTCGCCATGAACCGCAACGGATCCATCGCCATCATCGATGAGAAGGGCCGCGAAAAGGAGCGCTACGCCATCGTCTATGGCGCCAAGCTCAAGGTCGAAGACGGTGCCGAGGTCAAGCTCGGCGACACCCTCGGCGAGTGGGATCCCTACACCTTCTCCCTCCTCACCGAGATCGCCGGAACCGTCCAGTTCAAGGACCTCCAGGAAGGCGTCACCCTCAACGAAGAGGTGGACGAGGTCACCGGCCTCTCCCGTCTCGTCGTCGCGGATTCGCCCGACGAAAAACGCCAGCCCGCCATCATCATCAAGTCCGCCAAGGGCAACAAGCGCTACCTCATGCCCTCCCGCGCCCACCTCATGATCGCCGACGGCGACGAGCTCTCCCCCGGAGACATCCTTGCCAAGATCCCGCGCGAAACCACGCGCACCAAGGACATCACCGGCGGTCTGCCCCGTGTCGTCGAGCTCTTCGAGGCGCGCAAGCCGCGCGATCCCGCCATCATCTCCAAGATCGACGGCGTGGTTCGCTTCGGTGAGGTCTCCAAGGGGCAGCGCAAGGTCTACGTCACCGCCGACAACGGTCAGGAAGAGGAGTACTCCGTCCCCCGCGGCGTCTACGTCAACGTGCAGGAAGGCGAGCGCCTACGCGCCGGCGATCCCTTGATCGACGGTCCGCGTAACCCGCACGACATCCTCGAGGTCCTCGGCGAGCGCGCGCTCCAGCAGTACCTCGTCAACGAGATCCAGGAGGTCTACCGCCTCCAGGGCGTCACCATCTCCGACAAGCACATCGAAACCATCGTTCGGCAGATGCTGCGCTGGGTCAAGATCGAAGAGGTCGGCGACACCGGCTTCCTCGTCGATCAGCAGACCGATCGCTTCCGCTTCAACGCCGAAAACGAGAAGACGCTGACCGAGGGCGGACGCCCCGCCATCGGCCGCTCCCTCCTCCTCGGCATCACCAAAGCCTCGCTCTCGACCGACAGCTTCATCTCGGCCGCCTCCTTCCAGGAGACCACCCGCGTGCTCACCGAAGCCAGCATCAACGGCTCCATCGACACGCTTCGCGGCCTCAAGGAAAACGTCATCGTCGGCCGCCTCATCCCCGCCGGAACCGGTATGGAGTACTACCGCAACGTCGCCCTCTCCCCAGAGCTCGAAGAAGCGGCAGCCCAGGTCCAGCAGGAAGTCCAGGAAGCCCACGACGCCGAAGAGCGCGAACTCGAACAAATGCGCATGGAAGGCGAACAGGAAGAACTAGCCGCCAGCGAATAAGCATTGCATGCAGCAGACGCGCTAACGCGCAAAAACTCAAAACAACAGCAGCAAGTCAAAGGGCGGACTCGAAAGAGTCCGCCCTTCTGCATTAGCCTGCCTTAGTTTCTGAAGACCCTAATCCTGCTTCGAACGAGGCCAGATTTAGAACAGCCCGTCTGATTGCGCGGTAATCATCAGTAGGTACGATGATATCGCCACCCCTATCATCGACCGCGTCGTTGAAGCTACCTAAAGGCGCGGACTTCGTCGCGAGTAGATCAACGTAGCAGCCGTAGTCGAGTTTGTAAGCGTCATATCTCGCACCCGGTGCTTCCTGACCTGAGAGGCCCTTCTTTATCACGTGAAGCAGCCGGGCATCGAAGAGAGCGTCTATTAGAGGATGTCTCGTATTTGCAGGTAGAAGAAAGGCTCTCGCCTTCCTATGCACGATCACCACATCTATAACATGATGAAGTAGGGCCTGCGCTTCTGAGTTTGCTCGAATCGCTCCTTCTTTGTCTCTCTGGTACCAGGTACGCGCAGCAACCCTTATAGTGGGAATCGAAATTTTCTCGTTCATCCCACGCTGAGCCGCTACCGACAACACATTAAATGCATCCCTTGGAACACCTTCGGCAGAGCGAACGAAATCTTCGAAAGCATTGACCTGCGTAAAAGCTGCGCTTACGAGATTTTGGGAAGCCGAATACTTAGGCTTTCCTTCGACCTTTTCAGATTGGTAATGGCTAAAGAGAAGTTCCCGGAAAAACTCGACCGCCCGCGCTCCGTTATTGTCAAAAACCATGTAATCGTCCAAGTCGACATCCGCCGAAGCGTCAGCGCCAATTTCTATGCCCGTGTAATCAGGTCCATTACCCAAACGGAAATTCGATCGTTGTTCTATCGCGGCAATTTTGACTGTTACGCCTTGTACAGGGAAAAACGCTCGCCGGATAAGATCTGCTAGGTACGGTTGTAGGTCAAGTGGTATTGTGCTCCATTCATCAAGAACTATAAGCAGCCTTGCTGGTTTGATTGCCTCGACGATGTCACGCAATGCCGTGCTAATACTCCCAAAGTGAACCCGGCATCGCGAAATTCCTTTTTCCGCAAGAGTTGCTCCTGCCTCGAACTCCTCTGATCGTTTCAAATCCTTAGAGAAGGACAAGCTGGGGTCCTTTGCGACCTCAGCGGTGAGTTGCACTGATGTTTCCTCGCTCTGCTTCGCCGCATTCTTGATTTCCCTGGTCGTTTCCCCCACGACTTCCAGTTCTGTGGACGCAGAAGCGAGTCTATCCAACGCAGGACCAATTCGGCTCAGATCGACGTTGCCTTCTAGAGCGGAAGCAAGCAAGCCCTCGTGCACTGAACCGAGCACATCTAGCAGCAGTCTTGATGCACGCTGTGAAACAGGTATGGCGGGATCACCGTAGATCCCGCCCGAAGACCCGATATAACGCAAATCGATATAGATTGCGGTGCCTCCTCTTCGTTTGTTCTGTTCCGCGACATAGAGGAGAGCGTGGGTCTTCCCCGTTCCTCGTCTTCCGAAAACTACTTGATGATCATTTGTGGAGAGAACCGCGAAGAGAGGACCCACATCTACGAAGGTCTGCACTAGCGTTGCTCTGTCCACCGACTCTGCACGTCGGGAAATGCCCACGAAGGCCAGATTGATAAATGAGTTCTCGTTCTTTTCACCAGACATGTCTCGGGATTATACGTTCATGCGAACAGCAACGCCTTCGACCCGGATACCCCCATCCCTCAACCCACCCAGAACCCCACCAAAGAGCCATACCCACCCCACCCAACCAAAACTTAACTCCAAAAATGTCCATCGGCCTCACCTGCAACCAGACCCAAGGCCAAGCATGCAGCCAACCCGCTCACGCGCGAAACAGCAGCAACACACAGGGCGGACGCCGAAAGGGTCCGCCCGTTCTTCTTACGTTGACCCTCACGTCCACTCCATCTACCCTAAATCTGTGAACGTCAGCCTTCAGTACGCCGAAGAGCACCTGGCCGACCTCATCTCCGCCGCCGACCGCGGCGAAGACGTCGAGATCACGCGCCCCGAAATGCCGACGCTCAAGCTCATCTCTACTCCGGCGACGCCCGTCTCCACAGGCCGTCGCATCCTTGGGGCAGGGCGCGGCGAGATGCGTGTGCCGACAGAAGAAGACTGGCGCACTATGGATCAAGAACTCGCAGCCCAAATGAACGAGTCCCCGCTCTCCCCCTCCGTGTGAAGGTTCTCGTCGACGCGCACGCCCTGCTTTGGGCCCTCTATGAGCCGGAGAATCTTCCTGCTCGCGCAGCGGAGCTCATCGCAGATCCTCGCAACGAGCTCCTCGTAAGTCTCGCCACCGTGTGGGAGCTGGCAAATAAGGCTGCCGTTCACCGGTTGCCGCTGGTCGGCTCCTCCACGGAACGCATGCTGGAGCGCATCGAGCAACTTGGTGTTACCTTCCTGCCCATCACCAAGTCTGAAATCCTCGCTGCCGCAAACCTTCCCAAGCACCACAGGGACCCGTTCGACCGCATGCTCATCGCTCAAGCTCAGGCCCATTCCCTCCATCTCCTCACAAACGACGCGGAGATCAACCTCTACGACATACCCATACTTTGGCAATAAACCAAATAGAACGAGCCCTCACGACCGGCCATCCTCGCACGCCAGCCCACACCGCGAAAGCACCCGAAGCCAAATCGGGAACCCCGCGTGATTCTACCCGGAAAGGGCTATGGGCAACGTCTCCCGCAGTGTCGTATACCAGTCACAAGGAAGGCAGAGACCACTGCCTATCCCCTCATAAGCAAACCCTCCGGGAGGATGACGATGGCAACGGAACGTGAGAGCAGAAAGCAACAGGCAACCCGATTGATCTCTGCCTATCTGAAGGCCGCCGATGATGGCCTCAACGTCGACTCCGTTATGCTCTGCGAGGTGATCGGCGAGGAGATCCAGAGTGTCTCCCTCAGGGTAGCGGCTGACCCCATGCGACGCCTCTGGGCGATCGAGTAGCCCCTCGGCAACGAGCATTCCCCCCCAAAGCCCCGAGCAGCACCACGCCGTGTGTCACACCACAACCAACGACCCGGGCAGTTCAGCTTCAAGCCATCACCAACCACGCCGCCGAACATCTACCCCGGGCACGTTCACCGAACATCCAGCCCTCTACTCGCAAAACCGAAACACCCCCACCTGCCATCCTACGAATATGACTGTTGATCCGCGCCACACCGTCGACAACTCCGGAACGGATCCCGATAAGGGCATGAAGACCCGTCCCTATCTCAAGCTGGTCCTGGGCGCCCTCCTCCTTCTTCTGTTGGCCGTCTTCCTCTTCGCGCGGCTGGGAAGCCGTTCCGGCCCGCCCATCAAACCAGCCACCACCAGTTCCGGAACCCCCAGTTCATCCCCTCACTAACCCATCCATCTCAAACGCACCACCCGCACAGACCTCCTACCGGGAAGGCCTCCCACGGGCAAATTCCAGCTTTCACAACAGAACGCCAGGCCGAGGACCAAGGGTGCGGTTTACTATCGAGTGGATCTCTAAGGAATCCAACCAATAGATGAAAGTCCTCGTAATCGACGTCGGCGGCACCCACATTAAAATCGCTTCTACCGACAATCCCGTTCCAGTGAAGGTTGTCTCCGGTCCTTCCATGACCCCCAAGCAGATGGTAGCCGACGTCCTTGCCGCCACCCTGGACTGGGAGTACGACGCGATCTCCGTTGGCTACCCCGGCCCGGTCGCGCTCGACCGCCCCATCGCCGAACCTCACAACCTCGGTTCAGGATGGGTCGGTTTTTCCTACGACACCGCTCTGCCAAAGCCGATCCGCTTCATCAACGACGCCGCCATGCAGGCGCTTGGCGGCTACAGCGGCGGCAAGATGCTATTCATCGGCATCGGCACGGGCCTTGGTACAGCGCTCATTGTCGACGACGTCATCGTCCCGCTCGAGCTAGCTCACCTCCCCTACAAAAAAGGCAAGACGTATGAGGAGTACATCGGCCTGGTCGGTCTCGAGAAGCAAGGCAAAAAGCTTTGGCGAGAGTCCGTTCTGGATGTCGTGGCCATCCTCCGCGCCGCCTTCGTGGTCGACTACGTTGTCCTGGGCGGAGGCAACGCAAAGCTCATGAAGCAGCTGCCCGAGGGGGTGCGCCTCGGAGCCAACTCAAACGCCATCATGGGCGGCATCGCCCTCTGGAGTCGGCCCGAAGCCCCTCAACCTCGCTCGACAGCCCCGAAGACGATCGATGGGCCGCCGGCTTCGACCACGACCTCTGCCCCGCCACCAAAGGCAAACAAAGGAAAAAAGAAGCGCGATCGCGTCCCCCCAAAGGTCAAAGCAGGAACCAAGTCACGGAAACCCAAGAAGCACGGCAAAGCCAAGAAATAGCTCCAACACACGGCCCCCGGGGCATATCTCCGCGTCCGAGCCGCTCCCATCGGACCCCGGTACTCGGGAAGCAGCAGTGCCGCTAAGACACCCGCTCGCCCCCCACCCGCATCCGACAGCACATGACCCTACCCACCTCTCCCGTCGATAAGAACTGGCCCAAGGGTCCCAACTTCCTCGCCATTGTCATCGGCTCCGCCATCGCAATCCTGCTTGTGCTCGGCGCGGCCATCTTCATCGTTCGGGGAAGAGCTCAGAAGATGGTCCCGACGAAGACCAACACCACGCCCTCCCAGACCTCCCTCCCGCGCAACGTTCCCTTCCGCTCAGCCTGAACCCCGCTGAAGTTCCACACTATGCCGTCCGAAGCATAGCCACGGCACTGCACGCTCGCACAGTCTCACAAAACGCGCTGGCAGGGACAGGCCGAGCCAGGAAAAACCCCTGTGCCTCATCGCAGCGCTTCCGCACCAGAAACCGGAGCTGCTCCTCCGTCTCCACCCCCTCCGCGATCACTTTAATATTCAACCCGTGAGACATCGCGATGATCGCCCGAACAACCGCGGCCGCATTCGCCTCCGTAGCTGCCAGCCTTACGAAGTGCTGGTCGATCTTCAACCGGTCCACCGCGTACTCCAGCAGATAATTGAAGTTGCAGAAACCTGTCCCGAAATCGTCGATCGCGATCCGGACGCCCAGTTCGCGCATCCGCTGCAGCTTCGCCAGGGTCGCCGCCGAGTTCACCATCAGCGTGTTCTCCGTAATCTCCACCTCCAGGTACTTTGGCGCAAGCTTACTCTCGGTCAAGGCCGCTTCCACCACCTCTAGCAGGTTCTTCTGCTGGAACTGTCTCGGCGACAGATTCACCGAGAGAGTCAAGTCCATCCCCAACTCGTCGCACATCGCCTTTGCCTCCGCACAGGCCTTTCGGATGGCCCACTCGCCCAGCGGCATAATCAGCCCAGTCTCCTCCGCCAGGCTGATAAAGCTGGCCGGCAGCAGCAGTCCAAGCTCCGGGTGCTCCCACCGCAGCAGCGCCTCCATGCCCACCACGGCTCCCGTTAGCAGCGAGACATACGGCTGGTAGTGCAGCCTCAGCTCGTCTCGCGCAATTGCCTGCCGAAGAGCGCGCTCCATCGATAGCCGGTCGGACTTGTCCCGCAGCATACCCGCGCTGAACAGCTGAAATTGGTTTCGCCCACCTTCCTTCGCCGCGTACATGGCCGCATCCGCCCACTTCAGCAACGTGCGCGCATCCCCCGCGAAGTCCGGGTAGATGCACACGCCGACACTCGCCGAAACGTGGAGCATATGCTCCTCCACCGACATCTCCGGCGCAAACCGCGTCACCAGCGTGGTCGCGCAGTGCTCCACATCCGCAATGCTCGTGATGTCCTCCATCACCACCACAAATTCATCCCCACCCATGCGCGCCACTGTGTCTGAGCTTCGGACCGCCTGCCGCAGCCGCGTTGCCGTCTCCAGCAGCACCTGGTCCCCCGCCCAGTGGCCCAGCAGATCGTTGATCCGCTTGAACTGGTCCAGATCCAGAACGAAGATCCCCACCTTCGTCCCGTATCTTCGGGCTCGCTCCACCGCCTGCACAATCCTGTCCTGCAGCACGGCTCGTCCCACCAAGCCGGTCAGCTGGTCATGCGTCGCCAGATGCGTGACATAATCCATCATCGCCCGGCGCTCGGTTACGTCGAACGCAATGCTTACAAAGCCTGTCACGTCGCCTGCATCGTTGGTCAACGCACGCAAGGCAGTGTTAATCGGGATGCGAACACCGTCGCTCCGGACCAACGTCCACTCCTGCTCTTCCATGCCGCCTTTGGCCGCCTTCGCCGTCAGCACCTCGAAGCCCTCCATGGGCATGGCCAAGGGAAGACCCAGCTCCTTCGCCTTTGCGGCAAGCTCCTTCCGATCATGCAGCAGCGTCAGCGGCGCCTTCCCCACCAGCTCTTCGCGGTCGTATCCGCTCAGCCGTTCCGCCGCCCGATTCATCGCCGTCACCACACCGTCGATGTCCGCCGCGAACATGCTGAACGGTGCGCTCTCAAAGATCGACGACGTAAACTCCGCCAGCTGCCTGTACCTCTGCTCCGTCGCCTTCGCGTCGCTGATATTGCTGAAGGTGATCGCCGCACCGTCGCCCAGCCTGACAATCTGGTAGCAGACCCAGCTCGCCCGAAACCACGGGTGATCGACTACTTCGATCTCGGCACGTGCCGGAACGCCCGTAGTCACCACCTGGCATAACGTATCCATGAACCCGCGATCGGGCGAGCTCGACATCAGCTTGCTCAGCAGGCTGCCCTTCAAACTCTCCCGGCTCTCCAGCAGCAGGGAAGCGTTTGCATTCGCATACGTGAACCGAAAGTCCGTGATCTTGCCCGACCCGTCCCGCATCGCGTCCAGAATCGAGAACGCATCCAGGCTCGTGTCCGCCGCGGCCAAGAATCGCGTCCGCTCCTCTTCGTTCTGATCCTCTCGACCCTCGTCGGCACGGCGCGCCTCTACCCTCCACGGCCACACCAGCGACAGCATGGCTCCGGCAACCACGCCCCGCCCATGTCCCGTTAGCCCGCTCCAGGCACACCAACTCCACCCGGCCAACAGCATCCACCCAGACGCCTGGAGAACTCCACGTACGTTTCGTCCCTGCATTGCCGCGTCCAAGCTCCTCACGTTCACCTCAATCAATCAATCAAACATCCATCGCATCAGACCGACAGGAGCAAAGTGGTGCAATTGCGGCATTGCGCTCTGTCTTTAGCATCCATCAGATTGCGGCGTTTGCCAACCCTGTCTTTTGCGGCTCTTACAGCATTAGGTCTTTCCACCTCCGAAACCATCCCCAAAAGGTGCCACCCTATCGGTCCGGTCCGATCCATCCGTGCATCTCCATCCAGTTCTCCACCAGCGGCTCGAGCGTGCTCAGACCGGGTAGCGTCTTCAGCCCCTGCCCCAGCCCAACACCATGGGGACCACGCTCAAAGACATGCAACTCGGCCGGTACGCCGGCTCGCTTCAGCGCGTCATAGTACGCCGTCGCGTTCAGCGAGTTCACCTGCTGATCCTCGCTCGTCGAAAAGATAAAGCTCGGCGCCGTCGATCGCGTCACCCGACGATCGATCGAGATCTCGTTGATCATGGCCTGCGTCGGATGCTCTCCGATCAGAGCCTCCAGATTCGTCGGCCGCGGTATGGACGCATCCATACTCAGCCGTGCATACGAAAGAATCGCGAAATCAGGACGATCACTCACCCGCTCCTCCGGGTCCGCCGACCTCGGATCGCCGGCATCGTTGACCGAGGCCAGGTATCCCGCCAGGTGCCCGCCAGCCGAAAACCCCCACACCCCTACCTTATCGGCCGCAATCCCGAGCTCCGCCGCATGGCTCCTCACATACCGGATCGCCCGCGCCCCATCCAGCATCGGCGCCGGGAAGTGATACTTCGGCCCCAGCCGGTACTCCAGCACAAACGCCTCCACGCCGTGCTCGTTCAACCACCGCGCCTCCGCCGCCCCCTCCTTCTCCATCACCAGCGTCCGGTAAGCGCCGCCCGGCATCACAATCACCGCGGCCCGCTCACCTCGCGGCTCCCGCTCGCCTCTCTGCTCCTGCCGCTCACCCCGCGCCCTGTCCTCTTCGCGTACCGGGTAGAGATACAGCTTCGGCGTATCCACATCCCTGTTCCCCAAAGCTCCCGGTGCACCCCCCGGCCAAAGCACCACCACCCGCGAATATCCGCTGGGATCCTTCTGGATCGTCGGTACAATCTGCTTTGCCCCTCCCCGCCCCCAGGGCGCGGCGAGCAGCACTGCCATCCATCCCCAACGTCGCATCGTCCCGCCAGCATACGACACTCCCTCACCGCCTCCCAAGCAACCCTCAGCTCAATCCTCATCCCACAACGCCGTCCCAGCGCCGCATCTCGCCTGCGTCTACCTCATCTATCGGCCGCCCGGGTAAATTCCTTACCTGGCACGAATTCCAAAGTCTTGGACGCACGCAGGCACGCCCTCACCGCCAAGCAGATGCACGTGCCCTTCCATATATACCTAGATGCCCCACCCATCCCACGCAGGCCATCAGCCCCCGCCGCCCGTTGCACCACACCACCCAACTCTTGCCACAGCTCAGGTTGACCGCTCTCCCTCTGTCCCGAACCAAGCTGTGAAAGATTATCATCCTAACCTGCAAAATAGTGCACTGTGCACGAATCTTGCGCGAAAAGGGAAGTACAACTCTTGTGTTATCTTCAATCTCAAATCGGATTGAATGGTCTCCCAAATGCACTCACCTCAGTAGCTCGCTCACCGCATACACCCGTCTCAGCTTCAACTCAGCTTCAGCTCACAAATAAGGAGCACGCATGAAAAAGTTCGCAATCCTTCTCGGCGGCTTTGCGCTCTCCGCGTTGCCCTGCACCTCTGCTCTGGCCGATAGCTTCAGCTTCTCCGGTCCCACCTTCTCAGCCTCCGGCAACTTCACCTACACCACCACCGGCACCGCCGAGCAGTTCCTCGGCACCAGCGTCAACGGAACCGCCTTCGTCAACGGCACCGGCTTCAACATCACCGGCATCGCCCCCCTTCAGAGCTTCCTTGGCAACGACAACCTCTACTTCACCGGCAACACCGCCGCTCTGCTCACCGGCGGACGCCCCTTTGACTTCAGCGGCTTCGCCTTCCTGCTCAGCAACGGCAACGCCATCACCCTCTTCTCGCAGGGCGGTGACGCAGAGATCCTGGGCGTCTACGCCACAGGACTCGAGCTGAGCACCGAGAACTCCCTCATCAGCGTCTCCACCGCCACCATCCCCGTCAATCCGATCGGACCCATCGGCGTCACTCCCGAGCCAGGTTCACTCGCCCTGCTCGGAACCGGTGCCCTCGGCGCCTTCGGCATCCTTCGCCGCAAACTCGCCGCCTAACCAGTCTCACCCCACCTCAAAGAGCCCTCCCCGAAAAGGAGGGCTCTTTCGTTTGCCGCATCCATCCCTTCAATACATCCGAGCCGCACCCTTAAGCTTCCGAGTCGCGGTCCCCCACCATATGGAGCCGCATAAAGTTCGTCGCCCCCGAAAGCGTCCGCGTCCCCGCCACAATCCCCACAATCTGCCGCTTCTGCACATACCCCCGCTCGATCAGGATCTCCTCCGCCATCGTCACCAGCTTGTCCGTATCCCGAAACCGCTCGCACAGCAGCGGATACGTCCCCCACAAAAGCATCGCGCGATTGATCACCGGCTCAAACGGGCTCATCGCATACACCGGCGGATCCGGTCGGTACTTTGACAGCAGCCGCGCCGTCGACCCCGTCTCTGTGAAGATCGCAATCGCCGCCAGGTCCAGGTCCTCGGTCGAGTGCGCCATGCACTCGCAGATCGTCTCCGCCACACTCAGCCGCGTCGCCCGCTTCCGCTGTACCCGCGGCGGCGGATCCAACCGGATCTGGTGCTCCGTCTCCGCCACGATCGTCGCCATCATCTGCACCGCCGCCACCGGATACTTGCCCGCGGCCGACTCGCCCGACAGCATCACCGCGTCCGTCCCGTCATAGATCGCATTCGCTACATCCGACGCCTCCGCCCGCGTCGGCCGTGGGTTTTCGATCATGCTCTCCAGCATCTGCGTCGCCGTAATCACCGGCTTCCGGTAGTCCGCCGCCCGCCGGATAATGTGCTTCTGCAGCGCCGGAACCTTCTCCGGCGGAACCTCCACGCCCAGGTCCCCGCGCGCCACCATGATCCCGTCCGCCACCTCCAGAATCGAGTCCAGGTGCTCGATTGCCTGCGGCTTCTCCAGCTTCGCAATCACCCACGCATCCGACCCCAGCTGCGTCACCCGCTGCTTCACATACCGCACATCCTCCGCCGTCTGCACAAACGACACCGCCACCGTATCCACGCCCTGCGCAATCGCGAACTCGAGATCCTCCTCGTCCTTCTCCGTCAGCGACGGCACCTTCACCGGGATACCCGGCAGGTTGATCCCCTTCTTCTCGCCCAGGGTCCCCCCGTTCACAATCTCGCACACCACATCCAGCCCCTCCACCCGCTCCACCCGCAGCTCGATCAGACCGTCCGACAGCAGAATCCGCGACCCCGGCAGGAGGTTCTCCGCCAGCGTCTTGAACACCGTGCCCACCCGCTCCGCCGTACCGTCAATGTCCTCCGGCGTAATCGTAATGTGCCGCCCGGCCACCAGCTGCACCGGCTTGTGATCCAGGAGGCGGCCGGTCCGGATCTTCGGCCCCTGCAGATCCGCCAGGATGCAGATCGGCTTCCCAAACTCCTTCGCCACCGCCCGCACCATCCCGATCAGCTCCGCTTTTTGCTCATGCGATCCGTGGGAAAAGTTCAGTCGCGCCACATCCAGCCCAGCCCTAACCAGCTCGCGAAAGACCTCGATCGTGCTCGAGGCAGGCCCCAGGGTGGCCACGATCTTGGCGCGGCGAAGTCGCTCCGTCAGGGGAACGACGCCTTCGGCACGGCGTCCGCCCCCAGCCTGCAGGGAATTGGTTTCGGTCAGAGTCGGGGGGGTCATGAGGTCGTTAGGTCGCCCTTCAAGCAGGTGGATTCAAGGCTCCGAGCACGTCACACACGGCTTCGGTCCGTCGCAGCCAATTCTACGCGGGTTACCGCTTACATGGCTCGTTCCCACCAGCACAGCAGCACCGCCGTCACCTCTCCATCCCGGCGCTCCCACCATCTTGCCGCCGGAACTCCACGATCTGCGCATTGAACTCCGCCCCAAACAGCACGCTCAACGAGATCAGGTAAAGCCAGAACAGCAGCGCGATCCCCGCTCCCAGCGATCCATACACCCTGGAATAGTTCGCGAACCGCGTCACATACCACCCAAACACCAGCGTCGCCGCAAACCACATTATCGTCGCCAGCAGGGCTCCCGGAAGCGTCCGCCGCCACGTCTGTCGCGCGGGCGTTCCCATGTGGTACAGCAGGGCAATCAGGCCAACGCTCCCCGTCAGGGACACCGTCCACCGAATCATCAGCGCCACCCCGTACACCAGCCGCTGCACCTCCGGCATCGCGTGCATCGCCAGCCACAGGCTCAGGTAATGCCCAAACACCACCAGGACGCTCGCTCCGGCCATCGGAATCAGCGACATCGGCACCAGCGCCAACGCCCTCCCGCGCCTCCGCCAGAAGCTCCAGCAGTCGGTCGGCAGATCATAGGCCCGGCGCACCCCCTCCATAAATGTCGCGATCACACCCGAAGCTCCACTCACCGAGACCAGCACCGCCAGCACCAAAGCTCGCCCCGACGTCGGCGTTCGCTGCGTCACAGAAAAGTAGCTCGCCAGCAGCGGACTCACATCGGACGGCAGCACCCGGTCGAAGAACACCGCCAGCTCATACCGGATCGGCGCCGTATTCGGCAACAGACCCACCACCGCCGATGCCACGATCAGCGCCGGAAACAACGCCACCATCCCCGAGTACGCCGCCGACTGCGCGATATTCAATGCATCATGGTCCATCGCACGCCAAAACGCCCTTTGGAAGACCGCCGGAACTCGCAGCAGGGCATGCACACCGTCAGACTATCCTGCCCCCCATCTCCTCGCAGCGTCGGCCCACGCATCCGCTCCCGCCGCACACTCCGCCAACCTCGGCCAGACCCCTACCCGCGCGAGATCATCCATACCCCCGCCACCATCAACGCGCATCCGGCCAGCCGCATCGGCGACGCCGTGTGCTGCCGAAACCCGATCGCGCCCATCTGGTCCAGCACCACCGAGCTCACCAGCGCCGCCGTCACCGTAAGCCCCGTAAACGTCCCCGACCCCATCCTCTGCGCCAGCATCAACCCCGCCATTGTCGACCCGATGCTGATCAAACCGCCCGTCCACGCCCAAGGACTCACCCCCAGCATCCTTCCCGTCGATGGAAACGTCTGCCGCAGAAACGCCTGCACCACCAGCAGGCCAAGCAGGCCGGTCGCATACACCACCACACCCGCCCACACCGGCGTCCCCAGCTGCTTGTTCAACTCGGCGTTCGTCCCCGACTGAAACGGGTTCGCCACACCGGACGCAATTGCGATCACATAGATAAGCCAGCTCATTCCGTTCCTCTGCCCAGCTTGGATGCCTCTCCGTGCATCCAAACCCTGGTCGAGCAAGCGCCGTTCTCCCATTCGTCGTGATCCCCAGCCGTCGTCATCTCCAGCAGTCCTGATCCTGTTGTCCCCTGGAGATGCGCAAACCATCCAAAAGGAGTCCGTCGGAAGCTTGCATCGTACCGCCCGGATTATTCACGCAAATACAACGCCTGCTTGCCCCTCTCAAGCTGCTAGTCTTAAACGTGAGAGCCTTCGGCACTTTCCGGAGATCTCCTGATTGGAGTTGCAAAAAGCTACCATGTACCCTCTCAAAACATCACACGCCGTCACCACTCTTGCCGTTCTTCTCTCCTTGGCCACCTCCGTCTCACACGCCACACTCATCGGGCAAGACACTGCTCATGACACTGCTTCAGAGACCGTCATCGCGTCCACCTCGGTCGATCTCTCCCGCTCCGCGGTGAGGCCCATCTCCGCTCTCATCCCAACGCTCGGCGACAGGGAGTTCGCGTCGCCCCAAACCCCAGATTCCGCCGTCTTCAATCAATCCACCTCCGGCGCCGACACACCCAGCTTCGCCATCCAACCCGGAGACCACCTCCCCCAGTCCACCGAAGCCCGCGACGCTGCCGCAGTCTTCTCCGCAACGTCCATCTCCGGTTCCCTGCAGACAGGCGTGCCAACCGGCGCGGAGGCCGACACGGAGGCTCCCGCCTTTGAGGCACGAACCGTCTCGCCCCCCATCACCTACCGGGACGTCCCAGAGCCGTCCTCCCTCGTTCTCCTCGCAACCGGTCTCTTCGGTTCGACCGTTGCCCTTCGTCGCCGTGTCCCCCCAGAGCAATCCCAGAGCGATCCGGGAGCGATCTCCGCGTAAACCGTCGTCCTGAAAGGGGGCCGGGACGTCCATCCCGCCCCCCCCCAAACCCGTTCGTGTCGCCCGCAGCTTCAGCACCCGAGCAGCCAGCCCCAGCCGCCCGCTTCCTCCCCCGCCGTACAATCCAGTCTCATGGGCCGCATCCATGTCCTCTCCGACCAGGTAGCCAACCAGATCGCCGCCGGCGAGGTCGTCGAACGTCCCGCCTCCGTCGTCAAGGAGCTCCTCGAAAACGCCCTCGACGCCAACGCCACCCGCATCCGCGTCGACGTCGAGGCCGGCGGCCGCAAACTCATCCGCATCTCCGACAACGGCTACGGCATGGTCCGCGACGACGCCCTCCTGGCCTTTGAACGCCACGCCACCTCCAAGCTCCGCACCTCCGTCGACCTCCTTTCCATCAGCACTCTAGGCTTCCGCGGCGAGGCCCTCCCCTCCATCGCCTCCGTCGCCCGCGTCACCCTCGAAACCCGCGCCGCCGCCCCCTCCGACCACCCCGCCGCGACCTCCAACACCCCCGCCACCACCCCCCTCGAAGACGCCGGAACCCTCGTCGAAATCGCCGGCGGAACCATCCTCCGCGCCGACCCCGCCGGTCTCCCCGTCGGCACCACCATCACCGTCCGCGACCTCTTCTATAACACCCCCGCCCGCCGCAAGTTCCTCAAATCCGAGCAGACCGAGCTCTCCCACATCGCCGCCCTC
>JAABUQ010003268.1_pt1 | contig 30107 bp, 17 predicted proteins | sample 5560001 | NCBI WGS metagenome assembly JAABUQ01 (sample SAMN10711888, study PRJNA513371) | rock metagenome | isolation source: Antarctica rocks | place: Antarctica: Victoria Land, Finger Mt nord | collected 2015-12-18 | reverse complement strand
CCCTTGATCCGCCCCCAACGTTCATCGGATATTTCATGACGATGCACGTAAGCAGCTCCCGATGGAAAACGGGGAAACGGTCTGTCCAGCTTAACCAAACCCCCTGAAGTTTGTCCACACGGCCTAGCAGAACCCGACGATCCGGGCCAGTGCGAAGGTCGTGGCCGTCGCCGTGGAGGCGACCTCCGAGGTCCCGGATCGGCCTCACCCCATCAGGCCGCCAGGGCCAGGGCCATCACCCTACCCATTCCGATATTCATCGTCCGACGTCAACAAAACATCCTGTTCGAGCTGCATCAAGGAACCACCGATGTTGTCCATGTAGCTGAAATCATAAGCCACGAGCCCATCCAGCTCGGCATCGCTGAAGTCGGTGAGGGCCACCTGGGAGCCTCCCTCGTCGACCAAGGCGACCCACTTCTTGTTACCGAAGTCGTTGGCCAGTTTGTCGAGGGCATCTCTCCGAGCGGTGAGGTCCTTGCCCCTTTGGATGAGCGGGCCCGCTCGTGCCTGGAGCGCCAGAGCTTCGAGTTGGATCTGGTCGGCTTTGTCCTGGATGTTGGAGGCGTCGTTCTTAGCGTCGCCGAGCGCGGCGGCCAGGACCCCCGTGAGATCGAGCTTGAGCGTCAGTTTCGATTCTTTTTGCCCCGTCGCCGGATTGATGTCGTTCGTGGTTTCGAGAGAGGCGGCCTTCGGATGGTATTTGTCGTTGAAGGCCCTAACCTCGTCGCGGAGCGCGGCTTGTTCGTTTTGGAGTGAGATCAAGTCCAGTTTCCAAATGGTAGTAGCATTTTGCCAAATGATAAAATCTTGCTTCCAGTCCGCCAAGGCGGCCTTGTAGGCCGCCTTGGCATCCTCCGCGGCGGCGACCTCCGCGGGGATCGACGCCGCGTTGAGGACCAGCCTCGGCTCGAGTCGGGCCTGATCGATCATCGTGGGACGGAAGCGGCGGGAGGCGCGGGGGCTGGCTCATGGGATGATCTCCGCGTCGTCGAAGGGCACTCGGCTCGTCCCGACCAGGGACGCGCATCTGAGCTCATCGCGAGAACCCAAGCAAGATCGACTGGTCAATCTACCGGAATCGGTAGCCGGAACAAGTCTCTACCGAAAAAATCTTTCGATGCAAGGCGGCAAGGTATCGGGCACGGTCGCCGAAAGTGGACAGGCCGACGCGGGTCGGGCCCGATAAGATGCGATCCGAGCATCGCGACCCATCCCGTCGAGGACCGATCGTGGCCGAGGACACCCGACCATTCGAGGCGTTTGTCACCCGGGCGATGGTCCGGACCGGGCCGGACGGGCGGGAGTCGCCGGCCCTCGTCGAGTTCGAGGCCCCTTGCCTCGTCCGGCCCGAGGAAGGGTCGAGCGACCCGGCCTGGGGCTGTCGCTGGCGGCTCCGGGGGTTCCCCCACGAGCGAACGCTGACCGTTTACGGCGAGGACGGCGTCCAGGCTCTCTACCTGGCCCTGGTCATGGCCGGGGCCACGATCGCCGCCAACCCCGGCGAAGGCGGGCTCGACTGGGCCGAGGTGCCCAACTTCGGGTTCCCAACGTTGCCGCCGGGCTCAGCCGGATCAACCCGGCGGAGGGAAGACCAGCTCGACGATCGAGAAGTCGTCGACGTATTCCGCCGAGCCCATCATCCCTCGGGTCCGCAGGATCAGGCGGTCCATGCTCGACGGGTCGGGCGAGCGGGGGCCGGAGCCCATGAACGTGACGAAATCGCCGAAAGGCCAGGTCGAGCCGTCGGGCCGCTCGATCTCGAAGACGCCGTCGCTGTAGAGCATCAGCAGGCCGAAATCCTCGACCTGGGTGGTGGAGGAGGCGAAGTCGAGGTCGGGCAGGGCTCCGACCATCGGACCCTGCGATTCGAGCGATTCGAGCCGGGCCGAATCCGGGTCGGGGCCGGTCAGCAGGAGCGCGGGGGGGTGGCCGCCGCCGGCGTAGTCGAGGCGGCGGGTTGGCCGGTGGTAGATCCCGTACCAGATCGTGAAGAACAGGCCGTTCTGCTGGTCCATCTGGAACGCCTTGTTCAACGCGGTGACGACCTGCGCCGGGTCGCGGAAATCGGCCTGGGGGAGCGACTGCGAGCGGAGGGCGTTGAGGGCCGAGACCGAGAGCAACGCCGCCCCGACGCCGTGGCCGCTGACGTCGAGGAGGTACATGGCGAAGTGGTCGTCGTCGACCCAGCCGTAGCCGAAGGAGTCGCCGCCGAGCTCGGCGGAGGGGATGAACCGCCAGTCGGCCCGGATCGGCCCCTTCTTCAATTTCTCGGGGAGGAGCGAGAAGACATATTTCGCGGCCTGGGCGACGTCCTTGGCCAGCATCGCCTGGCTCCGCTGGAGGGCTCGATAGGCCTCGTTCCGCTGGAGGAGGTTGATATACCCTTTGGAGTGGTAGCGGATCCGGGCGAGCAGCTCGAGGCGGTCGGGCAGCTTGACGAGGTAGTCGTTGGCCCCGAGGCCGAACGCCTCGGCCTTGATCTTGGGCTCTTCCTTGGTCGAGAGCACGATCATCGGGGTCTCGCGGGTGGCTTCGTTCTCGCGAAACAACCGGACCAGGGTGAGGCCGTCGATCTCGGGCATCACCAGGTCCTGGAGGATCACGGTGGGGCCGATCTCGGAGGCCCGGGCGACGGCCTGGGTGGCGTCCTTGCAGTAGTGGAAGGCGATGTCGCCCTCGCCGGCGAGCATCCGGCGGACGGTCTCGCCGATGATCGGCTGGTCGTCGACCAGCAAGACGGTCGTCTTGTGCTCGGTCAGGGTGTGCTCGGCGCTCATCGGCGGCCCGCTCCGGGGATCAGGTAGGACTTGTCGCGGACCCGCTCGGCGATGGCACCGGCGATCGCCGGCAGGGGGAGGATCATCTGGGCGGCCTTGGCCTCGGCGGCGGCGCGGGGCATCCCGTAGACCACGCTGGTGGCCTCGTCCTGGGCGATCGTGAGCCAGCCGGCCCGGCGGAGCGCCAGCAGGCCGATCGCCCCGTCGCGGCCCATCCCGGTCAGGACGACCGCGGCGCCGGGCTCGCCCCAATGCTCGGCGACGGCGGCGAAGAAGATGTCGACCGACGGCCGGTAGTGCATCTCCTTGGGATCGGCCGAGTAGTCGAGCCGCCTCGATGCGTCGAGGATCAGATGGTCGTTGGTGGAGGCCAGGAGGATCTTGCCCGGCAGCGGCCGGTCCCCCGGCGCGGCGAGCTCGACCCGTCGGCCGCAGCGGTGCGAGAGCATCTCGGCCAGGCCGGGGGCGAACGCCTGGTCGACGTGCTGGACGATGACCACGGCCGAATCCCGGTTGTGCGGCAGGCCGCCCAAGACCTCGGCCACCGCGGCGGGGCCGCCGGCCGACGCGCCGATCACGACCAGGGGCCAGGACGGGGCCCGCCCGCCGGGCGGCGGCGGCGGCGGGTGGCTCGGGGGCGCGAGGATCGGGCCGGGGCGGCCGACGAGCTTGCCGATGGTGGCGATCTTGTCCAGGAGCATCTGGGCGCCGGCGACCTCGCCGGAGGGGCCCATCTCGGGCGTGTCGACGGCGTCGAGGGCCCCCAGGCCCATCGCCTCGTAGACCCGGCCGACATGGCCGCTCACCGACGCGGTGACGACCAGGATCGGGCAAGGGGCCTGCGCCATGATCCGCCGGGTGGCCTCGACGCCGTCGACGCCGGGCATGATCAGGTCCATCAGGATCAGGTCGGGCCGGTCGGCTCGGGCCATCGCCACGGCCTCCACGCCGTCCCGGGCCAGCCAGGCGACGTCGTGGGCCTTGGTCGAGACCACGGCCCGGCGCAGGGCCTCGCGGGCCAGGAGCATGTCGTTGACGATCCCGATCCTCATGCTTGGGCCTCGCCGATCAGGTCGGCCACCGCGTCGAGGAAGGTCCGGTCGTGGAAGCTGCTCTTGGTGAGGTAGCCGTCGGCGCCGGCGTCGAGGCCTCGCATCCGGTCCTCCTCGCGATCCTTGTAGGAGACGATCACCACCGGGAGCGACTTGAGCCGCTCGTCCGCCTTGATCGAGCGGACCAGGCCGATCCCGTCCATCCGCGGCATGTCGACGTCGCTGATCACCAGATGATAGTCACCGGCCCGCGCCGCGTTCCAGCCATCGACGCCGTCGACGGCCACGTCGACCGAATATCCGCGACCCTCGAGGAGCTGCCGCTCCAGCTCCCGGACGGTCATCGAGTCGTCCACCACGAGGATCCGCTTGGCCGCCTTCTTGGCCTTCGCCCCGGCGATCGACCCGGCCAGGGAGTTGAGCCGCCGCCCTCCCAGGAGGTTATCGATCGAGCGGACCAGGTCCTCGACGTCGACGATCAGGACCGGCCAGCCGTCGTCGAGGACCGAGGCGCTGTTGAGGTCGGGCGGCTTGCCCAGCCTGGGGTCGAGCGGCCGGACCTCCAGGTCGCGCTCGCCGAGGAACTCGTCGACGATCAGGCCGAAGCGGTGCCCCCGGTCGCTGACGACGACCACCGAGAGCGGGTCGTCCGCGCCGACTCGCTCGGGCAGGTCCAGGACCAGGACCGCGTCGACCAGGCCGACGAGCTGGCCGTCGACCAGGACGTGGGGCCGGCCTTCGAGCCGCCGGACCTCGTCGCGATCGACCCGGACGATCTGGTCGATCCGGTTCAGGGGGAACGCATACGGCTCGCCGGCGATCTTGACCAAGAGGGCCCGGATGACCGACATCGTGATCGGCAACTGGAGGGTGAACCGGGTCCCCCGGCCGGCCTTGGAGGCGACCCGGACCACGCCGCCGACCGACTTGACCATGTCCTGGACCACGTCGAGGCCGACCCCCCGGCCGGAGATCTCGGTCACCGCCTCCTTCGTCGAGAACCCGGGCAGGAAGAGGAATTCCAGCAATTCCGCCTCCGAGAGCCGCTCGGCCATCTCGGCGGTGGCGAGCCTCCGGTCGACGACCTTCTCGCGGAGCCGCTCGACATCGACCCCCCGGCCGTCGTCGGTCAGGGTGATCTGGAGCATCCCCGCGCTGTGCCTGGCCTCCAGGCGGATCAGCCCGGTCGGCCCTTTGCCGGCGGCCTTGCGGTCCTCGGGCGGCTCGATGGCGTGGTCCAGGGCGTTGCGGATGAGGTGGTTCAGCGGGGCTTCGAGCTTGTCGAGGATGTCGCGGTCGACCCCGGTGTTCTCGCCGCGGACCTCGAAGCGGACCTGCTTGCCTAGCTCCTTGCCCATCTCGCGGACCATCCTGGGGAACGCGCGGACCCCTTCGGACATCGGCCGCATCCGGCTGGCGAGGACCTCGTGATGGAGCCGGCCGGCGAGGTCTTCGCCGCGGCGGGAATAGTCGTCGAAGCTCTCCACGTCGCGGGTCAGGGCCTCGGCGCAGCGGTCGGCGTCGGCCCTGGCCCTGGCGAGGAGCTCCCCCTGGACCGCCGCGTCGGCCCCCGAGGCCCGCCGCTCCTCCAAGGATCTGAGCGAATCCAGGAGCGCCTCCTGGCGCCGCTTCAGGCCGGTCAGGGCGTCGACGAAGGGCCGGAGCTGCCTGGCCTGGACCAGCGACTCGCCGGCCAGGCCCATCAGCCGGGAGAGGCTCTCGGCCGCGACCCGGACGACCCTCCCGGCCGGCTCGGCTGCCGGGCCGGCCGGCGGCGCCGGCCCGATCGGGGCGAGGTCGAGCCCGGAGCGGCCGACGATCGCCCTCGGCCGCTCACCTTCGAGCGGGTTCGCCGGCTCGACCGGGGCTCGGGCCGGCGGGTCGGGCTCGGGGGCCGCCGGCTCGGCCACCGGCGGGGTCGGATCGGTGTCCGGCCTGGGGGCGGGCGGGGGCGAGGGCGAGGGCGGGCCGTCCGGCGTCGGGGGGTCGGCCGCGAACGACGCCGAGGGGAGGCCGTCGAGCTCGCCGACGGTCGACTGGATCATGGCCTCGTTGTCGGCCTGCCAGGCGGCGGCCCCGTCCTCGGGCAATTGGGAGATCCGCGCCAGGAGGTCGACCGCCCGGAGCAGGACGTCGACATGCGTCGTGAGGATGACGAATTCGCCGCGCTGGGCGGCGACGAAGTTGTCCTCGAGCGAGTGGGCCACCCGGACCGCGGCGTCGAGGCCGACGATCCGGGCGGCCCCCTTGAGCGAGTGGGCCGCCCTCATCAGCGGCTCGATGTCGGCCGGGGACGAGGCCTCGCCCTCCAGCGCGAGCAGGCCGCCGGTCAGGACGGCGATCTGGCCGTCCGCCTCGGAGCGGAACAGGTCCATCAGGGAGAAGCCGCTCAGGTCGCCGCTCATCGTCAGGCCCCGATCCGCCGCAGCGCGGCGAAGACCCTCGCCTCGTCCAGGACGTCGACGCTCCGACCTTCGCCCCAGGCGAAGACGGCCCGGCCGAAGCTGCCCGCCGGGTTGGCGATCGTGGAGGGGACCTTCTGGAGCCGGTCGCGGGCCACCCGCTGGACCCCCGCGACCTCCTCGACCGGGAAGGCCCAGGCGTCGCCGCCCTTGTCGCGGTCGCGGATCACGACCAGCCTGGGGATGGCCGAGGGGTCTTCCGAGGGCTCGGCCGGCTCCACGTCGAGCAGGCCATGCAGCGAGACGCAGAGCTGCAACTGCCCCCGGAGCGCGACCAGGCCGGTGAAGACCCGGTTCGACCGGTGCGGGACCCGGTGGACCGGCCGGGGCGTCGTCACCTCGGAGACCACGCCCAGGGCCATCGCCAGCCATTCCACGCCCAGCCGGAAGACGAGCAGGCCGGCGTCGTCGACCGATCCCGCCGCCGCCGGCCGGCCGACCAGCTCGGCCCACTCGGCGAGGTAGCCGTCGGGCGCGGGGCGGTCGAAGAACGACCGGGCGGCTTGCGCGAAGACGGGGCAGTTCTTGCAGTGGATGTGCTCGTCCAGGAGCGGGCAGGAGCGGTCGCCCCCCACGCCGATCCGGTTCCAGCAGTCGTCGACGACCGGCAGGGCCGGCGGGCTCGGGGCGATCATGGATTGGCCCCCTTGCGGCGGAGGACCCGATCGGCCCGCCTGCGGTACGTCGCCTCGGCGGCCACGTCGCCCTTGCGCCTGGCCAGGAGCGAGAGCGCCGTGAGGGCCTCGTCGTGCTGGGGATCGAGGTAGACCGCCTTGAGGAACTGCGCCTCGGCCTGGCCGCGCTCGCCGGTCGCCTGGCGGATCATCCCGAGCAGGAAGTGGGCCCGGGCGTCGGCCAGGCCCCCGGCGATGGCCCGCTGGAGCAGGGTTGACGCCTCGCCGTAGCGCCCGGAGTCGGCCAGGCTCGTCGCCTCCTCGATCGCCCGGCCCGGGTCGAACGCGGTCGGAGGCCGGGGGGCCGCGACCGGTTCGGCCGGCTCCGGCCCGGGTCGCCCGACGATCGCGATCCCCGAAGGGCGGGGGTCCGGCCTCGCCGCGACGGCCCGACTCGCCTGGCCGGGCTCGGGCTTGGGCCGGTCCGACCGCCACGCGGGCTCGCGGGATCGGGTCTCGCCGGCCTTCGAGGGGGGCCCTTTGCGGTAGGCGAAGGCCCCTTTGTCGCCCAGCGGCGCGAACGACGAGCCCGAGGGGGCGTCCTTGCGGTCGGCATGGCCGAGGAACAGCAGGCCGCCCTCGGCGGTCAGGCGACCGAGCGTGGCGAACGCCCGGTCCTTCGCCGGGGCGTCGAAGTAGATCAGCAGGTTCCGGCAGAACACCGCGTCGAACGGCGGCCGGTCGGCCAGGAGCTTGGGGTCGAGGACGTTGCCGACGCGGAACCGGACGGCCTGGCGGATCGACGGGTTGAGCGTGTACCGCCCCCCCTCCTCGCGGAAGTGCTTCGCCCGGAACTCCTCGGACGCCCCCCGGAACGAGTTGCCGCCGAACGTCGCGGCGATCGCCCGGGACAACGACCGGGCGCTGATGTCCACCGCGTCGACCCGGAACCGCTCCGGCGGCAGGCCGATCTCGATCAGGGTAACGGCGATCGAGTAGGGTTCCTCCCCCCCCGCGCAGGGGACGCTCAGGACCGTCAACGGCTCCCGCTCGGGCCGCTCCAGCCAGCCCGAGCGGGCGAACCAGGCGAGGATCTCGAACGGCTTCGAATCGCGGAAGAACCAGCTCTCGGGGATCGCGACCTCCTCGATCAGCGCCTGCAACTCGTTGCCGACGGTGAGGGCCAGCTCGTAGACCGAGCGGTCCGCGATCCCCAGCGCCGCCATCCGGGCCCGGACCCCGTTCTCGATCAGGGTCTCGCCCACCGAGGCCTGATCGAGCCCCATCCGTTCGGCCAGGAGCCGTTCGACCAGCCCTCGGCTCATGGGGCCACCGCCCGGCCCTCGAAGGCCGACGTCGCCGAGATCCGCCCCGGGTCGATCATCTGCAACAGGCCGTCGTCGAGCTGGTAGGCGTCGCCGAGATAAGGGGCTTCTGGCAGGCCCATCGCCTCGACGGCCTTGCGGCCCTGGTCGACCTGGCGGACCTCGTCGACCCGCTCGGCGACCAGCCCGAGATAGCCGGCCGGGCCGGGCCCTTCGCCCTGGACCAGGACGATCCGGGTGTCGAGCCGCTCCCGGCAAGGGCCGGAGCCCATCAGGAGGCCGAGGTCGACCACCGGGACCGCCCCGCCTCGATACCGGAGCAGCCCAACGAGGTGTGCGGGGGCGTGGGGCAAGGCCCGGAGCCCGACCCTCGGCAGGACCTCCACCACCCGGCTCGCGGCGACCGCGTAGGCCATCCCCGCGACTTGGAACGTCAGGACCAGCATGGCACCGCCTTCGGGTTGTCCCGGGATCGGGCTCGGCTCTCGGCCGGGTCGAGCCGGCGGAGCGGATCCACCAGCCATACCCGACCCGAGCCAGCAAAGACAGGGCCGGCACGGTCAACCGGCCGGCCGGTCCAGAGGCATCCGGTCGACGGTGAACCGCGAGACCTCCTCCTTCAGGCCGCCGACGGCCTGGCGGAGGTGGTCGGTCGCCTTGTTGAATTCGCGGAGCGAGATCGAGGTCTGGTGGGCCCCTTCGCTGAGGCGGATGACCGCCTCGCGGATCTGCTCGGCCCCTTGGGACTGGACCCGCATCCCCTCGTTGACCTGGTCGAACTGGCCGGTCAGGCCCTGGACCGCGGCGATGATCCGGCCGAGCTGGTCGCCGATCTGCGCGACCTCGTCGACCCCTCGGCGGACCTGGTCGGAGAACTTGTCCATCTCCATGACCCCGGCGGAGACGCTGTATTGCATCTCCTTGACCATCCGCTCGATGTCGAGCGTGGCCACGGCGGTCTGGTCGGCCAGCCGGCGGATCTCGCGGGCGACCACGAGGAAGCCGAGGCCGTATTCTCCCGCCTTCTCGGCCTCGATCGCCGCGTTGATCGACAGCAGGTTGGTCTGGTCGGCGACCTTGGCGATGGTGGTGACGGCCAGGTTGATGTGGGCGGCGCGCTCGCTGATGACCGAGAGCTTGGAGCCGACCGAGGTCGTCGACTCGGCGAGCTGGCGCATCGAGCGGCCCATCTCGGCGAGGCTCCCCTGCCCCTCGGCGGCGAGCTCGGCGGTCTGGCCGGCGACGCCGTTGACCTCGTTCATCGTCTTGAGCAGCTCGAGGCTCGTCGCGGTGATCTCGTTGACCGCCGCGGCGGCCTCGCTGGTGGAGGCGCCGTAGTCGCTGACGGCCTCGCCCTGCTGGCGCGAGGTCGCGGCGATCTCGGTGGCGGTGGACATCAGCGCGATGCTCGATTGCTGGACCCGGCCGATGAGCGAGCGGAGGTCGCCGGTCATCGCCTCGATCGCCCTGAGGAGCTGGCCGGCCTCGCCCGAGGCGACCGGGACGTCCTGCGCCGTCAGGTCGCCCGAGGCCACCTTCTCGGCGAGCCGCGCCGCCTGGCGGATCGGCCCGCTGATCGTCCGGGCGACGGCCCGGGCCACCACGACGACCACGGCCACCGCCGCCAGCATGAACAGGAGCGCCCCCTGGCGCTGCTTGCTCAGGAGCTCGTAGGCTTCCGAGGTGGCCTGCTTGACCGTCATCCCCCAGCGGAACGAGGGGAGGTAGGTCCACGAGGTGACGACCGGCCTGCCGGTGTGGTCGAGGGTCTCGGCGTAGCCGCGGCCCCCCCGGATGGCGAGCTGCATGTCCTGGCCCTCCTTGACCCCGAGGCGGATCCGGTCGCGGAACGCCGTGCCGGCGTCGAACCGGGTCGGCGCGACGTAGACCGCGCCGTCGTCGACCTCCATCGCCACGGTGATGTCGCCGGTCTCGCCGAGGCCGAAGTACGACCCGAAGGGCCGGAAGACCACCGCGTTGTTCAGCTCCAGGACCACCGAGCCGATCAGGACCCCGCCGCGGAACATCGGCCCGACCACGAAGGCCGAGGGCTCCGTCCGGCCCGGATAGAGCTGGTAGTTGGAGACCACCGGTTGCAGGAGCGACCGGGAGCGCTGGAACGACTCGGCCAGCTCGGAGCGGGCCAAGGGGCCGCTCATCAATCCCGGGCCGACGTCGAGCCAGGGCCGATGCGCCATCAGAGGGGCGCCGGCGAGGTCGAGCAGGACCAGGTTCTGGTACGAGGCCGGGTCGGCGAACGCGGTGAGTCGGGGTTGGAAGCCCTCCACCGTGGTCCGGTACTCGGGCGTGTCCCGCCGGCCGGCCCCGGCGAGCCGCTCGAGCTCGACGACCACCTCCACGAAGCCCGGGGCGTTGGCCAGGAACTCGGCGTCGACCCGCCGCTCGCCGATGTACTGCTCGACCTCGGCCGCCTTGTAGTTGGAGATCCCGACCAGCCGCAGGCGGATGATCGCCTCCAGGGCCCTCTGGGAGAAGAAGAGGGTCAGGGCCAGCAGGAACAGGCAGGGGACCACCGCCAGGGCGAGGAACCACGCCATCAGCCGGGTGGCGATGCTGGACCAGTCCGGGAGCCATCGTCGGAGGTTCATGCGAGGTCGGCCCGTCACGAAGGGGTGAGATCGGTCGATCGGCCCGGCCAGGTCAGCGAGCCGGGGCCGCCGCCCGGCCCGGCGGCGGGGCCTGGTCCGCCGCCCGGCGCCCCTGGAGGTCGCCGAGCAAGTCGAGCCACCTCGCTTGCGAGCGGGTCGCCACGAAGAGGACCGGCTTGATCGGCTTGGTCAGCGACCAGACCACGTCGAACTGGCCGTCGGCCCTGGCCCGGCCCAGGTGGAACGGCCGCCAGGCGATCCGGGTCTCGGTGTCCAGCGTGACGATCCCCTCGGGGGCGTCGAGGCTCTGGCGGTCGAGGTGGTTGAGCACCAGCTTGGGGTCCGCCGAATCCCCCTCCGCGATCGCCTGGGCCCAGAGCCGGACCCCGTTATACGCCGCGACGATCGGGTCGCCGGTGGCCCGGTCCTCGCCGAAGCGGGCCTTGAAGGCGCGGACGAATGCCCGGTTCTCGGCCCGGTTGAGGCCCTGGAAATAGTTCATGGCGGCGAAGTGCCCGGCCACCTCGGCCGGCGGGAACCGCCTCAGCGCGTCTTCGCCGAGGCCGAAGGCGATCACCGGGCAGGCGTCGGCGCCCGGGCCGGCCTGGTGGAGCGTCCGGTAGAGCTCCTCGTTGGCCTCGCCGATGATCGCGTTGAGCACGAAGTCGGGCCGGGCGGCCTTGATCGCCTCGACGGCCGCCGCGACCTGGCCGCCGGCGAGCGGCAGGTACGCCTCGCCCGCCACCTCGGCCCCCGCCGCCCTCACCGCGTCCTTGACGATCTCGGCGGTGCAGCGCGACCAGACCTCCTCGGTCCCGACCACGAAGAACCGCCGGGCCTTCCGGACGTCGACGCACCAGCGGATCGGCGGGACCGCGGTCTGGTTCGCCGACCCGCCGGCGTAGATGACCCGGCTCGACCGCTCGATCCCCTCGAACGTCCCGGGGAAGAAGAGCAGGCTCTCGCGCCCCTCGACGACGGCCCGGGTCGCCTTGCGGCTCTCGGCGGTCCAGCAGCCGAAGATCGCGACGACCTTCTCCTCGTCGATCAGCCGTTTCGCCTCCGAGGCGAAGGCCGACGGCTCCGACCGGCCGTCGGCGACGACCCACTCCACCCGCCGGCCCAGGAGCCCGCCGGCCGCGTTGATCTCCTCCAGCGCGAGGACCTCCGAGTCGATCAGGGACCTCTCGCTGACGGCCAACGGCCCGGTCCGCGAGTGCAGCAGCCCGACCCGGATCGGCGGCTTGGCCCGGGCCAGCCAGGCTTCGAACCGGCCGATCGCCCCCGCGCCCAACCAGCTCGCCGCGAGGAGGGCGAGCACCGCCAACGGCACGACGATCAGGGACGCCTTCCAGAGCCTCCGCCACATCCGCGATCCCCCGGTTGCCGGCCCACCGTCGGTGTCCCCACCGCCAGTATAGCCGACCCCGGGCGCCGGCGCGTCACCGCCGCCAAACTTTCCCCATCGCGCCCATCCGACCGATCCGGGCTCAGGTCGCCGGGGCCGCGCGGTGGCCGATCGCCGGGCGGACGTTGGGCTCGCCGGGCAGGCTCGGGTGGGCGGCGTGGGGCCGGACGGTGAACAGCTTGCGGTTGCGGTCGACCCATTCGAGGAGCCGGGCGACGCCCTCGGCGGTGGCGACCTGGGGCCTCCAATCCAGCAGCCGCTCGGCCTTGCGGATGTCGGCCACGAAGACCCGCTGGTCGCCCGGCCGCCAGGCGGCGAACGCCGGGGCGAGCTCGCGGCCGAAGTGGCGCCCGAGCGCCGCCACCAGCTCCAGGAGGCTCAGGGTGTTCGACGGCCCGCCGCCGATGTTGAAGACCTGCCCCCGGACCGCGTCGACGCGGTCGAGCGCGGCCTGGTAGGCGTCGATCAGGTCGTCGACCCAGAGCGTGTCGCGGATCTGCTTGCCGTCGCCGAAGATCGTGAAGGGCTGGCCCCGGGTCGCCGCCAGGCAGAACCAGGCGACCCACCCCTGGTCCTCGATGCCGAACTGGCGGGTCCCGTAGATGCACGATTGCCGGAACGTGATCGTCTTCAAGCCATAGATCCGAGCATAATCGCGGACGTATTGGTCGCCCGCCCCCTTCGAGCAGCCGTAGGGGCTGTGGAAGTCGAGCGGCTCGCGCTCGTCGACGCCGAACGCATGGTCGGCATAAGCATAGCGCCCGTCGCGCTCGACCACGGCGAGGTGGTCGAGGTGGCCGTACACCTTGTTCGTCGAGCTGTAGAGGACCGCCGGCCCCCCCCCCGCCCCGAGCCGGACCGCCTCGAGGACGTTGAAGGTCCCCAGGGCGTTGATCTCGAAGTCGGCCCGGGGGTCGACCACGCTGGTCGTCACCGCGACCTGCCCGGCGAGGTGGAGCACCGCGTCGGCGTCGGCATGCTCGCGCAAGAGTCCTTGCAAGCCCCGGGCGTCGCGGACGTCGAGCTCGACGAACGAGGTCAGCCCCCGCTCGCGGAGCCAGGCCAGGTTCGCCCCGGCCCCGAGCCGGCTCAGGTTGTCGACGACGATCACCTCGTGCCCGAGCCCGAGGAACCGCGCCGCCGCGTGGCAGCCGATGAAGCCCGAGCCGCCCGTGACGATCCACTTCCGCTTCCGCCCGGTCCCGCCGGCCATGAGCACCCCTTCGACATCCGATGTCGGCCGCCCGCCCGCCTCGACTTCCCGCGAACGGGGCGCGTCCAAGCCCCCCCGAAAACTGTCGTCCAGATCCCCGGCGCGACTCCCCTTTTTCCCCCGACCCGACCACCCCGATCGCCCGACGGCCCGGAACCTACCCGACCCTCCCGATCCGAGGAACGCCAATCGACCGAAGTCCGCCCCCTCCCCGCCTTCGAAATCGGCCCGATTGACCCCCGACCGAGAAACCGCCCAGGATCGCCCAGGAGACGTCCGCCGATCTCGCCGTGCGATCGGACCAGGATCGCCTCGGAAGCCCCGCCAAACGAACGCCAGGCCCCTTCCCGCCCCATCCCGCCTCGACCCCCGCGCCGGAAAGTTGTCCAGACGACCCAAAACCCCCTCCCTCGGCCTCCTCGACGGCCCGGGTCGTCCGACGATCGTCGGAACGCCGGGACTGATCCCCTGACCACGATGTTTGGGACATACTTGGCCCGCCGTCGCCTCGATCGCCGATCGAACCCGGCCGGCCGACCCTCCCCGGCGAGATTACCGATGAACCGGACATACTTGGGCCCCCGCCGCCGATCCGGCCCGCCCCGCCAACCCGCCCGGCGACTACCGATGCACCGGACATAGTTGGGCCCCCGACCCCGCTCCCGACTTCCTTGGAGTGTCAATCCGTTCACCAAGATGTACCGGACATACCCCCCCGGCCGGGGCCCCCGCCCCCCCGCCATGCCGATCCGTCCATCACGATGCACCGGACATACTTGGAGTTTGGCCGTGCACCTGGTGTACGCCGGTTACTAGCGATAGTTGAGACATACGGTTCGTCCGTCCATCACGATGTCCTGGACATACTTGGAGCGTGCACTCACGATGAATGAGACATACTTTTACCGATGAACCGGACATACTTAGGGCGTGCACTCACGATGAATGAGACATACCACTACCGATGAACCGGACATACTTGCGCTCCGCAAGTTCTGTTAGACCCCCAACTTGCGGCGCCTAGAATTTGTTTTAGACTTTTGCTTAGACTATAAGACAAACAGGGCCTCCCCGGCCCTTTTGTTGATGCGTTCGTGCTCAAAACCCGGAAAACCCTCACATTCGGAACCCGATTATGCTGTTTGACGAGGATGAGCCGGATGAGTCGAGTTTGACGGTTGAAGAGTCTGGGGGCTTTGAACAGGTTGAAGAGAATACACCAGCATCCGATCATGGATGGAAGGATGAATTGAATCTGGCCGAATTTCCCATCGCCGCGCTCTCCGATCGGATCCCGAACGGGCAAACGACGCTCGTCTTCGAGGACAAATTGGAGCGCCGGGACCACCCCCCGATCGTCCGCCGGTTGACGATCATGGGGACCGCGAAGCACGGGTTGCCGACCTCGACGGACGACGAGGTGCTGGTCGGATTGATCCAGTTGACCAAGCGGCGGAGCAACTTCACCGACGCCAAGGTCTCGTTCTCGCGGTACGAGCTGATCGAGCTGCTGGGCTGGCCGCAGAGCGGGGCGAGCTACCGGCGGATCGAGGAGGCGCTGCATCGCTGGGTCGGGGTGGTCCTGATGTATGAGAATGCGTGGTGGGACAACACGGCCAAGAGCTGGGTCGACGAGAACTTCCACGTCCTCGACAACGTCACGCTCTACGATCGCGAGCGGCGCAAGCGGTCGGGCAAGCCGGGCAAGGCCGGGTCCAAGCCGGTCGCGGTCAAGCGGCCCCGGAAGATCGGGACCGAAGGGGATCCCCTGCCCCTCTCCTCGTTCCGCTGGAATGAGGTGATCTTCGAGAGCTTCCAGTCGGGCAACCTGAAGCAACTCGACCTGGAGTTCTACCTCCGATTGCGCCTGCCGACGACCAAGCGGATGTTCCGGTTCCTCGACAAGCGCTTCTACCGTCGATCCCGCATTGATTTTGATCTTCGCACGCTCGCATGCGAACACATCGGCATGAGCCGGTCGTACGCCCCGACCGAGCTCAAGCGGAGGCTCCGCCCGGCGCTGGAGGAGCTGGAGCAGCTCGGCTTCCTCGAGCCCTTGGGGCCCGAGGAGCGATACTCGTGGATCGCCCGGGGGTGCTGGCGGATCATCCTGATCCGGGCCGAGCCCCCCCAACCCGAGCCGAGCCCGCCGACCGAGAGGTCGGCCCTGGTCGACTCCCTGACGGCCCGGGGCGTCACCGCGAAGACGGCCGCGGAGCTGGTCGAGGGCCACCCTTCGGGCCGGATCCGGACCAAGCTGGAGGTCTTCGACTGGCTGGTCAAGAACGAGGACAAGCGGGTCGGCAAGAACCCGGCGGGCTACCTCGTCGCCTCGATCCGGTCGGACTACCAGGCCCCCGAGGACTTCGCCAAGGTCGTCAAGGCCGAGGAGGCCCGCCGCGACGCCGCCGAGGCCGAGGGCAAGGCCAAACGAAAGTCCCGCGACGACTCGGAGAAGGCCAAGGCCCGCGACCTCGCCCTCCGGGACCGCTGGGACAAGCTGACCGAGGCCGAGCGCGACGCCATCCGCGACCGGGTCAAGGCCGAGAACCCCGAGATGGCCCGCTGGAAGGACACGATGATGGACCCCCTCTGCCTCGCCGCCCTGGAGGCGATGATCAGCCCCGTCCCCGCCAAGCAGAAGGGCCTCTTCGCGGCCGACGGGACCACCTGACCGGCCAGCCCTCGTCCGGGCGGTTTCCCGGGGAAACCGCCCGGACGGACGAAGGACGCCAACTCGTGAAAAAAGCAAGCATTATCATTGCATTATTAATCGGCATCGCGGGCGCCTTGCTCCTGCTGCCGATCAACCTCGCCTGGGATGATTCGGACTACCTGAGGAACGGCCTGGCCCTTTCGAACGGCTGGGCGGCCGATTGGGCGTCGAGGCCGCTGCATGCGCTGGGGACTCCCTTGAGGGTCCGCCCCAAGCCGCCGCTGCTGGTCTGGTGGATCGCGGCGGCGAGTTCGATCGTCCCTTCGCGGAGCCCGGCCGTGCTCCACTTGCTCGGGGCGATCGCGCCATTCACGCTGCTCCTCTGGGCGGTCGATCGGGTCGCGCGCGGTCTCTTTGGCGATCGGTCGTCTTGGCCGGCGATCTTGGTCGCCCTGGGATCGCCGATGATGCTCCACTTCGGATCGAAGGTGATGGTGGAAAGCTTGATGGCTTTGACGGTCATGCTTTCCTTTTATTTCGCGGCGAAAGTCCTCGGACGTCCTTCGAGGCTCGGCGCCACCTGCCTGGGCGCGGCCGTGGCGTTGGCGATGTTGACCAAGCTGACGGTGGCCCTGTTCTTGCCGGTCCCGATGATTTGGTTCGGTTCCGCCTGGTATCGTCGGCATGGATTGAAGCGGGAACATTTGGTCTTGGTGGCCCATGCGGGGCTGGCCTTGTTGCTCATCGCCGGGCCTTGGTATGCCAAGAACCTCGGGGCGGCGGTCCGTTTCGCCCGCTTCTCGGCCCGGTACAACGAGGTCGCCTTGGGCTCGTCCGAGACGATCGGGACGGCGTCGAGGCTGATCGGCTTCGCGCGCGACGTCGCCGGTTTTGGGACGATCCCCGTCGCCTGCCTCGCGTTGGCGGCCTTCGTCTGGAGGCTTCGGGAGCACGGGCCGGGGGATCGGGACGGCGGGACTCGCGCGGCCGATTTCGCGACCCTCTCCGGCTTGGGGGCCGGCTCGGGGGCGTTGATCTTGCTCGGGCCCGCCTACTTCGATCCCCGCTTCTTGGCCCCGATCTGGGCGTCGTTGGCGGTCTGCATCGCCGGCCCGCTGGCGAACGCTTTCCCCGGGAAAGCGCGGACGCGGATGATCGTCGTCGGGGCCCTGCTCGCGGTGGCGGTGGGCGATTCCGCCCGCCGGCTGGTCGCCGAGCCGAGGACGACGACCTATTGGGACGCCCGTGGCCTGATCGATCATCTGGTCGACCGGTACGGCGTGGCGAACATCGACAACCTCGGCAATTGCCGGGATTGGAACGTGAGCAAGACCGGGCTGATCAACGAGCTGCGGGCCAACCCGCGGGACTGCTTCGTGCTCCACGACCTGTCGGCCGACGACCCCGCCACCTTCGGGCGCCGGATCGCCGATGCGCAAGCCGTCGTCGCCCTGGACCGGTCGAAGATTCCCGCCGATTGGTTCGCCTATGGTCCGGGCCTGAACCGGAACCTCGACGATGGGGTGGCCTTCCTCCGCCGGAGCCCGGAGTTCGAACGGGTCGAGGTCGATCCCGCCGCGGACCTGCCGCCCCTGCTCATCTTCGTGAGGAAGGATCGGCCGGTCAGGGCACCCATCGCCCCCCGACGTTGAGGCCGAGCGGCTCCCATGAGGTCACTTTCCCCGGGAAACCGAATGGCGACCGATGCTCCCGGACGGCCGGTTTCCCCGGGAAACCGGCGGGTCAAACTTTGAGGTAGATCCGCCGCCGGTCCATCCAGAACAGGACCAGCCAGAGGACCAGCAAGACCGTCCCGCCCGAGGCCAGGGGCTCGTAGGTCGCGCCGAAGGTCTCGAAGACCGACCGGCCGAAGTGGGTCCGGCAGGTCGCGACGATGAAGTCGCCGACCAGGTGCGCCAGGCAGTACGCGGCGATCGAGTTCCGGCCGATCACCCGGAGGGGGTAGGTCCAACTTCGGAAGCCGAGGAGGTCGACGACCGCGTGGAAGCCGGCCAGGGCGACCAGGCAGAGCCCGCCGCTGAGCAGGACCCACGACGGCGTCCAGATCCGCTTCACCGCCGGGCAGATCCCGAAGCGGTCGGCCGCCAATCCCAGCGCCACGGAGGCCAGGCCGAGGGCGAACAGCCGGCCCTCCTTCCGCCAGGCCCCCCCTGCCCCGATCAGCCAGGCCCCTGCGATCAGGCCCAGGACCATCGTGGCCAGCGTCGGCACGAACGAGAGCGTGGCATAGCCGCCCTCGTTGGCCTCGAAGGCGCTTTCCCGGGGAAACCGGTTGAGGAACCAGCGGTCGAACGCCGAGGCGAGGTTGCCGTTCTTGTTCCAATGGGCGGCCAGGCCCGAGGCGTGATGCGGCCAGTCGGCCGGGACGGCGACCGCCGGGTAATCGAAGTCGGGCCCGGGCGCGGGATAGCTCGCGAACGCCGCCCAGGTCCCGACCAGGATCACCCCCAGCGCCAGCCATCGCCATCGGGGCCTCGCCAGGCCGAGCAGGAACAGCGGGAAGTACCCCAGGCCGATCTGCGAGAGCGTGTCCTCGAACGTGAAGTTCGTCCGCTCCTCCCCCACCGAGCGGAGGAAGACGCCCAGGGCCACCAGCACGACCGCCCGCCAAGCGGCATGGGCCACGGACCACCCGAGGGGTTCACCCCGGCGGACCCGGCCCGCCATCGAGAACGGCAGGGCGACGCCGACGAGGAACGTGAACGAAGGCTGGATCAGGTCGTGGATCGAGCACCCCCGCCACTCGACGTGCGACTGGTGGAACGCCAGCCACCGCCAAGTCGGGCTCTCCGGGAACGACCGGGCCACCTCGCCCAGCCGAAGCCCCTCGGCCATCATCAGGAACATGGCCAGCCCCCGATAAGCGTCGACCGACGCCAGTCGGGGGGCGGTCGGGCGCGAGGCCGGGCCGTCGGGCTGGGCGGTGTCCATCGCGGCTCGCTTGGCTTCGTTCGGGTCAGTCGGTCCGAGCAGCCCGCATCATCCCCCGGCCGGCGCCGGGGATCAACCGGGCAGGTCGATCCGCGAAGCCGGCCGGCCGCCTCGTCGATCGCCAGAAAGTCGGTTTGCCCGCGCGCGATCCGGCGATAGTAACGAGGGCGGACGAAGCTTGCCGCCCCGTCGTGGCGTCGCGGTTGGCTTTGTTCGGTCGGAGAGGGTTCAGGCCGATGGCTCGGACCGAATTGGGTTCGTCTTTCCCGGTGAACTCCCGGCTCGGGCCCGCCGGCCGATTGGGTTCGTCTTTCCCCGGGAGTTCGCGAGCCCGGTTGGCGGGCCGTTGGGTTCGTCTTGGAGGGAGCCGCGCGAGCCGTGCCGCCCGGCGGGTTTCCCCGGGAAACCGGCGATCCGGTCCGGGTTTCCCCGGGAAACCGACCCGGGAGTTTTCCGCACGGCCGGCCGATTGGGTTCGTCTGGGACAACGGGCGCGGACCGAATCGGCCGGGCGGTTTCCCCGGGAAAGGGGCGGACCGCCGGAGACTTTCCCGGGGAAACCGGGGGCCCTGGGCTTCCCACCTCGGGCCGAGGGTTGGGTTCGTCTGGGACGGCCGTCCTCCGACAATCCGGGCCGAGGGTTGGGTTCGCTCTTTCCAAAGCCGTCGCCCGCCCCGAGCCCGGGGCCGATTTCCCGGGGAAACGGGCGATCGGGTTTGCAGTTTCCCCGGGAAACCGCCGATCCCAATCCCGGACGATCGCGGGATCCGGGAGCCGAGCCGGTTTCCCGGGGAAATCGAAAAACGGGAGGGAACCCACCGATGGCCGGCCCGATCACGGTCGCGATGCTCAACCGCAAGGGGGGGTGCGGCAAGACCTCGACGTGCCACCACCTCGCCGGCGCGTTCGCCAAGGACGGGCGGCGGGTCCTGCTCGTCGACATGGACCCCCAAGCCTCGCTCACCCAGGGGCTCATCGGCCCCCAGGCGACCGAGGACCTGCCGGGGCGGGAGTCGGTCGTCGCCCTCTTCGACGACGCCCTCGATCCCGACCCCGACAGCTTGATCCGCCCGACCGCGTTCGAGCGGATCGCCCTGGTCCCGGGCTCGAACGGCCTGGACGACTACAACGTCCCCAGGCCGCGAGAGGCCGGCGAGCTCCAGCTCACCCTCCGCCGCTTCCTCAAGGAAGCCCGCGACTCGTACGACGTCGCCCTGATCGACTGCCCGCCCAACCTCAGCCTCTGCTCGTGGGCCGCGCTCCTGGCGGCGGACTTCGTCGTCGTCCCGGTCCAGGCGGAGGACTACGGGGCCCAGGGGATCGTCTACATCCAGCGGGCCTTCGACCTGGCGCTGGCCCACCACAACCCCCGGCTCCGTTTGGCCGGCTACCTGGTGACGATGTTCAACAAGTCCTTGGGGATCCACTCGGCCTACGACCACCAGTTGCGGGCCCTCTACGGCGACCAGGTGTTCCGGGCCACGGTCCCCCTGGCCAAGGACTTCAAGGAGGCCGTCGCCGCCCGCCAGCCGGTGGGCGGCTACAAGCCGAGGTCGGCGGCGGCCAAGGCGATCAAGGCGGTCGCCGACGAGCTCATCGAGCGGACCCAGGAGGCCGCGACCCGGCCCGCCGAGTTCCTCTACCTGGGCCACCGGGCCGGGCCGAAGGACTTGCCGATCGGGTCGGCGGTCGACCTCAACGCCGAGGACGAGCCCGCCGGGCAGGGGGTGGCCCGATGAGCAAGGCCGCCGAAAGCCTCCAGAAGCGATTCGGCCAGAACCTCGGCGAAAGCCTCGGCGTCCGCTCCGGGATGACCGCCGGGCCGGCCGCGACCGGCCCGCGTCCGCCCGGGGCGTTTCCCCGGGAAACCAGCCCCGACGACGGCCGGACCCGGGCCCGAGACGCCGGCCACATGGAGCTCGACCGGATCGTCCCCGACCCGGACCAGCCCCGCAAGGAGTTCGGCGACGACGCGATCGAACGCCTGGCGGCGAGCCTGCTCAAGCACGGCCAGTTGATGCCGATCCGGGTCCGCTGGAACGCCGGGATCGGCAAGTGGGTCGTGATCTCGGGCGAGCGCCGGTACCGGGCGGCGATCCGGGCCGGCCTGAAGACGGTCGCCTGCGTCTTCGCCGACGGCGGCCTCAGCCACTCGGAGATCCTCCAGGAACAGATCATCGAGAACCTGCTCCGCGAAGACCTCAAGCCGATCGAGCAAGCTCGGGCCTACCGCCAGTTGATGGACCTCCACGGCTGGACCGCCAAGGAGTTGTCGGGCGAGCTCCACGTCAGCCAGGGGGCGATCTCGAAGTCGCTCTCGCTCCTGACGCTCCCCAAGGAGCTGCAAGACCAGGTCGACGCCGGCTCGATCCCGATGACCGCGGCCTACGAGGTCGCCAAGGTCGAGGATCGCGCGGTGCAGGCCGACATCGCCCGCCGGATCGTCGACGAGGACCTGACCCGGGACGCCGCCGCCGACGTCGTCCGCCAGGTCGCCGGCAAGCCCTCGAAAGCGGCCGACACCAAGCCCAAGGGGCCGACCTCGGCCGCCGGCCGAGGGTCGTCCCGGGCGTTCCAGGCGGGCCCGGCCAAGGTCGTCATCACGTTCCCAAGGAAGGCGATCAAGGACGAAGAGGTCGTCGCCGCCCTGGAGGACGCGCTGGAGCAGGCCAGGCGGGCGGGCGGAGGGCAGGGGGGTTGACCGCTTTCCCCGGGAAACCGGCCCCGAGGCCGGCCCCGCTTGGAAAGCCTCGGGCCGGCCGTTAGACTCTCCTCTTGTTCGAAGGGGCCGGGACGATCCGGCCCGAGGTCCGAGGCGGCGGACGGGGGCGGCTTCAATGGCGGGATCGACGGCCGCTCGGGTCCTGGTGACCGGCGGCGCGGGGTTCATCGGCTCGCACCTGGTCGAGGCCCTCCTGGCCCAAGGGCGGCCGGTCCGGGTCGTCGACAACCTGGCGACCGGCCACCGCTCCAACCTCGATCACCTGGGAAACGCCTACGAATGGCTCGAAGGCGACCTCGCCGACTTCGAGGTCTGCCGGCGCGCGGCCGAGGGGGTCGACGTCGTCTTCCACCAGGCGGCCATCCCCAGCGTCCCCCGGTCGGTCCTCGAGCCGCTCCAATCGCACGCGAGCGGGCCGACGGCGACCCTCAACCTCCTCGAGGCCGCCCGCCAGGCCGGCGCCCGCCGCTTCCTCTTCGCCGCCTCCAGCAGCGCCTACGGCGACACCGAGGAACTGCCCAAGCACGAGGGGATGGCACTGAACCCCCTCAGCCCCTACGCCGCGGGCAAGCTCGCCGGCGAGCATTACGTCCGGGTCTACGCCCGGACGATGGGCCTGGACGGGGCGAGCCTCCGCTACTTCAACGTCTTCGGCCCCAGGCAGGACCCGTCGAGCCCCTACAGCGGGGTGATCTCCCTCTTCGCCCGAGCGATGGCCGAAGGTCGACGCCCGATCATATATGGCGACGGCTCGCGGACCCGCGACTTCACCCATGTCGCCAACGTGGTCCGGGCCAACCTCCTGGCGATGGCCCTCGACCGGCCCCTGGGCGGCGAGGCCTGGAACGTCGGGACCGGCCGGCGGATCAGCCTCCTCGAATTGGTCGGCGCCCTCAATCGGTCGCTCGGGACCGACCTCGAGCCCGAGTTCCGCCCGAGCCGGGCCGGCGACGTCCGCGACTCGCAGGCCGACCTCGCCCGGATCCGAGCGGCCCTGGGCTACGAGCCGGCCGTCGACTTCGAGGAAGGGTTGCGGCGGACCCTGGGGAAGCCGTCGTGACCGCCGGAGGCGGCGAGGCGGGGCAGGGGGGGTGGCTCGGATCGGCCCTGGCTCGGGTCGAAGGCGGCACGTGCCGAGTCGGGATCATCGGCCTGGGCTACGTCGGGCTCCCCCTGGCCCGGGCGTTCGCCGGGGCCGGTTTCCCCGTGCTCGGCTTCGACACCGACCCATCCAAGATCGAAAAATTGAACGCCGGCCGGAGCTACATCGGCCACATCGACGACGCCTCGGTCGCCGCGATGCGGGCCGCCGGCTTCGAGGCGACCGGCCGGTTCGACCGGCTGGGCGAGGCCGACGCCGTGATCATCTGCGTGCCGACCCCTCTGACCGACGCCCGGGAGCCCGACCTCGGCTTCGTGGTCGCCTCGGCCCGGTCGATCGCCTCGACGCTCCGGCCCGGCCAGCTCGTCGTCCTGGAGAGCACGACCTATCCCGGCACGACCCGCGACGTGGTCCGGCCGATCCTCGAAGGCTCGGGCCTCCGCGCCGGGGTCGACTTCTTCCTCGCCTACAGCCCCGAGCGCGAGGACCCGGGCAACCCGGACTTCTCGGCCCCGACGATCCCCAAGGTGGTCGGCGGGCTCGACCCGGGGTGCCTCGAGCTCGCCTCCGCGCTGTACGGGCGGGTCGTCGTCCGGGTCGTGCCGGTCGCATCGGTCGAGGTCGCCGAGGCGTGCAAGGTCCTCGAGAACACCTATCGGGCGGTGAACATCGCCCTCGTCAACGAGCTGAAAGTCCTCTTCGATCGGATGGGGATCGACGTCTGGGAGGTGATCGCCGCCGCCCGGACCAAGCCCTTCGGCTTCCAGGCGTTCTACCCGGGGCCGGGCCTGGGCGGGCACTGCATCCCGATCGACCCGTTCTACCTCGCCTGGGTCGCCCGCAAGCACGGCGGGTCGACCCGGTTCATCGAGCTGGCCGGCGAGATCAACACGTCGATGCCCGCCTATGTCGTGGCCAAGGTGGCCGACGCCCTCAACGACCGCGGCAAGCCGCTCAAGGGGAGCCGGGTCCTCCTGCTGGGGATGGCCTACAAGAAGGACGTCGACGACCCCCGCGAGTCGCCCGGCTTCGAGCTCATGGGGCTCCTGGCGGGGAAGGGGGCCGAGGTCGAGTACAACGACCCCCACATCCCGAGCCTCCCCCCGATGCGGCGCCACCCCGGGCTGAGGCGGGACAGCCGGCCGCTGTCGCCGGAGTACCTCGGCTCGCTCGACTGCGTCGTGATCGCGACCGATCACTCGGCCTACGATTGGCCCTGGATCGTCGAGCACGCCCCCCTGATCGTCGACACCAGGGACGCGACCCGGGGCCTGGCCGGGCGCGACGGCTCGATCGTCCGCGCCTGACTCGATGCCACGACGGTCCCCCGACACCGCCCCTCCCGGTTTCCCCGTCCGCATTCTTTACCCGACGCCGAAACATCGCGCATAATGTCTGAGGATTGGCCGCGATCCCCCCCGGAGCATCGCGGCGCCCCCGGCCAACGAAGGCCCACCCACAACCGATCGACCCCGTCGCCGCCCGGCCCCGAAGCCGCGCGGACCCGGCCCGCTCCCCGAACCAGCACCCCGATCCGCGCCAGGACGACCCGACCGACCGACCGTCGAAGGCCGCCGGCGCGGGCCCGCCGAGGCCCCCCGGAGATGCCCCGCGTGCCGGTCCCGGCGCGCCTCGCCCCGCCGTCATCCGTCCCCTCGCGAGGCCGACCGGATCGCGAGCGGCGCCGATCCGGAAATCTTCGCGAAAGGCCCGTCGAAAAGAGTTGACCGAGATATCCGTGATCGGTAGCATCGTTGCATGATATCAACAGGGCTGATCGATCGGCGCCGCGGCGGAGCGGCGTCGGCATCATCGGGGGGGCCATGATCGGCCGTTCGCTCGTCGCCGCCATCATTTATCGCTAGCGTATTGACGAAGGGGCATCAAACCCTTCATGATTTCACGGATCTGAGAATCCCGATCGAATCGATCCGACGAGCTCGCCGATCTCCCCTCCCCCCCGATCGCTCGCCCGGTGCGGCGTCGCACAGACACAGCCATTGCGGAGAGACACGAACATGCGCCGGGATGAATCCGATGGTGGATCGCTGGGCGGCGGCGGCCGCAAGCGGGGCGGAGCCCGCCCCGACCCGATCAAGGCCCGGTCGCACCTCCGCCGGCTGGCGCTGGAGGGCCTGGAGCGGCGCGAGCTGATGTCGACGGTCCCCTCGGCCGCCCAGGTGCAGGGGGCCGCGGGCAACCTGGTCGACTCCAACCGGTTCGCGACCTCGCCGTTCACCTCGGCCGCCAACGACAGCAGCCCGTCGGTGGCGATCGACCCGTCCGACCCGAGCAAGCTCGTCTCCGCCTGGGTGACGTACGACCCGGCCCACCCGATCGACAACGGCCAGGTGACCTCGGTCGTCGAGAGCGCCTACTCGATCGACGGCGGCAAGACCTGGAACTCGCTGTCGACCGACGGCGGCCTGATCGACTTCTCGCAGAGCCAGATGGGCGGGCCGAAGTTCCTCACCCAGACGACCAACCCGACGGTCGGATTCGACCGCTCGGGCGCCGCCTATGTCCTGGCCTCGACCCACAACGGCGGCGGGACCGTCGGCGTGCTCACCCTGGACCGGTTCGACCTGAGCAAGGCCACGGCCAGCCTCGCGCCGGTCGAGACGCTGACGATGAGCCCGGTCTACTCGTGGTCGGGCGTCGACGCGGCGAGCTATCCGACCCTGGCCGTCGACACCAACCTGCCGGTCTACACCGACACCAACGCCCGCGGCGAGACCGTCTCGCAGGTCGACCCCTACGCCGGCAACGTCTACGTCGCCTGGGCCTCGACCGACACCAACACCGCGCCCAACCCCATCCCGCAGTTCAACCCGAACACGATCAAGCTCACCTCGTCGTCCGACCAGGGGACGACCTTCACCCACGCCGCGTTCGTCGACGACACCTCCAACGCCAATTTCAACGGCTTCCACTCGGGGCCCCAGCGCTACACCCAACCGACGATCGCGATCGGCCAAGGCAGCGCGATCGAGCCCGGCGGCCAGGTCTCGATCGTCTTCGACGACTGGGGCTCGGGGATCAACGCCGCCCCCAAGTACGACCTGATCCTCCACCAGTTCGACCGGGTCGGCGGCACGTCCTCGAGCTGGACCAACGACGGCGGGCTCATCAGCTCGGCCCAGAAGGGCACCAACGCCGACATCCCGGTCGCCACCGACTTCCCGATCGACGTCAACATCACCGACCCCAAGTTCACCACGCTCCAGGCCCTCGACGTCTCGCTCCGGCTCGCCTACTCGAACCTGACCGAGCTCAGCGCGACCCTCCTGGGCCCCTCCGGCCAGCGGGTTTCGCTCTGGCTCAACGGCGTCAACGAGGCGGGCACGACGGTCAATCAGGGCCGGTCGCTGTCGGGCTCGACGCTGGGGATCCCCGCCGACGGTCCCAGCGACCCCAACTCGCCGGTGACCACCTTCGACCCCGAGGCGATCCGCTCGATCGAGGACGGCGCCGCGGCGCCCTTCGTCGGCCACTTCCAGCCGGTCGACCCGGGCGCCTTGACCGCGCTCCGAGGCGAGTCCCCCGCCCAGCTCAACGGCCGCTGGACCCTCCAGATCGTCTCGTACCGGAACGTGACGACCTTCACGGCCCCCGCGCCCAACGTCTTCAAGTTCGCCCTGAATTTCTCCTCGGGCGACGACATCGGCTTCAACCCGACCGCGCAGAACGTGTCATTCGCCTCGATCGTGGCCGACCCGTCCACGGCGATCGGGTCGTTCATCGGCAACATCAACCCGACCAACCCCAACGCCGGCACGACCCCGGCCTTCACGGGGACCACCGCGGGCAACCCCTACCTCGTCAACACCTACACCACGACGGTCAGCGACAACCCGGCCAACGGCACCAAGCTCAACGTCCAGGCGCCGACGATCTTGGCCTCGCCCTCGGTGGCGGTCGACAACACCTTGGGGGCCTATAGCGCGCACCCCGGCCGGATCTACGTCACCTACGTCGGCCGCTACGACGGCCACGCCGCCCGGCCCGCCCAGGACTCCACCCAGATCCTCCTGGTCGCCTCCGACGACGGCGGGACCACCTGGACCGCGATCAACCCGGCCAACGCCAGCTTCGGCGGCTCGACCGGCGTGCAGGTCAACGACGACAACGCCAGCCTCGACGGCTCGACCGAGTCCAGCCCCGGGTCGAACTTCGGCCGGCCCAAGCTCCTGCCCCAGGTCCAGGTCGACCAGTACACCGGCACCGTCGTCGTCTCGTACTTCGACGCCCGCAACGACCCGGCCCGGGCCCGGGTGTCGACCTACGTCGCGGTCAGCGACGACGGCGGCAACAGCTTCTCGCCCGAGACCTACGCCAACCCCTCCAGCGCCAACCCCTCCACCGCCTTCCTCGGCTACCTGGCCCAGTCCCCGCCCCCGGTCATCGACGCGATCACCGGCAAGGTGGTCAACCTCGGGCCGACGCCGGACAACCAGTCCGGCGGCAACGGCAACGCCGACCCCGCCTTCGGCTACGGGATCCATTCGGGCCTGGCCGTCGCCGACGGGATGATCATCCCGGTCTGGGCGTCGAACCAGGACCTCGGCTCCAGCGCCACGCCCAAGATCGCCGTGCCGCTGTCGATCGTCTCCACGGTCCTGACCACCGCGGCGGGGCCGAGGATCCTCTCGGGCACCCAGGGGCCGGTCGGCCAGCCCGGCGACACGGTCAACCCGCTCCGGGCCGCCGACGGATCCCCGATCGCCAACTCGTTCCTGGTGACCTTCGACCGCCCGATCGACCCGGCCACCTTCGTCGGCGACGTGACCGCCGCCGGGACGCCCGCCCCGATCGGCACCGGCGACGTCCGCGTGATCTACAACAACGCCTACAGCACGGCCCCGATCGTCGGGTCCTACAGCCCGTCACCGGCCCCATTCTCCGGGCTCGCCGCCGGCCGGGTGTTCGACGTCAACCTCGCCGGCCACCCCGGGCTCCAGCTCGACGCCGGGACCCTGACCCTCGGGCTGGCCGAGGCCAACCTGTCCTCGCTGACGATCCAGCTCGTCACCCCGGCGGGCAACGCCTTCAACCTGCCGGCGCTCTCGGGCACCTCGGTCAGCACGACCTTCGCCCTGCCCGCGACGGCCCTGGGCGGCCCGCTCGACGGCACGTACCACCTCATCATCAAGGACCCGCTGGGCAACCCCGCGACCCTCAACGCCTTCTCGCTGTCGCTCGACGGCCAGCCGATCGGCCTGAGGGTCACCGGGATCGTCCCGGTGCCCAACCTGGCCGACCCCCTCGACGGCGGGAGCCGGGGCTACACCACGTTCCGGGTCAGCTTCGACCCCCACGTCCCGGGCACCACCATCGCCACCGGGGTCGGGACGTATAGCTACATCGTCCGGCCCAACGTGTCCGACCGGATGCGGAGCGTGCAGGCCCCGGTCGCCTCGCCCGGCCTGACCGGCTTCACCGTCGCCGGGACGGGCACCGCCGCGTCCCAGGTGAACGACAACACCGCCACCGCGGTCGCCTCGGGCCAGCCCTACCAATACCTTTTGGACAACGTGGACGGCGGCGCCGTCACGCCCGGGCCCTACCCCACCGGCACCATCGCCGGCACGGTCTCGGCGGTGATCACCGCCAGCCAGCTGCCGCCGAGCCCGCCGAACCCCCCGGGGACGCCCCAGCCGCCGCCCCAGCCGGCGCCCGACGCCAGCACGTATGTCGTCTACATCGGGACGCCCGACGGCCACCACTACCGGCTCAACGGCGGCACGCTCAGCGGCGGAGGCGGCGTCGTCAACGGCGTCCAGCAGCCGCCGACGACCCTGACCCTGAGCTCGGTCCCCTTCCAGGTCGACTCCTCGTCGGTCCCCTTCGACGGCACCTACACGCTGTTCGTGACCGACCCGTCGAGCAGCTCGCTGATCGCGATCGGCGGCTTCAGCCTCGCGCTCAACACCAAGTATCTGATCCCTACCTCGCGCTCCGCCCCGGTGATCGAGAACGCCCAGCCCGGCCAGGTCCCGGCGACGATCACCGGCACGACCGCGATCAGCTCGACGATCGACCTCGCCGGCCACCCCGGCAAGGCCATCGGGAGCGGGTCGATCACGCTCTCGGTCGGCGCCAACGCCGTCCAGGACCTGACGATCCAGCTCGTCGGGCCGACCGGGACGACCTACACCCTGCCCAGGGGCACGGGCACCACGCTCAACCAGACCTTCGCCCTGCCCCCGAGCTTCGCCGGCCAGCTCATCGACGGGACCTACACGCTCAGGATCACCGGCGGCGCCGGCTCGGACGCGGGCGTCCTCAACAGTTGGCAGGTCAACCTGAACCCCGAGAGCTTCGTCGGCCGCTACGGCGAGAACGCCACGCCGCAGTCGCTGACCACACCCGGGGCGATCCACTCGTTCATCGCGACCGACCTGAGCCTGCCGGCCGGGGCCACCGGCACCCAGAGCCTGTTCGTCTCGGCGAGCAGCGTCAACGCCGCCGGGGTGGGGAGCCTCGGCGACGTCACGATCGAGCTGGTCTTCCCCAACGGGTCGATCTACACCCTGCCGCGGCAGGTCGGCCCGTCGTTCCGCAAGGGATTCGTCATCCCCAAGTCGTTCCTCGTGACGGCCGGGTCCTTCGAGCTGAGGCTGATCGACGGCACCGCCGGCGACGTCACCAACCTCGACCTCTGGACGCTCATGGAGGTCCCCGACGACCTCAACGGCAACGCGATGGACCAGAACGCCAACGGGGTCGCCGGCCAGGACCCCGAGACGGTCCCCTTCACCGGCGCCACCCCCGGCGACGATTTCGTCGCCCCCAACCCCGCGCCGGCCCCCGGGACGACGACCACCTACTCCGGCGCCGGCCTCTTCGCCGGCCCGTATAGCGCGACCTCGCTGCCCTTGATCGTCACCGGCCCGCACATCACCTCGATCAACGCCACCGGCCTGAGCGGGACCACCAACGGCGACTCGGCCGACCACACGATCATCAACGACCAGGTCAACAACGTCGACGTGACGTACGACCGGAACGTCCAGATCGGCTCGGTCGCGCCCTCGCAGGTCCTCAGCCTGATCGGGCCGACCGGGCCGATCGGCACGCCGCGTACCTTCACCTCCACCGGGATCTCCCGGACCTTCGGCTCGACCGACGTGAACCACCCGATCCCGACCGGCGGTGGGGCCGGGCTGTCGTCCAACCTGGCCATCTTCAACACCGGCCTGAGCGTGGCGA